>SESG01019808.1_pt1 | contig 14120 bp, 15 predicted proteins | sample 3171421 | NCBI WGS metagenome assembly SESG01 (sample SAMN10866946, study PRJNA518727) | freshwater metagenome | biome: subpolar coniferous forest; feature: holomictic lake; material: water; isolation source: holomictic Lake 227, 6 m and 8 m depth | place: Canada: near Kenora, Ontario | collected... | reverse complement strand
GCCAACTTTTGTGCTGCTGTCATTTCTCGAACCTTTTCTCTACTTTATGGGAGAAAGCTTCGGATTGAAGTATATTTCGAGTACCGTGGGGGCCATTATTGTTGCGACCATCCCGCTATTTTCACCCCTTGCTGCGGCCAGGTTTCATGGCGAAAAAATTTCCATCCGAACCTTTCTTGGCATACTCCTCTCATTTTTAGGTGTTTCAATTGTCGTTTTCGACTCATCATTTAATCTGATAGCCTCACCGATTGGAATAATCCTGGAATTTTTGGCTGTCTTGTCAGCCATCGGATACATTGTTGTTTTGAAAAAACTGGCAGTAAAATATAGTCCTACCTCCATCATTACCTACCAGAACCTCTTCGGAATCGTCTACTTTTTGCCGCTTTGGCTTATTTTTGAATTCAGGGATTTTACGGCCATACAATTTAATTTTACTGCCTTTGCCGGAATTTTGAAGCTTTCAATATTCGGCTCCTGCATTGCTTTCATTTTCTATGCCAACAGTGTCAAAAAACTGGGAATCAACAGCGTAAATATTTTCATCAATCTCATTCCTGTTTTTACGGCACTATTTGCATGGTACATCCTGGACGAACCTCTCACACTGAGAAAATTTACTGGAATCGTTGTGGTCATCGCAGGTTTACTTCTGGCTCAGGTAAAACTAAAAAAATCAATTGCTAAGATTGTCGCGATCCAGCAAGATGCCGGGAGATGATAGGGATGATTCTCCAATCTATATTGAAAATGACCGAAAAACAGAAACCCGAAATCAAAATATTTTGCTGATCCGATGAAGGTATATCCGACCAAAGACAATGTCCGAAAAATGGCACTGGATGTCAGGGATGAAAACGAACGTTTCTTTAAGCGACTCAAGAAAAAAATTCCGGGAAACCTCGATGAAATCGTTCATGATCTGCATGATGAGGCATTCAGCAATTTCGATTGCCTTACCTGCGCCAACTGTTGCAGCAGCATTAGTCCGATGATCACCGACAAGGATGTGGAAAGACTGGCAAAACCCCTGAAATTGAAACCATCACAGGTCATTGAGCAGTACATGCACCTCGATGAAGACCATGATTACGTTTTCAACACCGCCCCCTGTCCTTTCCTGATGGCAGACAACTATTGCTCCGTTTATGAATACCGGCCAAAAGCCTGTCGCGAATATCCCCACACCAACCGGAGAAGATTCAGCCAACTGCTCAACCTGACCCTCAAAAACTGCGAAGTATGCCCGATCGTTTTCGCGGTAGTTGAAGGACTGAAGGAGAAACTTCCCTGAACTTGAAGGCTGCATATTAATCGCTTGATTTTTCCTAATATTGTTGGGTTGATTACAGCCAATGAATCGTATCCTGCTCACTCTTTCTTTAACTGTAGCATTAATCCCCTCGTTGTACGGGCAAATGGCCGGCGAGGGTGTTTTTAATTTCCTTCAACTGACCAACTCTGCCAAAACTGCAGCTTTGGGGGGCATCCAGGTGGCCTTGCCTGATGCAGATCCGGAGTTGTTGCTTCAGAATCCTGCGCTTTTGTCTCCTGCAATGAACCGCACCCTCTCCGTGAATTATGCGACCTATCTTGCCGGGATTGGTTTCGGATACGGAACCTATGCCAGGGATCTCGGCAAATATGGAATGGCTGCGATTGGAATCCAGTTCGTCGATTACGGACAATTTGTCGCAGCAGACGAAACGGGATTGATCACCGGCAATTTCAGTGCTTCAGATTATGCCCTGACGCTAACCTGGAGCAAATCGTTCAAAGACATCTTCACGATAGGTGCCTCACTGAAGCCTGTCTATTCCCATCTTGAAAATTATCAGTCCTTCGGCATCGCCTCCGATCTGGGAATTGTTCACCATACACCTGACAAACTGACTACGTTTGCATTATGTATTAAAAATATTGGAACCCAGTTGACCGACTATTATGAAGTTGGAACCCATGAAAAAATAAACTGGTCCCTTCAGCTGGGTTATACCCACAAACTGATGCTGGCCCCACTCCGCTTTAGTGTCACCGCCTACGATTTAAACAACTGGAATACAGGAGTAAAAATCACTGATCCCAACGGTATTTATACCACTTCGCCCGATCAGTCCCCGTTCTCATTGGTTATGCGTCACATGTCACTGGGCGCAGAAATCTTTCCTGAGAACACAGTCACTTTTCGGATTGGGTACAATTACCGCAGGCACAATGACCTGTATGTGGCAGGCCAAACCGGACTGACAGGATTTACAACAGGACTGGGCTTCAACCTTCCAGCAGTTCATTTCAATTATGCTTTATCCGGTTATTACCAAAATGGCATTGTACAGAATTTCTCGGTTACGGCAGACCTGTCTCGTTTCAAAAGGTAGATTGTTTCTCAATATGGGTAGTCAATTTACACCCGAAATCAAATACTACTTCAGAACCATCCTCCATAATAATTGCGAATGATTAACTTTGCAACAAAGTAGATAACATGTCTGAGTCGAACGAAAAGAAAATTATTATTGCCATTGACGGATACTCCTCATGTGGGAAAAGCACAGTAGCCAAGGAGATTGCAAAAAAGCTGAATTACATTTTCATCGACTCTGGAGCAATGTACAGGGCAGTCACCCTATTTTGCCTCCGCAACGGAATGGCAGCAGAAGGCAGGGTCAATTTGCTGTCAATGGCGGGAAAACTTGAAACGATCCGAATCACCTTTGAGTACAATCCTGAGACTTCCCACAACGATATTTTCCTGAATGGCGAGAATGTTGAAAATGAGATCAGACAGCTAGCCGTAGCCCAAAACGTGAGTCAGATTGCCGCCATTGCGGATGTCCGTAAATTGATGGTGGCCCAGCAACAGGAGATGGGTAGAACCAAAGGTATTGTGATGGATGGCCGGGATATCGGAACTGTCGTATTTCCGCAGGCAGAACTCAAAATCTTCATGACTGCAGATGCCGGCATTCGCGCAAAACGCAGATACGATGAAATGACAGCAAAAAATGAAAATGTTGATTTTCAGGAAATTCTCACCAACATCACGGAAAGAGACCGCTTCGATGAGTCCAGGGAAGAAAGCCCACTCAGGAAAGCCGACGATGCCATTGTGCTGGACAATAGCTACATGACCAGAGAAGAACAATTTGAGTGGATACTCGAGAAAGTAAAGGAAAAGCGATCTTTAGATGCAAATTGAAATTGATAAAGGTTCCGGCTTCTGTTTCGGCGTAGTGGAAGCCATACGTCGGGCAGAGGAAAGGCTAGAGCAAGACAACCATTTGTATTGCCTCGGCGATATCGTGCACAACAATTCAGAAGTCGAGCGACTGAGAAAGATGGGGCTGGAAACAATTTCACACGAACAATTCTTCTCCATGCGGGATACGACCGTTTTGCTACGGGCACACGGTGAACCGCCTGAGATATATGCTTATGCCGAAGCCAACAACATCAGACTGGTAGATGCCACCTGTCCTGTCGTGCTAAAACTTCAGAAAAGGATACTCAAAAGCTACGAAAATGGCACAAAAGACAATACCCAGCTGATTATCTACGGTAAAAAAGGACATGCGGAAGTCAACGGACTCGTTGGGCAAACTCAAGGGAATGCCCTGGTGGTGGAAGGAATTGAAGATCTCAATCAACTGGATTACTCCCGCCCGATCGTACTTTACTCTCAGACAACAAAAGGACTCGACGGTCTGCACCATCTGTCGGAGGAACTCAAGAAAAAGGCCGCAGATGTTTCCATTAAAATTCACGACACCATTTGCAGGCAGGTGGCCAACCGGATTCCCGGCATCAAGAAGTTTGCAGCACGGTATGACCTGGTTCTCTTTGTCAGTGGAAAGAAAAGCTCCAACGGGAAGATGCTTTACGATATCTGTTCCGGAGTAAACCCCAACTCCAAATTTATTTCAGAATTAAGTGAAATTGATTCAGTGTGGCTTCAGCATATCGAATCGGTTGGTATTTGCGGTGCAACTTCCACTCCCAAACATTTGCTGGAAGATGTTGCCAGTTATCTGCAACAAATGGTTTCCGCCGAGAATATATAATTAAAAGAGCATGGCGGGAAATCGATTGTCGAAACGGCAATTACTTCATGTAAATTTGATCTGGCGACTAAAAAACAAATCCTCAACCCATCAAACTTAACTTTTAACTCATATTGCATTCAGATTGATTTCTACCTTTGCAGAAAAAATACCATGAGCAAAAAATACAGAACACCTCAGCATGACGATTATGCGGATAATCCGGTCAGAAAGATTGGTGTCCTTACTTCGGGAGGCGATGCTCCGGGAATGAATGCCGCCGTCAGGGCGGTTGTAAGGACTGCCATCTTCTATCAGCGTGAAGTAGTTGGCATCTTCCAGGGCTACAAGGGTCTGATAGAAAAGAATTTCAAGACCATGGCATCCGGAGATGTGAGTAACATCATCCAATTGGGAGGTACGATTCTTAAATCGGCCAGGTGCAAGGAATTTCTTGCCAGGGAAGGTCGTGAACTGGCATTCAAGAACCTAAAGGAGGAAGGAATTGATGCTTTGGTAGTGATTGGAGGTGATGGAACTTTTACCGGTGCCCGCATCTTTGCCCAGGAATTTGGAATACCGATTGTTGGTGTTCCGGGCACCATTGACAATGACCTTTTCGGTACAGATTTCACGATAGGATACGATACAGCCCTCAACACCATTATTGAAGCGGTCGACAAGATCAGAGACACCGCAACTGCGCACGAACGCCTGTTTTTCATCGAAGTAATGGGACGTGACGCCGGATTTCTGGCCCTCAACGGCGGAATTGCCTCAGGCGCTGAAGCAGTGATGATACCCGAAACGGATACAGACATCACAACCCTAGAAAACTACATCAAAACGGGGTACAGAAAGAGCAAAAACTCTTCCATCGTACTGGTGGCAGAAGGGGAGAAAGCCGGAGGAGCATTCAATATCGCCAAACTGGTAGAGGAGAATTTTCCGCAGTATGATGTGAGAGTTACCGTTCTCGGGCACATCCAGCGTGGCGGCTCTCCAACTGCCTTCGACAGGATTCTGGCCAGCCGTCTGGGCGTTGCATCAGTGGAGGCACTTCTGGATGACCAAAAAAGTGTGATGGTTGGAATAGCCAATGACACCATTGAACTCACTCCTTTCAACAGGGCCATCAAGTATGACAAAAAGGTGAACACCAAACTCCTGGATACGATTCACATCCTTTCTTCCTGATTTATCCGGAGTGACCCGATTTAATCAAAAAAAGAAAGTTCCCAAAATATCTTGCGAAACAGAAATTTTGGGAACTTTCTTTTGAATCATCCAATTAAGATCTCTTCAGATCCTTTCTCAATAAAAATCCACCACCACTTCCTTGAAGAATTTCTCTTCCAAAAGTTTCACAATCCTTTTCACGACAAACTTACGGATCTCCATTTCAATGGGTTGATCCGGATCATGGTGGGCCCAGTTGATGCGTGTTCCCACAAAAACCAAAATGCGGTCGTGTTGCACAAGTTGTTTGACGATTTCCTCCGCCGGAGAATTCCCATAAGTTTGTTCATCATCATAGGCTTCAAGCAGCTCCTCAATTTTTCCAATTGTCAGAATTCCTTCTGTAACCAGATTAAAGCCCTTCATGACATATTTTGGTATCGCGTAGGGATTGCTGAGAGAAATCTCTGTTTCAATTTCGAGGTTCAGCTCCCTTGCAATGATCTCGGCGGTGGTGCCTCCGCAAACAATTTTTATTCCTTTGTAATCATGGATTCGTTGGGCGAAATCCTTGTCTTTTGCCTTGAAAAACGGGGGACCTGTCACCAGTAGCATCTCCCTTGGATCCCTGAAATAAATGACTCCGCAACTTGCATCGTCCTGCAGGTTAAACCTGTCATTTTGAATGGCTTTGTTCAGCACCTTTTTGCTCAATCGCCTGGCCGACATATCGCTGCTTCTGGCAAGCTGCTGCACAACAAAGGTCTCCACGTTTTCCTGCCCCCATCCCATCCTCATTTTTTCGTTTCCCATCCCAGACTGGGTAATGCCATCACTCATAAAGACGATCCGATCCTCTTTCTTCGCGCGAAATTCGCGGCATCGCAATACTTTACCCACATTTTCAGCTCCCTTGATGTCCAGGACATACTCCTTCGTTGGAATAAAGGGTTCGCCATTTCGGGTGATGACACTCTTTGGATTGTCGTAATTGACAATTCGGACCATTCCATCACTTTCCAGTTCAATGATGGTAAAGGTGGCATAGGTTTTTACCCCTTCGCTGTCACGAGGCAATGCATCCATGATAATTCGCGCAGCAGCCTCTGGTCGCTTGTAAAGGGAAGTGTAGTTAAGCGCCATCGTAGCAGTCATGGTTGCCAGCACATTGGCCCTAACGCCATGTCCAACCCCATCGGAAAGAACCAGAATGGTCCGTCCGTCCTCCTTGATCAGTTTGGTGATGAAAACATCCCCGCATACAATTTGCCCTGCAGGATGCTTCTGGGCAAAATCAATTTCTATGTGAAACTCACTCATCCTTTTTATCTTCTCCGTATTTATAGGCCGCCACGATTGAATTGAGCATGTCCTCTGTTTGTGCAGCATTCTCAGCCAGCAAGGTGGCTACTTGCTGCACCATCTCGATATTCTGACGGGTTACTTTCATGGCCCTGCTGATAATCTCCTCCCGAACCAATTTGGGAGAAGAGAGGTTGCGGATGATGGCCCCAACCACCCTGTGCTTGTATATGGTGACGATGGAAATGTGAAGCAGCTTGTTTTTATAGGTCAGGTCACGTTCAAGCAATTCTTCTCCGGTGTGCAGCAATCCGGTGAACATTTTTCCCACAATCTCAGGGACGAGTTCCTTAATTTCTGCACCCTCTAATCCCGGGATGGCTTCATAAAGCTCTTCAGCCTCCTCTCCCATCAATTTGGCAAAAGTCTCATTGCAGTTCACAATTTTCAGGTTCTGATCGACAATCACAATCCCTGCCTTGATCTTCTGAAGCATGGCTGATGCAACTACCGATGCCTCTTTTGCCTTTTCAGACCGCATTTCGGCTTTGCGCCGGTCAGAAACATCATACAACGATGATACGATCCCCTCAAATTCGCCTGCGTTATTGCGGATGGCACATTTATAAATCAGTATTTCGTGCATCGCACCATCTCCGGATTTGAACTGATGTTCATAAACAATATCACTGGAAGATTCAAATAACTCCTTGTCACGCATCGAAATAATCTCTGCAATTTCAGTGGTGTGTGAGTCGAAATGGGATTTGCCTATCAACTCCTCCCTGCTTTTACCAATCAGCCTTTCATAGGCTTTGTTGCAGGTAATGTAGAAACCGTCAGCGTCACGGTAGTTGATGGGAAATGGCAAAGAATCAATTATTTTATAGGATAATTCAGGATCCCTGATCAAACCTGATAAAAATGCATTCTGTTCGTAAATCATATAATTTAAGAAATATGGCAGTGATCAATCTCGTCTATTTTGACTAAATTCGGATCAATTCTTCAACAGAACAGCCTTGTCTAAATTGTTTCGAAACCTTGATCCGGCGTTAAAACGACTAAGTTACGAATTTAAACCACAAAAAAACTGATCGTCCCTCAGAATTTTTCCACATAGATTGTAGAATTATTCAACATTCAAAAAATTCAGAACTCCTTGTTTTGAAAGAATTTAAATAAGAAAAATCGATTAAAACGATTTTTTTCATTCAAGGGATTTTCGGACATTTGAACAAAATTTTTCAATAATAAAATTATTTCTTTATTGTTGATTAACACCTTGAAAATAATGGAGATAGGGAAAATTGTTCAACTGTTGGACGCGAAGATATTGTGCGGCTCACACCGGATTAAGGACGAAATTTCAAAAGCCTTCAGTTCGGATTTAATGAGTGATGTGCTTACACTGGATGCCGAAAACATTCTTCTCATTTCAGGTCTGGCCAATGTTCAACTCATTAGAACAGCCGAGGTTGCTGATATTCACTATCTTGTAATCGTTCGCAATAAAAAGGTAACAGAAGATATCATCGATCTGGCATCAAAATTAAACATGGTACTCATCGAATCACCTTTCTCGATGTTTAAGGCCTCAGGTATCCTCTTCGCAAATGGATTAGATCCTCTTTATTGAAAATGATCGAACTTAAATTCAAAATTGAAGGAGGTGATTTCGACAGTGCAGGGAAAGCATCAAGCGAGACGAAGAAAGTTCTCAAACAATTGAACATTGACCCGAAAGTGGTGAAGCGTATGGTCGTGGCCCTGTATGAAGCAGAGGTAAATATTGCGGCCCACGCATGGCGCGGTGAGATATCAGTGACAGTACAGGATCATCAGGTGCTGGCTGTTTTGAAAGACGAAGGTCCGGGGATTGCGGACATCAGTCGTGCAATGCTGGAAGGTTTTTCAACCGCTTCTCCCAAAGTCAGGGAAATGGGATTCGGAGCAGGTATGGGACTACCCAATATGAAGAAGAATGCAGATGAATTAAAGGTTGAAAGCAAACCCGGTGATGGCACTACCGTGACGATGATTTTTGATTTCTAAATCAGACGATGAGCCAGGCCGGAATAGACAAGAGATAGATTGTAAGCGTTATGAGCACCGGGTAACATTCGGCAAGGGCATTTTCCCTTTAGCTGTTAGCCATTGTTCATCCGCCGGAACAACAAATTGACACCAAAAAACTGAACAGAATGATCACCGGAGTATTCCATCATGCCATTCAGATCGACGAAGCCAAGTGCGTCGGATGTATCCATTGCATGCGGGTATGCCCTACTGAAGCCATCAGGATCAAGGATGGAAAGGCAAGAATCATTCAGGAGCGTTGCATCGACTGCGGCCAATGCATGAGGGCATGTCCGGCCAAGGCTTTTTATATTGAGCAGAACGACTTGAAGATGCTCGAACAGTTTAAATACCGGATTGCACTCTTTCCAGCAGTGCTGATCGGACAGTTTCCCGATAAATTCTCAGAGGATCAGATCTACCAGGCCATGCTGGATCTTGGCTTCACCCACCTGATGGAGGTGGAACAACCCATTGGAATTCTGATCGAACTTACGAGGGAGTATCTGAAAGAGGACATCATCCCCAAGCCATGCATTTCCACATTTTGTCCTGCCGTCGTCAGGCTGATCCAGATCAAATACCCGGCGCTGACTGACAATATCATCCCGGTAAAAGCACCTCATGAACTGTCTGCACATTTCATCCAGCAGTCACTGATGAATCAGGGTGTAAAAAAAGAGGAGATCGGAATCTTTTACATTACTCCCTGCGCAGCCAAAATTGCTGCGGTAAAAAGTCCGGTTGGCGATCAGCCATCGGTAGTCAGCGGGGTCATCAGCATGAACGATTTCTACAACAAAATCAGACAAACGATTAACAAAGAGGTGACCACCGACACCAGAGACCAACGCCGGCATCTTACAAAGGAAGGTATTCTCTGGAGTACCTCCAGGGGGGAATCTTCCAGGTTTGGGCACCGCGCCATTGCCATCGACGGGATTCACAGTGTGGTCAAATTTCTTGACCGAATTGAAAACGGGGAAGTCAAAGGCTTTGATTTTCTCGAAATGCGCGCCTGCGACCAAAGTTGTGCCGGAGGTATCCTGCTGACCGGCAACAGGTTCACCACCACAGAGAGACTCGAACAAAGATCAAAAAATTATCCTTCCTACCGGGATACCGAACTGGCTCCAAATCTTGATACCAAGGCTTTATCGCAGTGTTTGCTGATCGACGAGATCAATCCCCACAATGTGTTCAGGCTGGATGATGATATCAGCAGGGCGATGGAAAAAATGAGTAAAGCCCAGCGAATCATCTGTTTTCTGCCCGGAATCGACTGTGGTGCCTGTGGTGCGCCCAACTGCCAGGCACTTGCAGAGGATATGGTACAGGGGAAAGCAAAAATGTCGGATTGTGTTTTTCTACAGCAGAGATGGGAAAACGAAGGCAGGATTGGTACCGGGAAGGCATTTTTGAATATGGAAAAAAAATGGGGCGAAGGACGTTTTAATGCAGATTGTAACAAAAGAGGAAGACGAAATGAAGGTTTCTGAACTGGTAAATGAATTGAATCTGAAGGTTTTCTCCGGAAGAGAAGGCCTGAATCGCGAAATAACAGGCGGTTATGTATCCGATTTATTAAGCGATGTAATGGGGAATGCCAACGAAGGAGAAGTTTGGGTGACCTTGCAGACCCACCGAAACGTGGTCGCAATCGCATCCTTGAAAGAATTGGCATGTGTGCTCCTGGTAAGCTCACTGGAGCCAGAACAAATCACCATCGACCACAGTAACGAAGAGGGCATGCCGGTTCTGGGAACAACGATGTCCACATTTGAAATTGCAGGTTTACTGTATCAAAAGATAAATAATTCGAGATGAAAAGTTTCAGGACAGATCTTCATATCCACACAGTCCTGTCGGCCTGTGCAGATCTGGAAATGAGTCCCGGAGCAATTGTAAGGAAAGCCATAGCGCAAAATATCGATCTGATTGGGATCACTGACCACAACTCCACGCTCCAGTGCAAACTGGTAATGGAACTGGCAGAAGAGCAGGGTCTGGCGGTTTTGTGCGGAACAGAAGTAACCACACGTGAAGAAGTTCATTGCCTGGCCTACTTTGAGAACATCCAAACCCTTGAATCATTCCAGGGGTACATCGATCGTCATTTGCCCAAAATTCCTTATTTACCGGAGCATTTTGGATACCAGGCAGTGGTTGACAGAGGTGAGAAAATTATTCGGATGATTGAAGAATACCTGAATGTAGGTCTTTGCCAAAGCATCGAACAGGTAGAACTTGAGGTGCACAGGTTAGGCGGACTTTTTGTCCCCGCACACATTGAAAGACCCATGTTTGGAATATTTAATCAGCTGGGTTTTGTGCCGGATGATCTGCGGTGCGATGCAATGGGAATCATGAGCCGGAGTGTGGAATCAAAAATAAGGAACAGTTTCAGGCTAAATGATGATATCGCGCTAATAAAGGCATCGGATGCCCATTCGCTCGAAGAAATCGGCTCCGGATGTACTATTTTTGAAATGAATGAGATCACTTTTGATGAAATAAAAAAGGCCCTGAAGGGTGTTGATGGAAGGAAAACAATTGTGCAATGAAGAATATCGCCCTGCATATCCTTGACCTGGTTCAAAATTCAGCCCGTGCAAAAGCAAGGAAGATCATGGTATCCATTAATGAGGACACGATGAATGACCGCTATTTGCTATCAATTGAAGATGACGGCGAAGGAATGGAAGAGGATCAGGTACTTCAGGCCACCAACCCGTTTTATACTTCCCGTACAACCCGAAAAGTTGGATTGGGACTGCCATTGATTCAGCTGAATGCAGAAAGGACCGGTGGAAGTTTCAATCTTGTTTCCACTCCGCGGAAGGGCACCAGACTGGAAGCCAGTTTCGTATTGAGCCATCCCGACAGGTTGCCTCTTGGCGAAATTGACGATGTTTTGGTCTTGCTTGCGGTTGGTCTGCCCCATCAAAGGCTGATCTACGAGCACAAAACAGCATTTGGTCTGTACCATTTTGATACCGAGGCAATTCGTGAAATTATCGGGAATATCCAGGACAGCAATACAGAAATCAGAAAATTTATGAAAGAGATGATCATCGAAAATTTAAAGGAGATAAAAGCAGAACCCTGACAATAACATCAGATAATTATGATTGACCTACAGAATCAAATTTTGGCATCCGTAGCCAGGAACAATAAAAACATAACTCATCACTTAAAATTTATAATTCGATCAACATGAACAAAATCAAATCGCTCGATGATCTTAAGCAATTAAGGGAGAGTATGCAGGCAAAGATTAAACTTCGTGAAACCGCCGGAAATTCTGAGAATATTGTCAGGATAAAAGTAGCCATGTCGACGTGTGGCATTGCTTCAGGCGCAAAAGAGATCATGAATTTCCTGATGGATGAACTGGAGCAGAAAGCCATCGAGGCAGTGGTCACACAAACCGGCTGCATGGGATATTGCTATGCCGAACCAACCATCGAAGTGAACGTCCCGGGCAAGGATCCGGTCGTCTTTGGAGAAGTCGACAAATTCAGGGCCGCTGAAATCATTGAAAAATACATAATTCACAACCAACTGGTGGATGGTATATTACCTGTAAACTACCGGACAATAGACAATTAATTTTTATCAACTGTTATGGCAGATTATAAAATGCACCTCCTGGTATGCGGAGGAACCGGTTGCAAAGCATCAGAAAGCGAACAAATCAGGGACAATTTGTTGGCAGAGGTCGAAAAACATGAACTGGAACATGAAGTTCAGGTGGTTATGACCGGATGTTTTGGTTTCTGTGAAAAGGGACCCATTGTCAAAGTTCTTCCTGACAACACTTTCTATGTTCAGGTGAAGCCCGAAGATGCAGCAGTCATCGTAGAGGAACATCTTGTCAAGGGAAGACAGGTTACCCGACTGCTTTACATGAATCCTGAGACAGAACAACCCATCAGCGATTCCAAGCACATGGACTTCTACAAAAAACAGGTTCGTATCGCGTTGCGGAACTGCGGAGTGATCAATCCTGAAAACATCGACGAATACATCGCCCGTGATGGCTATGCCGCTTTGGCAAAATGTCTGAGCGAGAAGACCCCTCAGGAGGTAATCGACGAAATCAAGCGTTCCGGTCAGCGCGGACGAGGAGGCGGTGGCTTCCCTACCGGCTTGAAATGGGAAATCACTTCCAAATCTGCGGCTGATCAGAAATATGTGGTCTGCAATGCCGACGAAGGCGATCCCGGCGCATTCATGGACCGTTCCATCCTGGAGGGAGATCCTCATTCCGTCATTGAGGCCATGGCCATTTGCGGCTACTGTACCGGATCTACCAAAGGACTCGTCTATATCCGTGCTGAATATCCGCTGGCCATTCAGCGGCTCAAAACCGCCATCAAACAGGCAAGAGAATATGGATTGCTCGGGGAGGAGATCTTTGGAACTTCTTTCTCGTTCGATATCACACTGCGTTACGGTGCCGGAGCCTTCGTCTGCGGTGAGGAGACAGCGCTTATCCATTCCATGGAAGGACTTCGTGGTGAACCTACTTTCAAACCACCATTCCCTTCCGAATCGGGGTATCTGGGTAAGCCCACTACCGTGAACAATGTTGAGACACTGGCAAGTATCCCTGTAATCATCAACAAGGGGGCAGATTTTTTCAATGCCATAGGAACCGAAAAATCAAAAGGAACCAAAGTTTTTGCCCTGGCAGGTAAGATCAATAATGTGGGTCTGATTGAAGTTCCGATGGGTACCACCCTTCGGGAAGTCATATTTGACATCGGCGGAGGTATCAAGGGAGGCAAGAAATTCAAGGCAGTGCAGACCGGAGGGCCTTCGGGAGGCTGTCTGACCAACACCTTTCTGGATACACCCATCGACTATGACAACCTGATTGCTGCAGGATCGATGATGGGCTCGGGCGGTATGATTGTCATGGACGAGGACGACTGCATGGTTTCTATCGCAAAATTCTACCTCGAGTTCACCCTCGACGAGTCATGCGGAAAATGCACCCCATGCCGGATCGGAAACAAAAGACTTTTTGAGATTCTGGACAAAATAACCAAAGGATTAGGCACGGAAGAGGATCTCAGCAGACTTCGCTCTTTGTGCAAGGTCATCAAGGACACCTCGTTATGCGGTTTGGGTCAGACATCCCCGAACCCTATCCTTTCGACCCTCGACAATTTCTACGATGAATACCTAGCCCACGTCAGAGAGCACAGGTGTCCTGCCGGACAATGCAAATCGCTGGTGAAATATTTTATCGACAGTGAAAAATGCAATGGCTGTACTTTATGTTTCAGAAATTGCCCGGTTGGAGCCATCACGGGAGAAAAAAGGACACCTCACTCCATCGACAACAGTATCTGTATCAAATGCGGGGTATGCCTGGATAAATGCAAATTTGATGCGGTTAGCGTCTCTTAAAATTATCAAATATGGACATGATCAACCTTACAATAGATAACAAAACGGTCTCCGTTGAACGGGGCACATCACTGCTTCAAGCAGCGGCAAAGGTAG
>SESG01011447.1_pt1 | contig 14122 bp, 12 predicted proteins | sample 3171421 | NCBI WGS metagenome assembly SESG01 (sample SAMN10866946, study PRJNA518727) | freshwater metagenome | biome: subpolar coniferous forest; feature: holomictic lake; material: water; isolation source: holomictic Lake 227, 6 m and 8 m depth | place: Canada: near Kenora, Ontario | collected... | reverse complement strand
CAGCCGAGATACAAAAATTTTTCCTGATACCAGCAAACGATTTGGTCTAAACCAAATCTAGTAGGTACGATTTTCCGAAAATTATTTCCACTTATATTGCAGTATCGCTTTAATAAAGCAGCGGGCTAAATTTAAAGATAATAAATGGAATAAATAATGCTATTTATAGATATAATTAAAAAGATAACAGATAAATATTTAAATAATTATGGTGTATTAATTGAAAATTTTGCCTTTTTATCAATCCTTCAAGTGGTAGTTTATATTCTGCCTTTGATAACATTACCCTATTTGGTTAGAGTTTTGGGTGTAGAAAAATATGGCCTTATAGCGTTCGCAAGTTCTTTTATAACTTATTTTCAGATAATAACTGATTATGGTTTTTGCCTATCCGCTACAAGAGAAGTTTCGGTTCATAGGGATGACAAGAATAAAGTTTCTGAAATTTTTAGCTCAGTAATGATAATAAAACTAGGACTATTGGGTTTAAGTTTAGTCTTAATGTTAACAATTTTGCATTTTTTTGAATATTTTTTAAACGAGTGGAAATTATATGTTTTTACGTTCATGACAGTAATTGGAACCACCTTATTTCCAGTATGGTTTTTTCAGGGAATTGAGCGAATGAGGTATATAACAATTTTGAATATTACCTCAAATCTAATTTTTACGATACTTATCTTTGTATTTATAAAGCATTCGACTGATTATATATACGTCCCATTAATAAGCTCTTTAGGCATGATTGTCTCAGGAAGTTTAGCGCTTTGGATAATAATAACGAATTTTAAGATTGTCCTTTTCATTCCAAAAAGGCAGATCATGATAGATACATTGAAAGATAGCACACAGTTTTTTTTATCAAGGGCTTCAGTTTCTATATATACCTCAAGCAATACATTTTTTTTAGGATTGTTCACGAGCACTCAGGCGGTAGGATACTATTCTGCAGCAGAAAAATTGTATATAGCAGCCCAAGCATTATATCAACCAATGATACAAGTTATATATCCTTTTGTTTCTAAAAATAAGAATAGAATTTTCTATAAGAGCTTATTTAAATATGTATTTTTTATTAACTCAATTTTCTGCATCATTTTGTTTTTTAATACGGATAAGCTAATTAATATGTTATATGGTAGTGGTTTTCAAGAAAGTATTTTAGTTTTAAAGATCTTTTGCGTAGGATTATTCGTAGTTATACCATCTATACTTTTGGGATACCCCTTTTTAGGCGCACTAGGATTCCAAAGATATGCTAATGCAAGTGTAATATTTGGCTCTATATTCCATTTATTTGCTTTGATTATTATTTCTAAGTTTTTTTTAAGTATTTATAGTGTAGCTGTTCTGGTGATATTAACTGAATTATTAGTCCTATCTGTGAGGATATACGGAATAAATAAGCATAAACTTTGGTCGTGAGGATCATGAAAGTAGTAATATTAGCTGCTGGAATGGGGAAAAGATTAGGGCAAAATATCCCAAAAGCATTGGTAGAGGTAATAGAGAATATTACAATTATGGACCTACAAATAAAAAATCTAATACAGATCGTCGATTTGGAGGACATAATTGTTGTAGTTGGGTTCAAAGGAAATCTAATATTCAAAAAGTACAGAGATCTGAACTTTAGTTACAATAAAGATTATTTTAATACAAATACAGCTAAGAGCTTACTGAACGGAATAAAACAACTCAATGAAGATGTATTGTGGTTGAATGGCGATATTGTTTTTGAGCCCAGTATACTAGATATGATGGATTTTAACAACGAAAATATGATTTGCGTGAATAATGAGTCCGTAAGCGAAGAAGAAGTTAAGTACACCATATATAACAATGGATATATAAATAGAATTTCGAAAACAGTTGTTTGTGGGTTGGGGGAAGCCGTTGGGATTAATTTCATTAAGAAAAAAGATCTATCTAAGTTTAAATCATGCTTGGAACTTTGCGGGAATCAAGATTATTTTGAAAAAGGAATCGAGTTTGCAATAGATAAAGGCATTAATTTTTTGCCTATAAATATACAAAATAAGACTTGTATTGAAATTGATTTTAAAGAAGACTTGAATAAAGCTAAAGCATCTCTAATTCAAAGGAAGGCATTTTAAATGAAAGTATCCGTCATAGGTATGGGCAGTTTTGGAACTACTATTGCTCAACTAATATCAAATAATGCCGAAGATGTTATGCTGTTTGGAAGAAACATTGAAACAATAAACTCTATAAATAAAGGTCATCATAATAACATTTATCATCCATTAATCCGCTTAAATAGTAATATAAAAGCATATTCTATTTTTACAGATCGTAAGATGATAGGTGAAGCTGATTTAGTTGCATTTTGTGTTCCTTCAGGTGCCGTAAGAGATACTGCACGATGCCTAAATCCATACTTAAAAAACAATATTATCATTTCAACAGCTAAAGGCATAGAATATCCATCTTTGAATTTTATGACTCAAATTATAAGAGAAGAAACAGCCAATGATAACGTATTCAGCCTTTCAGGGCCGACATTTTCAGACGAAATGATAAGGAAAGCAATATCGGGTATTACATTGGGAATAAATAATAATAAATATAAAAAAGATATATTTGACGCACTGAAAGCGACTAACCTATTAATCGATTGTACAAAAGATGTGAACGGAGTAGAGCTTTGTGGCGTTTTGAAGAATGTTTATGCTGTCGCAATGGGTATAGTAGATTCTTATTTTTATGCATATAACGAGCATTACGTATTTCTCAATTTATGTTTCAAAGAAATGAATCACATCTTAATAAACAGAGGCCACCATAATATATTGGATAAGTTTTGTGCTTTCGGAGACTTCAATTTGACAACAAATGCGGATAAAAGTAGAAATAGAACATTGGGATTGATGATCGGAAAAAATATAAGTCTTAATATAGCCCAGTCAACAGTCACTTTTGAAAGCTCTAAATCAATCAAAGCAATCAAGCATATGTCTGAAATATATGATTTAGATACGCCAATTATAAATTTTGTCGATTCCGCATTTAATGCACCTGAAGCCGTTCGGAATCAAATAGGTTTACTCATAAAGGCGATGAATTATGATGCTTAAAAGTATAATTACAATATGTATAATATATATATTTAATACTATTATGTATTTTATTTCCTACATAATACCTAAAGACCAAAAATTATGGATTTTTGGAGCATGGTATGGACAACAATATTCTGATAATTGTAAATATCTATATGAATATATTAATATTAAACATCCGGAAATAAGGGCAGTATGGATTACAAAAAATAAGAAAGTATTTGAGTCTATAAAAAAAAAGGGTTTTGAAGTTTATTACTCATCTAGTTTAAAAGGTCATTTAATGTCACTTCGTTCGGGAGTTGCGATAGTATCTCATTCAAAATTAGTAGATTTAAATAGTTATATTGGCCATAACATAAAAATAATTCAGCTATGGCATGGAATCCCATTAAAAAGGATAATGAATGACATAGACGATTCCTGCAATAATAAATTATCTATTTCCGATCTAAAACAAAAAATGAAGATATTTTTTCCATTTTTAAAAGAGGATTACGCTTTAATAATCGCTACATCAAGTGAAGTAAAGAAAATTTTTGCCTCGGCGTTTAGAACCAAATTGGAAAAGATAAAAATTACAGGTTATCCTCGAAATGACGTACTATTTAATTTTAAAAATAACTATGCCGATCAAAATTTTTTCAAAGTAATTTATGTGCCGACATTCAGAGGTAGGATCGGCGATAATTTGGAGCTTATTTCGAAATCGATAACAGAACTAAGTCAAATAGACAAAATATTTAAAGATATGGGAATTAAATTAACCATCAAGTTACATCCCGTAAATAAGATTGCGAATAATGAATATGATTCCATAAAGGAATCGGATTCTATGCGTTTTTATGAAGAAGATGACTTATACGAGCATCTAAATGAATTTGATTGTCTTATTACTGATTTTTCGAGCATATATTTTGATTTCTTACTATTAGATAGACCTATAATATTTGCCCCATTTGAAATGAATAATTATTTAAAAGAAGATAGATTGTTATATTATGATTATGATAATATTACTCCAGGACCTAAAGCGAAAAATTGGTATGAAATATTAGAATATATAAAAATTATTATGAATGGCATTGATTATTATAAAACGGATCGAAACATAGTTAGAGAAAAATTTCACCAATATCTAGATGATGAAAGCAACATGAGAGTATTTTACGAGATTGTAAAAGAATTAGATTAAAATGTAAAGTCATATAAAATTTATTTTTATAGCAATACCCCGATGCTTGCATCGGGGATAAAGGGCATGCATATTCAGCATAAGGTTTGGATCGGCTTAAGCTGGTTCCACATTCATGCGGCGGCATATTGGATGCTCGGCAGATTGCTGCGCGGGTGCGCCTCCGTTTGACTACTTAAAAAATGAAAGATCACATAAAACGTTATTCGGTTTCCATGAAGACCCATTAGGTGACATAATGATTTATCCATTGGTATCGATAATATTACTTAATTGGAACGGGTGGAGCGATACGATTGAATGCTTAGAGTCGCTATATCAGCTTAACTATCCTAATTATATCCTAATAGTTGTTGATAACGATTCAACAAATGATTCAATTGAAAAGATAAAAGAATATGCCAAAGGAAATTTAAGAGTTAAATCAAAATTTGTAAAATATTATAAAAAAAGTATACCTCTGATAATTCTAGAAGGTAACAATATAGAAAGAGAAAGCAATGTAATAAGAGAAAATGAGAAGAGATATGGTAATTTAAATAAAAAATTAATATTAATTAAAAACAAAAAGAATTATGGTTTCGCTAAGGGGAGTAATATTGGCATTAAATATGCACTGAAATGCCTAAATCCAGAATATATTTTGCTCTTGAACAATGATACAATTGTGTACCCTGGATTTCTATCTGACATTGTTAATTCCTCAATCAATCAGAACAGAGTAGGAATTATTGGCCCAAAGATAAATTACTATTCGGATCCACTTGTACCAACACCAACAGGGCTTCCCGGTTTTATAGGCAAAAGTGGTTTTCATAGAACAGTCAATCCTAGAGATAACAAACCAATTGAATGCGATTTTATAACCGGATGCTGTTATCTCATTCCTACAGATATTGCTTATAGAGTCAGTTTCGATGAAGATTTCTTTTTGTTATGGGAGGATATGGATTTTTGTTGTCAAATTAGAAATCTTGATTTAAAGATAATATATATTCCTAATATCGTCATTTACCATAAGCTTGCTCAATCAAGGGGCGCTAAATCAAAAATTTCGACATATTATGAAAATCGTAATATGCTTTTATATCTAAAAAAGAATAGGAAACTTTTTAGTATTTATATTCCAATTATATATTTTATCCTTCTCCTTATCCCTGGTAGGATTCTTATATATGTTTTAAATAATGATTATGATAATATAAAAGCAATGTTTAAAGGAATTCGCGATTTTGTAAACGGAGATTTCGGAGAGGTCAAATTATAATGAGTAAGGGATGCTATGTTGAATACTCATAGCATTCCGCCGCGAGATAGAGATTTGTAACGCCTCCTATTATTACCACGAAGTGACTATTGAATTCGAATACAATAGCTCGCTGGAATCCTCTCTGTCCCCCACGCTGCCTGCGCAGAATTGAGGATACTTTATCACTGCGCAACATGCCCAGGATCTTTCATAAAACAACTTTGCGAACCAGTAGTCAACCACATTGCTGATTTTGCCATGAATTTCATGACCTTAAATCGAAAGTACTATTTTCCAGAGCTCTAGTTGGTGATTCATAATCTGGGCCGCGGTCCATTGTGACTTCCACTTGACTATCCAACGCATCATAGGTCTTGTTACATCTTTGTGCCCTGCCTTTTGACCAGATCTTCCTTGTTGTTCTTATCTTGATCCTTTTTGCGATTGCGGCCACGTCTAGGACTTGATCGAGTATGCGCATTTTCATATTGTGCTAGCTTGGCTTCAAGCTCCCGGATCTTGCCTTAGCAACTCATTATGGAGGAGTGTTACTGTAGTTTCCAAGTTATTCATTTTGCACAATCATTTATTATTCGATTTATTAAGGTGAAGATCAGAACGAAAAACCTAGAACGTACAGGAATGTTATAATTATATTATTTATTTTTTTTTTGGTATGAATACATTTTGCGGCAAAACTTTCGGGAACCAAGACGAAGCTAAACACATACGATAAAGGATAAAATTAACTATATTTATCTTCTGGATTTTTTTAATTCGTCATATAGTGATAGAGTTTGTCTCGCGATATTAGTCCAATCAAAATATTTTACGACCGTTTTTCTCGATGATATCTCTAAAGATCCCTTTAATTCTTCATCTCTCAATATTTTTATAATGGAGGCGGAAATCTCTTGAGGGTTTAAGGGATCTACAAAAAGCATTTCACTACCATTTTTTGCTAACTCTAAATTGGGTTCAATTGAAGAAGCGACAATTGCCTTGCCACAGCCCATCGCCTCTAATAGGACCAAAGGCATCCCTTCGGATAACGATGGAAGCACAACTATGTCTGCCAACGAATAATAAGCAGGAATTAGCGATGAATTGACAGATCCGGTAAAGATTACATATTTCTTCAAATTATGCGATTCGATGAAGCGGTCAATCTCATTATAATACTCCAGGAATGGTTTAGAAATTGGCCCCACAAATATGAATCGGATATTATCAATAAAATCTAAAATATGAAGGATTGATTTTACAAGGGTTAGCTGATTCTTGTATGGAGCCAGTCGAGCTAGGCATAATACTATTTTTTCATTTTTTAAATTGTGTAATTTCATTAAATGACTATGATCAAAATTTAAATTAAACATTTTAGTATCTATCCCATTAGGAATATATTCAATTCGAGATGGATTAACCGAAAAATATTTTATTATATTATCTCTTTGAGTGTTACTTACAGCAACAATTTTATCAACAGATTTAAATGCAAAACGCTCCGAGTATATACTGCATATAGAATTGAGAAATGGCAAATGTGATTCATTTAATTCTTTAAAAAGCATTATTTTATTATTGCATTCTATTTTTCGATCAACAGTTAGATTTGGATTATGGGTTGTGTAAATTGTAGGTATACCATAAATTCGAGCTACAATAGCGCATAATGAAGCCACTGCTGGGCCGTGAAAATGGATTATATCATAATCATCTCTTTTCATTTTGGATAGAAAGAAAATTGCCGATGAGATGGAATAATAAGCCTCCTTTAGTAGTCCAGAATTGGATATGATTTTTGGAATAGGTATAGGAATAATATGAAAAGGCTGATCGTCAATATTAGTATCCATCGGACTTAATATATCAACGCTATGTCCCATACTAATAAACTGATTAGCTAAATTTCTAATTACGCTATTTGAAGCATCAATATCTTGCGAAGAAATTGGAGATAGACCAAATGATACTTGACATATTTTCATTTTTTACACCGCGAACTTGTAATAGATTTTAATCCATCTATAATACCATAGAATTCATAGACAGAGCCTTTATTAAATAGATATTTAACTAAACTTGATAATAATAAGCCACATACGCTCCAAGAATGTGCAAGTTTGCTTCCTCGAATATTAGAGATGACATAAGTACTAATAATAAAGCTGCAGAGCCTTTTCTGTGCATTTAGTCTTTGCTCTTTGGAACGAAGATGGAGTAACTTCATTTCAGAATTTAGATATATATCATACTTTTTGCCGATTCTCGCAGCCAATTCTAGGTCTTCATTCAGCGCGTACGGGTAATTTTCCAGATCTTCATTAAAATTGAACTCAATTAAAACATCTTTTCGAGCAGCAAAGATTCCGTAGAACCATTCTACTTCTACTAATCCATTTATATGGTTAAGATCTGGCATTTCGCTTCTATAACCGGATCGAAGTATTTTGCCTTTGGCATGCGATTCTAAAAGAAAAATACACTTTATGAAATACCTTAGCTGCCTCATTATAAAATCTTTATTAGTATAAGATAATGATGCATACATAAATACTTTTTCAGTTACGAGTTTAACAAAATCGTCATCTACATTTTTTAGTAAATAGTCTATTTCGCCTTTTCTTTTCAAAGGGGGGCTAATCAAATCGATTGAATCAAATATATATCCTGTCATCACATGAATATTTTCATTAATGAATGCAGATATTAGGTGTTTGATATAATCCCTTTGCAAAATAGCATCGTCATCCATGAATAATAGAACATCTCCATTAGACTGTTTTATGCCTTGATTTCTTTTTTTGCATGTTCCACCTGTCATTGATAAATATATTATATTCATATTGCTCTTTAAATTTTTTATAAACTCATTGGTTAATATATCTGACACATCACCTATAATTATTATTTCTTCCGGTTTCCTTGATTGATTTTCAATGCTATTGATGCACTCATTTAGCATATTGATTCTATTTTTAGTTGGAATTATGATAGAAACTTTCATCTTAGCCACTCACTTTAAATAGGTCGAAACCAGCAGAAGAATAAATATTATGGTATTTGTAATTTAAAATATTTTTTATAGAAAATTCATCAATAGGTTCAACAAAAAATTCATAACCTTCAATTGATCTATCATAAAATGCCACATAACCTTGATTTTTTTCAACAAAACGAGTTGAATTGAGGGGATTGTCAATATACAATCGTTTCCATCTAGTTTCTTCTATATATCGGGATGACCATATTCTTTCGCCAATCGATAGAATAGGCCCTCTATCAAAATTGGATGAATAATAATAATCCACACCAGCTATTTCCTGAGGCGATACATAATCTATGACTTCGTTCCCGTAGGAACATATAATGAAAAAAAACGGTGAAATGATTAAAAACATAATAATTAATATATTAAATATTTTAACATCCCAATTGCATGCAATTAAGAAAGCTAATAAAACTGCGTCATAACCAAAAGCCCTACTTAATATTTCTCCACCATACGAGCCAACAGAAAGAGGCGTAATTATCGTAATGGAAAACAGAAAGGCTATTAAAATAGTTATATTTTGGGATTTCCGTCTCTGTTTATCAATTATAGAATATATAATACTCAATGTCGCCAATACAGAAAAAATTGCGAGATACAATATCTTAAAATGCATAACATTTACGTGGGCCTCCGGTGTTCCTAATGAAGAGCGTTCAGTCGATTCAACAATTTCTTTTGCGTTATTAAAATTAGAAAACGCACCAGTGAATTGGACTGTGAAATAATCACCAACTTGAAGGATATTCCACGCAAATAGTATTATCAATATAACAAAAAACAAGTTCCCAATTGACATTTTATTGCTTAATTTGGCGTAAATAGAAGATGCAAAGGCTAATAGAAATAAAATTATGGAAGAAAGCAAGTGTGTTATAATCATCGAACATGATGCTAATAAGATTAGAATCCTCCATTGATAAGAATTTTTTCCTTTTATAAAAAGAGAACCAGAAATAAGAAATAAGGAGAGCATATATAATACGATCGAAAAAGAAGGTGGTGTATAGTATTGATGTGCAGTCCAATCACCAAGAAGATAGACTAAGATACCCACTCGTGCTACCAATTTATTTTTTGATAACATATAATAAATATAATATATCAATATTAAAGATATAATTTTGAGTGCTATCGGATAAATAACTAAAAATTGAGATCTACCCAAATCGGATATTTGAGTAAAAAATGCCCCGAAAAACATTATTCCTGGCCAATTTTGGTACGGCAAAATTTGCGGATTAATATAACCCATACGCAATATATATTCCATATATCCGTAGACAAGATAAGAGTAGGTAAATGAAGCGGTTTTTTCCAAGAAATAAGGAGTGACATATAAAATAGCATAAAGTAAAAGAATTTGCATAGAGAAAAAACTATTTATTGAGTCATACTTCAAGGAAATTAATATAGAGAAAATCGAGAGAATTACAGACAAAAAAAAATATACGCCCATGCTGTGTATTAATCCGTATTTGCCAATTATCAACTCTGCTGAAACAATAAAGCAGGACCACGATATAAGTGAAAGTATATAAAGAATAATAGATATTTGTCTTGGAGATAATTTATTATAATACATAACCTATCCTTGAATATCCATTTTGCCATCGTTATTGCATTTTTCTATAAATGTCTTAATCTTCTCAATTAAATGCTTATTTGTGATAATTTTCGTTTTATCGTTCCATTTAAATTTAGGCAAGATATTATCTAAATTATCTATATTCTCGACAACGCTAACTAAGCCCATGAACTCAAGCTTTCTAGAAAATATCAACTGATGATCGTTCAAATGTTCATTATACTTCAGAAGCCTCGGCACGGCAATGACAGGCGTTCCCTGAAACAGAGAGTCGATAATTGTCATCGCCCCTTGGCATAAAACAACCTTAGCATTCTTCATAAGAGCCTCAATTTCGCTATCTAGTTCCTTAAATCTGAAATATTCGGCATTTTTTGGCTCGTAATCCGTCTTGCCAATCTGCATAATGACCTTATCGCTAATCTTACCTGCTATCTCATCCATCTTCTTAACTAATCTCTCGAATCCCTGGTAATGCATGCCTACAATAACTAGGATGTTATTATCCCCATTCTTCGTAGTTTCAACCTTTTTCTCGGCTTTAACTATATCGAATAACCCTCCGAAATACTTGGCCTTCTTTCCATAGTTTTCCAGCATCTCAGGCCACATAACCAGGAACAAATCGGAAATGGGATAAACAAGTTTTCCCGTAACAGTAGGCATGTTAATTCTCGTATAACATTCTATAAAGGCCAATTTCTTTCTGAGCAGCTTGCCTACATAGAAGAAAGGAACTGCAATTTCAGATCCATTGCTTACTATTATGTCGGGATTCTCTTTTAAGAGGATGCCAATTATCTTATGCAGGTTTTTAATAACTTCAAAATAGTTTTCCCCGAAATTGGGGAAAAGATATTTCCTATGACCGAGATTTCTCGTCCGGGGATTGTCATAGGTGATGAAAAATATTTCGTGGCCTTTGAAGGCATCAAGGAGATAAAGCATCTCAGAGAGATGCCCGCCGTGAGAGCAAACAAGTGCAATCTTCATCATCTCATTACCCTAAGGTTCCAATAAAATAATTTATTCGCCACAAATTTTGCCATCTTATCTACGCTGTTGAAGGTCAGTTGGTTAGCCGGAATAGTGGCATAAAGTGAACTATACAGGCAAGATCTGTTCCCGCACTCTTTTCTAATGCGAAGAGTCAGACCGTCTCTCCATGCCCGTAGCTTGCATTTAATTCCATTATTCCCCAACCTTATGGAGTACCCTAAAGTCAGAATCTCCGCTGCTACCAGAGAGGGCATTAGAAACAGTAAATCGTGTCCGGATAAGTATTTCCTTAATATCATATACCTTCCCTTCTCTAAACGGTACAACTTCTCGGGAGTTACATTAAGCCTATAATCGTGCATTATCACAGATGTTGGAACGAATAGAATCCTGAATCCCTTCAAATGCGACCTCCAGGAGAAGTCTGAGTCTTCATTGTAGAGAAAGAAGTTCTCGTCAAATCCACCCAAGCCCAAATAATCTTCTCTCTTCATGGCAAAGCAGCAGCCTGAGAATCCGCTCACATACTCTTGCTTGGAATAAGCAGAAGGACTCTCGCCAAAACCCCTAGTGAAGGTAAGCCCTGTGAAGTGATTAATGTTGCCGCATGTGTTAATCATCGAGCCGTCATAGATAAGGATCTTGGGCGTGGTTATTATTCTGGAGCCAGGCTTTAGGGGCTTTATCAACTCCTCCAGCCAGCACTTCTTAACGATTGTATCCGGGTTGAGGACAACTACATAATCTCCTTTGGCATACTTAACCCCCAGGTTGTTGCCGCCACCATATCCCCGGTTCTCCCGGCATTCGATTACCTGAACACGTGGAAAACGCTCCCTCACGAAGTCGCATGTTCCGTCTTGGGAAAAGTTGTCTACCAATATGATCTCACGCGGATTGCTCTCTAGTTCAATTGATGATATGCAAGCTTCTATGTACTTCCTGTGATTATAGGTTACTATTATTATGCTAGCCTTCTCTGACTCTGAGATAATCCCCACGTCCCTAAATGCAGATCGAAACCCTAATGTGTGAACCTTTTTCATTCATGCATTCTTTGCGCCTTTCTGTAAGGCAACCTTTTAAGCGGCTGCCATCTCAATCATCTCTCGCCGACTTCCCAGGATCGTAGCTACGCTCGTTTCTCGCCCTTTCCTACATCATCAGTTCGCTCTTGTTATGGGCCAGCCCCCATCAAGGTTTTCGTTCTCTGTGTCTCTGCGCCTCTGTGGTTCGTAAACCGTGGGATTTAATCCACATGGCGCTTATTAATATTATTGCGCATAGTCACGGAGCGCACAGAAGAGGAACGCACGGAGAACTACCATCTCGGAAGCAATTATCTGGGCATTTCTCCCCCACACCCACCTGATCTCCCGCCTCTCCGTGTTCTCTCGCAGCGTCACGCCAGAGCACCCGGAATGCGCGCCTCCTCCAGGCCCCCGCCCGAGTCGGGCAGCGCCAGGCCCTTCGCTAGTTGCAGAAACTCCAGGAACCCCAGCGGCTCAATGGCCCTGATGCCGTCGAAATCCAATCCCGAATTCTGGAGCCGCTCCCCCGTGCGTGGGTGCACGGGGAGCACCAACGGAAAAGAGATCCGCCACCGTCCGGTTGAGCTCCTCGGGCATGGAGCGATCGCACCTTGAGGAGCTCGGGCCGGGTGCCTAGAATTGTAGCAATGGTCATGTCTGAACTAGCCTCGAATGGAAATTGAAAATTATAACCAGGGGTTTACGAAATCCAACCACAGAGTCACAGAGCGCACGGAGGGCGAACGAACGGAGATGACTATTACTCAGAAGCAAATATGCGGTTCCTTTCAAGTATTGGCTATAAGGAAAATTGCGCGTCTCTGTGAGCTCTGTGCCTCTGTGGTTAGTAATCGTAGCTGTATAATTAAGACTCGGTAATCGTATCTGTGCGTTCTTTGTGGCTTTGTGCCTTTGTGGTGAAATCGTCGTTTTTTCGAGCAATAATCTTCCATTGCTTAATTATCTCTCGCCGCCTTGCCGGCACCGTAGCTCTTCTCATGGCTCGCCTTTCCCGGCGCCACCAGCTCGCTCTTGAACTCATTCAATATCCTGGAGATGGAATGCAGTATCACGCCCGTGAGCGCCATGAATGATCCTAGCATCGTAAGCAGCATCATGAACAACACCGGCCCGTAGAAGAGGCTTCCCCCCCGGTAGAACGTCTGCAGGAAATCCAGCCCCATAAATATCCCAGCCGCAGCCATCAACAATCCCGGAGCCGTGAAATAATAAAGGGGTCTACGTAGCTCCATATCGTGCAGCACTTTCACCAGCACCCGCACCCCGTGGGCCACCGGGTGCTCTGAGGAATTGCCCACATCGTAGCGCACCCCGATCTCCACTTCCTGGATGCGTAGGCCGGCTGCAGCCGCGTCGGCCAGCATCTCGCTCTCGATGGCCAGGCCCTTTTGGCCGAAGCGGAAGACGTCCCTGGTCTGCCATGCGAAGGCCCGAAAACCGCTCTGGCTGTCCGTCACCGAGAGCCCGCTGTCCATGTTGGTGAACAGATCCAGCACCTTCTGGCCCAGGCGGCGGTAGAGGGGGGTGTCCTTCTTGTTGCCATTCAGGTAGCGGCTGCCGTTAACCATGTCCGCCTCGGCTGCCAAGATCGGCGCTACCAGGCGGGGAATGTCTGCTGGATCGTGCTGCCCGTCCGTGTCGATGGTGACGATCACCGTGTCGGCGTTCAGGGAAGCAAAGCCGGTCTTCAGAGCTGCCCCTTTGCCCTGGTTCTCAACGTGACGTAGCACCTCCGCTCCGGCTAAGGCCGCCACCTCGACGGTGCGGTCACTGCTGCCGTCATCGATGACGATGACCCGGTCGACGTACTGCTTCGTGCGAAGCACCACGCTGCCGATGGAGATCTCCTCGTTGTAGGCGGGGAGCAGGGCGGTGATGGAGGGCATAAGTGTAGAGGACTC
>SESG01010039.1_pt1 | contig 14134 bp, 14 predicted proteins | sample 3171421 | NCBI WGS metagenome assembly SESG01 (sample SAMN10866946, study PRJNA518727) | freshwater metagenome | biome: subpolar coniferous forest; feature: holomictic lake; material: water; isolation source: holomictic Lake 227, 6 m and 8 m depth | place: Canada: near Kenora, Ontario | collected... | reverse complement strand
TTCGTTCCGGTAAAAACAAAAAAAGCATTATTAAACCCAGCCAACGCATCCAGTAAATTCCTGATGTAAATACCCGTATGCACATACTCCTGCGTAACCGGATGAAAAGTTATCAAAAAAACATCCTTGTCAAAATCAATGTGAAACTGCCGGATAATATCTTCTTTTGTCAACCGCGCTCGCTGACCGGAAAAAACAAGTCCCGGCGCCCCCGAAACAATAACCCGGGAAGCCTCTTCTCCCATTTGCCTGATCCGACGGGCATATTCGGCCGTTGACGCAAAATGAAGGGCGCTCAATTTTGTCAATGAATGACGGAACATGTCATCGATAGCGCCATGGGTCAATTCCCCTCCATGAATATGCGCCAAAGGAATCCCAAAAGGAATCGCCGCAACCGCCATGGCATGCATCTCAAAACGATCCCCCAAAACAACCAGGATATCCGGTTTATGCGCTTCAAGGACATCCGCAAAAGCCGTTGTCACCCGGCCCATCGTGCGGGAAATATCACGGGGCGATGCCCCCGGCACCACCCTGATCCTGGCCGCAATCGGAAAACCGTCCTGCTCAATCGCGCGGATACTTTCACCGAATGCCTTGTGCAAATGCGTCCCTGTCACATAAAGCTCAAATGCCACACGCCGCCGGCGCAAAGCCAAAAGAACAGGCCGATAAATGCTATAATCAGCGCGGCTGGTCGTTACAACCCCAATCTTCCTCATGCCAGCATCTCCGGCATAATAAGCGTATCAGCGGGGATAAACACTTTAGATTTTTTCCCCACCATTGCCGGCAGCAATGACGGCGGCATCCCCGTCCCCGGGCGCTTGCAGGTCATATGCCCCGCCTCCAGCAACTCACCGGCGCCGATATCCCGAGCCGCCACAAGGCTGCGCCGCGCCACCTGCCGGACATTCTCTTCACATCGCACGACTTCTTTGATTCCGTTTCCCATGGCCAGTCCCACATGGCGCACCGCACGCACCATCGCGCGCAATTCATGCGGATCAAGCGACGCTTGATGATCAGGCCCCGGCGCGGTTTTATCCAGCGTGAAATGTTTCTCAAGAACACACGCGCCAAGGGCCGCCGCCGCGATCGGGATCTCAATCCCCAATGTGTGATCCGACAATCCGACAGGCAAATTAAACCGCTCGCTCAACGTTTTCATCGCCTGCAAATTAACATCCTGATAAGCAACAGGATAATTGCTCACGCAGTGCAGCAACAAAATCTGCCCGCACCCGTTCTTTCTCAAAATATCCAGCGCCCCGGCAATATCATCAAGATTCGACATGCCCGTAGACAGAATCACCGGCAACCCTTTACCCGCCACCCGCGCTAATAAAGAAACATTTGTCAGTTCGCCGGAAGATATCTTAAAGAAAGGCATCCCTAATCCCGAAAGAAAATCTGCGCTCTCTTCATCAAAAGGCGTTGAGATAAAAAAGATCCTCTGCGTCTCGCAGTAAGACTTCAACTCCTCAAACTGAGGAAAAGACAGCTCCAGCCGCCTGAGCATCACAGCCTGCGGCTCCCCCGGCATACCATCCATTTCCTGATATACAGCTTTTGGCGCCCGCGTGGTCACAAGTTTGTCGGTACGGAATGTCTGAAATTTTACGGCATCCGCGCCGGCAAGGACCGCTGCGTCCACAAGCCCTTTTGCCTGACGGATATCGCCATTATGGTTAACCCCCGCTTCGGCAATCACAAAAACCCCAGGGCCTGAAATTATCTTATCCCAAAGCTTCATCGCAAAAACCCCCATCAATATCCCTGCCCTCCGCCGGCATCAAACCGCCGTCCATCCGCCATCTACCATCAAAACCGCCCCGGTCACATAAGAAGCGGCATCCGAAACCAGATACAACACCGATGCCGCAATTTCCTGGGGACGGGCCATCCGGCCCATGGGGGTACGCTCGCCATAAGCCTTGGCAAAAGCCTCCGAATGATTATCAAAAACCCCGCCGGGACAAAGGGCGTTGACGCGGATACCGTTCTTCCCAAAATACGCGGCATAATAACGCGCCAAATTCACCACCCCTCCCTTGACCGCCGCATAAATCGGGGAAAAAGGCTTGATATTGGTCCCGTCATACATCGAAAACTGACCGCCGACAACACCATAGGTCGATCCGAAAAGCACAATCGTGCCGCCTTTAACCTTCATATGTTCCGCCGCATATTTTGTACTGAGGGCATAGCTGTTCAGCTGCCAATCAACATTCTTGCGCCATGAATCAACAGAGATCTCTTCAACCGGGGCGCCCCAATCCTTAGTCCGGGGATAAGCCGTATTCACCAGGATATCAATCCCGCCGGCCTCTTTCACCAGCAAATCCACAGCCCCCGCCATACCGTCAAGGTCTGTAATATCAAACCGGCGGTAAACAATTTCCCCGCCACCGGAAAATTTTCGCTCCAGCGCACGGCCTTTTTCGTCATTCACATCAGCCGCAACAACATAGGCCCCTGATTGCGCCAGCGCCATTGAAACTTCTTGTCCGATAAGTCCAGCCCCTCCTGTCACAACAGCTTTCCTGCCATTTAATGTAAACAATCCAGGATAATTCGTCATAATGTCACCAACCTTTGTTGAACAAGGTACTCCACAAAATTAAAATCTTCTTCCGTATCGATATCAAATGCTGAACGCTCATCCATCACCCATACCGACGTCCGCCCCTGAACAGGCGTTCTTGTCGCTTCATCAAGAAGAAAATCCCGCGCGTAAACATAAATGGACGCGTTCATGTCATAAACCTTAGGCGCATCCTGGCGGCAAAGGATCGGCTTTTCCGGCACCTTTGCCAGGCGGACAAAGCCATCAGGCATTTGTTCCAGCATGTTAAAATACGGACTTTTACGGGCCGGCACCACACTGACCACCGCATCAGAGGTCCGTGTCATAAACATCTGAAAAGCACCTTCAATGTCCTCGATTTTCCTGATGGGCGCTGTCGCATCAAGATCAACCAAAACATCATACCGCTCGTCATAAATACGCTCGCACGCATGCCAGGCGTGCCGCAAAACCTCAATCTTCCCTGCCGTGTCGCCGGAATACGCCGCCGGCCGCATAAAAGGAATTTCGGCCCCGCATTGACGCGCGACATCGGCAATAAGGAGCGAATCCGTTGAGCAAATAACACGGGACGCCTTTCCCCAGCGCAACGCCTGTTCAATAGTATGCGCCATCAACGGCTTGCCGCATAAAGGACGGATATTCTTATTCTTCACACCCTTTGACCCGCCGCGCGCCGCGACCGTGAGCAATACTTTCATATCAACTGTTCCTGAAACGAATGATCTGTTGAAAAAGAATTTTAGCCTCTGACAAATTATTCATCAGCGCGGGATTACGTAAATTTTTAAGAAAATACCTTGTTTGCGCCAGGAGGTATTCATCCCTCTCCGACGGAAGGGCCAATACCCGCGTCTTGCGGCCGTCAACCAGCTTTAGCGTGTTTCCGATCAGGTCGCCGTCAACATATCCACCGTCGAAATCAATATGAAATGCCCGCTCCACTTTCCGGCTCATGAAATCAATATGCACACTGGCGTACACGCCATTCTTAAATGTCATCAAGGCATCCGCAAAATCTTCGGCATCCAGCGTAATATCCAAAGCCCTCCCCTTGATCCCATGGATATCAACCACCGGCCCCATCAAATAGGTCATGGTATCAAATTCATGCGAAAGATCAAGGATAACACCGCCCCCTAAAGCGCATACTGCTGAATAACACTGACGGGGATCCCGCCCGGGCCGCCAATCAGGAAGATACGACGCGCATACCGCGCGACCGTACAAAATCTTTTTCCCCTCAAGAAATTTCTTCGCCTGCTGGACAACAGGCAAAAACCTTAACGGATACGCGACATAACACACCTGCTGCTTACGGCACAACTGTTCCAGCCTTGCGACACCCTGCATCGAATCTGAAACCGGTTTTTCAAGAAAAATTGCCGCTCCAAGCTGAGCCGCGCGCCAAGCAGCCGGAATATGCGCTCCTGTTGCATTCGTCACAAAAACAATATCCGGGACAAATTGCGCCGCTTCACCCCATGAGTAAAATTCACGCAATCCCAAATCATTCCCCTTGCCGGAAAAACGCAACGCCCCGAGTTCAAAAGAAAAATTCTCTTTTAAAATACGCGCATGCCGCGTGCCGATCGATCCCAGGCCACAGATCAATACTCTTAATTTTTTCCTTGTCATATTTTCATCACAGCATCAGCGATCGTATCACATACACGCCCGATGGATGCCTCTGTATTCAACGTGGAACTCGGCAGGCAAAGCCCTCGCGCATAAAGCATTTCAGCATTAACACAACGCCGGGAACAAAAACCCGTCGCATAAGGGAATGTCTCCAGCGGCCTAAAAAGACGGCGTGACGGAATACCTTTTTCTTTAAGTGCCGCCTGAACCGCAGCGGCTTCAGCCTGATCCTTAAAAAGAACTGCCGTAAACCACCAGGATGGATCTATCCCTTCATGCGCCTTTTGCATGACACATAATCCGCTATCACCCAGACGCAATTGATAGATGCGGTGGAATGCCTTCTTTAACGCCAGGAAACTGTCCAGGCGGCTAAACTGCGCCATCCCGAGCGCCGCATTCATATTCGGCATGCGGTAATTGAATCCCACTTCCTGAAAGCCGTCCATCCCTTCACGCGGGTTTGCCTGATTGATCAAGTAAACCGCGCGACGTAATAAATCCGAAGAACGGGCAACCATCATCCCGCCACTGCCCGTGGTGATAAGTTTATTGCCATTAAAGCTGACGCAACCGATATCGCCAAGCAATCCCGTGTGCTGTCCGTGAAAATAGGCCCCCAGCGACTCGGTGGCATCCTCAACAACATAGATCCCGGCTTTCTTTGCGACCGTATTGATCGCCATCATATCGCACACATTCCCATACAAATGGACAGGCATAACCGCTTTTGTTTTAGGTGTGATCGCCGCGCTCAATGCCTGCGGAGAAAGGCACCAGGTTTGAGGATCAACATCGACAATGACCGGCGTCGCCCCGACATACATGACCGCATGCAAGGTCGCGGCAAAGGTCAGCGACGGGATGATGACCTCATCCCCCGTCTTCACCCCTAAAAGGTGCAATGCCAGATGAAGGGCCGCTGTCCCGCTCTGCATCGCCACCGCCTGCGCGGCCCCTGCGCGCGCGGCAAACTGCCGCTCAAACTCACCGACCAGCGGGCCAAACGTTGAAACATACCCGATATCCATCGCCTCAAGGACTTTTGCTTTTTCAACAGCCCCGATATCAGGCGCATCCAAATGTATTGTCATATCAGACATTTTTATACTGTGCCCCGTCACAATCGCCGAAGAACCCTTCTTCAATCAGCGTCTTAATTTCAAAGATCCCATCCGGGAGTTTCTTGCTCACCTCAAATCCGAGCACCTTCTGAATTTTAGCAAAAGAAACCCGGTAATCACGCGGATCCTGCGACTTACTCACATATTTCACTTTCAACGCAGGAATAAACTTCCGGATCTCATCAACAATCATCTGTTTCTGGAAGTTTTCATTTGTATCACCGACATTAAAAACATCATACGCCACCTTTGAAGGCTCTGCTTCCATCACCAGCATGATAGCCCTGGCAAAATCATGCACATGGCAGTAAGGACGCCAGAATTGTTCCCCAAAAACCTCCAGTTCCCTCCCCATAACGCACTCGCGGGTAAATTCATTGACCGTCAGGTCAAACCGCATGCGCGGCGATGCACCATACACCGTTGAAAAGCGCAGAATCACGGGATAAAATCCTTTCTGCCGGGATGAACCCTTAAGAATATACTGCTCAAAATCAACTTTGCTTTCCGCATATAACGAAATCGGCGCAAGGGCTGATGTCTCATCCACATACCCTGCCCCATCCGCCATTTTCCCATAATTACTGCACGTGGATGAAAAAATAAACCTCTCGCACCCCGAGGCTTTGGCCCGTTCATAAAGGTCTCGCGCAGCGATAATATTAATTTTCCGGGCAAGTTCAGGCTGTTTAGCACATGCCGGATCTCCCACAATAGCGGCCAAATGGACAATTCCCTCCGGCTTGAAATCAGCCAGCACACGATCCAAGTCTGCCCCGCAGGTCACATCACCTTTAGTAAAAGAAAACCGGGGGTGGTGCCAATACGCCAAAAGGCTCCCGCCGCCAAAAGAAAGATTATCAAAAACTCTGACCTGATAACCATTGTCAAGCAACGCGCCAACGACAACTGAACCAATATATCCGGCCCCGCCTGTTACCAATACTTTCTTCATCAACAAACTCCCTTTTTTGCCCTATCTATAATCAACGGTAAGCTGACCGCACCTCAATCGGGCACATAAGAAAGTGCCCCCCTGTCATCGCAAGCATATCAATATCGCCAAAGTTTGTAAGCAAACTTTTCCATCATTTGCATCACTTCCTCACCGTCCAGAAATCTGCCGCCAGCGTCTCAAGATACGCAAACGGCATGATAAAATATCCGGACATGCCCCAGCCGTCACCCCAGGAATTCCGTACAATAAAATATTTCTTTTTCTGGTCATACCCCGCCGCCATAACCGCGTGCCCGCCCAACATCCGTTCGGTCTTTTTAGGCATAGGCACCTTACCCGTGCGCGCCACTTCCGGCGTTTGCAAACTTTCGTAAACCGCAAACCCAAACACAAAAGGAAACCCTTCCGAAAGGCATGCCAGCATTTCATTCAATCCAACAATCCTGTGATACGAAACAATACGATGCCGCGCCGCGTCAGTATAACAACGCGCCAAAGGTTTTTCGGTAAACCGGGCAATATCATACGGCCATAACTTTTCAGAACACACCCCGGTTTTTACCAATGTCTTAATGCCATTACGCAGGGAAGCGCCGGAGTCCGCCGTCACAGATCCCTCCAACACACGCTCGTTGAAATAAATAAAAAGCCGGCTCACATCCGTATAAGTCTTGTCTGCCTTATTATCAAGAAACTCAAGATTCCCCGCCAGGGCATTAGCCGTACAACTTCCCAGCCTCCCCTGATCTTCAATCACCGAACATAACGGACGCAAATCAACCGCTGCCGCAACCTTCACCTTCGTGCGGATTGCGCTGTAATATAAATCACGGCTATCTGGGATATCCGGAACCCAGCCATACGCATGTGCCGTTTGCTTGAAAGGAATGTTTTGATTTCTCACACACCCTCCTTTAATTGTTTCCGCCTCTGCCGGCCGATCAGCATGGAACGGATAGCATTCACAAGGTCTTCCATCCGGAACGGCTTACACACGTAAAGGTCTCCATTTTTCAGCCCCTCCATGATCGATTCAGGAGATGATGCCACCGTAAAATACATCACAGAGATATCCTTTAATACGTCATCCTCCCTGATCTGACGGCAAATGTCAAATCCTTCTTTTTGAGGAAGATACACGTCAAGAATAATAACAGAAGGCTGATGTGCCCGCGCCATAACGAGCCCATCCTTGGCATTGGAAACTATTAACGGCACGCCGCCTGCCAGCCTGATCGCACGGACCAACACCCTTTGATCAACCGGATTATCCTCGATAGCCAAAACCTTGCGCGGCCGTTGAAACAACCATTGCCTGATCTTGTTCCAGCTCATCCAGGAAAGCTCCTTTAAATCAATGCCCGGAGAATAGTCCTTACCGGCTCTGTTTTGTTAAGAGAATAAAGATGTACCCCGGGAGCTCCGCCCGCCAAAAGCGCCCGGCACTGATTAATAGCAAACCGCGTTCCAACCTCAAGTGTCTTATCTTTATCCTGCGCAACAGCCTGAAACAGTTCATGCACCGTACCGGGGATTGTCGCGCCGCAACCCCGGCAGAAATTAACAGCCGCTTCATAATTGGTAACAGGAAGGATTCCCGGAATAACGCGCGCCTTCACCCCAAGGCCGCGCAAGCGTTTCACATAATCAAAATAAATCTGATTGTCAAAAAAAAGCTGAGTCATCACAAATTCACCGCCGGCGTCAATCTTCCTGGCGAGAATGCCGGCATCAGCGTCAAGCCCCGCCGCTAAAGGATGCCCTTCAGGGAAACCGGCCACGCCCACAGCGAAATGGTTGCCGTAATTATCCCTGATAAATTGCACCAGCTCGGAAGCAAATTTAAAATTCTCGGGACCCGGCATCCAGTTCGGCTGATCTTTGGGCGCATCCCCGCGCAAAGCCAGAATGGTGCGGATATCATGAGCACGTAATTTGTCCAGGATAAGACGGATCTCGCCGCGCGTATGCGCGACACAAGTAAAATGATGAACAGCCGGAAGTCCGTATTGTGTTTCAACCATCCGCACAATATCCAATGTCGTATCCCTGCTCGACCCGCCGGCGCCATACGTAACAGACACAAAATCAGGCTTAAGTGCCGCCAGTTCCCCCAGCGTCACGCGCAAAGAGTCCATCCCCTTATCCGTCTTTGGCGGAAATATCTCGACGGAAAACGTGCGCGGCTTATCATTGAAAATATCAGTAATCTTACGCATGGTGACGGATTATATCATAAAAAAAGCGCCTGGGTTCAATCCAAGCACTTTTTTTATATGACCACAGCGCTTCTATCCCCGCAGCTTCTCCTGGCCATGATCCCCAGGTCTTTTCTTAATGATAAAATAACAATTTTTGTACAAACCGGATTTAAGATAAATCAACGGCATCCTTATAAAAACTATTTGGCATACATTGCCTGCAACTGCGGCACCTTGGGAAATTCTGAATAATACTCTCCCTGCGGGCCCACGAAGCCGTTTCCCGATCTCTTGATAATCACGGAAGAATACCCGCTGCCTTGAGCTTTGGGAATATTAATTGTAAATGATTCATCCCTTGTCCCTTGAGGTGCGGATGTCCCCGGCTGAACAACCGGCGAATCAACAAACACGGGGACGGCAACCTCCTGTGCCGACGGCACAACCGCTGCGGGTGTCAACGCGACATCCTGATTTGGAATTTGTGCCCCGGCAATACCACCCATCGCAGCACCGGCCGCACCGCCAATCAAGGCACCGCCCAGTTCATGATGCCCCTTCATTTGATGGCCGATAATACCCCCTGCCAATGCCCCCAAAACCCCTCCCATCACAGATCCTTCCACCACTTTGGTCTGATTCTGGGGTTCTGGAATAACTTGAACCGGCCGCTCCGCCTGGATCACCACTGGGTCTGAAATGCGTTGCACCAGCGGCGGCGGCACAACCTGATAACCATGCCGGGTGTAAACATAATAAACACCACTATCCGTATAATACGTCACACCATTTATAATGACTGGACGATACTCCGCCGGGATGACAGGAACAAGCGCGCCTATCGGAGGCTCTACAAGGACATAACCGTTTCTTGTCGGCGCATAATATCCGCCATCATAATAAGAATACCGCGCGCCGCCGGCTGTAATGACAACATAATCATAAGGAAGCACTTCCATGCGCATCCCGAATCGCGGACGATCATGATAATGATAATATCGATCATGCCGATCTTCCCGCCCATGCCACTGGGCAAAAGATAATGTCGGCTGTAAAAAAATCATCATGACGCTGAAAATGATAATAATTCTTACGCACTTTCCCCTGCCTGTCATTTCACAACTCCTTTTTAATACCTATTGATAATTTCATATAACACGGCCTCACTTCCCGTCTATTAGACAATCCAATGCCATTAATAGTTCCATCGGCATCTTGAACATCATCGCTTTCTTGCCAACAAATACCATTATTAGTGGTATATTAACATAAATCATTGTTTATCTGAGAGCGTGAAGATACCAACGGACATCCATTGTTGTTGCAAAAATATACCTGTCGCTTAAGGCTCTTATGTTGTGGCTCGCATTCATCTTTTTCATTCAAATTCCCAACGTGGTTCTGTGTCAAGAACACAATCTCCTTCAATCCAGCCTGAACCTCCAGCCATCCATCGTAACCATTAAAGCTTTCAACATTAAAACCTCTAACAAAGCAAATAGCAAAATCAAAATATCAGGGATTGAACATCAAGGGAATGGTGTTATCATCGACTCTTCCGGCATCATTGTCACAAACAATCACATCATTGACGGCGCAAAATATATTATTGTCACCTTGTCAGACGGCAGCGTCAGCAACGCCAGCGTCCTTTACACCGGTCAAACTGATTTTTGTTTTCTCAAAATAAGCACGTCCCGTCCCTTAAAAGCCATTGCTCAGGCCAATTTTTCTCAAATCAAGAATGGCGACCACATTATTGCCCTGCTTGAGCACCAGCCACTGCTCTCCGGCACCATTGCACATCTGATTAATGAAGATGAAGACACAACCTCTATCGCCTTCCTGGAACTCAACCTTGATTTACATCCGGGCGATAGCGGCGGGGCAATTTTCAGCGAACAGGGATGTTTGCTGGGACTTATTATGGCGCAGAAAAAATCTGACACTCAAAAAAGTTACGCCATTTCTTTTCAAAAGATTTGGAAAGAATATCAAAGATTTAATGGATCTGTACTTATTAACACGGATCAATAATAAACCCAGACCAGGCATCAGCCGGCCATCCATCCCAGACCATATAACTGTTCAAACCACGTCATTATTATCGAACGATAATCACGCAGACCTAAGCTGCTTCGCCAAGGCCTTTCGTTCCTGTTCCAGCTTATTAAATTCTTCAATCAGCCGCTTCAACTTCAGCGTTGGGGTTGAGGGGCATTTAGCCCGGATATATTCCTGGCCGATCGAATGATACAGCGACTCTTTCTTTAACCTTAATGCTGTCGCGTCCAGGTGCATCACACCCTTGTGAGAAAATTTAAGGAGCTGCTCTTCGCCCTTCTTGGCCATCACCACAGCCTGTTGGCTGTAATCCAGTAATTGCTCTTTGATCTTTGACCAATCCTGCATAAAATCATTCTTTCCTTCAGGCATATTCCCTCCTCTTTATTTTTTCTCAACAGCTTCCCTGAGACAATTACCGACAACTTCAACCCCCCTCTTAAACTCGGGGGATTCCTGGATGGCCAGCGGGTCTTCGCCAACCGTCGGGGGGATACAATCCCTGATATCATACGCGATCCGCCCCGGGCCTTTGGTCATGATCCAAACCCGTTGCGCCAGATATACCGCTTCAGAAACGCTGTGCGTAATAGCAAATACCGTCGGCTTCACTTCATACCACAATTGAACGATCAGTTTCTGCATTTCAATCCTGGTCGGTTCATCCAGCGCGGAAAACGGTTCATCCATCAAAATAATCCGGGGTTTCAACACAAGCGTCCGGGCGATCGCCACCCGCTGCTGCTGACCGCCGGAAAGTTGATGCGGGTACTTCATTTCATGGCCCGTCAGCTCAACCCGTTCAATCATCTTTTTAGCCAACTCCCGGCATCCGCTTTTTGAAATCCCAAGGCTGCCCCGATTAAGATTCAATCCAAAAAGAACATTATCCATAACAGTCAGGTGCGGAAACAGGCTGTACTTCTGAAAGATCATCCCGCGATCCATGCCGGGCCCGTCAATGACCCGATCCCCGATCAGCGCTTGACCTTCCGCCGGATTAATAAAACCGGCAATAACATTGATAAGGGTTGATTTGCCGCAGCCGGAAGGCCCGACAATCGCGATAAACTCACCGCTGTCCGGCACATCCTCTACCGTAAAATTAATATCCTTCAGCGCAGTGTATTCACCAAACCGGACGCTAACATCCTTAAAGGTAACAATGGGTCGATTCATGCATTCTTCCGTGTTTTATACGGGAATAACATTTTCCCGACAGTCTCCATCAGCTTATCCGTTAAAAAAGCCATAAGCGCAATGGCAATGATAACCAGATAAATATATTCACGGGGTCCCCGCCTCTGCGCGACAATAATGATCTGCCCCAAACCGGCATCAGAAAAAATAACCTCGGCGAGGATAATATAGCTCCAGCCCACGCCAAAAGCCAGCCGCATAGCCTGCCAGATATCATAAAAAGCAATCGGCACCAGAACCTTTGTCAGGAGATGCCAGCGGTTAGCCCCTAACGTACAGGCCGACTGAACATAAACATCATCCACTTTATCCAATGCCTTGACAATCAACGGAACAAGATAAACAAAAAAAGCAATCGCCAGGAACATATACTTTTGCTTTTCATCCGTCCCAAACCACACCAGCGTCAGCGGGACCAGCGCGGCAATGGGCAAATAACCGCCCATAACAGTTAACGGCTGGAACATCGCCTTGATCCTGCCGAAACTGCCCATCAAAATGCCCAGCGGCAAGGCAACACTGATGGCCAGGAAAAACCCGATGGCAACTCGCCCGAAACTGGCCGCCGCGCCTTCAAACAGTTTCCCCCTGGTAAGCAAAGCCGGGATCTGTTGAACAACCTCTGCCGGGCTGGGGAGCGTAACCGGCGACATGATCCGGTCCTCAACCGCGGCCCCTTTGGTAACAAACCACCACAGGAAAGCAATGACCGCAAACGGAACAAGGCCCAATACAACAGCGAAAGCCTGCGGCACATCACCACGGATCTGAAAAAATTGCTGATCTTGTTTCTTCAATGCCCCCTCCAACCTTATTTCTCAGGTGGAATAACACTAATCTCAACACGGCGGTTTAACGCCTGGTTGGACGGATCCGCCGGATCGGCCGGCTCATCCCATGCTTTTCCCACTACAACAAATTTGTTCGGATCAAACTTGAACTTCTCCGTCAGCGCATTCTGAACAGACTGCGCCCGGTCCTGGCTTAATTGCTTAACCGCGGCATAGGGGATATCGCCCTTTCTGGAATTATCCGTATGACCGGAAATAACAATGGCGCACCGGCCGAACTGCCCCGCCAGGTTACCCACGCGCTCTAATGTCGCCGCCACACTGGGATCAAATAATTTCCCCGGTATAACATTCCCTAATTCATCACGCGCCGGCTCATAGGGATCCGCGCTGTTGGGGAAAAAGTTAATGCGGATAGTCTGCGTGAGGATCGGAGATTCCGCCTTGATCCTGCGATAATCCTGCGGGGTAAAAGTCGCGACACTCTGATCTGTCTGAGTGGCAAACAGGCCTTCATCCTGCAGCTGCTTGATGATCGAAAAATCCATCACGCTGTCAAACGGAACCGGCGCGTCAATGCGCCCCAATTCCCGGTAAACGATCGAAGCGTTTTTCCAGGTCCGTTCAAAATTCGTCGGATTACTTTTATTCAGGAAAAACTGAACGTTCTCCGCGAAATTCGTGCTGTGGGCATCCGCCATCATCCCCTTGATATCTTCCGGCTTCATCCCGAAAGCATCCGCCATCCACTGCGCGACTTCCTCGGTATTATCCTTAACATAATCCATGCCTTCAAAAACACCCTTCACGAAGCCCTTAACAACATCCGCATGGTCACGATAAAAATCAGCACGGAACGCATAAACATCGGCAATCAGCTTGTTCGCCTCTGAAGTCGTTGTCAGGATCCTGGTCCCTGCCACACGGTCGGAAATTTTATAAATATCCGGTGACCAGCTGACAACAGCGTCAATCGTCGGGTCAGCCACAAAAGCCGCCGCCGCTTCAAACGCCGTGCTGGTATATTTCATATGGACATCCGACTGCCTTAACCCGGCAGAAATCATGAGTGTCGTGATGAAATACTCGCTCGGACTGTTCTGTGCGCATACGATCGTCTTCCCGCGGAGATCCTTGACAGATTTGATCGCGCTGCGGACAACAATGCCGTCGCCGCCGGAAGAGAAATCAATCTGCTGAACAATGCGCGGAGACGTGCGCGAATCCTTTGCTAAATCAGGGGCAAACATCGCCAGCATGTCCGCAGTCCCCCAGAGGGCATGGACTTTACCGGCGGCATAAGCGTCGCGCGCCGAAACAGGGTCGTCCATCAAAACCATTTCAACCTTAAACCCGTATTTTTTATAAAAGATCGAATCGGTATTCGGCTTGGTACCGTGGTTGGCCGCGATAACCGGCATCCAACCGATCCAGACATTATAACTGAATTTTAGGATCTTTTCATTCGGATCCCATTCATAGCCGCTGACCCCTTTGACAGGAGGCAGCTTCTCGGCCGGAACATACTTGTATTCTTTCACGGTCGTAACTGTCGAAAGATC
>SESG01008016.1_pt1 | contig 14138 bp, 10 predicted proteins | sample 3171421 | NCBI WGS metagenome assembly SESG01 (sample SAMN10866946, study PRJNA518727) | freshwater metagenome | biome: subpolar coniferous forest; feature: holomictic lake; material: water; isolation source: holomictic Lake 227, 6 m and 8 m depth | place: Canada: near Kenora, Ontario | collected... | reverse complement strand
TTAAAATTTTTAATTTTACTTGTCAGTATGGGATGCGTGTTGGAGTGACAACCGAACTCCCACCCCTCCGCTACCAGCAGTCTTGTCTCTTCTCTGGAAAGCGCACTTTTCCCACCTGGACAAAAGTTTTTATAAAGATACACCACGCCCGTATATCCGAATTTTTTCATTATGGGCAGCATTTTTGAATAAATGCTCTCATACCCATCATCAATAGTAATCATAACCGCCTTGTCAGGCATTTTGCTTTTCCCGTTTATCCAATCAAGAAACTTCGCCATATTAATCACGGTATAGTTATTGTCTTTTAGCCACTGCATTTGTGCTTCAAAAAGTTTTGGCGCTATGGCATAAATATCTTTTTTTCCTTTATCTTTGCGGATAACGAACCGATGATAGCAAAGAATATTTACCACCTTTTCTTCGCCGACTTTTAAAATGCCGCTTCCGAAAGGAGTTTTAAGGTCTTGTGAGTGAAGCATTGTAATAAAACCAAATACAAAAACTAATAAAAATATTTTTTTCAAACTCGGCTCCTTTTCTTATTACCCTTTATAACTTTTATTTTTTATCAGTTGAGCGGTTTTCCCAAATATCCACCCCAACAAAAACCCCCCCACTACATCTCCGGGATAATGCCCTCCCGTATACACACAGAAAAACCCTACACACCCTACAAAAAGTACCAAAGCAGGTCTTAAGGCCTTATAGTCGTCCCACAATATTACTGCCAAGGCTACCGCCATTGCCGTATGAGTAGAAGGAAAAGCATAGCTATATTGTTTCATAGTGAAAAGGATATTTACCTTTTCCAGTTCTACGGGTGGCCTTCCCCGTTTAAAAAACGGTTTTAAAAATATATTAGTCGCTATATTTACAGCAATAAGCGTCCACAGCGTAAAAGCAGTATTCACCTTTTCTTTTTTTTCGCCACTCCGCCACAAGAAAACAAAAAGCCCCAGCACAACTATACCTAAAAATATATCATTGGCTGTCCACTTCATAGCGGCAGCTAACAACTCATTATGCAGAGTGCCGTTTATAAACTTAAAAACCCTTATGTCCCACTCTTGCAACAAAACTAAAAGGTGTTGCATGTCCTTCACAGACCCCTACTTATTTTATTTTATATAATTTTACTTTTTCATTTTGATAGACTGCCGGAAAGACAGCATCAAATTTGTCCTGTTCCGAATATATACTTCTTTCAATATTCCCCACATACAGATAAGAAATATCTTCGTTTTTTACAAACCCAGCCAAAGCAGCCGCTGGCAGACTATATGCCATATTAGCAGTGTTATCGCGTTTTTGTATTTCATCATTTCTTCCACTCTGTTGCCCCACCTGATACTCCCAGCCGATAAAAGATGGCATTCCTGTAAAGATTGAAATTCTGGATACCCCCGAATATAGCTGTTGTCCCGGAGCTTCCAGGATAGATTCAATAGTTGTAAAGTTTTTATTTATCCAGTTTATCGCCTGATAGTCATACGCATCAAAATCTTTTGTGCCTGGACGCGGTGCTAAATTTTCCATATACTTTATGCCGTCTATTCTTGGCTTTTGAGTAAACCCGTTTGAACAGATAGCCATTTTTGTAAACCCACCATATAACGGATAAAATACCGCTGGGACTAAAAGAAACGCAAAGGCCCCCACAAAAATATACTTCCCAATTTTATTTTTCATAATGAAAAGGAAAAGTGGCGCGAAGATAACCGTAATGATAAGTAACGCCTGCAAAAGTGTATAATTTGTTTTGTTGTCTATTACCCTAAAAGCAAAGGCCGCTGCGAGAAATGCCACTACTACTCCAGCAATAATCCAAGCCCCAAACTTTTCCCTACCAAATACTTTTTTCATAGACCCGACAACTTTATACAACAAGTATGGCACAGACACAGCGAGGAAAGTCCACGCCACCATATAAAATTTAAAGACTGTATTCATTCTGCCGTCAGCAATAAACACCAGTTCTGTCCCTAATATTATAAACAAGGGCACCAATACCCCTGCGATTGCGAAGGCTTCATCTTTGTCTTTTGTATTTAGCAATACCCAAAACAGCCCCGCTATCATTACAAATAAAATAGCAAAAGTGGTCTGTATAAAAAGTAGTGTCACAAATACTACCACCCCCACCAGTAACATATAGACAGGCACCGCTGTCTGTGGCTTGTCAAAAATTTTATCCAGCATTTTTCCTATATACTTATGTGCTTTTTCTATTTTAAATTTTCCTAATTTTAGTTTTGTCAAATTGTCCGAAATCACAGTGGCTTTCATCCACAGATAAGCAAAAATCACTATGAAGAACACAGCGAAAAATTTAAACATAGTATAAAGCGACACGCGCTCTGTCTTGGAAATAAAGTTTACCACTGTCCTGTAAGGCGAGACAAAGTTGGCGTGAAAAGCATAGAATAAAATATACCCAGCCACCAAGATAATGACAGCCACCACCGCCGAATCAAAAAACGCACCTGTCATATTTTTTACATTTTCAAAAGTATTCTTTTTCTTTTTCCCATTATGTAGCATATATCCCACCACCGCCATACACATTACAATAAACACAGCCATTGGGGGAAAGTTCCAAGTATTAATAGCCGTCATAGCGCCAAAAAGCAAAGCCACCATAATGGCAGTCAACCCTATGCCGATAGGCTCTTTTCCAAAACTCAATACCACATTGCTCGTTTTATTTTCTGTCTTAACTACATTATACAAAACTGCTATCAGCAACACGGTAAAAGGAATTACAATATTATGCGCATGTAAATCCCCATATAGATAACTGAAGAAAGGCATTTCAGTTATGACAGGTGAGGGATATATCCTCGTAGGATCCCAAATAAACTGAAACGAAGTTAAGCGGCCAAAAAAGTTCGCCACATTGCCTGACTCCAAAATATAGGTATAGATCATTTCCAGAGTGTGAAAGTTTCCCGCCATTGCGAGCAAAAATCCAGCAAAGATTCCGTATTTGTATTTTCCAGTCATATTGTAGACCAGCGAGAATGCCGTAATAAAACACAGGGCAAAAAGTACAGCAAGTGAGAGGTTATAGGTGACCTGCGGCATATAGCCGAGCATTTTTGAAACTGTCGCCATTATGAGCTGTCCCCAATAATAATAATTAAGCGTGAAGCCTGCCATCCAAGGATCGTGCGGAGGAAATTTAACATCATTGAAGATAGACGACAGATACGCCATTCCCATTGGCTCGCCGCCGCCGTTATAGCCCTGTCCTGAAATGTTATGAATATCTGGCGCGTATAGTTTAATAACTATAAAGAACAAATACGCCGCAAGAAAAATCAGCTCATTTTTTATTATATGTTTTGAATTATTTTTTATATATTCATTTACCGTTTTTTTATTCGCCCAATACCAGTATCCTGCCAAGGCCGCAAGCACTACAAAAAGTAGCCACAAATTAGCTTGGTGAAATTTCAAAAGCCCTACTGAGACCAGTATCCAGTTCACCCACGCGAAAATAAATATTCCCGTGGCTTTTGAAAGCCCATACCCCGCATCTTTAAAGTTTGTGAAAATTTTAAAATGTAATGGCATAGCAATCAACGCCAGCAGTTGTATCGCAAGATACCAAAAAAACACCGACATAGAAGGCAGGAGTGCCACTATTTTGTCCCTGAGTTGTCCCATATTCGGATTACCATACCCCTTTTTCACTCCAAACTTTGCCTGGGTATTTTTCATCCCTTCAGTGAGAAGGACTTGTATGGCGTCTTTTGTAAGGTACTTTTCATTTTTAAAAATATACACATGCGGGTGATCGTAAAGTTGAAAGCTCTCATCCGCTTTGTCATCTTTTATTTCAAGGCCAAAAAGTTTTGGATAAACCGCTTTTTCATAGGCCTTTGAATAGCCAAGTTTTTCAGGAGTGTGTATCATAGTGGTATAATAAAAATAATTAAGCGGATACCTTTCAGGAATTCTCTGATAAGTGCCGTAGGCGCGTTTATCCGCCATCATGACATAGTCAGTGCTCGCAAGTTCATTGGAAAGCCTTTCAAGCTTCCACGGCTGACTGTCTGGTTCCTGATCCGGCCACTGTGAATTAATATACATACCAGAACTTTTCCCATCCGCAGACACTGGGAGATCATCTCCCCACGCTTCATTTAAAATTTTTGTTTGTCTCGGAGGCATTACATCCACTTTCATAGTCGGGACATTTTTATAGAACCACCGCGAGGCCTGTATCCAAGTATGCGAGTTCGTGTACACATTCATAAAGGCAAGGCCATAGAATATTGCGCCCCCTGCCACTATCCATTTTATAGCGGTCACAATTCTTTTATTTTTTATCCATATGGACATATCATATAAAAGTTTCGCCGCCATAATCGCGAGAAATGGCGTAAACGGAAGCATGTATCTGTTGAATTTTCCAAAGGACCTGCCTACTATCAAAAAGTAAGGCACTGCCCACGCAAGGATTATCAGCATTTCTTTATTGATAGCTTTACCGCGTTTTAAGTTCCATACTGCGAGCCCCGCATAAAATAAAAAAGCAAAAATAGCAAAAGCCCCGTAAGGAATTCCCATGGAATACACTACCAGATTATTAATAAAGAAAAGATATGGAGTGGTGTTTAGATACTGCCTGTTATACGGGACATCCGCTTCACCTGTGATAAGAATTCTTCTCTGCTCATTTTGATTGTTCATAAAAGTACTAAAATCTAAAATAGCGTGGGGCATAAAAATAAAGAAAGCGATAAAAGACACTGCCGCTGCTATCCCTAAGTTTATCCAGACTTGCAGTTTTTCTTCTTTTGATTTTTTTGTAGTCCCTTTTATTGCAAAATAATAAAGTAAATGCCCGGTGACAATCGCCGCAACAGCAGGCAAGGCCGCTGTCTTCGAAGCCAGTGCCGCACCATAACAGACCCCTGCAAAAATATAATCTAAAAGTTTTCCACTTTTATAAAGTCGCGCCGAGAAATACACAGTCATAACTATAAATAGAGTGACAAAAGTATCCACAGTAAAAAAATGAGAGGAGTGTATGTGTAGTGGAGTAAAAGCCACAAGCAGGGCCGCGAATAAGCCCACCTTGTCCCCAAAAAGCATAGCTGCTAAAAGAAATACAAATAGTATGGTAAGCGTGTCCACCATTCCAGATATTGCCCGCGCCCCTCCTATCTTTGCCGCGCCCACATCTATTTTTAAAGTTGGACCTATAGCTGAAACCGCATCCTTATAAAACGATAAAATATAAAGTGGCAAAGAGCCGTATTGCAGACCTTCAGGTTTGTCGGGATAATGCAGTTTTTCTACAGCCGACTGCACAATCCAACGCTCATCAGGATGAAAACTGCGATCATTGTACCAGTCCGGTTGAAAAAGCCTCAGCACAAGTGCCACAAAAATTATTACGCCAAGCCATAAATACACAGGCCTCGCTAAAATTTTTTCAAAAAACCCCTTTTTTTCTGTTTTTCGTGTTTTTTTAATTGGCATTTTTATCTCCCTTTAAGGATTCTGTGTTTGATCTTTTTAGTTTAACCTGCGCAAATCTGTTGCCTATTTCTCTTTTTCAAGTTTCAGCGTTTTTGTCGTGGCATCCACTATTTCTGTCGGACCACTATACTGTATAGGTCCTGGAAAAAGATATCTGTCATTAAGTTCAAGGTCTTTGCGCATTTTTGCAAAAGCTTTGAAAGGTCTGCCATTAAGTTCCACAAGCGCTTTTTTTATTACTGCCTTGTCAGCGCCGTGCCTGCGTTCTATATTCATCATCATAGTGAGAGGTACTCCTCCCGCCAACCACTGTGAAGGTTTTTTATTTAAATTTCTAACCGCTGACATATATGCCGTAAATCCATTGAGAGCGAGCACTACCGCATTATACCCAAGGGCATAACAGTAGTTGGTATCAAAATTTGTGGGAAAGCCGCAGCGGCCCTCGTAACCAAAAAAGTGATTAATGGCTGCGAACTTACCGATAAAAGTTCCGGCTTTTTTCATTTCTTTAAGTTTTTTTGTTACCATTTCAATCAAAAGTTTTTCTGTTTCTATCTGTGAGACCATTACATTTCCGTGGGGGTCGCGGTCAAGAATTAATTGGCTCTCTATTCCCGCTGGAAGTGATTTCATAAGGTCAGCAAGGTTGTGTTCTAAGAAAGTATATATCAGATCTTTTTTTGCCACTACGCTATCCAGTTTCGCGAGAGTGTCGGCATGCTTTGCCATAGCCTCATTAAGCGCTTTTATCAAACCCTTAAACTCTGGGATAAACTCTATCAGGCCTTCGGGCACAAGAATCACGCCGAAATTTTTATTATTTTCTGCGCGCTTCACTATCACAGTCGCGATATAATCCACCACTTGGCTTAGTGTCATTTGCTTGGCAAGCACTTCTTCTCCAATAAGCGTTATATTCGGTTGTGTTTGGAAGGCGGCTTCAAGGGTAATGTGAGAAGCACTCCGGCCCATTAACCTGACAAAATGCCAATATTTTCTGGCTGAGTTTACATCTCTGCAGATATTGCCAATCAGTTCTGAATATATTTTTGTCGCGGTATCAAACCCAAAAGAGGTCTCTATCATTTCGTTTTTCAAGTCGCCATCAATCGTCTTAGGCACTCCGATAACTTTTATTGAAAGTTTTTCTTTCATTAAATATTCAGCCAGCAATGCCGCATTCGTATTTGAATCGTCTCCCCCGACCACAATTAAAGCCTCAATGCCTTTTGACAAAAGGGTGTTTTTACTTTTTTCAAACTGCTCTGGTGTTTCTATTTTTGTCCGCCCAGACTGTATCAGGTCAAACCCACCGGTATTTCTGTATTCAGCCATAAGCGAAGCATTTATCTCTTTGACTTTTCCGTCCACTATCCCAGCCGGACCACCTAAAAATCCAATAAGCTTATTTTTTTTATTTGCTTTTTTCAAAGCATCAAAAAGTCCTGCTATGACATTATGTCCGCCTGCCGCCTGTCCCCCCGACAACACTACTCCGATTTTTACTGGCTTCTTGTTAAAGGCCGCATTTTTCCCTTTTATAAAGGTTACCACGGGCTTGCCGTAAGTATGTGCGAAGATTTTTGAAAGTTTTTCAGGATCAGACAGGCTTTCCGTAGGGTTCCCCAATTTGGGTTTTATCATTAGAAATGAAGTTTTTAAACTTAAAGGTAACTGGGGTTTAAACTTAAGGCGTTCCTGCTGTAAAGCTGAGAGTTTTTCCATACTGTTCTCCTTATTATATAATAATAAATGGGTTTTAGTGCCAAACTACGGGCACAAGTATATGTGGAGTATTATATATAAAAGGACAAAAATTTCAATAAAAATTAACTATGCTTAATCTATGACTTAGTTTGAAAATATAAGGGGAAAAACACCTTTGGAAGTATATTGAATACTGATTCCTGTTTTTTTAGGTTTCTCTTTGTTACTCTGACAGCCTCAAAATCATACCGTTTTTTCTCGCTCTGTCATAGGCTGTGTTCATCATAATAAAAAATAATATTATATAAAAAAGCGACAACCCATACCCTCTCCAAAGTGAATGACTAAAGACCGGAGTAAAGCCATACCCAGTTCTATAATATTCCAAAAAGTGAGTCACCGGTATCAGGTTTGCCACATACTGAAAAACTTTTGGAAGCATATTGACGGGATAATAAATCCCGCAAAGGAGCATAATTAAATTTGTAATCATCCAGACCACTTCCATAATTCGCTGGCCAAAATAAAGTATAATAAAAATAACTCCCATTCCTACCACGAGCCCACTTAAGAATATTCCCGCCATAGACAAAATAACTATATGCGGCGCTGGCAGATAAAATTTAAACACCCAGGCAGAAAAGCCTCCCAGCATAAACATAACTATAATTCCTCTAAAAATCCCGAAAATCCACGAACCAAGTATATAATGATAGTGTTTTATTGGTGTGACAAAGGACTGTTTTAAACTCTTTGACCACATATCAAAAAGCAGGCTGTAAGCCACATCCAACTGCACCACCTGCAACGCTCCCGACACTATGGCGCCTGTCAGAAGAAACGCTTTCATTTCGTTATTAAGGTTAAGGAAACTTCCCATAAGCCCCACAGAAATGACTCCAAAAGCAGGCCAGAAAAGAAGTTCCGCAAACGCATAAAAATTTCTAATAGAAAAAATATAACTTCTGTAGGTGTACGCTAAAAGTTTACTGATTTGCGAGTTCAATGAACATCCCCTCCAAACTTTTTGTCTTTGTAAGTTTTTTCAGTTCTGCTTTTGTGCCCTGCGCTTTTATTTTTCCATTTTTAATAAAAGCAATCCGGTCGCAGAGTTCTTCGGCTTCAAGCATATAATGGGTAGTAAGAATTATTGTTATCTTTTTTTCTTTGTGAATTTTTTTAATAAAGTTTCTGGTCTTTTTTGCTATGTCTGGATCCAGCCCTGAAGTCGGTTCATCCAGCAATAATATTTCCGGGTCGTTGAGCATGGCTTTTGCCATAGCAAGTTTTTGCTTATTGCCCGTAGAGAGTTCATCATACAATACTTTTTTGTAGTCCCCGAGTTCAAACATTTTTATGTTGCGCTCTATCCTGTCCGTCAGAAATTTCCCATACATTCCGTAAAGCATGCCATAAAAGCGTAGCATTTCAGCTACATTGAGCGACCACGGAAAGTTTGGCACTCCCGAACACATATTCATTCTACATTTGATATTGTCAGTTAGATTTTTCGTAATATCCGTTCCCAATATTTTTACAGTGCCGTGGTCAGCAAGTAGCTGTCCCATAAGCACATTCATAAAAGTGGTTTTACCTGCCCCATTAGGTCCAATCACGCCAAAGATCTCGCCCCGCTTGACGCTCATAGAAATTCCCTTAATCGCCTCTGTTTTCCTGTGCCCCATAAAACCGGAGCTATATGTCTTACGCAGGTCTTTTGTTTCAATAACTATTTCATTGGGCATATTTTTTCCCCTCGCCTTATTTCTAATTTCCATATTTATTTAAGCCTTATCAATTTTTTTTCTACCAAAAATACTGGTCTGTAAGATAGTTTTGCTTTTCGCAACCCTTCATCTCCCACATCTTGTTCTCTGTTTATATAAGTGTATTTAATTAAACTTTTCTTTACAAACAAATTATTTAGCGCCTGATATATGCCTTTAAAGTCATGATTGGCTTTTTCCACATACACTACCACTGTATTGGAATTCAATTCTCCAGCAATAGTGAACCCTTCCACTTGTCCGTCAATTTTCAACACTCCGCCTATTGCAGATAATTTTCCAAAATTTGTGAGCATTTCCATAACTGCGAGGTTTTCTTCATGCAAAAGTGTCCCTTCCTCACAGGGTTTTAAAAAGCACCACTTATCTTGAAACTTTATGCACTCTGCCACATTCTGCTCATTCATGTCCACAAACTCATATGCATAATTTTTGTTAAACTGTTTTAAATGATTGCGTTTACCATCATACTTTCTTCCAGCAAGTTCAGCCAGTTCCTTTGCCTCATACACATAATCATAATCCGCACGATCATCTTCTATGTTAAACCATTCCTTTTTCTCGCCAAAGGTCTCTATTATCTCAGGAGTCGCTCCAAAAACCGTAGCATTCACATTATTGTTTTTCATCCACTCAAGGGCCTGTTTTATGCTTTCGGGAATGCGCGTGTTTCCTATCGGTTCGCTCAAAAACACATCGTTTTCTTTATGGAATTTTAAAATTATATTACCGTTAATAGCACTTATCATAGTGCCACGGGTCCCGCGCCAGGCAAATATTTCCGAAAAAGTATATTCCGAAATACGCGGTTGAAAGGCTTTCAGGGCTGTTTCGAAAGAGACCTTATGCTCAAGTCCGAACATCGCAAAGTCAGGAAATATGGGTATGTTTTTCAATTAAAACCTCTATTTTATGAAGTGATTTAAGGGCAATAACACCCTACTGTTAAAGAATATAACAAAAATGGGAGTATTTCAATACAAAAAATATAACTTGCTTTTAACCGTGCTTCCTTTTTATTTGACATAGTCCTTTCTCTGTTGTATAAGTATTCTTATCTTATTAATAATATGGAAGGACAACACCTATGAAAAAGGAAAAAGCAAAACAACTTTTATCTAAAATCTCAGCGGCAGTTATCATAATTTTTCTCGTTGTGACAGGGGGGGGTTGGGCTTACTCATTTTTTTTCAGCCCGGCTTACATAAATGTCTTTTTTTATAACAAACTTGTGGATAAGCGCCTCGGGACTTTTATGCCTTGCAGTGAGCTTGCAGTGACCCCGCTCCAAAGAAAAGTAAAAAGGTTTGATGCCAATATTGATTCTGCTATAAAACTTCTTATGGAAGGCAAGCTGACTGAAGCTGAAATGAGACATGGTTTTACAAGCGAGTTCCCTAACGCTTCCTTTAAATATCTGGGGCATTTTTATGACAAGGACAGCGTAGTGTTAAAATTTGAGGATCCAAAGGATTTCACTTCCGGCGGCGCCTGCAGAGCCTCCTTACTGCGCTATCAATTTGAAAAGACCGTGAAACAATTTACAAAAACAAAAAATATAAAGTTCTTACCTGATACTCTTTTTCAGCCTTAAATAAAATTTTTACCCTACACAAAATTTTTTAGTATCACTGCGCACTTCTGGAGGGAACACTTGGAACCAATTCGTTTACAAAAATATCTTGCTGAAAAGGGCTATGCCTCGCGGCGTGGCGCTGAGAAACTCATTGCTGACGGCTTTGTCAAAGTCAACGGCATTCTCATTACTGAAATGGGAATTAAAGTCACCCCTGGTCAGGACACAGTAGAAGTCAATGCGAAAGCCATATCAAAAATCAACGCTTCCAAAACCGTTATTATGCTTAATAAACCCTTAGGCTTTGTCACTACTAAATCCCCAGACGAGGGCAGAAATGTAATGGAACTCATAGCTAAACACCCTCTCGCCTCACAAATGAATCCTGTTGGACGACTTGATAAGGACTCTTCGGGTATATTGCTTTTCACAAATGACGGCCTGCTTCAATATGCCATAGTAAACCCCGAGACCCATTTAGAAAAAGAATATGAAGTCACGACCGAAGAAGATCACACCCCTTCCCAACTGGAAAAAATGACAGAAGGTGTAATGCTTGACGATTCAAAAACAAGACCCGCCCCAGTAAAAGTCACTGGTCCTAATAAATTTAACATATGTCTGACTGAGGGCCGCAACCGCCAAGTACGCAGAATGTGCAAAAAAGTGGGACTCACTCTCATAGAGCTCCGCCGCGTTCGCATAAATACGCTTGTCCTCGGAGACCTGCGTGGCGGCTGTTGGCGCGAACTTTCTTTAGAAGAAATTAACGCATTGCGAGAAGCCGTTAAACCATGAAAGATTTCACCACTGGTTCTATTCCAAAACAACTCGCATTTTTTGCGGCCCCTATTGTCCTGGGAGATATGTTGCAGTCAGTTTATAGCATCATTGATGCTATTTGGGTAGGCAGACTTATAGGTCCAAATGCCCTTGCCGCAGTTTCCGCTTCAATGCCCCTGGTCTTTTTCCTCGTGTCTTTTGTTATAGGTCTGGCGGCCGCTACAGTTATTCTTGTGGGTCAAGCCTACGGCGCAAAAAAAATGGATTTTCTTGCGAAAGTACTTTCCAACTCTCTCATAACTACCACAATTCTCTGCGTGGTTATTACAGTCCTTAGCATTACTTTTGCTAACCCGCTTCTACATTTATTAAATACTCCCCCCGAAATACAAAAAGATGCTCACACTTTTTTTATTATTATCATAGGCGGCATTTGCCTGACTTTTTTCTTTAACTGGTTTTCTGGCGTGCTTCGCGGTATGGGCGATTCAAAAACCCCACTTATGCTTTTAAGTATTTCCGTGGGTTTAAATATTATTTTGGTGCCCTTTCTCATAAAAGGCATAGGCCCTATCCCACCACTCGGCATAGCTGGTTCCGCTCTCGCCACTGTCATTTCTAACTTTGTGGCTGTGCTCATTGCGGTCTTTTATGTCCTAAAGACCAATACCTTTTTTAAAACTTTCAAATGGGATTTTACTGTGGACTGGCAAATAATAAAAAAAATGTTCGGACTTGGGATTCCAATTTCTTTATCCATGATAGTGGTCTCTTTGAGCGCGGTTTTAATAGTTTCTCTGGTAAATAAGTTTGGAGTCTCAGTGACCGCCGCTTACGGTATCGGTCTACGGATAGACCAGTTCTCCTTCCTGCCTGCTATGTCCACAGGGCTGGCTGTCTCTTCTATGGTGGCGCAAAATCTTGGGGCAGGAAAAAAAGAACGCGTCCCTGAAATTTTAAAATGGGCGCTAATCATTTCACTTTCTTTTGGCACTTTTTTCTTTATATTGGTAAATATTTTTCCCACCTTTATCGCACAAGCCTTTACAAAAGATGCCATTGTTGCCGCAGAAGCAGTAAAATATTTTAAAATTGTAAGCTTTACTTATTTTACTTTTGCCATAATGTTTGCCTTTCAGGGAGTTGTCAGAGGCGCCGGAGACACTGTTACAATGTTTCTCATAACAGCTTTTAGTATTTTAATTTTTCGGGTACCCTTGGCCTATGGTCTTGCAGAACATACAGGTTTAAAAGAACGCGGCATATGGTTTGGGATGTTATTTAGTGCGGGACTCGCTGTCATATTAAATATTATTTATTACTTTACTGGCAGATGGAAAAACAAAGTGGTAATTACAAGACAGGGGCCGCCGTCAAAACTGGAAGAGTGCACCCCAGAAGACAATCAAAAAACTTGCGAACAGACAGAAACCCAACTCCCGGGAAGTACTCAATAGTTATATTAAAATTATTTTTCTCCGCTCATTTTTATCCAAAAGCTCGTAACTATTCCCCACGCCGCGTAGTATATAAAAATCAACACTGGAGTTAAGGTTCCGAGATGTTGTCCAAAATATCCTCTTTTGCTGTCAATAGACCCCATTATGCCAAACATTTCATTGTTTGCCGAGTTCGGCATAAAATATAGGAGTTCCATAAAAGCCGGAATCAAAGACAATAACAATCCTTTTGTAATACGCTTTTTATCATACACTGGAAGGATAAACAACATTCCCCATATCCCGCCCCAAATCATACTGTGATAAATAAAAGGGGCTTTTAAAGCCGGTGCCAGTTCTACTTTCAGCATTTTGGCAATCCCCATTTCTCCAAAGCCCCACATAAGCAAAGCAAAAGCAAGTCCTCCCACAACGCCTGCAGCAAACAAAATATCAATTTTTTTTATCATTTAATTTTCTCCTTTTATTATCGTACAGGTTTTTTTAAAAGCACCCTTAGCATTCTATCTATAATTTTTGCCGCTCCCGTTATATTCCATTTCCAATCAAAAGGCCTTATTTTTTTTAACAGATACAAAGGTCTGAATAAAAGTTTTTTATACGCCCAGTTTCTAAGCGCTTTTAGGTCTTCGGCAGACAGGGCTTCGGTCCGCACTGTAGGTTCTTCTGATAGGGGAAAATACTTGGTCCAGTCTTTTGTCAACAAGTATCCGTTTTTTTCGTAGTCTTCATATATTTCAGTATTTGGAAATGGTGTGGAAAAACAAAACTGCGTGTAAAATGGGTCTATTTCTTTTATAAATTTTACCGACTCTGCCACTGTCTCTTTAGTTTCTCCGGGAAGACCTATAATCACCAGTCCGTAAAAAAGTATTTTGAGTTTATGACACCAGGCAGAAACATTTCTTATATCATCAAGGGCTACGCCTTTTTTTATATTATCCAAAATCTTTTGTGACCCAGTCTCTATCCCTATGGCAATTTCTTTCATTCCCGCCTGTTTCATTATTTTTAGCATATCGTAAGTCACCAAATTTGCACGGGTACAACATACCCATTCTAAATCATTTAGTTTTTCTTCTATCATTCTTTTTGCTATTTCCTCGGCTCTCCCTGGTTTTAAAGACAGGGTGTCATCAAAAAAGAGAAATGATTTTATTTTAAATTTTTCTTTCAGATATTTAATTTCAGTTATGACATTTTCCACACTTCTCGTCCTATACCCACTTTTTCCAAAAGCACAAAAGGTACATTTAAAAGGGCAGCCTCGCGTAGTCTGGACAAGTGCGAAAGGTGCATTAAGCACTCCAGTATGATAAACCTTAA
>SESG01006099.1_pt1 | contig 14158 bp, 7 predicted proteins | sample 3171421 | NCBI WGS metagenome assembly SESG01 (sample SAMN10866946, study PRJNA518727) | freshwater metagenome | biome: subpolar coniferous forest; feature: holomictic lake; material: water; isolation source: holomictic Lake 227, 6 m and 8 m depth | place: Canada: near Kenora, Ontario | collected... | reverse complement strand
AAGACCGGCAGGATGGGGAGGCAATGAATGAGAGCCAAAAGCCATTCTCCTTCACCCGCACAGCGCCAAGCACAAGCGGGCGTCCCCGGTACCATTCCTATCAATTTATCAATGATCCGTACAAATGGAAGATGTAGGGAAACAAATATGAAGCCTTCAATTGTCATTATTCTTCGTGGCCTGCTGTGGGTTTCACTGGCTTGCAGCCAGGTCTGTTTCGGGATGGGGCGTAACTGGATCTGGCACCCCGACGTCGAGTCCGGCGCCGCCAGCCCGGCGGGCACGCGATACTTCCGCAAGCATGTGGTCCTGCCCGCGGACAAGACGGTGAAAGAGGCCGTCCTGAGCCTGACCGCCGACAACGATTTCGTCCTGCACGTCAACGGCAGGAAGGTGGGCGTGGGCAACAACTGGCAAACCGTGTATTCCTTCGACGTGCGGGAGTTCCTCGCGCGGGGCGACAACGTGGTTGCCGTTGAGGCGCGCAACTGGGAGACCGGCGGAGCCAATCCCGCCGGATTGATCGGCTCGCTGCGGGTCACTTTCAGCAAGGGCGCGGCGCTCGTGGTCGCGACCGACTCCACCTGGAAATCATCCGCCGCCGGAACGGATCAATGGGCGGAGGCCAAATACGATGACTCGGGCTGGAGAAAGGCGAGGGTGATTGGCCCGGACGGATGCGAGCCGTGGCTTTCCATCACCGAAGGAGAAGCATCCGGCCCGTCCCAATCGCTGGACCGGGAACCCGAGACGCGCAGCCTCTCCCGGGGCGAAGGAGAGGAGCTGATCAAGAACGAATGGCTATTTCAAGCGGAAGGCAAGTCGCTGAAGGACCGCTCCTTGCAGGAGATTGCCTGGGCACGGGAGATGGCCGGGCGGCTGAAGAAGGCCGCCAGTCCGCCTGATGTCAGCGAGGAACTGGCAAGCCTCGCGAAGCTGGAGCAGTCGGTGAAGGCTCTCCCCGCCGACGCCGAGGAGGAAGAGCAGAACCTGTATCTCCAGACGCGACAGGTCAAACGCCGCCTCATGTTCAAGGATCCGCTGGTTGATTTCAGCCGCCTGGTCTTCATTGACGTGCCGGAGCGATATGCGCACGAGTCCATGCACCGGGTTTATCCGCAGGCCCAGTTAAACTGCGTAAGGCTCCTGGTGCTGGATGGGCTCGATCCCTCGGGCCGGGTCCGCAAGCTCACGGACGACCTGGGACCCGGCTGGTATTGGCGGCCAGATATTTCGTTCGACGGGCGGCGCGTGCTCTTCTGTTTCCGTCCGGAGAAAGACCGCACCTTCCACCTCTACGAGGCGGGTGTGGACGGGACCGGCTTGCGGCAGCTCACCTCCGGCAACTACGACGACCAGGATCCAATTTACCTGCCGGACGGGCGCATTGCGTTCGTGTCCAACCGCGGCAACAGTTACGCCCGGTGCGTGGTGGGACACCCCAGCACCGTGCTGGCCCGCTGCGACGAGGACGGCCGGAACATCTACCTGACCAGCGCGGGGAACGAGCCGGAATACACCCCGGCGCTGATGCCCGATGGGCAGGTGCTCTACACGCGGTGGGAATACACGGACAAGGAACTGATGCGCATCCAGAGCCTGTGGAGGGTCAATCCGGACGGGACGGGAACCACCGTGTTCTGGGGGAACCAGAGTTACTGGCCCGACCTGCTGATGGAAGCGCGACCGATTCCCGGCAGCCATCGGGTGATGTTTGCGGGGCACGGCCATCACCAGGTGTATTGGGGCAGCATCGGCATCGTGGACCCGAGAAAGGGACTGAACTACCCGGACGGACTGACCAAGGTGACCGGGGACGTGCCCTGGTGCGAGGTGGGAGATGGTCCGGCGGAGCGACAGGAAACGGCCGCTTACCACACCGCGGGAGCTTACCGTGGCTACAAGTCCCCCTACCCGCTCAGCGACGAACTATTTCTCGTCTCGGCGCGCCACGCCGGAGGCAACAGCAAATTCAAACTGTTCCTGATGGATGTCTATGGTAACCGGGAATTGATCTACGAAGGCGCCTTCCACGCGCTCTACGCTATCCCGGCCAAGCCCCGTCCGGCACCCAGAGCCATCCCCGACCGGGTGGAATGGGCGGGCGCTCAAAAGGACGGCAGAAAGATCGAGCCGGGCACCTTCTACAGCGCCGATGTCTATCAGGGTGCTCCGGAGATTCTGCGAGGCAAAGCGAAGTACCTGCGGGTCATAGCGCAGGATTACAACACCATGACCCTGGGTAAGAAGATCCAGGACACCACTTACACCACCCCAGCCACCCACATGCACGTAGGGCCGGTGGTGTCGGTGGTAGTGAATGACGCGGTCAAGTTTGTGCTGGGAACGGTGCCGATCGAAAAGGACGGATCCTTTTACTTTGAAGCGCCGCCCTGCACGACCCTCCATTTCCAACTTCTGGACGAAAACCATCGCTGTCTGCACACAATGCGGTCGTTTACCAGCGTAATGCCGGGCGAACACCGGGGCTGTGTCGGCTGCCATGAGGGACAGAACGCCGCCCCCACCCGGCAGAAGACGATTGCGATGACCAAGGCGCCCGCCAGAATCAAGCCGTATGCGATCGGCGCGCGGTACAGCCTGGGTTATGAGCGGGACATTCAACCCATCCTGGACCGGCACTGCGGCCAGTGCCACCAGGGTGACGGCAAGGGTAAAGAAAAGCTGGATTTGACCCTGCGCCCCAGCCTCGACGGCGGTGTGTTCCCGGAGCCTTACCTTACCCTGACCCTCGGGAAGAAGAGGCAATTGCGTGATTTCCCCGCCAACTGCGAAGGTGGCATCGCCGGGACCATCCTGGCCGAGGCTCAGCCATGGACGCCGGAGACGTACAAGACCTTTCCGCCCCTGATAGCGATGTCCTACGCCAGCAAGTTGGTTGAAATCGCCGCCAGCGGAAAGCACCACCGAGTGAAAGTGAAGGACATGGACCTGACGAAGCTGATCCTGTGGGTGGACACACTTTGCGCTTACCGGGGGGAGAGGGAACTCAGGGCCATGGCGGATCCCGACCCCGAAAATCCGATCTTCAAGCGCTCCGATTATCCCCCGTCTGATCCCACGATCAAAGACGTTTACGCTGAATCTCCCTACCGGCCGCGGATGAGGACCGCGCCACTGGTCAACCGGGCCTATCGTCAGGATGAGTTTCCGACGGTGGAAAGCCGTCTTCCGAAGGCTGCGGATGGAGAGGTCCTGCCTGCGGTGAGCTTTACGGCGCAAGGCGAGCGTGTCGAGCGATCCTGGGACGGCGAAAAGCAGAATTCACCCGGCAGCGAAAAGACGGTGGTTCTCACTGGCCAGAAGTAACTGGCCTCTTGGGCTCCAGGCGCGGGGGAGACGGCCAAAAGACCCGCGCATGTGGTCGCGGGCGGGGGGCTGGGTGTTCTTTGGGGTGCCTAACTCGCGGAGGCATAGTCCATAGCGGCTGATAAAAGCGACGCGATTGCCGAGTTTTCCGCTGCTGGGTTCCGAGAGAATTTTAATACGTCACGCCAGTGATGGCGCACTTGTCGGGCGTCAGGGACTCTGTTGGTTTGCATATTGATGATTGTCCCAGTTGCCAAAGTTCAATTGCGAAGGGACGAAGACGGCGTATGGATCGCCAAGTCCGAACTCCTCCCTGGCTGCCACGCCCACGGTAAGGATCGTGGCGAAGCGCTACTGCGTTTTCAAGAAGCCGCCAAAGCCCATCTGGAGGCTCTGCTCGAAACTGGACGCCCCATCCCAGTCGCTTTCCGCGACCGGTTCATTCTGGCTGCCTGAGCATGGGTAATACCCCTCCTGGAACTGCCGCTAGCTTGACCGCGCGGGTGCAAATCGGCACGGCTAAAGGTGCCAAGTCCGTGCTCCTTCAGTTGCCAGATCGACACCACCATCCTGAATCCGTGAGGGCCGACGAACCATGCGCGCAGCTCGAATTCCAATCTAGGTAGGACTCTTTAAATGGTCCATCGAAACGCCGGGCTGATGTGGACAGGAGATATTTTGGGGCCTTGACATGGGAGGGAAACCTCGACATTGTGCAGACTATGCCGCGCACCATGCGAATGGAGTACCCGGGTGCGATCTACCACGTCATGGATTGTGGGGACCGTCGGGAGGATTTATTCGTCAATACTGTAGACCCCAGGACATCCTCAAGACGCTGGCTGAGGCTTACCAAAAGACGGCTTGGAAGGTCCATGCCATTTGCCTGTTGCGCGAAACCACCTGGCTGGTCAATGGGATTGCCGCGCGGGTGCAAAGTGGCGCGCCTAAAGGAACTAAGTCCATGCGCCATCAGTTGGCCCATCGACACCACCAACATGTTTAGCTGGATATCCATACACCGAGAGGCGATTCACCGGATCTTGGAATATCGCCAGAACGAAAAGGAATTGTTGACGATCCTGCGCGAGATGGAGCAGCAGGGACTCAAGGTCATCAGCCTCCAAGACGAAGGCGCGGACGGACAGACCATCCCGCTTGCGGAAATCGACCCGTTCACCTTCCTGGCCTCGTTCAACCGACGCGTGACCGACAAGAATCGCAAGGAGAACTGGAGCTTCCTCAAGGCGCGGTGGGGCCTCAAGGCTCCCGTGCCGGATGATTTCACCGGCATACCCGTCCTGCACAACATGACTTCTAGGCTGTTTCCGCATGCCGGGGAGCGCGAGAAAGACCATGTGGGCCATCTATGGCATGTTGCCGCGCTGGCGTCGGACGGCGGGATAGAGAAGGTGGACGAGGAGTCGCTTAACCGATGCTTGAAGCTGAAATGTGTTGGCATCCGCAGGTTGACCATCGTCCTGTTTTGGATCAATCTGGAGGGGGAATATGCCGACACTTGCGAGATGATGCTGTTGTATCCCACAGTGGATTCGCCCCTTTCGGCGACCTTCACCCACAAGGGCCACACGATCAGCATCCGCACCATCAACCTCGATCAACCTTGGCCATCCATCCGCAAGGACTTGCTAGCGCTGATTGCGTGAACATGCCTTCCGAAGGCGACAACCGTGCCGCTAGCCTGCACCGACGGCTAGTTTGTCGAGCAGCCCGTCAGCCGGTTGCTGGCGGAACTTGGCCGTTAGACCCGCAGCCTCCCGGCGTTGATTGCGAGGCGCGAGTCAGCAGGAGCAGAAGAACAGATTCACAATTTGCGTCGGATGGGCCATACTGCTGAGAAGTTGCCATGCGTAAACTAGAAAAGCTAACGATCAAGAGTTTCAAGTCCATCCGAGAGCAGGTGCTGGAGCTGGGGCTGCTCAACGTACTCATAGGGAGCAACGGGGCCGGCAAATCGAACCTGATCGAGGCGTTCCGGTTCTTGCGGGAGATTGTGAATCAGAATCTGGCTGGTTACGTTGGAGTCAAGGGCGGGGCAGACACGCTGCTCTACTTCGCGAGAAGAAAATCTCCTGAGATGTCCTTCCGCCTGGAATTCGGCGAGGGTGATACTGCAAACGCGTATTTCGTGCGGTTGGCGGGCACGGACGAGGATAGCATGCTGATTGCGGAGGAGGCGGCCTATTACCACGAGCGAAAGAACGACCCCGGGCCGCAGGCATTATCCATCTCGAGATTCTCGAAGGAATCGAAGCTAAAGACCGTTGACCATATCGGCGCCCGTGAGACGATGCGCGATTTGGACAGCTACCGCGTCTATCATTTTCTCGATACCAGCAACACGGCGGCGGTCAGAGACGCCGGAGATGTGGAGGACAACCGCGTGCTGCGGCCAAAGGCGGAGAACCTGGCCGCGTTTCTGTATTGGCTGCAGCAGAAGCAGCCGGACCATTTCGCGAACATCCAGGACACGGTGCGTCAGGTCGCGCCGTTCTTTCAGGAGTTTCGCCTCGCGCCTTCAAGGCTTAACGAGAGCATAATCCGGTTGGAGTGGAAAGAGAAGGGCAGCGATGGCTATTTCAATGCCTCATCGCTTTCCGACGGGACGCTGCGCTTCCTGTGTTTGTCGACGCTGCTGCTTCAGCCGGAACTGCCGGCCGTAGTGTTGCTGGACGAGCCGGAACTGGGCTTACATCCCGCCGCGGTAAATTTGTTGGCGGATCTGCTTTCTTCGGCGGCTACGCGCACGCAGGTCATCGTTGCCACGCAGTCCGTCACGCTGGTGAATCAATTTGAGCCGGAGTCGGTCTGGGCAGTTGACCGGACAGACAACCAGAGTGTTTTCCGCCATCTCAGCCGGCAAGACATGTCCGCGTGGCTCGATGATTACGGGCTGGGTGAGTTGTGGGAAAAGAACATTCTTCTCGCGCGTCCATGAGCAAGCGGGTGCTGATCCTTGTGGAAGGGCAAACCGAGGAGCGGTTCGTGAAGGACGTTCTCGGGCCGGCATTCTGGGAAAGGGAACTCTTCTTCCAGGCGACCATCCTGGTCACCAAACGAGTGAAGTCCGGCCCGAACTTCAAAGGCGGCGTGACCAGCTTCGCCAAGTTTCAGAACGACACCCAGCGGCTGTTGAACAACGCTGGCGGGGCACTGGTAACCACGATGCTCGATTACTACGCGTTGCCTCTGACCTTCCCCGGGATGAGGCCCCGTACGGCGGGCACCCCAGAGAAACGGGTAACCCACGTGGAACAGGCCATAGCACAACATTTTGGGTCGCCGGAAAACTTTGTGCCGTTTCTGGCACTCCATGAATTTGAGGCATGGTTGTTTTCGTCCCCCGACGAACTGCCACGGGTAATGACGGAAAGCAGGAAACAGCCTCAATTCGCGGCCATTTGCAATAGCGTGCCTACGCCTGAGGAAATAAACGAGCGGCCCCAGTGTGCGCCGTCGAAGCGGATCGAGGCACTTTTCCCCGCATACAAGAAAACGCTGCATGGGCCAACTACTGCTGCTCGGATCGGCCTGGATAGGATTCGAGCGCGGTGCCCCCATTTCGATGAATGGATCTGCAGGCTCGAGGCATTTGCAGCGTCGTAGCAGGGGCCAAGTAGGGGTCAGCCGTAGATTAGTCGTAAGTGCTGGTCGTGGCGTTGGGGGCTTTCTTTTCAGGGAACAAGGCCTTCAAGGCGCAGCGATCTTGAAGACATAGGCCTGTTTGCTCGAGCGGGCGGCTTCTGACTGCAATTCCTCGGGCAATTCTATGACGAGCCCGTCAGAGGGGTCCAGGTGCCAGCGCAGGGGCTGTTCCAGGCCCAGCATCCGGACGACCGAGCCCGCACGCGGGCGCACCTGCGTGAGCTTGAGCGTTTGGCCTGGCCAATTCAGGCTGATGGCATAAACATAGTTGGTATCCTTCGTGCGCGTGAAACGAATCGAGTCTCCCTCCTTCTGCTTGCTAAAGGCGGGGTCATGGAGGGGATGATCCGGATCACCTCGGAAATCGGCGTCGAACCAGTCGCAGTGCGAAAAGTACAGGTCGATGGCAATCCCACGGCGATGCGCCGCCTCGCATAATTCCTGGATGCTGTCACGGTGGAAGGGGCTGTCCATGATGCTGTAGGCCAGGTCGCAGGGCTCGATGCTCGGCCCGCCTGCGGCCATCCAGTTGACCCGGCGCTTCACTCGCGTCTGGGTATTGAACATGGAAAACCCATCGTGGTGCTTGGTCAGGATGGTGAAGAACTTGAGCCCGCCGCGGTTCAGCAGGTCCATCCATTTCTCCGCATCGAACTCGACCGGGTTGAACTGCTTATACAGGTCGAAATAATCCTGCTTTCTGACATTGGACATCTTGAGAACGGGCCAGGAGGCTTCGATGTTCCACAAGTTGTACTGACCCCAGCAAATCCGCAGGCCGTACTTCAAGTCGCGCCAGCGTTCCACAGCTTTGGGTGAAGCATGCTGATAGCGCGGGTCCATCGTCTGCCAGGTATCGTTCGTCTGCGCTGGGCACTGGAGCTCCCTGCCGGACAGGAGCGCGCAAAAGACGAAAGCCGAGAGTCCACGGTTCATCATGACTCTAAGGTGCGTTGCCACCCCCATCGGCGTCTTGGCTCTGTGGGCGGTTCCAATTGGGAATTGGGGCGATTCCCAGACAATCTGTTGCATTCAACGGGGTTTGCGCGGAAACCGCAGATTACCCCTATTGCATACGCCGGCTGTGGCGGCCGAGGTGGACAGGGATGTTCTTGGGTCTTGACGTGGTAGGGTAACCTCGACTTACGGTGGATCATGCGCGCGCAATGTGATTGGAGTATCCGGGCGCGATCTGCCATGTCATGAATTGCGGGGACGGCCGGGAGCGGAACGGGGCGCGGGTGCAAAGGGTCCGAAGATTCGTAGCGGTAATACGTCTCGGCACCGCTTGTCCGGTGCGCACAGTTCGGGTTCCAATCTACGGTTTGCGAGGCAAAGCCTTGCAACGACAAGTTAAGGGAACAACGCCTGGATCTGCCGGAGCGTTTCTTCCACGAGCACCTGCCCGCCCTCGGGGCCGACGCGGAACTTGTCCGCGCTGTACCCGCCTCCTTGCACAGCGCGAGCCGAAGGCAGGTACCCGCTGGCACCGCCGCAGAGCTGGACGAGCATCGTCGGCACCGCCGGACTGCGGGCCTGAATGCGGATGGCGTAGTCGAGATAGAGCTCAAAAGGGCACGTGGCCATCGCCAGACCACCTAAACGCAGCACGTGGAACTCAAGCGGCTGCACCGAGTCGGTTTCATAAAACGGCTCCCGGCTCGGCTGTGACTCAGGAAGTGTGGCGCTCACCACCGTGTGTCGAAAGACCAGTTCGCTCTGGCGGGCCGCCTTAGCCGCAGGCAAGGCGTCGTCCACCGCGCTCGCAATCCGGCGCGCGATTTCTTTGCGCCGGGAGAGGCCGCGCCGTCGCTCCATGATCTGTTCCGCCGCCTGCTGGTAAAGCGGGTGCGGCGACAGGTCGCCCGCGGGCGCGCACTGGGGAAGCACAAACCGCTCCCCCCCATGCCGCCGATGAATCTCCTCGCGAACATCGTGCCAAAAATCCGCGGAGACCTCCGCCAAACCCTCCGTTTCCTGCGCGGGGCAGGCCAGGTTGATGACCACCCCGGACCAATTCGCCTTTGCGTCCCAGAAGAACAACAGGTTTACCGTGGGATCCGCCGAGCCCTCGACATACGCGAAATCCGGCGCGCGCGTATTGCCATACAGGAAGGTCGCACCATTGGTGAATTGGGCACGGCGGTTATATCCGACCACGGCCTGGCTGAGAGCCCAACTCATGCTGCCGGGCTTCCGGCTTTTCCAAGCCTGAACCACAGCCTCGGACACCCGGTCCAGGAAGAACTCGGCGTACTCGGAAGCCTTCATCACCCCGGCGTCCTGGCTCACGTCGTAAAGGCCTTTGAACGTGCTGTCAACCAGCCCAGGGCCGGTATGGGTATGGGTAGCGTTGACGAACAATTTGGCTGGGTCGAACTCCGGCAATTGAGAACGGACCTTTTCCTGGAGGCGCTGTTGAATCGCCCGCTGGATGAACAGGAGGTCGCAGGTGACGAGGATCGCCTGTTCCGGCTTGTCTCCGCCGGGGGCCTCCAGCGCCAGGGCCGTGGCGGTCAACGGATCACGAACGCCGGTAGAAATGCGCTTGTGCAACTGGCCGATGAGAGCAACTGGTCGAGGGGGAGTGATATCCGCCATGGCCCAACCCACCCTCAGCGGGCGGCTCTGGCTGGCCTCCGCGGCCGCTATCTCATCGACCGTGCGCCGGAAGAACGCGGCGCATTGGGCAATCTCGGCGGTGTTGGTCTCCCAATGATACTCGTATTCAATGGCGAAGATAGTGGGCTTCAGCCCCAGCCGCTGGACCTCCCGCAGCACGGCGGCGACGTCGCCCTGGCCCATGCCCCACGGGACATCGTGGCCGTTGGGCGTGAGCTCATTCAGATCCTTGAAGTTGAACGAGAGCAGCCGGGGCCCCAGCAGTCTCACGCCGTCCGCGGGTTTTATTCCCGAACGTTGCCAATGACCCAAATCCGCACAAGCGCCCAGCCGCGGGCTTCGGCCCTCACACACTTTCAAGACCTCCTGCGGATGCCAATAGCGTGAGCTGCCTCGCTGGTGATTATGAATGGCCAGGTTCACCCGGTATTCATCGCAGAGCTTCTCGATGACGCTAAGCGAGTCGGGCGCGGGTTCCGAAACGATGGTCTGGATGCCCAATTTGCGGCAGAACTCGAAGGCGCGGCGGCATTCGGATTCCACCCCGGGCAGCGAATGAATGTAAATGCTGGTGAGTTGCACCGCCGCCGCCGCCAGTTTGAGGCGGACCTTCTCCACCGCATCGGCGGGCAGATCGACTCCCATATTCAGCTCGCTATCCAAGCTCAGGCGCTGCCCCTCAAAGGCCTCGAGGTAGTGCAGGTTCAGCGCCGCCGTCTTATCCACCGCCTCGAAGAAGGTGAAGCGGTTAAAACTCCACGCCGCACACCCAAGCCGCCAGCCCAGCGGTTCGGCCGGTGCCGGAGCCTGCGCCCACGCTGAGACCGTCAGCCAAATTGCCAGCAGTAACCGGATCCAGAGTGAATTCATAAGCTGATTCCGCCGCGCTCGAACCGTGTCCGCCCGCTACAGCTTCCAGGGGGCGCGCATGGGCCGGTCGAGCAGTGCGTTGGCCTCGCTGTCGTTGAGGAACTGCTCCTTTACCGGATCCCAGCGCAACTTCCGCCGCAACCTGGCGGCAATGAGCTGGAGTTGGCAGAGTGTGTCTGTGCGGACGGCGATCTCGATCGGAGCCGCCGGCTGGTTCCGCCCTTTGACGGCGTCGATGAAGTTGGCCCCGTGATTGGCGCTCTTAAAGAGCTGCACCTCGTTGGAAGCGATCTTGATGTCCAGCAGTGAGGCGGGCTGGCCGTCCAGTTTCTCCCGGTCCACATGAACCCAGCCTTCGGTCCCCAGGAACATGACGCCATGGCCATGACCACCCTTTTGCAGCGGATGCTTGCTGCTGGTGCCATCGTCCATGTGAACCAAAGTCACGCCGTTCGCGTATCGGTTCTCAACCTGCCAGCTCACGCAGCAGTCGGTCAGCATGCCCTTGGGAAACTCGCCCGCGCCCTGGATTTCCGTTGGCCCGCTGAGTTCGCTGTTATTGCCCCATTGCGCAATATCGAGGTGATGCACACCCCAGTTGCCGATCATGCCCATGCAGTAATCCGAAATACTGTACCACGTGCTCCAACCGTCCTTTTGCGTATATGGCCGGGACCGTTGGTAGCAATACGGCGCCTTCGGCGCCGGCCCTAACCAAAGATCATAATCCAGTTCTTTCGGCACGGATTCGACCGGCTGGATCGGACATGAGGCCACGCTCCCCGGCACACCCACCAGGATGGTTTTCAGTTGGCCGATCTTCCCATTGCGCACCAGTTCGCAGGCAAACCTGAATTTCCCATCCGAGCGCTGTTGCGTGCCAAACTGAAAGACGACGCCCGACTCCTGCACCGCCTTCTCGACGGCATGGGCGGCGCGGAAACTCCAGCCCATCGGTTTCTCCTGGTACATGTGTTTGCCGTGCCGCGCCGCTTCGATGGCAATCAGCGGATGCCAGTGATCGGGGGTGGTGATTTGGACGGCGTCAATATCCGGGCGGGCGATCAGCTCCCGGAAATCCTGGTGCGTGGCACAATCGGAATTGCTGTAGAAAGTGTCCACGACCTTTTTGCCCTTGGCGCGCTGCTCTTCGTTCACGTCGCAGACCGCGACAACTTGGACCTCCGAGTTCCCCAGGAAGGCGACCATGTCATTCGTGCCCTGGATGCCCAGGCCGATCACGCCCAAGGCAACGCGCTTGGAGGGTGCCACCAGCCCGGCTCGGCCCAGAGCGCGCGCGGGGATGAACTGCAGGGCGCCCAGTGCGCTGGCGGCAGCGGTTGTCCTCAGAAACTGACGGCGAGTGATTATGGTTTTCATATAGCGGCTTCTGCGTGCTGGATGGAAGGATAGCGTGCAGCGCGGCCGGTGACTATTGCTTTATTCCGGGCGTAATCCCGAACGCTCTCCTTCACCAGGTCGCTCCCTTTCTGAAAGGGCGAGGGAGAAGCCAGCAATTCTCATTATGAGGCAGATCGGGACGCCGGGTGAGGGCACCCGGCCTACAAACAGGCGGTTTTGTGGGGGTGTAGGCCGGGTGCCCTCACCCGGCGGGGCGGTGGCAGGGCCATAATGAGAATTGCTGGGGAGAAGCCTCCGCAGCTGTTGGTGCAGTGCCGGCTGGGGACCCGCAGTATGTCAAAGCGCGTTTTATGGTGGCGTCTTCCCGCCTGAGCCTTTACACACTAAGTAAAATGAAATCATTTCTTGGCTTTTCACAGCCAACATTATTCTCCAAAATCTTCTTTCAGTGACGACCCAAGAACCAAAGTCAATCAGACGATCATGAAACCGATAATACTACTGACCGGCGCCCTGGCGCTGGTTTTGGCGGCGGCACCCGCCCTGGGACGGCCGCCGGTGATTGCGTCCTTTGGGCGCAACGGCGAGTTGGTCTGCACGAACCTGCTGCCGGGCTCGGTCGCCAGCGTGCAATGGGCGGCGGCGGTGGCCGGACCGTGGACCAATTCCCCGGCCGGCTTGGACGCGGTGGCGGTGGACACCAACGGGGCGATCCGGGTGAACCTGCCGATGACTTACCAGGCGATGTTCTACCGGGTGCGGGGCGTTGCGAATCTGACCTACTCCCAGACCCTCCAAGAGGCGCAGGTCGCGGCGCAGAAAATCCTCAGCCAGGGCGTCGTCACCTCCCTGGGCGTCGCGCTGGCAACCTCCGACCGTCTGGTCTGGGCCACGAATTACGGATTCGCCGATCTGGACACCCGGCAACCGCCCAGCGCCACAACCCTGTTCGGCATCGGCTCGACCTCGAAGATGTTCGCAGCGGCGGCCGTGATGCAACTGGTCGAGCAAGGGCGCGTGAATCTGGACGCGCCACTGGTTCACTATGTGCCGTCGTTTCGCATGGCCGACGCGCGCTACACGAATATCACGGTTCGCATGTTGCTCAACCACGCGACAGGCCTGCCCGGGACAACCTACCGCAACGGACTCACCTTCCAGCCGATCCCGGGTTTCGCCGACCACGTGTTGGCCGCCCTGGCGAAGGAGCGGCTCAAAGCCGCGCCGGGTTACATGGAGGTCTATTGCAACGACGGCTTCACGCTGGTCGAGATACTGGTCAGGGAGGTGACCGGCCAGAGCTACGCCGAGTATGTGCAGGCGGCGATCCTGGATCCCCTGGGAATGAAGCACTCGGCCTACACGGAAACCCCGTTCCCGGACGGCGCTTACGCGAAGTTTTACTGCTCCGGCCTCGCCCAGCCGGAAGAGTTCGTCGGCCCCCAGGCCGCCGGCGGGCTCTACACGACGCCGACCGACCTGGCGGCTTTCGCGCGGATGTTCCTCAATCGCGGCGCGCTGGGCTCGACCCAGATCCTCGCCGCCGCGTCGGTGGCGGCGATGGCGGTGGACCAGACGCTGGGGACCTTCAATCCGGTCAAGTCGTTCGGGTTTACCTACGGACTGGGCTGGGACACCGTCCGGGAGCCCGGGCTCCAGGCCGTGGGGATCGAGGGTTGGGCCAAGGGTGGGGACACTGGGTTTTACGGGGCGGAAATGATGATCGCACCCCAAGCCGGCCTGACGGTCGTGGTGATGGGGACCCAGGGCGCAGGCTACAACCACACGGCCTTCGCGCAGCGGGTACTGCTGCGCGCGCTGGCCGAGAGCGGGAGTATCGCCGCCTTCCCGGCCCCGCTGGACCCGGTGGCCGCGCCCGTCGCACCGGTTCCCGACGGCCTGCTCGCCTCGGTCGCGGGCTATTACGCGAATTATCATTTCCTCTACCAGGTCCGCGCGGAGACTAACGGCTCGATCTCCGTGTTGACACTGGGCCCCGGCGGTTTCACTCCCACCACCACCGGGCTGCAGTATCGCACTGACGGCTGGTTCACCTCGGAAGCGGCGCCACTCCTTTCCTGCCAGGTGGTGGCGGCTGCGGGAACCCAATACTTTGCCCTGCGCAGCGCAGGTGGGCCACATTACCTTGATCAGTCGGCCTTCGCGCAGCGCGTGCAGGCGCTGGCGGCGCCACTCTCGCCGGCTTGGAGCAATCGCGTCGGCTCGACCTGGCTGATGGTCAACGAGACCTCCGACTCGGAAGCCTACCCGGCCAATGCGGACCCCCGCTTTACCCTGGCCAGCGTAC
>SESG01032527.1_pt1 | contig 14162 bp, 16 predicted proteins | sample 3171421 | NCBI WGS metagenome assembly SESG01 (sample SAMN10866946, study PRJNA518727) | freshwater metagenome | biome: subpolar coniferous forest; feature: holomictic lake; material: water; isolation source: holomictic Lake 227, 6 m and 8 m depth | place: Canada: near Kenora, Ontario | collected... | reverse complement strand
TATGATCGGTTTCTTTACTCCGCGTTACGTCAAGAACGGCCAGGAAATGCTCCACGCCGCGCACAAGATGCTCTGCTACAAACGCGACTTACTACAACCCGCTGACGTCCAGTGGGTTGAAGCACATCTCTCCCTCCTGCAAGCCGCCTTGCGCCAGCGCAGCCGCCCGGAGGTGGAAAAAGAGAGCCATGAACTCGACCGGTTCTTCGGCGAACATTTCCCCACCCCAAAGCATCCCGATCTGCGCGAAAACTGCGAAGTCTTTCTGGTGGCCATCGTCATCGCCCTGGGCATCCGCACCTTTTTCCTCCAGCCTTTTACCATCCCCACCGGCTCCATGCAGCCGACGCTCAACGGCATCCAAGTTACCGCCACCCAAACGCCGCCACCCAGTCCGCTCGTGCGCGCCTTTGAAATGGCCTGTTACGGGCGCAGCTATTTTAATGTCGTCTCCAAGGAGGAGGACACCGTGCTTTCCCTGCGGGACGTCACCCGGTTCCGGTTCTTCAACTACACGGAAATCCAGTGCCTCAAACAGACCTTTCTGGTGCCCGCCCCGGCCCGGGGCGTGGCGGAGCGCTTCCATCTCCAGCCCGGCACGTCCCTGAGCGCGGGCCAGGTGGTGGCCTGTGGCTACTCCGACACCGGCGACCACGTTTTTGTCAATAAAGTCGCCTACAACTTCCGCGCCCCGCACCGGGGAGAGGTCTTTGTCTTTAATACCGCCAACATCCTCACCGAGGAGAACAAGATGAACCCCGGCGGCCCCTCTCAATTCTACATCAAGCGCCTGGCAGGCTTGCCGGGAGACGAACTGCGGATCGACCCGCCCCGGCTCTTCGTCAACGGCAAACTCGCCACCGGCCCCGCTTTTGAGCGGGTGATGTCGGGCACGCGCGAACACCCCAACAACGGCTACCGGGGTTATGGCAACGGGCCGATCAATCTGACTAGCCCGGATTCCCCCTTCCAAGTCCCCGAGAAACGCTACTTCGCCCTGGGCGACAACTCTTACAACAGCGCCGACAGCCGCTACTGGGGCACCGTGCCGGAGGAAAACCTCGTCGGCTGCGGCATGTTTGTCTATTGGCCCTTCACCAAACACTGGGGCATCATCCGCTAAGGGCCTGTGAAAAAACTCTTCCTGCCGGGCTTTAGCCGGCAAATCTGCTTTGCCACCGGCTTCAGTCGGTGGTTAGCTTGGCCTTCATTTCCCCAGCCGGCTTCAGCCGGGCTTCTCCTATCCACAAGGAAAGCCCGGCTGAAGCCGGCTGGGGAGCATCTGTCATGGAAACCACCAGCTAAAGCTGGTGGCAAAACAAAAAACATCGCCGGCTGAAGCCCGGCTTTTCGGACTTTTTTCACAAACTCTAAGAGAATCATCACATCCCATGCACAGCGCACTCCTCGCCTTGGCCCACTGGGCCGGAAACCATCCCTCCCGTATGATTCTCGGCTGTGAGGGAGCGGTGGCCGCAACTCTTCCCAACACCACTTCCTTCGTCGTCAGCACCACGCGCGCCAAGCTCATTCAATTGGGGGCGGAGCAACTGGTGGAATGCGACCTCGTCAAGGCGCGGGCGCTCATCGCCTTGGAGGAGGCCCCCCCCGAACAGCTCGCCGCCATCCAAACCGATCTTGCAGCCCCGCCCCCCAGCGCAGACGCCCTTGCCTTCGCTGATCTCTTCGCCTTTGAGGGCGTTCACTTCGCCCTCCACACCCAGCCCATCCCGGTCAACCAAGTCATCTGCTCCCCGCGCGCCCGGCAATTCTCTGACCGCCGCAATCTGCCGGAAGAAATCCTCTCCTGCGGCCAGGCCAGCGTGCTCGTGCCGTTCATGCCGCCGGGATTGCCCCTGGCCAAGGAAATCCGGCGCAGAATCGGCCTCTGGCGCGACCGCTATAAGACAATCCCCAAACTCATCCTCATCCAAAACCACGGCATGATCGCCCTGGGCGAAACGCCCGCGGAAGTGCAGATGATCACGGAAATGGCCGTCAAATACGCCGAGATTTTTATCGGCGCAGCCATGATGGGCGGGCCGGAATTTTTGAAGCCCAACTACGTCACGCAGATCGACGAGACCAAACGGGTGTAAAGATTGACCCCCTTTGAGCAAACAGGCATGGACTCCCTGCTGGCACGCAATGTGAGTTGTTCCCGCACGATCGACAGCGAGACCGAGCGGCTGGCGGACGTGACGCTCGGCTTCGAACCGGCCACCTTGCACCTCCTCTTTGGCGGCCCCGGCTCGGGGCGCAATCTTTTGCTGCGGCTGCTGGGCCTCATCGAACGGCCCGACTCCGGGGAAATCCTCGTCACCGGCGAATCGACCCGCGACTGGAGCGACGACCAATGCAACGCGCTGCGCAGCCGCCACTTCGGGTTTGTCTTTGAGGCGCCGCTGCTGCTCCCTTCCTTCAACGTGGTGGAAAACATCGCCATGCCGTTTTTCAAACTCACCGAAGCCACGCCCGAGCATGCCCGCGAGGAAACCCGCCGGGTGCTTGAACACGTGGGCATGGCGGATTACGCCGACTCGTCCATCGAGGCGCTGCCCATCTGGGCCCAGCAACGCGTGGCGCTGGCGCGAGCGCTGGTCACGCGGCCCCAGGCGCTTTTTGTGGAAAACATCGACAGCCTGGCCCGCGATGGCGAGTTGATCTCATTGCTCGAACTGCTCGCCTTTACCCGCCGCTCCCTGGGCTGCTGCATCATCGCCACCGCCGCCTCCCGCGATCTGGTGCATTTCGCCAACCGCGCCGTGGAGTTGGCCGAGGGCCGCGTCGTGCGGGACTGGCGTCCCGGAGGGCTGCTCTCATGAAAACGCCTTCCCCCAGCGCCGAGGCCATCACCCGCTCCAGCAAAAGCAACTTCGCGCTGGCCTTCCTCGCGCTGCCGCCGGAGCGGCGCAAGGATCTCACCACCTTTTACGCCTTTTGCCGGGTCATCGACGACATCGCCGACGAGCCCGGCCCGACGCCCGAGGCAAAAGCGCGCCAACTCGCCAGCTGGAAACGCGCCCTTTGTGAAGCGTCCCCGGACGAGCCGCCCCTGGCCGCCGAAGTCCGCACCTTGATGGCGAAATACCACCTGAAGGAGGCGCTCTTGCGGGAACTCATCCAAGGCTGCGAAATGGATCTCACCCCCACCCACTACACAACCTGGGAGGATCTGCGCCGCTACTGTTACCGCGTGGCCAGCGTGGTGGGACTGGTGAGCATCGAAATTTTCGGCTACCGCAATCCCGCTACCCAGCGCTATGCCGTGGAACTCGGCTACGCCCTCCAATGGACGAATATTTTGCGCGACGTCGCCAAGGATCTCGCCAACGGCGGGCGCATCTACCTGCCGCTGGAGGATCTGGCCCGGTTCGGCATCACCCCTGAAGACCTCGCCTTGCGCCAGGGTGGGCCGCGTTTCGCCGAGTTCATGGCCTTCGCAGCCGAACGCGCCGAAGCCCTGTATGCCCGCGCTCGCGCCGAGTTGCCGCCCGAGGATCGCCCTTCCCTGGCCGCCGCCGAGATCATGCGGCGCATCTACCACCGGCTTCTGCAAAAAATGCGCCGCGACGGCTTCCGCGTCTTTGAAAAGCAGTACCGCCTCGGGAAACTCGAAAAACTCGCGCTGGCCGCCCGGGTGCTGCTTTTTCCTTCGGGCCTTTTTGGAATAAGAACCCGTAGGGTTCCCAGACAATAGCCGGTGGTTGAGGCGCGCCGCGCGCCGACACCACCGGAACCGCGCCTCCCACCACCTCACCCCAAAGGGGTGGCAGAAGCTTGCAACGGGTTTCTGCGACCCCTTCGGGGGCAACGTAGATTTTCCGCATACCGGGGGTGTCGCTTCGCTCAACCCCCGGCTATTTTCTGTAAACCCTTCGGGTTACAGATCGCCTGCGCTTGGCAGGATCATTATGAGAAACGGCATAAGGAAGGCCGGAGAAAATGGCATTTTCCCCGGCCTTCAAGGTGCGTTTTAAGGGTTAATGGGGATCCGTCATACTACCATTTTTGGGAGTATACCCGGAGGGTTTGACCCGGTTTCAGCATCACTTTGTGCGTGGTGAGTTTTTCGCCCACCGGTTTCAGCATTTTCGTGTGATGCTTGGTGATGAGGAAGCGTTCCCCCACCGGTTTGAGCGACTTGCTGTAGCAGTGGTGCTTGGTGATGATGAAGCGCTCGCCTACAGGTTCCAGCAGCGTTCTGCTGCGGATGATTTTGACGGTTGTAAACCGTTCTCCCACCGGCATGAGCTTGGTGGACCGATAATAGAGCGGCCTGGTGTAAACCAGCCGTTCGCCTACCGGCTCAATGTACCGCTCCGACGGGCTCAACGCGCTGCCGATCACGACAAAGGGCGCGCTGATCACGCTCCCAACGGCACGGAACGGAGCGCCCCAGTCCACGGTGCTGCGTGTTTCCATCAAGCAGGTGGATGGTTGCTGTACGATAAACTCCCGCACCGGTGCGAGCCGGGTCGAAGAGCAACCGCACCCCAACGCGATCCCTGTGGAAGCCACCGCGACAAGGGCGGTTAGTAATGGTATTCTTTGTTTCATAGAGTTCCTCCTTATAAAGGGTTTCGCACCACCGAACCGCTTTGGCCTTACGATTCGTTCATGGGCAGGTTCATCTGCCGCTGCCTTGCGAAGGGGAACGCTTTGCCGGGTGGCATGCACCGCAAGAAGCGTTGGAAGCGCACTACTGTTTGCGCTTATTGCCAGGAAAGACGCACGGGAAGGGACCTCATGAAAGCGATTCGCCCTGCCGCCCTCACCCCTCTCAAGCGGCTGGGAGGGATGCCTCTCCTGGCGGGGTGGCTCCTGCTGGCGATACAGGGATTTGAAAAAAAGCGAACGCAAAGGGATGGCGCGCGCCTCTTCCCTTTGCGTCCTTTGCGCTCTTTGCGCCAGCTTTCTTGCGCCTTTACACCGGCATGTTGGGCAGCTTGGGCTCTTTGCGAACCGCCAGGGCAAACGCGGACCACCAGGCTCCCCGGAAGATCAGGCCGATGCCGACCGCCAACCCCAGGAACCAAAGGCCTGAGACCGGCCACGCACTGAGCAGGAAAATCCCGAGGATCACATCCACAATCCCGCTCAACACCGCCCACCCGCCGTTGGGCAGGTCGATCATGAGCGCCGAGAGGGCACGCATCCCCCCGCCGACCAGGAAGAAGATCGCCAGGATCAACGTCAACGTGAGCGCTCCCGCCGCCGGGTAGCGCACCAGCAGGGCGCCGCAGACCAGATCGAGGACTCCCGCAAACAAGTGCATCCAAAAGGCGCCGTAGCGCGCGTTCCGAAATGCGCTTCCGATTTCAACCACCCCCGCGATCAGCAGCAGCACGCCGATGACGAGCACCGTGATCATGGTGGTGGTGATAGCCGCGGAGGTGGCAAACACGCCGAGTATTACAAGCAGAATGCCGAGCGCGAGCACCCAGCCCCAGTTATGCCGGGCAGCATCCAGCCCGGGTAGAATGATTCCATGTGACATATATTTGTTCCCTTTAATGCGGGAACGGAGGGCAGAGGCGCTTTGCGGGTATGGGTGCGCTGCTCACTCCTTCCAGCGGAACGCGCCGGGATTTTCCACCCCGAGTTGATCCAGAATGCGCGACACCACGGTGTCTACCACGGCTTCCACGCTCTCGGGGCGGCTGTAGAAGCTCGGGTTGGCGGGCAGGAGAGTGGCCCCCGCTTCCAGCAGCGTGACGACGTTGCGCGCGTGGATGAGGCTCCACGGGGTTTCCCGCGGCACGAGGATCAATTTGCGGCGCTCTTTGAGAAAAACATCCGCGGTGCGCAGGATGACGGAGTCGCTTGTCCCGGCGGCGATGCGCCCCATCGTCCCCATTGAGCAAGGGACAATGACCATGGCGTCAAACCGGGCCGATCCGCTCACAAACGGCACGTTCATGTCGCGGTCGTTGTGTTCATGCACCCCCGCTGGCACGCGCAGCGCGCCGAGTTCCGTGGCGATGACCTCGCGGGCCGGGGCGCTGAAGACGAGATGGATCTCGTGCTCCGCCGGGCGGAGATGATCCAAAAGGCGCTGGAGGTAAATCGAGCCGCTGGCTCCGGTGGTGGCGATGACAAGTTTCATGGGAAAGGCGCCTTTTTTGGACATTGATGGGGCCGTTGCGACTGTGTAAAGATTTAAGGCGACTGGTGTCAACGATCTCTATAGTCTCAAAACCACGCCCTGAAACGAAAATAATGCACCGCCCATGATCACCAAATTTCTCCATACCCGCTACCGCGTGACCGATCTGGAAAAGACAGTGGCTTTCTACCGCGACGTTTTGGGCCTCCAAGAGGTCAGCCGCCACACTTCCGGGCGCGGTTCGCAGTTGGTTTTTTTCAAGGCTCCGCAGAGTGAGGAATTGATCGAACTGTGCAAATTTGACGCCAGCGGCCCGGTGGTTGTCGGCCCGGACTTGACGCATCTGGCCTTTGAGGTGACGGATCTCGACGCCTTTGCCCGGCACGCAGCCGCCCACGGCCATCCGCTTTCCGACGGCCCCCACTGGTCGCCCAACGGCAGCGGCATCGCCTTTGTCGACGCCCCGGAAGGCTACGAGATCGAACTCATCCAACGCGCCTCTTCTTAACCCCCCTTTTTTCATATTATGGACTTTGACTGGCTCGATGCTTCCTTTGATTTGAAGCCTCTGCCGCCCAAGGAGATTGAGGAGTCTTTTGAAGACCCGTTTTCCTTGCGCATCCTCCCCGACACCGTTCACGCCACGGAAGCCCGCTATTTCAACATGGGGCAATCCATGAGCGGACGCGCCATTTTCACGGTTTTCTGGACGGATGGAAAAGCCTACCGGGTCATTTTCGCGCGCGATATGACCCCCGAAGAGGTGCACTTCTACGAACGGAAGAATTCAGAGCTGGCCTAAGACTTACACTCCCTATGAACGTCATCAACCAATGGCAGGAAATTCCGCGCTTCGAAAGCGAAGAAGAGGAAGCCCGTTTCTGGGCCGATAACCGGCTCGACGTGCGCCTCATGAACGGCTCCCTGCTCAAGACCGACAGCCGGGAATCGACCACCATGACCCTCCGTATGGATCCGCGCATGCTTGCCCGCATCAAGCGGCTCGCCCGCATGCGCTACCTCAATTACCAAAGCATGATCAAGCAGTGGCTGAGCGAGCGTCTCGAAAAAGAGAACTCGTAGCCTTTTTTTGGAAGCACCCTTTTTTGTGGAAAATCAACCTGCCGAATCCAACCCCGCACCTGAAACTCCTGTTCCCGTGGAAGAAACGGACGCGCTGCTCCTCCTGGCCCAAGCCGCCAAGGCCGCCCGGCTCTCTCCGGCGGACGAAGAGCGCGCCACCGCCCTGCTCACAGAGCGCTTGAGCGGCGGGAAAGCGGGCATCACCGCAGCGCTCGCCCCGATGATCGACGGCCTGCCGTGGATCGTCTGCGTCAACGCCGTGAGCGCCGTTTGGGAAAAGCTCAGTGCGCCCATGCGCCGCCATCTGCTTGGAAGCATCGCCAAAAGCGAGACCGAACCGGCCCGCCGCCTGCGCCTGAGCCTCGCGCGCGCCCTTTTCAAGCTGGAACCCGCCGCCGGGCTCAAGCTCGCCGCCGCCGCGTGTGCCGACTTGCGCCATCCCGAAACCGGCGCGCTGACCGCCAAATACCGGCAGTTCTTCTTCAACATTTTCATCGGCAAGGGCAAACCGTGGCTGCTGCAACTCCCCTTGGGCGATCTCAAGCCGGGCGAAGCCGACACGCTGGTGCATTGCGCCATCGAATGCCTCCCGCTCTGCCCGCCCCTCTCGCAGCTCTCCCTTCTGCGCTGGGCGGAAGGCGCGGGACGGCTCAAGAAAGTGAGCGCCGCGGATCTGGAAGCCGCCGCCAAGGGCGTGGCCCGCTGGAACGCCAAGCTCCAGCGCCAGCTCAAAAGCGAAATCGCCGAACTGCCCGCCGCGCTGGAAGCCGTCCTCAAGCCGGAAGCGCTTCAGCCCGAGCCGGAATCGGCTCCAGAAGCCGCAAAACCGGAGCAACCCAAGCGGGGCGAATCCAAAAAAGCGCAGCGCACCGCCGGAACCGGCAAAGCGCCGAAGACCACCGGGGAACCGGAAATCGCAGCGGAACCCGCCGCTCCCGTGGAAGAACTCGTCATTCCCGGCCGGGCAGAGCGGCTTGCCCAAAACGCCGGGGAGAAACTTGCCAACAAACGTCCCGAACCGGAACCCCGCAAAGCGGAGCGCCCGGAGCGTGGCGAACGGGCCGAGCGCGCCGCCCGGTCCTTCGACGTCAAAGAGGCGTTGCGCGGTGTGGAGAGCTATGTCGCCTCGCTGCGCAGTGAGCTTGAGCAGGCCAAGGCGCAACTCAGCCGCCAGAACCAGGAAGGCAAGCGGGGAGGACGCAGTTCGCGCGCCGCGGAAGAGATGCCCAGCGCGGAAGCGGAGGCCCTGACCCGCCATAACGCCCGCCTGGAAGCCACCGTGGCCGACTTGCGCGCCCAACTCGAAGACCTTGCCGCCCACCACGAGACCGTGGCCGAGAGCCGCCAGTTGCACACCGACGCACCGCTCCCGGAAGGGGAACAGCAGCTCAAGGCGCTGCTGGCCATCCAGCTCCAGGAAAGCTATGTGACCTACGAGGCGATGCGCCTGGAGCCGCTGGACAAGGTGTTCCGGCTCGATTACCGCGACCTGCTCGGGAGCGTGTTCGAGACACTCGCCAACGCCGGGGTTGCCTTGAAAAAAGGGTGATCGCGCCCGCCTTGCCCATGCACCTCGCGTCCCGACGCCTCTATGGCATTGTCGATCTGAGCCTCGTCTCCGCGGCGGACGCTCCGTGCGCTTTGGAACAAATGCTTGCGGGCGGCGTCGATCTCGTCCAACTCCGCGCCAAGGGCACTCCGCTTGATGAAATAGCCGCGCTTGCCCGGCAGTTGCAGCCGCTTTGCACGGCGGCGGGCGTCCCGTTCCTTCTCAATGACCACCCGCAGCTCGCGGCGGATCTCGGCCTCGATGGCGTCCATGTGGGCCAGGGCGACCTTTCCGTGGCGCAAACCCGCCGCCTCATGGGGCCGGGCCGCCTCGTCGGCAAATCGACCTCCAGCCTGGCCGAGGCGGTGGCGGCTGCCGCCGAAGCGCCGGATTACCTCGGCTTCGGCCCGATTTTTGCCACGCCCACCAAGGATCAAGCGCCCATCGCGGGGCTGGAGGAAATCCGGCGCGTGCGGGAGGCGGTCAGCCTGCCCCTTTACTGCATCGGCGGGATCAAGCGCGAGAACCTCCCGGCGCTCCTCGCCGCCGGGGCGCGCCATGTCGTCCTCATCTCGGGCATTCTCCAAGCTCCCGACATCGCCGCCTACTGCCGCGAGGTCAAGGCACTCCTGCAAGCGGCAGAGTGATCTCCTTCCAGCCATGCCACCCAACCTTGCATCCGTCCGGGTTCTTGCGACCACCCATTCGCTGCGCGCCTGCCAGTTGTTCGGCGGCATTTCCGCCGAGGACTTGGAGGGCATCGCCTCCTTTGTCGTCACGAAGTCCCTGAAAAAAGGGGCCTACCTGTTTTACGAAGGCGCACCCGCGGAAGGTTTTTATGTGGTGCAAACCGGGGCGATCAACGTTCACCGGGTCAGCCCCACCGGCAAGGAGCAGGTGATCAGCGTGTTTCGCGCCGGGCAGTCGTTTGCGGAAGCCGCGGTGGCCAGCCAGGGCGGTTATCCGGCGAATGCGCGCGCGATCGAACCCTCCAATGTGTTGCTGGTGCCCAAGGCGGACTTTATCGAGATGCTGCGCAAACGGCCGGAACTGGCGTTGCGCATGCTGGCTTCGATGAGCCAGCATTTGCGGGTGATGGTCGGGCTCCTGGACGATTTGACGCTCAAGGATGTGGAGACGCGGCTGGCCAACTGGCTCTTGAAGCGTTGCAAAAAACCGCCGGGCAGCACTCGCGAAACCCTCCGGCTGGAGGGAACCAAGCGCGTGCTGGCGGCGGAACTCGGCACGACCAGCGAAACCCTTTCCCGCACGTTCGCCAAATTCCGCGACGACGGGTTGCTGACGGTCTCCGGCCAGTCGATCACCCTCCTCAAGCCCGGCGCGATTGAAAGCCTCTTGCGCCGGAATCTCGGGGAGGGCTGATCTCAAAAAGGGCCGTCGGCTTTACGCGGCACGGCCCAGGATGGCGGCCAGATCCTTCTCCGGCGTGTCGATGGGCATGAGGTTGAATTTCTCCACCAAAACGCCCAGCACCGTCGGCGTGATGAAGGCGGGCAGGGTGGGCCCGAGGCGGATGTTCTTGATGCCCAGGAAGAGCAGCGTGAGCAGGATGGCCACGGCTTTTTGCTCATACCAGGAGAGGATCATCGAGAGCGGCAGTTCGTTGACGCCGCATTGGAAGACGTTCGCCAGGGCCACCGCCACCTGGATCGCCGAATAGGCGTCGTTGCACTGGCCCATGTCCAGCAGGCGCGGAATGCCGCCGATCTCCCCAAACTCCAGTTTGTTGAAGCGATACTTCCCGCAGGCCAGCGTGAGGATGACGCAATCCTCCGGCACGGATTCGGCGAACTCGGTATAATAGTCGCGCCCGACTCTTGCGCCGTCGCACCCGCCCACGAGGAAGAAATGCTTGATGGCGCCGCTCTGGACCGCCTCGACGACTTTGTCCGCCACGCCCAGCACGGCGTGGTGGCCAAATCCCGTCAGGATGGTCTTGTCCGGCCCGTCCTCGGCGAATCCCGGAGCCGCGAGCGCCGCTGCGATGACGGGCGCAAAGTCGCCATCGCTGATGTGGCGCACCCCGGGCCAGCCGACGTGGCCTGCGGAGAAGATCCGCTCCTGGTAGCTGGGCTGCGGTTCCTGGATGCAATTGGTGGTCATGAGAATGGCCCCGGGGAATTGGGCAAACTCCACCTTTTGATCCTGCCATGCGCCTCCGTAGTTGCCCGCAAGGTGCTTGAACGCCTTGAGTTTCGGGTAGGCGTGCGCGGGCAGCATTTCGCCGTGGGTGTAGATGTGGATGCCCATGCCCTCGGTTTGCTTGAGCAGGTTCTCCAGATCCTTCAAATCATGGCCGGAGACCAGGATCGCCTTGCCTTTGAGCGGCTCCACGCGCACGGGCGTCGGCACCGGGTGCCCGTAGGTGTCCGTATGCACCCGGTCGAGCATCTCCATGACCTTGAGATTGATTTCGCCGCAGCGCATGGAAAGGGCGAACAATCCCTCCACGCTCGGCGTTTCCTCCGCGAGCGAGCTCAGCGCCTCGGCGAAGTACGCGTACACCGCGTCGGATTCCTGACCCAGAATCAATGCGTGATCCGCATAGGCCGCCGCCCCCTTGATCCCGTAGAGGAGCAGCTCCTGCAACCCGCAGATGTCCGGCCCAAGCTGCTCGCGGCGCCCGAGCAGCGAGAGCGCCTCGCCCTGCTGGACAAGGCCGGCAAGCGTCAACTCCGGCTGCCAGGTGGCGGGCCCGCGCAGCGTCTCCGGGGGTTGCCCCGCATGCTTTGCCGCGCCTTCATAGAGCGCCCGGGCGGCATCGCGCATGGCGGCTCCGCGCCGGATCACTTTTTCGATCGCCACCGCATCAAAGTTCACATTCGTGACGGTGACAAAGAGCGCTTCGAGGAGATAGCGATCGAGCACGCGGTCGTGTGCGCCCAGGCCGTGCGCCCGGTGGACATATTGCGCGATTCCTTTGGCGACATGGACCAGGAGGTCTTGGAGAACCGCCGTATCGTGATCCTTTCCGCAAACCGCGAACGTGTTGCAGCCGGTGCCTTTGGAAGTTTGCTCACATTGAAAACAGAACATAGTGCTTGGAGATGGTTGGGGATGGTGGTGGGTTGCCAGGGCGGAAGGATTCTGCCCCGGCTTGGGAAAACTTTTACCCGGCGCGTCAGCGTCCGGCCTTGATCTGAATCAAGGCTTTTGAAAAAATCCCAAAGGCTTGATCTCCGTCAAGGAACCCGGCCCGCGTTTGGGCGAACCTGCCGCCCATGCACAACACCATGCCGATTCCCGAATCCAAAATCCTCGATGTCCGTCACGTTCCGTGCTCCGACAAGCACCGGCAAATCTTTGAACGCTGGAACGGCCTGAATCCCGGCGAGTTCTTTGTTTTGTGGAACCGCAGGGATCCCCTCCCGCTCCGGCAGTATTTTGAAACCGCGCTGCCGGGGTGTTTCACTTGGGAATACCTGCAAAACGAGCCGGACTCCTGCCAAATCCAAATCACCAAGCTCCAGGCAACCCCCGCCGTGACCCAATACCCGACCTGCCAGGGGCATTGAGGGGAAGCGAAAACCTTGGCGCGGGTTTCGGTTGGGGGCTACACTCTTGCGCACCATGCCGCCCAACGACGCCCCGCCGCTCTACTTCGACAACAACGCCACCACGCGCATCGACCCGCTTGCGCTGGAGGCGATGCTCCCCTACTTGGGCGAGCTGTACGGCAACCCGTCGAGCGGTTGCCGGTTGGGCAAGCTGGCGGCCAACGCCGTCGCCCGCGCCCGCGAACAGGTGGCGCCCCTCCTCGGGTGCGAGCCGGGGGAGATCATTTTTACCAGCGGCGGCACGGAATCCGTGAACGCCGCGCTCGCCTCTGCGCTGGCGCTCAACCCCGGGCGGCGGCACCTCGTGACCACGGCCGTGGAGCACAGCGCCACGCTCAAGCCGTGCGAGGCGCTGGAGGGGCAGGGTTACGAAATCACCCGGCTGGGCGTGGACACAGCGGGGCGGCTTGATATGAGCGACTTCAATCATATAATCCGGCCCGACACTGCGCTCGTTTCCGTCATGGCGGCCAACAACGAGACGGGCGTCCTTTTCCCCATGGAGGAGCTGGCCGAAGCCTGCCGCGAACGGGGAGTTTTCTTGCACATCGACGCCGTTCAGGCGGCGGGAAAGGTGCCGCTCCGGGTTGCGGAAACCGGAGCTGTTTATATGAGCGTCTCCAGTCATAAAATCCACGGCCCCAAGGGCGTGGGGGCGCTCTACATCAACCGCCGCAGCGCCTTTCACCCGCTGCTGCGCGGCGGCGGACAGGAGAACGGGCGGCGCGCCGGGACGGAGAACGTGGCCGGGATCGTCGGCTTCGGCAAAGCCGCCGAACTCGCCCTGCAAGGGCTGGAACGCGAAGCGACGGAGGTGCGGGCGTTGCGTGACGCCTTTGAGGCCGGCGTGCGGGAGCGGATCTCGGGCGTCCAGGTCAACGGCGACCCCATCCGGCGGCTGCCGAACACGACCAGCCTTGCGTTTGAGGGGGTGGAAGCCGAAAGCGTGCTCCTCCTGCTGGAGCGGGCGAAGATTTGCGCCTCGGCGGGCTCGGCCTGCATGAGCGGCTCGCTGCATCCCTCCCACGTCCTAAAAGCCATGGGGTTCTCCAACGCACGGGCCCGCAGCAGCCTCCGCTTCACCTTCTCGCGCTTCAACACGGCGGCGGAGATTGCGCAAGCGCTGGAAATCCTGCCCGGCGTCATCGCCAAGCTGCGCGGGCGGTAAGACGAAAGCGAAGCTCTTGCCCTCTCGTTCCCAAACTCCATTTGGGAACGCACTTGTCCCCGCAACTCCATTGCGGCAATATCACTCCATGCGCACGCGCTACCGCATCCAATCCCCAGATCACGCGCACTTTGTCACCTCAACCGTTGTCGAGTGGCTTCCCGTCTTCACCTCCTCGGCCTGCTGTGACATCCTCATCCGTTCCTTCGAGCATTGCCGCGAACACAAGGATTTGCGCATTCACGGCTGGGTCATTCTGGATAATCATTTCCACGCCATCCTCTCCGGGCCAGAGCTCGCCAACACCATCCGTGACTTAAAGCGTTTTACCTCACGTGCTCTACTGGAGCAAATCCGCGCCGAGGGGCGTGAATGGCTGCTTAACCAACTGGCCTATTATCGCGCGGCGCACAAATTGGCCAGCGAGCATCAAGTCTGGCAGGAGGGCGTTCATCCGCAGGCGATTCAGGGCGATGAGATGATGTTGCAGAAGCTGGAGTATTTGCACAACAACCCCGTCAAGCGTGGCATGGTGGCTGCGCCGGAAGATTGGCGCTACTCGTCGGCGCATGAGTGGAGCAAAGGGGCGCTGCCGGTGATGAAGTGCGATCCTTGGCGGTAGGTGACCCCTACGGCGCAATAGAGTTGCGCAGACAAGTGCGTTCCCAAATCACA
>SESG01001992.1_pt1 | contig 14167 bp, 14 predicted proteins | sample 3171421 | NCBI WGS metagenome assembly SESG01 (sample SAMN10866946, study PRJNA518727) | freshwater metagenome | biome: subpolar coniferous forest; feature: holomictic lake; material: water; isolation source: holomictic Lake 227, 6 m and 8 m depth | place: Canada: near Kenora, Ontario | collected... | reverse complement strand
AAAAGGTTCGAGTTGTGTTTCTTTCTGACTCAGCAAAGGATGCCATAAGAGAATATTTGAAGAATAGAAAAGATTTAGACGAACCGTTATTCATACAATATTCAAGTAATGCAGGTAAAAGTAACCGATTAACACCTAGGTCTATAGAAAGAATTGTGAAATATTACGCGATAAAGGCTGGTATTTCTAAAAAAGTTACTCCTCACGTTATTCGCCACTCGTTCGCAACTGATTTACTCTCGAATGGTGCCGACATACGTTCAGTACAGATGATGCTTGGACATGCGAATATCGCAACGACACAGATATATACACACATCACAGACAAGCAACTCCGTGATGTACACAAGAAGTTTCATAGTAATTAATTTTAAAAAAGCTGCATAAAAACATTCTCGGACTCACCACGAATATTTTCCTGCTGGAAAATTTCTCTGCTCGGCTCGACAGCCTGCGCAAGTGTTCGCTCGAGAATATTTTTACTACGCGTTTTTTACTGTTATAATAAAAATATGGATTATGAACAACACAAAAATTATTTTGAATTAGCTTATAGGACCGGTAGTGATATCTGGACAAACCTCTCTATTAAAGATCGAGGAAAAATGTTGATGAAAGAATTACCTAAGGGTTCAGTAATATTAGATGTAGGATCTGGACGAGGTCTCTTTGCAAAGAAGTTGGCAGACTCGGGTTACTCTGTCATCGGTATTGATTTTGAGAAAAATATTGTTGAGAAGACAAATAAAGAAATTAAGGATTGGGGATTAGAAGGAAAATTAAAATTTGTTGAAGGTAGTGCTTTAGACATCCCCTTCGTCGATAATAGTTTCGATGGAGTTTGTGATTTTGGTTTAATGGAAAATTTATACAAAGAGGATTGGGGTCAGTATGCGAGTGAGATAAGTCGGGTTCTAAAGCCGGGAGGTTTTTATCTTAATACTTCCCTTTCAAGAGAGACACAACAATTCTTTAAATTTTATCCAAAAGGATCGATCGATGGTGAGTTTGAAAAATACGGAGTTCACTATCATTTTTTCAGTAAGGATGAAATGAAAAATATTTTCGATCATAAGCTAACTCCAGTTGTGCAAGATATAGAATTTACAGACAAGCCAGACGAAGTCGCACTATTAGAAACTCTTTTTCAGAAGAAGTAATAAATATAATTTATGAGAATAATTTCATGGAATACAAATGGACTACGTGCGACAGTAAGACAAGGGAACTTCACTCCCCTTTTTGCTTTTAATAACCCAGACATAATTTGTTTTCAAGAAACAAAATGCGAGCCTGATCAGCTAGACTTAGACGTTAGAAATTTGAAAGGATACAATTCATATTTTTCTTTTTCGAAAGGTAGGAAAGGTTATAGCGGTGTCGCTATTTATTCAAAAGAGAAACCATTAAAAGTTGAGTATGGTATCGGCATACAGAAATTCGATGACGAAGGTAGGATAGTCATCGCTCATTATAAAAATTTTATTTTAATAAATTGTTACTTCCCTAACGGGGGCGGAGGTCCTGAAAGATTGAAATACAAATTAGAATTTTATGATGCTTTTTTAGAATATATAAATAAATTAAAAAAGAAAGGTAACGACGTAATTTTTACAGGAGATGTAAATACTGCTCACAATGAGATCGACTTGGCTCGTCCAAAAGAGAATGAAAAGAGTACTGGCTTCCTTCCTGTCGAAAGAGCTTGGATGGATGAACTTATGAATAATGGATGGGTAGATATTTTTAGAAATTTATATCCAAACAAAAAAGATGTATATACTTACTGGGATCAGAAAACTCGCGCACGTGATAGAAATGTCGGATGGCGTATCGATTACTTTTTTACTAATCAATCATTTATGAAAAAAGTAAAAAGTTTCAAAACCTTAGACGATTATATTGGTTCTGATCACTGCCCTATAATGCTTGACATAAGTGTACAGTAAGGCGTACTATATAAATGGAAATAAGAATGCGCTTAAAATTGCCCTTTGTTTTAAAGTAGTTTTGTTTTTGGTTTTTTTAATCGGTTTAAAATTCTGGCAGTTTCACTTTCGTGAGATTGCCAGATTTTTTTTATACACCGTGCTTTTTATGAAGTTTGTCTATCTCTTCCTCTTCGAGTTGTTCTTTCTTTTCCTTTCCTCTCTCTCCTAGAGTTTTAAGTTCTTCGTCCCCTAACATATTGAGAGACGCAACCAGCTCACCAAGATGCTCCTTGGTGTTTTTCTTTGGGTCGTCGAGGACTTCTTCGAGTAAGGCACTCAGTATCCATCCCATGCGAGGACCAGCTTTGATATTTAAAACTTCCATCATGTATTTACCATCGATAGCTAGCTGACCGACAGATATAGGATCACGAAGCACTTCTTCTATCATGGCATGGTATTTACGAAGTCGGAAAGGCGCCTCCTTTTTCTTCATCCCCACCCTGTCACATTCACGAACATTCATAAGATCCCAAATGTGCTCCTTCCCTACATTTGCTACGACACGACGAACGGCTGAAAGCGTGATCATCTCAGTGTCTGAGAAGAACATGTGCCCACGGACTAACTTTAATATTAAGTCACTTGATTTCTTTGTGAGTTTCAATCTTTCAACAATTTTTCTAGTCATTCTTTCTCCTATTACTTCATGACCATAAAAAGTGTATTTTCCTTCTCCTTCCGCTTTTGTCCCATCCCAGCGTCTTGTTCTTGGTTTACCAATATCATGAAAAAGAGCAGCAAGTCTTATCTCAAGAGACCAGCCTTTTGAAGCTGCATGGTCAAGAGCGTGAAGTAGGTGCTCCCATACATCATATATATGTGCACCTTTCTGTTCACATCCTATTCCCTCTTCTAGCTCGGGAATTATAAATTTAAGTAATCCAAGTTTCTGTAATAATCCGACTCCTGAGACTGGATTGCTCGACATTATAATTTTCAAAAATTCATCTCTAATTCTTTCAAAAGAAACATTCTTTATTAGTTCTGAGTTATCCACAGTGGCTTGCATAGTATCATAAGATATAGCAAAGTCGAGTTCAGTTGAGAAACGTATCGCTCTTAGCATTCGAAGTGCATCTTCTTGAAATCTATCATTTGGATTCCCTACTGCTCTTACTACCTTGTCCTTTATGTCTTCCTGTCCTTTATAAAGGTCAATTAACTGTCCTTTATGAGGGTCATATGCTAAAGCATTTATTGTAAAATCTCTTCTTTTTAAATCATCTTCTAAATTTTCGCTAAATTTTACTTCGTCTGGGTGCCTAAAATCACTATATTTAGCTTCAGTTCTATATGGTGTAACCTCTAATATGTTATATTTAATATCATTATTAGTTTCATGTGTAACACTTTCCCCCATTCCCGACGTGGGAGAAACTAGTATTGGTATACATACTCCTACGGTTCCAAACTTGTTTTCGTATATTGTTTTATTAAATAAAGGTATTATTTCTTCTGGTTTAGCATTTGTAGTAATATCCCAGTCCTTAGGTTCTCTGCCTATAATTAGATCTCTAACACAACCTCCCACCAAAAAAGCCTCAAAACTTGCATTTTGGATAGTAGATGTTACATGTGTAACATAATCTGGTATTTTAGAAACGTTTATTGTGGTAGTTTCTTGTTTCATGTGAAACTTTCGATTGATGTAAATATACTTTTTTGTTATATCTACTTATCAACCTATATTTAGATAGCTTATATATATAGTAACTATCATTAATTAAAATCGTGCGGTGCACTCAGTAGGTGATTTTGGTAAATCAGGATTATCCAAAATCATAAAACCTGATATCTATAGTTAAAATTAATACTTAATTAAAATTGTGCGGCGTAGGAGAATCGAACTCCTGTCTCATCCTTGGCAAGGACGTGTTCTACCACTAAACCAACACCGCAACGTGATTAACTGATGAATATTATAGTATTTTTAAGGATTAAATGCAATTAGAAATTTACATTGAAATTAATGGATATTTTACCACTTCTCATAAATTGCAATAAATTATATATAATTTTAAAATTATATATAAATAGATTCGAAAAATAATAGTTTTTCGAGGGTGTTTGTTGTATAATATAGGTAGTTATGAAAAAATGTTCAAAATGTGGACAAATAAAACAAACTAATGATTATAATTTTAAAAATAAAAACAAAGGTTTGTATCAAAGTGAATGTAGGAGTTGCACTAGGTTATTTGTAAAAAATCATTATAATAACAATAAAGATTATTATTTAAAAAAGACTCAGGCTAGAAACCTTAGAGTGAGGAAAGAAATGACAGATTATATTATTAGGTATTTGCAAAATAATCCTTGTGTTGATTGTGGAGAAACAGATTTAGTGGTTTTAGAGTTTGATCATAATCGTAGTAAATTTACTAAAATAAAGGCGATTTCTTCCTTAGTAAGAGCTAGTTATCCCTTAAGAGTGGTAATAGATGAAATAAAAAAATGTGAAGTAAGATGTGCAAACTGTCACAGGAGAAAAACAGCGAAAGAGTTTAATTGGCTTAAAAATAATTAATAATGCCCTTGTAGCTCAATGGATAGAGCACTAGTCTTCGGAACTAGTGATGGGGGTTCGATTCCCTTCAAGGGCACAAAATATATTGTACTAGTTTGACCTTTATTAGTCCTTTATACACATAAAAAAACGTTAAAAATTAAGAGATATGTGTATAACTATGTGTGTATTGTTTATAAGACACTTATAAAAGTTATAATTATCCTGAAAGACATGTAAAAGTTTTTTAAAAATATGTTGCATTATAAGGATATTTTGTAAAATACAAGGAATATTGTTTATTATTGTCTCTTAAAGATAAAAATATGTTTCACGTGAAACGATTTAAGTATTTGTTACACATGTAACAGTAATTTTATGAAAATTTTTACTTCAGATTCACAAAAAATAGGCTTATTAGGGGAAGATGTAGCATGTAAGTTTCTCATGAAACATGGATTTTCTATTTTAGAAAGAAATTATACTAAAAAATGGGGAGAAATAGATATAATTGCAGAAAAAGATAATAAAAGGTATTTTATTGAAGTTAAATCTAAAAGTGTTAATTCTTTGGACTTCGTTACACATGAAACAGCAAATAGACCTGAAGATAATATGCACCCCTGGAAACTTAAAAGATTGAGAAGGGTAGTCGAGACTTATCTCATAAGTAAAAGATTAGGGTCTGTTAATTGGCAGTTTGATTTATTTGTTGTCTATCTGAATATTGAAAATAGGAAGGCGAGAGTGAAAGTGGTAGAGAATGTGATACTTTGAAAAGTAAAAAGGAGTCTTTCTCTACGAGAACAGTATACCTTTTCCTTTCGTGATTACACTCAAATGTAAAAGGTTTTCGCCTATCGCCTCCCGGCGCGATTTTCTAATCGCCCTACGTGAGCAAAGCAGTTTGCTCACTATCTCGCATAAAAAAATCACCCAGAAGGGTGATTTTCATCTGTGCGGGATAAGGGAGTCGAACCCTTCACCACAGTTTGGAAAACTGTTATTTTACCGATAAACTAATCCCGCAAACGTTTATATCTAAATTAAGGAAACATTTATTTGTCGGGGCGCCGGGATTCGAACCCGGAGTCGCCTGTTCCCAAAACAGGAATGTTAGCCGTTACACTACACCCCGACAAATAAATTTTTCCTACATACCTGGATATTAACCTAAATTTACATCCCTATATGATTTACTTATATTAGCATATTTTTAATAAATAACAATTGTATTTTAACTTTATTGTGTTAACATGAATTTATGCAGTTTGTATTTATATTTTTCACATTCATTTCTACCTTCCTAGGGGGTCTTTTCGGTTTGAGACATAAAGATAAGATGAATTTGATTCTCGGTCTGACCGCTGGGGTTATCTTGGGTGTAATAGCTTTCGATATTTTTCCTGAAATAATATCTTTAACTCAAAAATTAGGAGTCAGTTCAACTTCTCCTATGATAGCTTTGGTTTGCGGATTTTTAATTTTTCATATTGCAGAAAAACTTTTTCTTGTTCATCATTCTCATGAAGATCAATACGGACCTCATACTCATCCAGTAATAGGGAAGTTCCAAGCATTATCTTTATCAGCACATTCATTCTTGGATGGAGTTGCTATTGGTCTTGGATTTCAAATTTCTGGAGCGACAGGAATCTTGGTTGCAGTCGCAGTTATTGCTCATGATTTTTCTGATGGATTAAATACTGTGTCTATGATGGTTAGACATAATAATACAAATAAGCAGGCATTAAATTTTTTATTTATTGATGCGATTGCTCCAGTGTTAGGAGGTCTATCAACTTTATTTTTTACATTATCAGAAAAATCATTACTTATGTATTTAGGATTTTTTGCTGGATTTTTATTATATATAGGAGTTTCAGATATTTTACCTGAAGCACATAGTAAAAATTCTTCAATGAAAACGGTAATGATGACTATCATCGGAGTCTTATTTATATTCTTAATTACAAGGGTTTTATAGAGTTTAATATTTGTTTTATTAATCAACAATACAGCAATAGAAAAACCACTCCTAGATAGAATAGAGTGGTTTTTTCTTTATATAAAAAATTGGTTGAACAATTTAAATATTTTCACAACAAGCGAGGATCGTATGAGTGAGTATTCTCATTCATGACGTCTGAGCGAAGTTGGGATAAAAGATGGTAATCTTTTACTTAACAGCATCCTTTAAAGCCTTTGCTGCTCTAAACTTTGGAACTTTTGTAGCAGCAACTTTTACTTGCTCTCCAGTCTTAGGATTGCGAGCCATACGAGCTGCGCGAGCCTTTACTGAAAAGATTCCAATTCCTGCGATTGATACTTCACCGCCTTTTTTCAAAGTAGCAACGATAGCATCAAACATAGCGTTCACAATTTCTTCAGCTTGTACTTTTGTACCGCCGATTTTTTCATGAACTAATTCTATTAAAGCTTGTTTATTCATTTATTTTAGTTTCTTAATTCGCTCGTGAGAGAAAAATAAGAAGGCTAGTTGAATAATATTCGACCGTTTGCAAACGATCCCTGAATGAACAGGAGTAATACTATTATATACCAAGCTATTTTTAAAACAAGGGGATTCACAGATTGACAAGTGTACCTATATGTTTTATTAAAAAATGCTTAGAATTTTGCATCCGCAAAATTCTAAGCATTTTTCTTTTGAATAGTATCAATTTATCAGATTATTTGATTAAGAGATTTCCAAATAATTTCAAATTGCTCATGCTGCATTTGAACAATACTTTTATTTTCGATCAATATAGTGATAATTGGCTCAACTATTTGTGTGATCACAAGCTTGTGGGGCAAAATAACAAGATTTGCTGTTAAATCTACCTCTTTTGGTAAAAATCTAACTTCCTGGTTTGTATTTTTTTCTATTTGCTTATAATAATGAGCATCTTCATTGTCTTGCAATACTGTTCTTATTTTTAAGTTTAATTTGGCTCTTTTCTCTATAAAATTACTAAAATATTTTTTATCCATATTTAGGAATCTTTTCATGTCTGATAGTATCAAATATTCATCTTTAGGCTTAAGTCCGTCAAGAATACTATCATATACAGTTTTTACACCTTCAACTCCTTCATAATACTTAATAAAACTTTCTCCACTCTTAAGGCTATGGATAGCATTCAATTCTGGGATCATACTTTTTAAGCGTTCTTTTTTTTGTTCAATTATACCTTCCAATCTTTCTGGCTTTTCAGCTAAAAAAAACTTTTTCAGTCCTTGAATTTCAGTTTTCATTATACCTTTACTTTTAAGGCTATCGATAACGGTATACACAGTAGTTCTTTTAACTCCAGACCCTTTAGATATTTCTTGGACAGTAGACGGACCTAATGATAGGGAAGTTATATATACTAAAGCTTCGTGTTCACTAAGACCAAAATCTATTAAAATATTAGTTAATTCTTCTTTTTTCATAAAGTGTCGATAAATTAGACAACATAATTATATTATAATATATGACTAATTGTGTCAAATTTAGTACTTTGTCGACACATTTGACACCAATGTCAATAAAGATTATAATACAAGAATGAAAAATGTCAAATTACCAAAAGTGCTAGGTTCAAATATGGGAGTTGTCATGCTAAATAATGCAGCTACAACAGCTCCTTTTGAGAGCACGATGAAAGAAGTAAATAGTTATTTGAAAGAATACGGAGCTCTTCATCGTGGAGCCGGTCCTTATGCCAATAAAACTTACGACAAAGCAGTTGAAGCCCAAAATAATATTAAAAAATTTATTAATGCCAAAGAAGAAACTTGTCTAGTTTTTACTTACAACACTAGTGGGGCAATAAATTCTTTTATAAGGTTATTAGATTTAAATAAAACAGACATAATATTAACTTCTTCAATAGAGCATACTTCAAATAATTTGCCTTATACATACAATAGTAAGGCAAAAGTAATTTATGTAGATGCCTTTGATGATGGATCAATTGATTTCATTGATTTGGAAAGAAAAGCGTCTAAATATTCATCTCATCTTAAACTGATTGCTATCACAGGAGCATCTAATATGACCGGATATATACCAGATATAAAAAAGATTTCAAATATTGCACATAAAAACAATGCTTTGTTGTTTGTAGACGCAGCTCAGCTTGCTCCTCATCGAAAAATTGATATGAAAAATTGCAATATCGATGCTTTGGCTTTTTCTGCTCATAAAGTATATGCACCATTTGGACTAGGAGTTCTCGCTGTATCTAAATCGATACTAGATAGATCTCCTGTTGATCCAGGAGGTGGGTCGATAGATATGATAAGCGACAATCAAATTGTTTGGGCACCAGTGTCTATTAGACATCAAACAGGTACCTGGAATGTAACAGGTATAGTAGCACTTGGCTCTAGTTGTAAAAAAATCATGGAAATAGGCTGGAATAAAATTATGAAACATGAAAGAGATCTTATAACGTACGCAGTTAAAGAATTAAAGAAAGTCCCTAACTTGATATCTTATATAGAATTAGACAAATATATAAAAGAAGATAGAATAGGCACTTTTGTTTTTAATCTTCCAGGTTATCATCATTCATTATTATCTTCTATTTTAGATCAAGAATACAATATTGAAACTCGAGCTGGGACGATCTGCAATCATAAATTGGTAAGACGGTGGTTTCAAATTAATGATAAAGATCAGTTAAAAATCGAAGAAGAGATCATAAGAGGTAATAGGTTATCGTCATACGGCATTGTTAGAGCAAGCATTGGAATACAAAACACTAAAAAAGATATAGATAAATTGGTTCAAGCCTTAGTTTTAATTCAAAAAAATGGTCCGAGACTAAAATATAATCCTATTTTAGAAGAAGAAATTTATTCAGTAATAAAATAAAAATATGAAAACAACAAATGTTAAAGCAAGTAATTTAAATTATGATCATTACGAGACAGATAAATATGACAATGATATTGAAAGAGTTATACCTGGTCATAAAAAAATGCATAAGGAAATAGAAATGATAGTTAAAACTTTTAAGGATAATCATGTAGTTAACAAAATTGCAGATCTTGGTACTGGCACAGGACTTACAGCAGGAATGATTATGAAATTAGTCCCAAACGCCAATTTGACTGCAAATGATTTTTCTAAAAAAATGATTATGGGGGCTAAAAATAGACTGTCTAGATTTAAGGTTGATTATGTTTTTGGAGATTTTTCGGAGATAAATATAGGTAAAAATTTTGACATAATTTTGACTGTTATTGGGCTTCATCATCAAAATACAGAAGGTAAGAAAAAAGTATTTAAAAAAATATTTAATTCTTTAAATGAAGGAGGTTTATTTATTTTAGGAGACTTAGTCACATATAAGAATAAACAAGAAGCCGCCCTAAATGATGCTTTACATTTTGCCCATATGGTTAGAAATGCCGAGGATGAAAAATCATTAAAAGAATGGGCTCATCATCATAAATTTTTAAATGATTTAGCTCCTATAGAAGATCAAATAAAATGGTTGAAAGATGTAGGGTTTAAAAAGATATCTGTGAAATATCAATATTTAAATACAGCTCTAATAACTGCCTACAAATAATAAAAGCCCCTGTAATCATTTGATTATAGGGGCTTTTATTATTTGTAATTATTTATCTTGCGTATTCGATAATTCTATTTTCTCTGATGACTGTGACCTTGATTTCACCAGGGTAGGTGAGTTCTTGCTCGATCTTCTTGGCTATATCGCGAGCCATATTCTTGGATTCTATGTCACTTAGCTTTTCAGGGGTGACAAAGATTCGTATTTCACGGCCTGCTGATAGGGCATAAGACTTTTCTACTCCTTCGAAGCTTGTTGCTAGGGCTTCTAGCTCCTGTAGACGCTTGATGTAGTTCTCTACACTATCTCTTCTTGCTCCTGGGCGACCTCCTGATATATGGTCGGCTGTCTGAACGATGACTGACTCTATGGATTCATGAGGAGTGTCGTCGTGGTGACTCTTCATCGCTATGATGATACGAGGATCAGCCTTGAACTTCTGAAGGATTCTAATACCGATATCGATATGTGTTCCTTGAACTTCATGGTCGAGAGCTTTACCTATGTCATGTACCAATGCACCTGCTTTAGCTATCTGTACATCTGCACCGAGCTCTTCAGCGAGCATTCCGGCTATATGTGCCATCTCTATTGAGTGTTGAAGGACATTCTGTCCATATGATGTACGGAAGTATAGACGTCCAACTATAGCACTGATTCTAGGGTCTAGGTTGAAGATTCCACATTCATATACTGCCTGATCTCCTTTATCTTTGATTATCTTATTTATATCTTCTTGGGCTTTTGCTACTACTTCTTCTATCTTAGCTGGTTGAATTCTTCCATCTAGTATCAAGTTTTCCAATGCTAGACGAGCTACCTGACGACGGACTGGATCAAAAGATGAGATGACGATTGCACCGGGAGTCTCATCTATTATGAGTTCTACTCCTGAGGCTCTCTCGAATGCACGGATGTTTCTACCTTCTTTACCAATAATCTTTCCTTTGATGTCATCGTTTGGGATGTTGACTGATGTAGTCATCATTTCACTGGCAGTGGAAGATGCTAGACGATTGATACTTGCAGAAAGAATGTCTTTTGCACGGCGGTCCAACTTTTCAGCATTGGATGTCTCCATCTTTTGCATTCTTATAAGTAGATCTTCCTCATACTTTTCTTCTATATCTTTGAAAAGAATTTCCTTGGCGTCTTCGGTAGAAAGTTTGGCAACTTTTTCAAGTTCTTTTTCTTTCTCTGCTTCCATACCATCAACTCTTTCTTTTATCTTCTTTACTTCTTCTACCTTCAGCTTTATCTTCTCTATCTCTTTGTCTATTTCACCTTGGCGTGCATCGAGGAGTTCATCTTTTTTGATGAGACGGTTCTCTGTATGCTTCCATTCCTCTTCTTTGACCTTTGTTTCTTTGTTGACCTCAGCTAGATGAGCTTCTCCCTTTTTCTTGGCTTCATCTACAACCTTTTGGGCATCTTCTTTTGCGGCTAGCATGACCTTCTTGATCTCAAGTTCCATAGAACCCTTCTGACCAAGTGAGACAATGAGACGCAAATAATACCCGACACCTGCTCCTAACGCTAGGGCGGCTACGGCTATGATTATTATTATTGTTATACTCATACGACTTTTTGTCGCTTTTCCAACACAGGATTAACCCTTATATTATAAAGGTTTAAATTTGAACAAGTATGATTAGTTTAGAACGGGAAACTGACTTAAGCATTTGGTTCATAAATAAGATAGATGTCGTGACTGCATTAAAAAGGCGAACATGTAAATAAAAACTTTTAAATTTCGATACATATATAATACTCCAAAATCGTGATTTTGTCTAGGAATGGAAAAACAGCCCCGCGACCTTAGTCGCGGGGCTGTTTGTATTTTATTTAGAAAATATTACTTTTCAATTTTCTGTTTAGAGATAATGTCATCTATAATTCCATACTTTTTGGCTTCATCAGATGTCATCCAGTAGTCACGGTCAGAATCTTTCTCTACTTGGTCCATCTTTTTACTTGTATTGGCTGCAAGAATTTTATTTAGAGTATCTTTGGTTCGAAGTATATGCTTGGCATTGATGGCGATATCACTTGCTTGGCCTTCTGTACCACCCATGACTTGGTGAATCATGACTTCTGAATTTGGTAGAGAGAATCTCTTGCCTTTTTTACCAGAAGAAAGTATAAGTGCGCCCATCGAAGCAGCGATGCCGACGCAGATAGTAGAGACATCACTTTTGATAAAGTTCATCGTGTCTATGATAGCGAGTCCAGCGGTGACTGAGCCTCCTGGAGAATTGATATAAAGGCTGATGTCCTTCTTTGGGTCTGTATGATCAAGGTAAAGAAGCTGGGCAATGATAAGATTCGCAGTGTGGTCGTCGATAGGACCACCGAGGAAGATAATACGTTCGTTTAAAAGGCGAGAATATATATCATAAGCTCTTTCGCCAAATTGTGATTTTTCTATAACTGTTGGTATAAGCATAAAATTAGTAGCTAGTAACTAGGTTCTAGTGACTAGGGGAATTAATTGATAACTTTGAAATTATAACAAAAGTGACTATTTTTGGCTAATGGAATTTTTTAGTAAAGAATTATAAAAAGGAGTATAATCAGCTTAATTAATTTTTTGAACATTTGTTTAATAAAAGAAAGGAGATACTCATGAAGGTTTTATACGGAGGTAAATTGTGGGAGTGGAAGTTTGGCTCGCAAAGTTTGAAAGATACTTTTAAGCTGATTAATCCAAAAGAAAAGGTTTATTTAAATGGAAATGGTTCTGGTATTTGTATGATGGTACTTATAAGTGAAATAGAAATAGTATCTCAACCAAAAAAAAGAAAGGAGGAAAAATGGATGGAATGTTTGCCATGATTAGTATGGTTTTAGAAAAGCTGAGAAAAGTTGAAGATAATGATTTGAAGACACCTGAAGAATTTGTTCTTCTAAAAGATGTAGGTTTACATAATGTAAATAATATTTTTAGAATACATATTCCTAAAAGTTCTTCAAATCACATTTCTTTTTCTGATTTATTGAAACAGCTTTCCGATTTTGATTTTATTGGAATAAAGAATTTGAATTATTTATTTTCAAATAAATCTTTAATTCCTGAAGTGTGTAAAGAAAAGACAACTTTATTTCTTGGAACTATCGCAGTAGATAAAGATAATCGTCTGTGGACTCCAAAACTATATTATTTGCCTTTTCATGAAGAGTGGCGAATGGGATGGTTCTGTCTTTCAATAGACAGGATAAGTTGTAGCTGCAATATCGTCTTAACATCAGACAATATTCTAAATAATTAAATTACCTCATAAATTAAAAATTTATGAGGTAATTTTTTTTTAACTATTTTATTTTTGGCTATCTAGAAATGCAAATACTTTTTCATTTTCGAGCATTTGAGAAACATATTCTCTCGCACGAGATGGGTCAGCATCTTTATACATCTCTGTAATTTTCGTCACATCCTTTATTATTTCTTCTTCTGTTGGTTCTAGTTTTTCTTTTTCAGAAATAAGATGGATTATCAATTGTAGTTTTGCACGTTTCAGAGCATCAGCTTTCCATTCGTTTCTCAAATCTTCTTCAGTTTTATTTATTTGCTTTAAATAATCTTCAAGCTTTAGCCCTGCGTTAGTGATATCAGCTTCTAGGCGGTAAAGCATTTTGTCTGTTTCACTCTGAATCAGAATCTCAGGTATTTCTCCTTCTGTTTGTTTCACAAGCTCTTCGACTATAGAAAGTCTAACTTTATCTTTCTGTTCTGTTTCCTTTTCTATTTTTATATTTGTACGAATTTTATCTTTAAACGCATCTGCTGTTTCAAAATTACCAAAAGACTTTACAAATTCATCATTTAATTCCGGCCATTCACTTTCTGGTATATCAGGGTGAGCCGCCGCATGCTCTTCTTCTGACATATTCTCGTGGCCTTCATGGTTACTTCCTTTAGCTTGCTCAGCTCTCATCTTACGAAGATCATTTACTACTTTGTCGACTTCTGCTTCTTCGACAACGATAACTTTTTTATTTTCTTCTTTACTGTTTTGTTCTTTAGCAATGTCTTTATATTCAGGAAGTTTAATTTCTGGCATTACAGCTGTAGTAATCTTGAATTCTAAATC
>SESG01000349.1_pt1 | contig 14184 bp, 13 predicted proteins | sample 3171421 | NCBI WGS metagenome assembly SESG01 (sample SAMN10866946, study PRJNA518727) | freshwater metagenome | biome: subpolar coniferous forest; feature: holomictic lake; material: water; isolation source: holomictic Lake 227, 6 m and 8 m depth | place: Canada: near Kenora, Ontario | collected... | reverse complement strand
CATTAGGCGGAGCAAGCCCTAAAATTTTAACAGTAGATGATGTTGACAAAATCAGTAATTCCGGAAAGTTTTTTGCTAGAAAATTTGATGCTAATTTTGATTCTGAAATTTTGGATTGGATTGATACTAATTTATTGACTTAACCCTTGCCATGAAAATTGTTTCCATTATAACAGTCAATTACAATTATAGTCATGTTACTGATGAATTCCTAGATGCATTTTATAAATCGAATGATTATCCTGATTTCGAAATGATAGTAGTGGATAATGCAAGTAGTGTCAATCCTATACCTGATTGGCAAATCAAATATCCTGAGGTTCAATTTTATAGGTCAGAAATAAACCTTGGTTTCGCAGGCGGGAATAATCTGGGTATTGCAAAAGCAAAAGGTGATTTGCTTTTTTTCGTTAATAATGATACTGAATTTACTCCCGGCTTGATTCATACTTTGGTGAAAGATTTTGAAACTTTCCCAAATACTGGAATGATATCTCCGAAAATCAGATACTATCAACAGCCAGATACATTGCAATATGCCGGTTATACTGAAATGAATTATTTTACAGCTAGGAATTATTGCATTGGGCAATTCGAAAAGGACCATGGACAATATGATACATTAACAGGCATAACTGGTTTTGGTCATGGTGCAGCTATGATGATTTCAAAATCAGCTATCGAAAAAGTGGGTTTGATGCATGAAAACTATTTCTTGTACTACGAAGAAATGGATTGGGGTGCTCGAATTAAAAATGCCGGTTTCCAAATCCGGGTTAATATGCAAGCATTAATATATCATAAAGAGTCTGTTTCTGTTGGGCAAAAAAGTGCTTTGAAGGAATACTTTATGAATAGAAATAGAATACTTTTCATCAGAAGAAATGCTAATTTATTTCAGGTTATTGTATTTTGGCTTCATTTTTTATTCTTGGTTACGCCAAGAAATATTTTAATTTATTTGAAAGAAGGCAATTCCAATTTAATTCTAATCCTTTTAAGAGCAATTTGGTGGAATATTACAAACAGGGTGGATAGCAAAATATTAGGATATACTTTAAAATAACTATATGCAAACAATATTCTGGATTAGTCTCTTTATTATTTTTTATACCTATGTTGGGTATGGAATAGTGCTTTTCATAATCGTAAAAATATTACGAATTTTTAGAAAGAAAAAAGGATTTGATACTAATTATAATCTCCCTTCAGTAACAATCGTAGTGGCAGCTTATAATGAAGCATATTGCATTGAAGAAAAAATAGAAAACACACTTTCTTTGGAATATCCCAAGGATAAAGTACACTATATCTTTATTACAGATGGATCAACTGACAATACACCGGATATTATTTCAAAATATACATCTATTCATTTAATGCATCGACCAGAAAGAACTGGAAAAATTGTTGCAGTTCATCGTGCCATGCAAGAAGTAAAAACAGAAGTAGTTGTTTTTACTGACGCAAATACTCTCTTGAATAAAAAGGCTTTGATCAATATTTGCAGACATTTTCAAGATCCTACTGTTGGTGCTGTAGCTGGTGAAAAAAGAGTTCAAATCGATGATAGTGGCGATGCAACAGCAGGGGAAGGATTTTACTGGAAATATGAGTCAAAGTTAAAAGCCTGGGATTCTGAATTGTTTTCTGTAGTTGGTGCTGCAGGTGAATTATTCAGCGTTAAGACTTCATTATATATTCCCGTGCCAGTTGATACTTTATTAGACGATTTTATGATATCCATGTTGATTGCTCAGAAGGGTTATAGAATTGTGTATGAACCGGATGCGTATGCTACTGAAAATGCTTCTGCCAACACCAAAGAGGAGCTTAAAAGAAAAGTTCGTATAGCAGCTGGAGGTATACAATCGTTTGTAAGACTTACCGCTTTATTAAATCCATTTAAACACCCTATTCTAAGTTTTCAATATTTAAGCCATCGGATACTACGCTGGACCATTACTCCCTTTTTAATGATCTTTTGTTTTTTATTAAACTGGTATATTGTAATAGCATTAAATGAGGATTACAAATTTTATATCGTTTTAGCTGGTCAAACCATTTTCTATGGTTTTGCTATTCTAGGTTGGATCATGCAATCCAGATCTATTAAGGTGAAGCTATTTTTTATACCTTATTATTTCTGCATGATGAATTACGCTGTATTTGCAGGCATTAAAAGATATCTTTTTTCAAACCAATCTGTTTTATGGGAAAAGGCAAAAAGAAAATAAGCTGAATGTGTAACATATAATATTAAAAATGACATTTTACTTTTTCTGATTCATTATTTCTTTTATGACAATTTATATTTATTGAAATATTTGTTTCGAATGCGTTTTCTAAAAGAGGTAATTTATTTTGCTTGCCAATTAAAAAATTAGAGCTTAATGAAATAAGAAAGCTGGGCCAGCTGATTGAAATAGCCGGTGATAATTCTTTGGACGTATTATAGTATGCTCCAATTTGAATTTCAGTTAGTTGGTTTAACAAGTTCTCATGTATTGGAATTCCCCAAATAAAAGCAGCATACATTTTAGTCTCATTCCTATTAATTCTGAGGTCTGAAATAATTTGGAATGAATAATTCCATTTATTGAAATATAAGCCAGTATTTACTACCCATTCTCTTGGCGTTTTTGGGATATCTATATGCTGCTTTAATGTATTTTGACAAAAATGAAAAAGAGCCGCTCCAAGGTTTAATGAAATATGATTGTCCAATTCTGTATAAAGACTTACACCCGTAGAAAAATCAAAATAGCTACTACTATTTGGTAAGAGGTATTGTGGAACAGGATTTGATGGACTAAATGGAATTGGCTTGTAATTTTTTACTGTAGGTATGATAAAGGGATCAAATTGCGTTTTGAAAATACCTGTCATAAATCCCATACTTAAATAGGATAATTTTATTTCACTTAAAGATTTATGAAAATTAAGCACGGGGATAAATTGTGCCCTTTTTAAACTGTTCTCTCCTGCTTCATCATATCTTATGTTTGCCCCTGCTGTGAATCCGTCTTCAGCTTCTTTTCTTTTGAATCTTGACTCAATTTGAATTTGTAAAGATCGATAGGGTATGAGTGTCGATTTGATTTGGTGATGATAACAAAGGCTAATTTTTAAATCTTCAACTTGTATTCCCGCAAGCGCAGGATTTCTAGAGAGATTAGAAAATCGAATTTCAGTTGTTAGAGGTTCCTGTGCATATACAGAAACAAATTTCATTAAAAGTACTATTGTAAATAAAGCATTTGATTTTGGCATTGTATGATAATTCTAATGCATTAATAAAAGAGGCATTGTAAAATTATCTACCACATCAAATTGATGTATATAAAACTATTTTAGTAAAAATATAGATGCTTTTATGAAAGGACTAAAGGATTTTAGAAAGAATATCTTTTTTCATTTCCTTTACTTCAGATTTTGTAAACCCATGAGCTCGAATACGACCTTCCCCAGTTGTCTCTATAATAATTGTTGAATAACCAATCAACGGGGTTTCGATATCAACTGAAGAAATTCTACTGGTAGGTATCGTTGTTTCTTTACCATTAAAAAATCCCGGAATCTTAAAAGTAACAGCTTGTTCATCAATATGTATGACGCATGGGAAAATTTTATTTCCTTCTGAGAAGCGAGATGCACTATAGGTACTCATAAAATGATTTTGAATTGTAAAGGTATCAATTATACTTAATTCCTGATTTAATCCTTTCAAGACGAATTAGTTATACATGGTAATTTGATATTTATACTTTTGAAAAATATGAGAAAAAACTGCAAAAAATGGGTGTTTTAGCGGTAATACTTTGGGAATACTACTACAAGATGACAGGTTAGAACACATGTACATTTGATTAAACTTATTAACCTATGGATTTCTTTTCTATACCTGTGCAAACAGAAATTAAAGGCAAGAGGATCAATGGTTTATTACGGGGGAATTTTGTTTATTGGGAATTTGAAAGCTATTCAAGTTTCTTTACGCAATATTTTCCCAACCATATCTTTAGCAGCCGTACTACTTTAAAGGAAAGGTCTGAAAACCTTGATGATTTAGTAGAAGGAATACTAGCAGCAATTGATAAAAGTATTGAACCAATTCTTGCTTAATTTAAAACGTAAAGCCTAATATTTTATTTAACACAAATTCTTGGCATTTTTATTTTTTGATATGATTTGCGTGTAAATTGTAGCCACAATTACTTGCCATGATTATCCAACGCAGATTATTATTAAAACAGATGCTGTTTGTATCTGCCGCAGCAGCTTTAGCACCTTCCTGTTTATTTGATAAACAAAAAAAAGGTATTCCTCTTAAACATATTCATGTTAGTCCGGATCAGGAAGCAACTTTCGCTAGTTTATTATCAACTATTATTCCAGAAACAGAAACCCCGGGTGCCGCTAGTTTGCATGCAGACCTTTTTGCATGGAAAATGCTAGATGATTGCAGTACAAAAGCAGATCAAGACAAAATTTTGAATGGGTTGAATGAGTTGAACTTATTTTCACAAACAGAATATGGGAATTTTTTTGTTCGATGTACCAATGAACAAAAGGAAAAATTGTTGCATAAAATAGAACAACGAAAAAATATTAAAGACAACCTTTTTGAATTTTATCAAAAATCTAAAGGCTTGGCTTTACATGCTTATACCAGTTCAGAATTTTTCATGACCAAAGTGCAGGTTTATGAACAGATACCTGGTCGTTTTCATGGTTGCGTAAAAGCTTAATACAAATATTCAAACTTGAAACATTTTTATGGGAGATAATAATACCGGATCTGCAAAAAATAGAATTTTTGATGCCATCGTAATTGGCTCAGGTATGAGTGGTGGCTGGGCTGCTAAAGAGTTTACTGAAAAAGGATGGAAGACCCTTGTCTTGGAAAGGGGCAGAAATGTTGAGCATTTAAAAGATTATCCCACAACCAATATGATGCCTTGGGAATTTGACCATAGGGGGCAAATGCCGTTAGAAATAACAGAAGCCAATCCCATCATCAGTAAATGCTACGCCTTTCGTGAAGATGCTGCACATTTTTTTGTGAAAGATCAGGAACATCCATATATACAAGGCAAACCATTTGATTGGATTCGTGGATATCAGGTTGGAGGTAAATCGCTCATGTGGGCTAGACAAACTCAAAGATGGAGCGACTTTGATTTCAGTGGTCCAGCTCGTGATGGATTTGCAGTTGATTGGCCAATCAGATATAAAGACATAGCACCCTGGTATAGTTATGTAGAAAAATTTGTTGGGATCTCTGGAAATAAAGATGGTCTGGCAAATCTTCCAGACGGAGAGTTTCTCCCAGCTTTAGAACTTACTTGTGTAGATCATTACTTTAAAGAAATACTGCAGAAAAACTATGCGGGGCGCCATCTGATTTATGGCAGATGTGCCCATATCACTAAGCCTAATCCAATTCATTTAGAACAGGGTAGAGCACAATGTCAAAATAGAAATCTTTGTCAGAGAGGTTGTCCGTTTGGAGGTTATTTTAGTAGTAATTCTTCCACTATGCCATGGGCTGCTAAGACTGGCAATTTAACCCTGCGTCCTTTTTCAGTAGTTCATTCCATTATTTATGATGAACAGAAAGGAATGGCTACAGGTGTTAGAGTGGTTGATGCACAGACAAAAGAAATGGTTGAATATTATGCAAAAGTAATTTTTGTGAATGCAGGAGCTATCAATACCAATCTTCTTTTATTAAATTCAACATCGCATCGCTTCCCAAATGGATTAGGAAACGATAATGGGTTATTGGGAAAATTTGTTGCTTTCCATAATTATCGTGCCCGAATCAATGCAGAGTATGAGGGCTTTATGGATTCTACGACAGATGGCCGATCTCCTACAAGTGCTTATCTTCCAAGGTTTAGAAATGTAGAGAAACAAGAGACCGATTTTTTAAGGGGATATGCTGCTGGGTTTTCATCCGGACGATATATTAAAAGAAATACCGAAGGCTTTGGAAAAGAATTAAAAGATCAGTTAGCTAAAAAGGAATTGGGACCTTGGTATGTGGGCTCACATATGATGGGCGAAACAATACCAAAAGAAAGCAATCATGTAAGTTTAGATCCCACTTTAAAAGATGCTTGGGGTATGCCTCAGTTGAATATTCAGGTAGCATATGATGATAATGATGAGAAAATGGTGAAAGACTTTATAGAGCAGATGACTGAAATGTATACAAAAGCAGGATTTAAAAATATCAGCACCACTGATTCAAAAGCAGCTCCTGGTTTGGATATTCATGAAATGGGAGGTGTGCGCATGGGTAAAGACCCCAAAACATCCTTATTAAATGAGTTTAATCAATTACACCATTGCAAAAATGTATATGTAACAGATGGAGCTTGTATGACTTCAACCTCAACTCAAAATCCATCACTTACCTATATGGCAATCACAGCAAGAGCAGTAGATCATGCTGTAAATGAAGCGAAAAAAGGATCTAAACTTATTTGATAGGTAATTTTTAGAAGCTTTAGGATCTATTTGTGTTTTTCTTATTAGATTGCGGGCTGAAAGACATTTAAAATCTATCCAGTTTTATGACAATTGAGCAATTTAAGTTATTGACGTTAGAAGAGAAATTATCAGAATTGAAGTATCATGGTGAATTATTGGGCTCTTACGAACGCAATGGAGAACCTAATACTCCAAAGATTCCAGGAGACATTTTTGCATTATACGAATTTTGGGCTTATTTGAGTGATGACGAACAAACAGTCATCCCTACCAGAAGAAACCCATTGGTTGTTGAATAGGTAATTTAAAAAATTGGTAGAAAAAATTGTTAGATGTAGAACCCATAAACTTGGTATTTATTTCTATTAATACGGTATTGAAATGCCTCCGATTTTTCGGGGGTATTTTTATTTACGATTCCACTTTGTTTAACAAATTGCATTTCGAGAAATAGTTAATTTAGCGTTGATGAGAAAAATAAAATTGAATTGTGTAGCATTATTGTTCCTGACTTTTATGATAGGAAAAGTACAAGCGCAGGTATATGACTCGGTTTTGAATATATATGATGAACAATTTCCTAAAGAAAAGATTCATATTCATTTTGATAGAACCATCTATAATACGGGGGAGACTATTTTTTATAAACTCTATGTATTATCTGGAATGGAGTTTACTTCACTGAGTAAAAATGTATATGTAGTTTGGTATGATACCAGTGGTAATTATATAAAGCAAACAGTAGCACCATTATTTCAATCCTCTGCGAAAGGAAGTTACGAAGTCCCCTTAAATTATAAAGGCGACTTTTTACATATCAAGGCATTTACAAGATGGATGTTGAATGATGATAGTGTTTTTCTTTATGAAAAAAATATTCCAATCAATACTGGGTCACTTGCAAAATCTAAAATTAATACCACTCCAAAAACCAGGGTAGAAGTTTTTCCGGAAGGAGGCGTTTTAGTGAATGGTTTAAATAGCAAAATTGCATTCAAAGCAACAAACGGTTCTGGTATGCCAGTTTTTGTGAAAGGGTTTTTATTAAATGATAAAAACAAAATTCTGGATACCCTGAAAGTGGCTCATGATGGGATGGGTACATTTCAGTTAAAACCAACAGATGGGGAAAGCTATCAATTAAGTTGGACAGATGAAAATGCACAAAAAGGGATCACTCCAATTGTGGCTGCAAAAAATGAAGGTGTGATACTAAAGCTTAGTATGGATAATGAAAAAGCCTATGCACAGGTTGAAAGAACTTTAGATGTACCTCAGAATTATAAACAAATGAAACTATTGGTTCATCAGAACCAACATTTAATATATACAGTCGATTTTAAAGGAGAAGAACGGCAGGTTCAGAGAGCAGGCTTGCCTATTGATGAAATGCCTACAGGTATTCTACAATTTTCTTTGTTTACAAAGGATTGGTTGCCTTTAGCAGAAAGAATAGTTTTTGTAAATAATAGGTTACATGAGTTCAATGCTAAGGTAACAGAGCCATTGACTAATTTAAGCAAGAGAGGTAAAAATGTAATTGAAGTGATGGTTTCTGATACATCAGCTTCAAACATGTCAGTCTCAATTACAGATGCTTCCATTGTGATGCCCGAGCAACAAACTATTTATTCTGATTTTTTGTTAAGCAATGATATAAGAGGTAAGGTATTTAATCCAGCTTATTATTTTTCAAGTGATGCTGATAGTGTTGCCGCACATTTGGATTTAGTGATGCTTACAAATGGATGGAGAAAGTTCGACTGGGACAAAATTAAAGCAGGAATAGTTCCGGTACTTAAGTTTCCTCGTGAAACAGATTTCATGAAAATTACAGGAAAAGTTTTTGGAAGTTCAGCCACAAAACTAAGTAGCGACTTAATGCTGAACTTAATAATTTCAGGAAAAGACAGTAGTAAGAAGTTTGTATTTATGCCAGTATTAAAAGATGGAACATTTGAAGATAAAACCATTTTCTATTATGATACATCTCGAATTTTCTATGGATTCAATGGTAATAATAAACTTACGGATATAACACAGGTACATTTTGAAAATGGGTTATTCAAACAAGACTTTAGGAAAATTAATTTAGGTAGCATTGGTAATCAAAATAATTGGAGCGATAGTATGGCTCGTGCTAAACTAAATTTTTATTTATTAGAACAAGAGAAGTTGAGAAAGCAAATGGCTTCTGCTACTTTACAGGAGGTAATAGTTAAATCAAGATCGAAGTCGCCTTTGCAAATCTTAGATGAAAAATATGCTACAGGTATGTTCTCCGGTTTTGATGGTAGTTCTTTCGATCTAACCAATGATCCAAGCGCTGCTGGAGGAATCAATATTTTAGCCTACTTGCAGGGTAAAGTAGCAGGTTTGCAGATTTCTGTTTCTGGTGCCCAGGCTTCCGCTACCTGGAGAGGTTCAAATACTGATTTCTTTTTAAATGAAATTACTACTCCACTTGATATGATTTTGTCGCTTCCTATTTCAGATATTGCCTATGTGAAAGCAATTAGGCCTCCTTTCTTTGGTTCAATAGGTGGAGGTAGTGGTGGTGCAATAGCTATTTATACAAAGAAAGGAAAGAATAGTAAAGGTGGTTCTGAAAATAGTAAGGGAATGGAGAATGCCGTACTCGGCGGTTATTCAGTGTTCAAAGAATTTTATAACCCTAATTATGAAAATCCAACAGGTAATTTCGACGCAGATAATAGAACTACCATCTACTGGAATCCTTTCGTATTGACAAATAAAAGGAGTCCAAGAGTTAAGATTGAATTTTATAACAACGACTCAAGTAAAAAATTACAAATTGTATTAGAGGGGATTAATTCAAATGGCAAATTAGCAAGAGTTGTTCATTATATTGAATAAAATGGGGAAATCAATTTGAAGGGGTTGTGTATCGTTAGATTATTTTTCAACTTATGAGTTTAAGAATCTAATATATTAAAAATGACAGAGCAAGAAATAGCTAAACATTTTGACAGAATAAAAGCTGAAAAATATATTGGGAAAGACCCAGAAGTAATGAAGCAGTTTATTATTTTAATTAAGAAAGAAATAGGAAAGTCTATTTCCAATTTAGAGGAAGCTATTAATCTTAAAGACATAGATGAGTTAAAAAGAATTGGGCATCGATTAAAGGGTGCAACACTTACAGCAGGGATGCAAATTCTAAGCGAATTTGCATCCCAATTTTCTGAAATGACTTCATTTAATCAAAACGATGCGGAAGAAAATTTAAATAATTTAAAAAATGAAGCTGAATTGGTCATGATAATAATGAACCGTGAAAATGCTTAAAAAAATAGTTGATAATTAAATTGTTCTAAAGTTTTATCAATCTTATATAGTCAAGCATAGCCTGATTTATTTCCTGATTCATGTTGTCGTTATAATCCTCCAATTTTAATTCAATTTGATAATTTCCTTTTTTTAAAGAGGATTGAACCTTATTGCTAAAGCCCCAATTGCTCCATTCTTTTGTTCCTCTTTGTGGAAGAATAATCGTGCCTTTCATTTGATTATTTATAAGCAGCGTTCTAATAGCACATTTGTTTTCTGTATTTGTTGGTCCATTACCATTTGCATACCTGAAATCTATCGCATATAAGCCATCCTCTTTTATTTCAACCTGGAATGAAATTGAAGGATTAATTGTTTTGCTGGTTTCCACAAATCCTTTGCCATTGAATCCTTGATATTTTAAATTTGAAATAGGATTTGAATTTTCGGCATCTAACGTTAATGTAGTTTGAGTATCATAATAGGCTAGGGGCTCGCTAGCAAAAGAAGGTACCTGTCTTTTGTCCAATGCTATCACTTGATATTCCCCAAATTTGCTTGCAATAATGGGATAAATAGTTGCATTAGTATTACCAATAAATATTCCATTTAATAAAATTTTGTATGATACGGCCCCTTCAACTGCATTCCATGAAAGTTTATGATTTTGTAAATTGATTAATGGAGCGGCAACTGTTGTATAATTAATCGTTTTTTTGATTGATTTTGAATTTATTGGTTGATTACTTAATTGAATTAAAATTTGATGATTGCCCTTGATATTTGCAGGTAATTTATGAGTCGCTTGAATTATTCCATCTAAGGAAAAAGATTGAATGATATTTCCGGTTCCTTCTAACTGGATATCTAATATTGCTTTTCTGTATTTTAAATTGGTAAGTGTTTTTGTGCCTGTATAAATTGCTGGTACAAAAGGATGAAAGTATATTGAGTCAGCTTGAAAGCTAATTCCAAAAACCAGTTTTTGTATTAAGGCAAGGTTTCCAGATAAACTCCAAAGCATATTACTACTATTGATTTGAGTTCCTGCATAATCTCCATTATCTGCCACAAAATTTTCTTTGTTAGTTAAAAACAATGCGGCTGGACGATAAATACTTTTGATTGATTCTATTACTGCAGTTTCATTTCCTGCTTTTGCAGCTGCTAACGCCCAATAGGTTTGTACAAATGGCCAAACCGCATTATTATGGTATGGTGGAATATTAGGGATTTGTGGGAATATGCAACTAATTCCAAATTCGGTTTGAGGAACTGATGCGATGATGCTTGCAGATCTTTGTTTATCTGCTATACCAAACAAAATACAAAGTGCTTCACCAAGGGCTTCAGATCTTGGGGATACAATTTTATTATTTCTTCCATATAAAAATTGAGCATAATACCCTTTTTCTGGAAGCCATAACCATTTGTTAATACCAATTTTTATTTTCTCTGCAATGGCCTCATGCTTTTTGGCAACTTCAGTATGATGTAATGCCTTTGCCATTAAACTCAATACTTTATTTGCCTGAAAATGTGCTGCATTTGTACCCAAACATTCACTTTCAAATATATCTGCAGGTTGCATCCATTTTGGATAAGTCTGTTCGCGCCAATCAAGAAAAGATGATTCTCCCTTAACCATTCCAGTTAATGAGTCGTAACAATTGTATATATCATCTTCAATGCTGTTTTTAATGATCTGATAAGCCAATTCCAGCCAATCCTGATCACCTGTTGCATTATATACTTCCCAGGCTGCAACAGCCCATATCATCCTGTCTGTGGATGCAGGATAGGCACCCCCAGTTCCTGTATCCTGAATAATCCGTTTTTTCTTATTTACTTTTTTCAGTAAACTATTTTTAGCAACCTGTGGTTGAAGATGCGCCATTGATAAAATAATGGAATAACTAATATCCCTTGTCCATACGCCTGCCCATTCTTTGCCAGTTCTGAATGTACTATCTGGCTCTACCGCTTTGATCATTTCTTCAAGAGATAAATTGTATATCGCATTGGCAAGCACAAAATCACTTTTAAATTGTGGAAAAGCACTGATGTCTTTATTTAATTTCCATTCGTTCGCAATTTCTTTCTTATCTTTTTTTGCATTTAACAATAATTCAGTTTCAAAAATGCCATCTCCATCAGGATCTTTCATTAATAAAAAATCATTGTGAATTAAATTATCGAAGTCCCAGATCATGGGCAACGTGCCTCCGGCTATATAGATGCCTTTGAAGTCTTGTTTGAAAATCTTTGTTCCATTATAACAAGTATAAAATCCTTTTTCAGCGAATTGTTTTAGGATATCCTTTCCATCTAATCGAACTTTTAATTTTGTATTTGGTAGCAGATAATCTTTTTTGGTTTGAAGCTGTTTGAGTTGCTGTCCAAAAATAATAATGGGGGTTTCCGCATACCCATTCAGTGCAGTTACTGTAAAGTGGTGGTCTTGTCCGGAAACCATTTCATTATCTCTACCATTGATTGCAAATTTAAAACTGATATCAGATGATTGATATAGGTTAGCAGGGCTCTCATAATTGCTGCTGATCTGATGATTGTTTAATGCCTTTGCAATAAAATTACCCTGAATTACTTTGTCATTTTCAATTCGATAGCTGACTTTACTTTTTTGAGTATTTCCAATTAAGGTGCCGATTAATATTGCCATAGCAACTAAGTTTATCTTATTGGTAGGATTGATTTTCATAAAAGTAATTTCTTGAAATAAATGAAAGCTGTGGAATCAATTGGTATGATTGTAAATTTAGCCATTTTTTGATCTAGGGCATAAAAAAAGAGCATCTAGACTGATGCTCTTTTTCAAAACTATGTTATCATTATTTAGCGGGCGGGAAACCAGACAGAATTTTATTTACTGCAGCTTTAATAGCAGCATCTGGATCTTTCGAAACTTTATCAATTTCTTTATTACCGATACCCTGCCAAACCATTTTGGTTGTTTTTGTGTCTACCATCTCAATGGTTAATGATCCATCTCTATAACTATATGTTGTAACAGAAGTATTTCCCATACCACCATAATATCCATAAGGGCGGTATAATCCACCATAGCCATAATAATTTGTAGTAGTGGAAACAGATTGTTTGTCTTTTAAAATAGTAATTGCATTAATGGTTAAATCTCCATTCGACTCAATGTATTTAAGTCCCTTAGATGTTAAGTCTGCTTTAATGGCATCGACAATCCGTTCAGCATTTAATTGACTAACACTTCCAGTTGTTTTAACGCTATAAACGCTGAAAGTTTTATAAGTAGAGAAATTTGCATTTCTATCAAAGTCATTCGTTACTTTAAGTATAGAACTACAAGAAACTGCAAATACCGATAATGTAATAATTAGAAGGAATTGATTGATTTTGCTAGTTTTCATAATAAGTTTAATTTTATCAAAGGTAATCGATTTGCATCATTTTTTAATTTGAATTGTCATGAAACAATTAAAGGAAAAGAATGTGCTATCAAATAGAAACACAAAAAACATGAAAAAATATTTATCAATCATTTTTTTGACTGTGTTTGCTTTCCCGATTTTGAGAAATTGTACTTTTGTTTTTAAGCGATATAAATCAAGTGAATTTAGTAAGCCGATCAAACTCAATTGATTATTAGGATACTATTCAATGGAATAAAAAGAAAACAGCACCCTGGTTTGTAGATCGTTTCAAGTTAGGTGCCGGATTTTTTAGTGCTACAACAACTACAGATATAGCAATTGGTAATAATAGTGGGGCTTTAGGTTCTAGAATTGATTTTGAAAAAGATTTGGGACTCAAAAGAAATGTAGGAACATTTATGGCTAATTTTCAATGGCGGATTTCCAGGAGATGGAGAATGGATGTTAGTTATTATCAGCTGAATAGATCTGCAAATGTTTCCCTGCAACGTTCTTTCGATTTCGGAGACAATACCTACAATGTAAATGCGAATGTAAGCAGTTTCTTCAATAATACTTTTTATAGGATGTCCTGGGGATATGCAATTATAGCAAAGCCTACTGCAGAACTAGGATTGCTGTTAGGTACACATACCCTTCAAACAAATATTGGAATTAGGGTAATTTCCGGCGGTGCGGGAGTTACTTATAAAGATAATTATAACCTTACTGCGCCTTTGCCAGATCTAGGTATTTGGGGTGGAGTGGCTCTTGGTAAAAGATGGGCACTTAATGGAGAATTTGAATATTTAACTATTACTACAGGTAATTTTAAAGGTGATATCGTTGGATATAATGCATCCTTAAATTTTAAAGCCACTCAACACTTAGACTTATCACTTGGGTATACAGGATTTAATTTTACCATTGATGCGGATAACAATGCTCAAAGCGGTCATACAGGTTGGGGTTATAATGGTCC
>SESG01019873.1_pt1 | contig 14195 bp, 9 predicted proteins | sample 3171421 | NCBI WGS metagenome assembly SESG01 (sample SAMN10866946, study PRJNA518727) | freshwater metagenome | biome: subpolar coniferous forest; feature: holomictic lake; material: water; isolation source: holomictic Lake 227, 6 m and 8 m depth | place: Canada: near Kenora, Ontario | collected... | reverse complement strand
CCAGGTATATTTCAAGATCATATTTATCCTTGAAATACTTTATCAGTTCCACCAGTCCGTCAAGGTCGTATCCTTCACGGGTTATGTGGTGGCCACCGCCAAAATTGAGCCATTTCATTCCAGGCAGAAACGCACCGAATTTTTCCTCGAAAACTTTTGCAGTACGCTCCAGAGGTTCAAAAAGCTGTTCGCAGAGAGTATGGAAGTGTAGTCCTTCAACTCCGTTCAGTGTTCGCCCTTCGAATTCAGCACGTGGGATACCCAGGCGTGAGTTAGCTGCGCATGGATCATAAATCTCTGTATGACCTTCGGAATGTTCAGGGTTGACGCGGAGACCAATGGAAACCCGTCCCGCTTCCTTTTCCCATAATGGGCGGAAGCGCTCAAGCTGATTGAAAGAATTGAAAACAAGGTGGTTGGAGATACCAAGCAGTTCAACAACATCGCTCTCTTTGAAGGCTGCGGCAAAACTGTGAACTTCGCCCTTGAACTCTTCCCGCCCAAGTTGCGCTTCCCAGGGAGAGCTGGCACAAACGCCATGAAGTGTTTCACCAATGAGCGGGAAGACGCTCCACATGGAAAATGCTTTCATAGCCAGTAGGATTTTGGCTCCGCTGCGCTGTTGCACCTGGTCAAGGATGGCCAGATTGTGGCGCAGTCGACCCAAATCAACTACGTAGGCGGGAGATGGTGCGAGTCGGAGGATTTTATCAATTTCGATGCCGGTCAACGGATTACAGTTCCGGCCAGTCGCCGCCGTCTACTACAACGGTTGGCAGTCCCATTGGTCCCAGAACCTCCAGAAACAGTTCCGGATCAAACTGCTCCATATTGAAAACTCCGGCACCTCGCCATTTATCGGTCAGCATCATTATTGCTCCTACCACAGCAGGAACGCCGGTAGTGTAACTGATGGCCTGTGATTGTACCTCTTTGTAGCAGGCTTCATGGTCGCATATATTGTAGATGTAAACCTGTTTCCGCTGGCCGTCTTTCATGCCGCGGGCAATGACACCGATGCAGGTTTTTCCTTTGGTCAGCGGCCCCAAAGAGCCGGGATCAGGAAGCAGGGCTTTCAGAAATTGGATCGGTACTATTTTCTGGCCGTTAAACTCCACTTCGTCAATTCGGGTCATGCCGACATTCTGCAGTACCTCAAGGTGCTTCAGATAGTTGTCGGAGAAGGTCATCCAGAACTGGGCTTTTTTGATAGTCGGGATATGGGTGACCAATGACTCCATCTCTTCATGGTAAAGGCGGTAAATGTTAAAAGGGCCGATCCCTTCAGGAAAATCAAAGGTGTGTTTTGTTGCCAATGGCGGGCTTTCGACCCACTGCCCGTTCTCCCAGTGACGGCAGGTGGCCGTTATCTCGCGGATGTTTATCTCCGGGTTGAAATTGGTAGCAAAAGGCAACCCATGGCTTCCGGCATTGGCATCGATGATGTCAATCCCATCGACTACATCAAGATATTTTTTTGCAGCCAGAGCTGTGTAGACATTAGTCACCCCCGGATCAAATCCAGAGCCGAGCAGCGCCATCAGACCTTTTTCCTTGAATCGTTCCTGATAGGCCCACTGCCAGGAATACTCAAATTTAGCGGTGTCAAGAGGTTCGTAGTTGGCAGTGTCAAGATAATCTACGCCGGTTTCCAGGCAGGCATCCATGATCGTCAGGTCCTGATAAGGGAGCGCCACGTTGATTACAAGTTTGGGCTGCACCTGTTTAATCAGGGCGACAAGTTCCGGCACGTTGTCAGCGTCAACCTGTGCAGTATTAATACTGTTACCTAGCTGGGCTGCGATAACATCACACTTGGATTTTGTGCGTGAAGCGAGTGTGATATCTGTAAAAATGTCTCTTCGCTGTGCACATTTATGGGTAACAACTCCGCCGACCCCACCAGCTCCGATTATAAGAACTTTACTCATTCGTGTACCCTTCCTTTGAGGGGGCGCAATGTATACGCCCTTGTGGGAATATTAAAAGGTTGGCGAACTCAATTCGCCACTGCATAAACATTTATTCGCCCAGATAAGTATATCCCAGCAGTGTTCTGTCCAGCAGTTCAATAAAATGACTGCTCTCTTCAATAGAGATCTTCTTTGTCGCTACGCTTTTTTCCAGATTGTCTCTGACGCGCTTTAAAATTTCGGGTCCCTTGTACTGGACGTATTTCAGGGTTTCCCAAGTGGCATCGCCGTTTATGACGGTATCAATCATATAGCCGGTCTTTTTGTTGAAGGTTATATGAACGGCATTTGTATCGCCGAACAGGTTGTGCAGGTCCCCCAGGATCTCCTGATAGGCACCGATCAGGAAGAAACCGATATAATAATCCTCGTCCTTCTTGATCTTGTGCAGCGGCAGGTACTTAGCACGACCGTTTTCGCCAACAAAACTGGTGATTTCGCCGTCCGAGTCGCAGGTAATATCTGCAATGGAGGCAATTACGTCTGGTTTCTGGTTAAGGCGCTGAATAGGCATGATCGGGAATAGCTGATCAATGGCCCAGGAGTCGGGGATCGATTGGAACAGTGAAAAGTTTGCAAAATAAGTTTGACGCATAGAGAGCTGGAAATTCTGCAACTCCTCCGGAATCGGCTTGATCTTCTCAACAATACTGTTGATTTTTTTGATAATCTTCGAGTAGAGCCATTCTGCAATTGCCCGGTCGTTAAGCGTCAGGTACCCCAGGTTGAAGAGGCTGACCGCTTCATTGATAAGCTGTAGCGTGTCGTGGTAATCCTCACGCAGTGAGTAACGGTCAATACTTTTGTAAATATCCATCAGTTTTTTAACGGTAGGTGCCACTTTTTCAGACTGGGCAAGAATTTCTTCAAAATTCGGCATCAGGTGTTGGGTGTTGGTATTAAGGACATTGGTTACCAACACCGAATAGTGGGCAACAGTAGCCCGTCCGGATTCTGAAATGATATTGGGGCATTCAACCCCCGCTTCGTCACAGATGTTTTTGATCTGGTAGATGACGTCGTTAGCGTACTCTTCAATCGTATAATTGACGCTAGAAAAATAGCTCGATTTGGAACCGTCGTAATCGACACCTAAGCCCCCGCCAATATCAAGAAACTCGATCCCTACCCCAAGCTTTTTCATCTCGGTGTAGACGCGGGCAACTTCAATCAGTGCGGTCTTTATTTTATCTATTTTTGTGATCTGGCTACCGATATGAGAATGCAGCAGTTTGACTGCATCCAGCATTCCCTGGTCTTCAAGCATCCGTATCGCCGCAATGATTTCCGACATACGCAGGCCGAATTTAGCATCTTCTCCGCCGGAGGTTGCCCATTTACCGGTCCCCTTGGATGAAAGCTTGACCCGAATGCCCAGTTTTGGAGTTATTCCGGTTTTTTTGGATATTTCTATGATTTTTTCCAGCTCAAAAAGTTTCTCTACAACCAGCGTAATATCAAAACCTATTTTTGTGGCGTACAGTACGGTTTCAATGTATTCGGCGTCTTTGTAGCCATTGCAGATGATCGGTAGGTTGTTGCCGCTGGAGATGGAAATACCAGCCACCAGTTCCGGTTTTGATCCGACTTCAAGACCTATGTTGTAACGCCTACCATATGCGGCTATAGCTTCCACCACTTGACGCTGCTGGTTGACTTTTATCGGGTAGAAGGTCTGGTATTTGGCAGGGTAGGCGTTTTCCTGAATTGCATTGCGGAATACGCGATTTATCGAAGCAATGCGTCCCTGCAGAACATCCATGAAGCGCAGTAAAATAGGTGGTTTTATTTTGCGCTTGATCAGGTCATCAACGAGGTCGCGCAGGTCAATTACCTGTTTGGAGTTTGATGAAGGGTGAACGCAGATATTCCCTTTTTTGTTGATAGAGAAGAGGTCAGAACCCCAGTTGTCAATGTTATAAATCTTGGCTGAATCATTAATAGACCATTTTTCCATGATCAGTTCCTCATAACTACGGTTAGTCTCACGTGAATAAACTACTCTATTTATTGTATAGTATACTTAAAGTCAAATTCTAATTTATTTCAGTACTGAGATATCTGCAGAATGTCTACCTTGACTTTACCTGAGGGAATGATTACCTTCGCACTAATTCAGAATACTCCGGTACATTATCTTCTTTTCCCAGGTGCTTTTATGCCACGTTTTTCAGGAAGAAAGCCTTTTACACAGGAAATTTTTAATCGACATGTCAGCGAGATGCGCAGTCTGCTGCATGTTCTTGAGATGAGAGATTCTTTCGAAGACAATGAAACAAGGCCAAAGATGGATATGTATGAAACCGGCCAGGACATCGTCATAGAGTTTGACCTGCCAGGCTTTTCACTTGATGCAATATCTCTGAAAATGAATGGTTTGACGCTGGTTCTAGACGCGTGCAAACCTAAAGAACATAACGAAGGGAAATTTATCTGCGTAGAACGGAGTCACGGCCACTTTCAGCATGCCGTGAATATTCCCGGAAATGTTGACCCGGGAGCAATCAGAGCGGAATATCGCCGCGGAGTATTGCGTGTGATCTGTCCAAAAAGTTGTGCGCGGGTTGTGCCCATAAAGGAGTTGTAAATTGATAGAGATTGAGAATGAAACCGAGCCGAATTCGGAAGATTTGAAAATACCGGAAGTTCTGCCGCTGCTGCCAATTAGGGACGTAGTAGTATACCCGTTTATGATAATACCGCTTTTTGTCGGGCGGGAAATGTCAGTGAAGGCTGTAGACAGTGCTCTTGCAGGAGACCGGATGATCCTGCTGGCTACTCAGCATGATGTTGGTGATGAGGACCCGCCTGCCGACAAAATATATGAGGTAGGCACTGTTGCCATGATTATGCGGATGCTTAAGCTGCCGGATGGTCGTGTCAAAATACTTGTTCAAGGCCTTGCCAAGGCGCGTATAACCGAATTCGTTTCAGATAAGCCGTTCTACACAGTCCGTGTTGAAAGACAGCACGACACTGAGGCGGTAGATGTGCCGCTGGAAACGGAAGCGCTGATACGTACCGTACGCGAACAGTTGACCAAAGTTATGGAGCTTGGCAAGCAGGTTTCACCTGAGGTAATGGTTATTTTGGAGAATATTCAGGATGCGGGCAGTATGGCCGACCTGGTTTCCAGTAATCTTGGTCTTAAAGTTGCTGATGCGCAGACGTTACTGGAAATAAATGATCCTATAATCCGTTTGACAAAAGTTAACGAGTTTCTGAACCGTGAAGTGGAACTTTTGAGCGTACAGGCAAAAATTCAGAACGCCGCACGCGAGGAAATGGGCAAAAATCACAAGGAATATTATCTGCGCGAGCAGATGAAAGCTATACAGAGTGAGTTGGGAGATAACGAAGGCAAAGAGGAATTGGCTGAGATCAGGAAGGCAATTGAGCTTGCCAAAATGCCTGAACCGATACAAAAAGAGGCGCTGAAACAGTTGGGACGCCTGGAAAATATGCACCCTGATGGCGGCGAAGCCAGTATCGTCAGAACCTATCTGGACTGGATGGTTGAGCTTCCGTGGAGCAAATCTACTCGCGACAGTCTGGATATAGTCCGTGCCAAAAAAATCCTGGATGATGACCACTTCTACCTGGAAAAAATCAAGGAGCGCATCCTCGAATTTCTGGCGGTACGTAAGCTGAAAAAGAAAATGAAAGGGCCGATTCTTTGTTTCGTTGGTCCTCCCGGTGTAGGTAAGACCTCGCTGGGCAAATCTATTGCCCGTGCAATGAATCGCAAGTTTATACGCATTTCACTGGGTGGCGTGCGTGACGAAGCCGAGATTCGTGGTCACCGACGCACCTATATAGGTGCACTGCCGGGGCGCATTCTTCAGGGGTTGAAGCAGGCAGGAGCCAACAACCCGGTCTTTATGCTGGACGAACTGGACAAGCTTGGCTACGACTACAAGGGAGACCCCTCGTCGGCGCTACTAGAGGTTCTTGACCCGGAGCAGAACCACTCATTTTCTGACCATTATATTAATCAGCCTTTCGATCTGTCTAATGTGATGTTTGTGGCGACTGCCAACCAGATGGATCCGATTCCGTCGGCCCTGCGCGACCGCATGGAAGTCATCAACCTGGCCGGATATACTGAAGAGGAGAAGCTTGAGATTGCCAAACGCTATCTGGTTCCTCGTCAGATCAAGGAAAATGGACTTAAACAGAAGCATATAAGCTTTGATGATGAATCAATCAGTGAAATTATTTCCAAATACACTCGCGAAGCCGGTCTGCGCAACCTGGAGCGTGAAATCGGCAAGATCTGCCGTAAAGTAGCCCGTAAAGTTGCAGAAGGTAACCCACGTACAGTAAAGGTCAACGTCAAGTCATTACATACTTATCTCGGTGCCGGTAAATACATTCGGGAAGAAGACCTGGATAAAAATGAGATCGGAGTTGTCAATGGTCTGGCCTGGACTCCGGTGGGTGGAGAAGTTCTTCATATTGAAGCCAGCTTGATGGTGGGTAAACCCGCTTTGACGCTAACAGGTCAGCTGGGCGATGTGATGAAAGAGTCAGTTCAGGCGGCCCATTCCTACATACGTGCCCATGCAGGGGCGCTGCATCTTAAGCCGGAAATATTCCAGGATAACGAGATCCACGTGCATGTCCCTGCAGGTGGCATACCCAAAGACGGCCCATCAGCAGGCGTTGCCATGACGGTGGCATTGGTGTCGATCCTCTGCCATATACCGGTTAAAAAGGATGTTGCCATGACCGGTGAAGTAACGCTGCGTGGTAAAGTGCTTCCGATCGGCGGCCTCAAGGAAAAAATACTTGCTGCGGTTCGTTCCCGGATGCGCCTGGTGATTATCCCCGAGCAGAACAAAAAAGATCTTGAGGATATTCCACCGACAATCTTGAAAAAGATAAAAATAGTTGCAGTTTCAGAGGTTGAAGAAGCCCTAAAACTTGCGTTGGTGAAATACCCGCCAGCCCCGCCTGCTGCTGAAAAAAAGGCTGTAAAATCAAGTCAGAAATAGACTGTTGCTAATTCGAGGCGATTCATGTCTGAAGAGATCATCTACTCTGCTTCCTGGTTAATTAATCCAGATGCCCCGCCTATTGCTGGCGGGGCATTGCTCGTTCGTAAAGGTATCATTGTCGATACAGGTCCCCTTGCTGCGCTTCGCAGGGCATATTCGGCACCTGTGCTTGAATTTCCTGATTGCGTTATTCTCCCCGGTTTTGTAAATGCTCACACCCACCTTGAGCTTACCCATTTTCCTTCCTGGCGCCTCCGGTCGTCTATTGATTATGCTCCACGTCGCTTTGTTGACTGGATCATGCAATTAATCAAGATCGCTCGTAGCCTGACTCCTGGTGAATATCCCCCGTCAGTCAAGGAAGGGGTGCGTATGTGTCTTGAGTCGGGAACAACTGCGATTGGTGAAATAGTCACTAATCCGGAAATGGCTGAGTATTACTATAAATCTCCGCTTGCCGGTCGGCTTTACTTTGAATTACTTGGACAGGAACCGGGGCATTTTATGGGTAGACTGGCCGCCGCAACTGCCGCGGCGAGGCAGGGTGGGGAACAGGCGCTCTCAGCCGGTCTTTCCCCGCATTCACCATACACAATTGCGCAGCAGCATTTACCGGCTATTCGTGATGCTGCATTATCTCATGCCCTACCGCTTGCAGTTCACCTCTCTGAATCCAGTTCTGAGGTGGACTTTATCTTTGACGGCAGCGGTACACTCGCCTCAGATCTCTACCCTTTTGTCGGTTGGGAACGCTTTCTAGGTCAATCAGCCCGCTGTAGTTCCACCGAGCTGCTTGATCGCAATGGTTTACTGACCCCGAGGACTCTTGCCGTTCATTGCGTCCATGTATCCGCAGCAGATGCCCACATAATAAAAAAACGCGGTTCGCATATAGCACTTTGTCTCCGTAGTAATGAACTTTTGGATGTGGGACGCGCCCCGGTCGCACTTTTTAAAAAACTGGATATTCCTCTGGCAATCGGCACAGATTCTCTTGCCAGCAATAATTCTCTCTCAATGTGGGACGAATTACGCTTTGCTCTTAAGGCCTTTCCGGATGACCTGTCAGAAAAGGATGTGTTCCGTATGGGAACTATCTGTGGGGCAGCTGCACTTGGGATCTCCTCTATCTGCGGTTCGCTTGAGGTTGGTAAAAGGGCTGATTTTCAGGTGGTCAGTGCACGTAGTGCATCTAATTCCGGGGTGGAGGAGCGGGTGGTACGAGATGGAAAAATAGAGGAAGTCTTTGTTGGTGGAGTGCGTTATGCTGGAAGCGCTTAAACCTTTTTCAATCGTTTTTCCTCCAGCATCATATCAATAGCCAACAGAAAAACCCCGACACAGATCAGAGAATCAGCCACATTGAAAGCTGGCCAGTGGTGCCGGTACCAGTGGACATCTAGAAAATCTATCACTTCACCCAAGCGTACCCTGTCGATAAGATTGCCGACTGCACCGGAAAAAATCATGGACAGTGATGTATGCGCAATTTTTTGGTCGTCACGCAGCTTGCGAAAGGCGATTAGTATAACCAGCGCTGCAATTATTGAAACGGTGATGAAAAAAGGCAGTCGCCAGGACGCATGTGAGAGAAAACTGAAGGCTGCTCCCTTGTTCCTGACGTAGGTAATATGGAAAAAGCTTTCGACAACCGGGATGGAATCGAACAGCTGCATACTGCTGTCAATGGCTGTTTTAGTGATCTGGTCAATGATTATGCCAATTATGCTGATAGCAGCGAACAGGGTGTATCTTGTTTTCATGGATTAATTCCGTGCATCCGGGGAACAGTGTTGTCGACAGCGTCTTCCGGGGGGATAATCGTAGCGCGATTGCGCCCGTTGTTTTTTGATACGTACAAGCCGCGATCAGCCAGATCCACCAGGTCTTCCCAGGTGTCATAGCCATTAATTTCTATCTGGCTGGCAACACCGCAACTGAGGGTGATGCCGCCAAGAGGACTTTTCTCGTGTGGTATGTTAAGTTCGGCAAAGCTGAGCAGAATCCGGTCGGCAAGAATCAGTGCTCCGTACAGAGTCGTTTCCGGCATTATCAGCAGTATCTCTTCACCGCCGTATCGATAGAGACGGTCACAGGTGCGGATGCTCTTCAGTAGATGGTCTGAGATACTTCGCAGAGCCGTGTCGCCCGCTTTGTGTCCGTAACAGTCATTGTACAGCTTAAAATAATCGACATCGAAAAGTGCTACAGAGTACGAACGGTTGTAGCGCAGTGCCTGACTGTGACTATGCTCTAGATCGACCTCCATTGCACGGCGGTTACCTAGGCTGGTCAGTGAATCCACCAGAGAAAGAGATCGTAGCTGGTCGTTGGCCTGCAGCAATTCCTGGGTGCGTCTTGTTACAGAATGTTCTATTATCTCGCGCTGTTTTTCATAGATTCTGAAATGAGCTTTGGCAAGATCTGACTGGGTTACAAGCCCGACCATCTGACCTGTTGAGCTTACGACCGGCAGATGGCGTATCTTTTGGGCTGAAGATATAACCAGAGCCTCAAATAGTGTCGTATCCACTGAAACAGTTGCTACCGGTACGGACATGACATCGCCCACACGCATTGGGCCCTGAGGTTTGTCGGAAATAAAAAGCCCCATCAGGCGCACGATATCGCGCTCAGTGATGATTCCGATCGGCTTATCGTTGTCAACAACGATCATGCAGGAGTAGTGGTTGTCAATCATGCTCTGAATTACATCCGCAAGATAGGCATTTGCTATTGTACTGGTAACACTGGTCGTCATTAATGAAGAGACTAAAATATCAGCGTGCATATCGACTTCCTTTTGCTGAGACAGATGGAATCTTTTTAGAATAACCAATTATATGAGCAATTATCGCGCCAGTAATATGTTCCTGCAGTAATTGACGGCTCAGGTAACGGCAATAGTACACTTGGGACAGATTGTCGGATGATCGGTGTCCGTGCCCAATTCTTCACTGTAATACCAACAGCGCTCACATTTAATACCTGGAGCCGCAGTTACCTGAATCTTCAAACCTTCGATGTTTTCCGATGCCCAGAATTCTCCATCCAGATCTTCCGCCAGTACCGCTTTTGATACGATACAAATGCTGTTCAGCTCTGGTGCATACTGCATAAGGAATGTGAACAGTTCGGGTGGAGCAGCAATCGTTATTGCTGCATCCAGAGAATGTCCGATGGTTTTGGCTACACGAGCAATTTCAAGCGCTTTTGATACATCAGCACGCACTTTAATGATCCGCTCCCAGCGGGTTGCCAGAGCTTCGTCCATATTTTCCGGTTGAAGAGTTGGAAACGCAGCCATATGCACGCTTTCTTCGCGATCGCCGGGCATGAACTGCCATACCTCGTCAGACGTGAACGAGAGTACAGGTGCCAGTATGCGAACGAGAGTGTCGAGAATGCGGAACATGACTGTTTGGGCGCTCAATCGTTCCAATGAGTCACTTTTGCTTGTGTACATACGGTCTTTAAGAATATCGAGGTAGAAGGAACTCATCTCTGTCGTACAAAAACCATTCACTTCCTGATATATGACGTGAAATTCAAGGTCCTGATAAGCGGTAAGAACCCGTTCTTTAAGTATTTCCAGTTGATGCAAAGCCCAACGATCAATTTCCGGCATTTTATTCAGCGGAATTGATTGAGTCGCCGGGTCAAAGCTGTTGATATTGCCGAGAATGTAGCGGCAGGTGTTGCGAATGCGGCGATAGGCTTCCGCGACCCTGGTGAGGATCTCCTGCGATATGCGGGTGTCGTCTTGATAGTCCATTGCCGAAACCCACAGGCGGAGAACGTCGGCGCCGAACTTTTTGATTACGTCTTCCGGAGCTACGACATTGCCTACGGACTTACTCATCTTGCGACCTTGACCGTCCAGCACGAAGCCATGGGTCAGTACGCTTTTATAGGGAGCCACTCCACGGGTACCAACACTTTCTAATAGAGATGAATGGAACCAACCACGATGCTGGTCGCTACCCTCCAGATACATGTCGGCCGGTGAGCGAAGATTGCTGGACGGCTCCAATACTGCTGCATGTGAAACACCGGAATCGAACCAGACGTCCAGAATGTCATGTTCCTTTTCAAGGGCTGCAGAGCCACATTTAGGGCAGGTTGTTCCGGCAGGGAGTAGTTGCTCGGCGCTCCAGTCGAACCAGACATCAGAGCTCTCTGTTTTGAAAATTTTAGCTACGTGGTCCATAATCGTACCGTCAGCTATGTATTCTCCGCAAGCAGTACAGGAGAAGGCGGTAATCGGTACCCCCCATGAGCGCTGGCGGGAAACACACCAATCAGGTCGATTCTCGATCATGCCGTAGATGCGTTCTCGACCCCATTTCGGAATCCACTCTACCTGGTCAATGGCTTGCAATGCCTTATCGCGCAGGTCATTGGCCTTCATACTGATGAACCACTGCTCGGTGGCGCGGAAGATGATCGGTTTTTTGCAGCGCCAGCAATGCGGGTAGGAATGGCTGATTTTTGAAGTCTGGAGCAGTGCCTCAACTTCAATAAGTTTGTCGATTACGCTCTGATTGGCAGGGAATACCTGCTGTCCGCCGAAAAATTCAACATCAGCCAGATACTTTCCGTGGTTATCGACCGGATTGTAGACCTGAAGTCCTTCTTTCAGGGCCAGTTCATAATCTTCCTGACCGTGGCCAGGTGCAGTGTGTACGCAGCCAGTGCCGGCTTCAAGAGTTACATGCTCACCAAGAAGCACGATTGAATCTCTATCATAAAAGGGGTGCTTGCACCGTTTGCGCTCCAATAGGCCCGCTTTGAATGTCGCAATGACGGTCCCGGTAAGACCGACTGCAGCCAGAAAAGAGTCTTTAAGCCCTTCCGCAACAATCAGGACACCCTTCTCAGTTTCAAGAGCAACATAATCAAATTCCGGGTGTAGTGCTACAGCAAGATTGGCGGGTATTGTCCAAGGTGTAGTCGTCCAGATGACGATGTAGGATTGTTTGCCTGCCAAGGCCGGTATTACAGCCGAAAGATCGTCCTGTAAGGCAAAACGGACGAAAATTGAAGGTGATATGTGGTCAGCATACTCGACTTCGGCCTCGGCCAGAGCCGTAACGCATGAGGAACACCAGTGAACCGGCTTGCGTCCGCGATACAGTCCGCCATTATGCGCAAAACGGGCGAGTTCGGCAGCTGTGAGACCTTCGTATTCAAAGTTCATAGTAAGGTAGGGATTCTCCCAGTCACCTAGGATTCCCAGACGTTTGAATTCCTCTTTTTGGATATCGACAAATTTGGCGGCATAACTCCGGCATTCTCGTCGCATCTCCAGTTTGCTCATCTGATGTTTCTTTGATCCGAGATTTTTCTCAACCTGCAATTCTATTGGTAGGCCATGACAATCCCAGCCTGGAACGTAGGGAGCGTGAAATCCTTCCATGCGCTTGACTTTAAGGACGATGTCCTTAAGAGTTTTGTTAAGCGCGTGGCCTATGTGGATGTGGCCGTTGGCGTAGGGAGGGCCGTCATGCAGGACGTATAGCGGTTTGTCTTTGCCGGACTCTTCAAGTTTGGCATAGAGTCCGTTCTGCTCCCATTTGGCGAGCATTTCGGGTTCACGTTGATACAGATTGGCTTTCATTGCAAAATCGGTCTGCGGCAGGTTGAGCGTGTCTTTATATTCCATTGGATACTTTCTCCGTTTCTGATTCGTTAAAATTGAACTAAACTACAGATGTGAGGCCGGGATGTCAAGAAATCGCACGTTAACAACGGATGCATAGCGCTGGAGAGACATAGTGAAGCGGTATCGATAGAATATGGATGTTTATATTCTTTCTTGCATTATCCACCGCTACTCTGCTATTATTTTGCGCCATTTTACACACTTGAATTGAAGTACTGAAAGGATTACCACGCTAATGCTTAAAATGTTTGATTATCTGTTTGGAATGTTTTCCAATGACCTCGCCATCGACCTTGGCACTGCCAATACACTCGTTTATCTGAAAGGGAAGGGTATTGTTGTGCGCGAGCCATCAGTTGTCGCGGTGCAGAAAATGCCTAACGGTCAGCAGAAAGTACTGAAGGTTGGTATGGAAGCCAAGCAGATGCTCGGGAGAACTCCCGGCTCAATTACTGCTATTCGACCTATGAAGGATGGCGTTATCGCCGACTTCGATATCACCGAGGAGATGCTGCGCTATTTCATTCACAAAGTGCACAACCGTAAAACGCTCGTACGTCCACGCATTGTTATCTGTGTGCCGTCCGGAATTACCCAGGTTGAAAAGCGTGCGGTTAAAGAGTCCGCAGAGTCAGCCGGAGCTCGTGAGGTGTATCTGATCGAGGAGCCCATGGCGGCTGCCATTGGTGCCGGTCTGCCTATAACCGAAGCTTCCGGTAATATGATTGTTGATATTGGTGGCGGCACTACCGAGGTCGCTGTTATCTCGCTGGCCGGCATCGTCTACGCTCAGTCCACACGCATGGGCGGTGATAAGATGGATGAAGCTATCGTTCAGTATATCCGTAAAAAATACAACCTGCAGATTGGTGAGCGCTGGGCAGAAAAGATAAAAATGGAGATAGGTGAAGCCTACCCCGGCCCGGAAACTTTAGAGATGGAAGTTAAAGGTCGCGACCTTGTTTCCGGTATTCCCAAAACCATCAAAGTTAATTCGGACGAAATTCGTGAAGCACTCAAGGAGGCGGTAAACGCTATTGTCGATACGGTGAGGATCTGCCTTGAAAAAACACCTCCAGAGTTGGCTGCCGATATCGTTGATCAGGGGATTTTTCTTGCGGGGGGCGGTGCCCTGTTACGCAACCTGGACCTGTTGCTGCGTGAAGTTACTAAAGTACCGGTACTTATAGCTGAAAACCCCCTGGATTGCGTCTGCCTAGGCTCCGGGCTTGTTCTTGATGAGCTTGATCTGCTGCGCCGCGTCGCAATTTCGTCCTGATTTTTTACCACTGGGCCACAGAGATATATAAACGTAAATCTCTGTGGCTTTTGTGGTAAAAGTCCATTTATCCTCCTATGATATCCCCCACAATTGACATACTTGTTCCTGTCTGGAACAACCCCTTTGAGACCCGTGCCTGTCTTGCGGCAATTCTTATGCATTCACCCGGAGCTCGTCTGATCATTGTCGATAACGGCAGTAGTCGAGAGACGGAATTAATGCTCGAAGAATTTTCCGAGCCTCTTGGTGATCGAGGCCTTTTTATTAAGTCAGAG
>SESG01025908.1_pt1 | contig 14208 bp, 26 predicted proteins | sample 3171421 | NCBI WGS metagenome assembly SESG01 (sample SAMN10866946, study PRJNA518727) | freshwater metagenome | biome: subpolar coniferous forest; feature: holomictic lake; material: water; isolation source: holomictic Lake 227, 6 m and 8 m depth | place: Canada: near Kenora, Ontario | collected... | reverse complement strand
TAAATGAAAATATCAAAAAAAATACAGGGGAATTTGATCCCCTGTATCAGTATCAGTTGAACGAAGTTGAAAGTTATTTCAAAAAGTTTAAAGTTACCAACATAAAGCAGTTAATTATGGCTCTGTCCAACCACCTGACGTAAGCTCATCTCTTGTCAAGAGAGCCTGAATCTTGAGTATCATCATTCCACCAGTGACATTGGTTATCAGAAGTGCAATCAAAGGAAAGATTGGGTTTGTGAAAGGTGGAATCAAGATAAGAACGATAGCGGCAATGTTTATAGCAATGCTACTATAAAGTACAAATTTCTCGAACTTTGACAGGTACTTCATCACTTTCTGTGGACTCACAAACTTGTACATATCCCCTCCTTAAACCAACGGAAGATAAATGCCCTGGTCCTTAATGAACTGAGCAATATCTTTGCAAGCCTTGACAGAAGCCTCATTCCTCAAATCAAAATACTTAGTCTTTCCATATTCCTCGATTAGCTTGAAGATAACACCGAAGAAAGATTGCTGGAGTGTCCTATGATCGGATTGGACACAGGAAAGAAGGGCTTTCACCATAGGCTCAGTTGAACCCATGACGTTAACAAGATGGCTCATTTTGTCATAAGCCTCAGCCATTTTCTGTGCATCTTCAACTGTATTGTCGTACCGTTTATGTACGCTCTCTTTGTAAGATTCAGAATCATCTTCTTTGGGAGCATTGATACCAGCAATTTTCATTATCTCTTCATAGCAGAAAGTTTTCATTCAGAACTCCTTAATCAGTTGATAATAAGAGTATACTCCTTTTAAAATAAGATGTCAATACTTTTTACTCTTTTTCCCAATCTTTTTCATCACCGAATTCATCATGTTCCCAAGGAGAATCACAGTCACATTCAGAAATCTCACAATAAGCTCCCCCCTGATTCCTGTTAAGGTCCGTTGAATCATATTGTTTAAGCTCTTTTAACTGTCTCCTAGAAAGCTCGTAAATACAATTCAAGCCTTCAATAGCGTTTTCTTTAGTTTCATAAGCAGAGCAATTATCAGGCATACATCCATGTTCTCCTCCAATTGCGATGTAATGCGTCATACTTGCTCCTTACTCAGCATCGCTACCCTCTGGTTGCACTCATCCCAGGTAGATGGCCACTCAGCCTCAATCTGGTTTATCCTATCCCAGCTTCTCTCATCCTCATCATCAAAGATGACTTGAATTGAGAGATAGGAACCAGCATCATAAGGATTGGAATGAATCTTGAATTCCATATCAGGCCAGAGTATCCTGCATACTTGAATCATTCTTTTTGCTTCCATACGCATAGCTGGCATGTAGTTAGAAGTTTGGCTCACCTGTACGCAATTTTCGTTCGTAGGTGTGCATTCAAAATCGTAGGTGTCTTTCATGTAATCCTCCACTCTCTGATAAGTGATGCTCTACCTGAGGGTAGAACCCTATAAAAAAGATTAATACAACCTTTTTTATTCCTGCTTATAACTATAATAGCACCTTTAGTTGATTCTTGCAATACACATTCGTGCAATTCCTTCATTTTATTCACGATTCTTTCTTGGTTGGAAGTCATCATTCCATCCTTGAATAAGGCTCAAAGTTCAACCCATCAAACTTCCAGTAATATTCACTGATATTGCTATGAAAATAATCACCCTTCTGAAAATCAAAGTTTAGCAAAGATTGGTACAAAGAAGGAGCAGAACTACTATCAATCTCCTTAAATTCACCTTTGATTCTACGATATTGGGTATACATCAAATTCCCCTTACCAAAATAGTGGTACAGAATAGGGTTAACGCTATGAACACACCAGTGAATATGTAGTTCACAAATTTACCAGTCTTCCTTAAAAGGAATATATTCACCGTAGCACACAGAGCAGAAAAGAAGTAAGCGAATATAATTGCTGTCATATTAGGCTCCTATCATCTCAAAATTTGATTTCTTAGCCACTATCTGTCCATTGAAGCTAACCTTCTGGGCATCGAGCATACCTTTAACTCCACCGATAGTACCTTTGATATTTTGATTTACGGGCTTGCCTTCTTTCATGTTTTTCTTTTCGCTCATATGCTTCTTCACTTCAGCGTCATTCTGAATCACCAATGCCCGACAATCACCATTCTCCTTGATATTTGCCGCTTCAATCATCTCGTAAACACGATGACCCAAAGTCAAGCAGAACGATTTCTTGTATGATGCAACTTCGATACGTCCCATGCCCTTGAGTGCTTTTGCACCCTTCGCCATCACCTCAAAAACGTACTCAATCATTATCCTAGCTGATGTAATGTTCTGAGTAGCCCCAACCAGAATCCTTTTGAAGTACTTGTGTCTGCGCCCCTCCTCCCAATTATGGGAGGTAGTGGTGTAAAGTTCACAAAGATTGTAACGAGCTACCGCCGCCATCAATGCCGTCTCATAGTGATGCTCCCCCGAACCTTCATTCAGGACATCCTCGATGATGAGGCTCTTAACTTCAAGCTCACCCATCTCAAGATTGTACTGGAGCATCAGCATCCTTGCTCGCTCTAATGCAACAGCAGCTTCGTTGGCATTGTTGCTCTCAGATAATGCCAGCAACTTCCTAATCTTGTCTTTCGCTTTGTCAGTAGTGTCGTTCATCAGCAACTCCTCAATTCAGGATAATAGTAGTATACCTTATTTTAAAATAAATGTCAATACTTTTTTCATTATTTTTAAAAAAAACCCATCATTACTGATAGGTTCACAAATTGGATATTTTGGATTTACCGCTCTTTTCGCAAGAAAGCCTGATGATCTTTAGTCGTCAGGATGAATTGCGAACAACCTAATCAACCTATTTTAAGTTCTACCACTAATTAGTTATGAAAGCAGGATTCAAGTCTTCTGATGAGAAGAAACGAAAAATTAAAGAAACTCTTCAGTTAACTCGAGAGAAACGTAAGTCTCAGGCTGTGAAAGTGTATGCTTTAAAAATCGATGAATCCCATCTTAATATACCTCAGAAATTGTGGTTTGAAAAGATATTCTTGGAAGCAAAATGGTTTTTTAATTACGCTATCGGTAGAGATGACCTTTTCTCTTTAGACTTGAAAATTAAAAACGTTCTTTGTAAAAACAAAGAAGGTAATGATGAATGGAGGAAATTGGAATTCCTTTCAAGTCAGATGAAACTTGGATTACATTCAAGAATTATTGATTCTATCAAAGGGCTTTCTGTTCTTAAAAAGAAAGGCCATCAGGTTGGAAGAATCAAACATACAAAAAATATCGATTCTATTCCTCTTCCTCAATTCAAAAACACTTGGAATATTCAAAATGGAAGAATTCGAATCCAAGGATTAAAAAAGACCCTTCCAGTAACTGGATTAGATCAGATTCCAGAAAATGCTGAATTTGCTAATGCTGTTCTTTTCAAAAAAGCATCTGGTTATTATATTCACGTTACTGCATACCTCCCAAAACAAGAAAGAGTCAAAACTGGAAGAGATGTCGGATTAGATTTTGGAATCAAAGATAATATTGTCACTTCTGATGGAGAGAAATTCAATATTAAGATACCTGAATCTAAAAAGTTAAAGAATCTCCAGAAACGATTCAGCAAAAAAGCAAAAGGATCGAAACAGCGATTCAAAGTTCAAAAGCAAGTCAAGAGAGAATACGAAAAGATCGGAAATCAAAAGAAAGACAAAGTAAACAAAATTGTAAGTCATCTCATCAAAGAATACGATATAATATATATGCAAGACGAAATGATCAAACAATGGCATTCTGGATTATTTGGAAAACAAGTACAGCATTCTGCTTTAGGAGCGATAAAGGCGAGATTAAAACAACTCGAAAGCGTCCGAACGATAAGCAGGAGTTTTCCAACAACCAAGATGTGTTATAATTGCGGCTTAATAAATCAAATCTCTTTAACAGAACGAACATACAAATGTTCGTGCGGATTAGAAGAAGACAGAGATATCAAAGCCGCAAAGACGATATTAAAAGTCGGGAGACTTAAATTCCATTGTGCGGAACGCACTCTTACACCTCCAGAGGAGCTGACCGCTACTCAAATCGAAAGTAATTTTGAATTGAGCAAGTTGATTTCGATGAAAGAGGAAGCCTGTTGTTCTTTAGACAACAGGTAGTTCACTCCGGTGAAACTAGTTTGAACAGTTCCTCTCTAGCATCGAATATCTTTTTGAAATCTTCGGTTCCAGGTACATCATAAGACTTGATTCTCCTCCCATCTTTGATCATGAATTTGGATTGAGCCTTTATTTTGTTGATATAAGATATAAGTTGGAATGTAGTCATTCTTAATACCTCTTTAATTCATTTCTGAGCCTTACTGTGTAAGGATAAGTACCAGTATGAGTAGGTGTTCCATCTTGGGCAACAACATACTCTTCAATGTTGTTAGAATCCTTGATATACGTGTACACGATGGGTTCATTCTGAAAATTAGTGTCCACGATCCAAGCCTTCTCATACCTCTTGATTGTCAGTTTCTGTGCATCTGTCATTGTAGTCTCCTTAATTAGAAGTATACTTGTCAATAGGTTTAATGTCAATGAAAAAGGAGCATTTCTGCTCCTTAATTTTAATTTACGTGGTAATCTTTATCACCACAGGTTTTGTTTCAGGTCTACGTGGAATCACCACATTCAGAATTCCATTTTGGAATGTAGCCTTAATCTTGTTTCCATCATAATCCTTTGATGGGACTAGAAATCCTTTTTTAGCCTTTGAATTTCGTATCCCCCTCATCTTGACTTTATACCCATCAAATTGTTTTTCATCTGGGGTTAATACAACCCAAAGATGGTCATCCTCATATGACAATTCTACGCTAGATTCAGGATAACCTGCAATCGCCATTTGAAGGACAAGATTTTCATCCTTGTCAATCAATACATTATTTGGGGGGAAATCCCCACAAACCAAGCCTTCAGGAAATTTTGACACTGCTTCTGTCAAGCCCATCATCTCCTCGAAAGCATCAAAAATACTTCCCCCGAAACTTCCGTTAGGGAACACATGAACTCTTTGGCTATACATAGTATACGCCCTCCTTATTTATAATATCCTGTTGATCAGGCATATCATTATAGTAATTAGTGCAACTCAGTTTACACCACTTTTTCTATCTTTTGCCACTTCTTTTTGATTTTTTGAACGTAAAAAGATACCATTTGCTTTGATACTGACAGTTTCTCCCCTATTTCCTTGTATGTTGGACATCTGCCTTTATCTCGGAGTGTCATAAAATATGACACGATAACTTTTTCTTTTGGGTTCAATGAATCTAGAAATTCATCGATACATACTGAGTTTATAACTTGATCAATGGTACAGTCCACCGTAGTATGATTATGCAGGTTATCTATGACTTCGCTCACGATAAAAGAATCATCATTACTATAACCAGTATTCATATCAGAGAAGGTTTTTTCTTTATAGCATTTTTTTTCTTTACATTTGTTTGTAGCAAACTTGTTCCAGAGTAAAGATTGCTTTAAATACAAACCAAATCCCCAATTATCAGGATTGGTTATCATTTCAGGTTTAAAATGCTTCAAGCATTTCAGTAATGTTATGTAGGATTCTGATACATAGTCATCCAAATCATAACCAATATGATTATTCATTCTGTTAAATTGATGATAGAAACCTTTTATGAGCATTTCATATCTTTGAAATAGAATGTAAGCATACTTTTGGTCTAGTTTAGCTTTGCTCACCAATTCAAAATCATTCATTATCCCCTCCTACAGGTATCATAGTTATTCCTCCTTCTGCATTCGAGAACCAAATTTTCTTTATTTTTGCCTCCTTGATGGCACATGTGCATATTGGGCATGGTCGTGCCATGGCGAGTTTACCACTTCTATTTATCCTGATTACTACAATGGAATTGGCAAGGGTAAAAGATTTCACTATTGCGGATAGTTCAGCATGGAGATATATTTTATGCTTCATTTTTGTCTTATTTGAATAATAATTCATCAATGGATGTGTTTTGGTGACAGAATTTTCACCTATGCTTATTATCCTACCTCGTTTATCCAAGGTAGCGGCAATCAAAAAGAATTCACCAATAAATTTATCCATCTCTTTATATCTGTGGGAATCAAATATGAGGTTTTTCAGCAAATCCACTGTCTGTTCTATACCCATTTACTTTTTCACTCCATTGTACTATATTTATGAACAAGGACGTAAGATGAAACTAACAGCAACACAACTTAACTTCTCTAATCTACTTCAACTAGAACAAATTGTCAAGGACTCCACACCTGAGATAAAGATGGAAAGTCTCAATGCTTATCTACATTACAAGAAAGAAAGCAACACTCTTTTAATCTTGGTTAAAGGTAGGCTGATAACCGCTACAATAGGAATCAGCGCAATTATCATTTCTGATTTTATTTCTGACTTCACATTGATGATCAACACAGACAACATCATCCACCTTCTATCAAATTACACTGAAGAGCAGAGAAGTAAAATTACAATGATGATAGATATAAACGAAACCTCAACCTTGAGCTTCACTACTGATACTGATATTGTCAAGTTCTCCCATCTCATCTTGAAGCAAGATGAGGTTGAAGGCATCAACTCTCTAGTTGTATCAGTTAAAGGTGATAAAGCAAAACTGGTATTCTCCTATGATTCAGTCAGCAACAAAGACTACTTTCTGTCTGGGCTGTCAAATTGCGCCAACTTCATCAAAGATGACGTTACTAACAATGCTGTGGCCATATACAAAGACAAGATGATCGCCAATGACAATAGGCATATCTACAATTATGGTTTGATAGACAATCTGAACTTGGAATCAGAACCAATCACTCTGCATAAAAAAGTGGTGCATACTATCCTTAACTTGAACAAGAAAAAAGGTATGATGGATTTTAATCTACATTCTGGTGGAATTTTATTTATCAATGACACTAAATTTGAATTCAACGCAATCATGAACAATGCACTTTCAAATGTATCTCCACCTTCCATTGACGATATCATGGAAATTGAACCTACAACGTTAGCATTGACAATTCCTCAATCAAACTTACATGAGATAGTCAAATTCTTCATTGGATTCTATACTTCAAAGGTGATATATAAGACAATAGCATTGAAGACATCAAAGCTAGGGTTAGAATTCATGTTGAGGGACACTGGAATTGTTGGGTATAACTCTTCCCATGTTGAACGTAAAATTGATATTGACATCAATCCTGCTTCTGTTGATATTGAATGTATGGTGTTGATTACCTCCATATCTGATTTCATTGCGAATATAACTGATAATGTTGAGGTATATATGGACAATGAACATAGAGCAGTGGTACTATCTTCTGGTAGGCAGAAAATATATTTACCTAAAGCCAAAGGGTGATGGAACATTTGGTGGAAATAGCACATACTGCATCTGAGTCCTATCCAAGAATTCATGCGGAGTAACTAATATGAATCCTTATGTAGTTCATTGCAAACGTCAGTATTATGATGTTTATATTGGGAGACCATCAAAATATGGAAACCCATTTGAGATAGGTAAAGATGGAACTAGAGGAGAAGTAATAGAGAAGTTTAGGGTGTATGCATTAGAACATTTTACTGAGGAAGAGATTGTCAATGAGTTGAGAGGTAAAATTTTAGGCTGCTGGTGTTCACCTTTAGCGTGTCATGGAGATATCTTAAGTAAGATTGCTAATAAGGAGTAAATATGAAAAAGGCTACCGAATTATGTTATCTTAGATGGTTTTATGCCCATGCTGATTTTGGGCCTGCTGATGGTGATGTTCGTTTCCACATGAATCAGGACTTCATTGAAGAATTTAAAATGGAACTACCAGAAGGCTATGATAATGAGGAGTAAGCTGTAACAGATGTAGTAGACTTGTAGTGATACTACAAAAGTACAAACCAGAATTATTGAGGGAGAAACAATATGTTGGAAATACGTAATTGGGAAGTGTATGGCTTAGAAAGAAGCCTAAAGGCAAGTGGCAATGCCATGACCACTGGTGATATCAATACCAAAAATACTGATACATTTACTGATACTCTTGATGAGGGTTTATCAAGAGGAAAAAAATTAGGATCAGCACCAGTAGGCTCTGGTCATGACAACTTCCTGTCGGGTATAGATGTCTACTATGATGTTAAGTACTCGATGTATTGGTCAATGGAATTCCAAAGATATCATTTCAACCAAATAATTTCCAGTCAATCAAAAATGAATAAACTAACATCTATGAGTGGAGATTATGAAAAATTCAAAGATATGTTTAATGAACATGTAGACCCAGATATTCTAAGTACGGTTTATAGTTTAATTACTTTATATAATTCTATTGATACTACCCGTTCATCATATAAGTATACTATTTTCATGAAAATAATATCTAATTTACCTGCTGGATTTGAGCAATGGATGACTATCAAGACCAACTATCTTCAACTTAAAACCATGTATAACCAAAGAAAAAACCATCGATTGAAAGACGATTGGGGTTACTTTTGTGAATGGTGTGAGGGTTTGCCTATGTTCAAGGAATTAATTGGGATAAAGGAGTAACATGGATAATTATCGAGGGGGCATACATGATAGCAATCAGTGATGTTTTCTGTTTTTCTCATGGTACATATCAAAGGATAGGAAATGAACTTCATGCTCACGTTAGATTGGATAACACAGAGCCACCGGAATATAATGTTTCGTTACCAGTGGGATTTACAACCGCTTCTTATGTGGGTAAAAAGATTGAAAAGGATTATTTTGGGTTTCCAATTGTTCATGCTACCTTCATCGTGGAAGGTTGGACAAAGGAAATAAGGATGAAAGACAGCATTGACAATCAACCTGAGTTATAGTAATGTTATATAGAGGGTAGAAATGATTGTAAATCATATTTATTGTGGGGACTCTTCAATATTATTAAAAGATGTGAATGATGGTAGCATAGACTGTGTGATAACATCACCTCCATATGGTGATATTCGCACTTATGGCACTGATACGAAGATGAAGTATGATTGTGAGTGGGAATCAATCATAAGCCAACTAGTGAGGGTAATCAAAAAAGGTGGGGTTATTATTTGGGTTGTGGGTGATCAGGTTGTGAAAGGCTCAGAGTCAGGGGAATCATTCAGACAAGCATTGCATTTCATGGAATTAGGAATGAATCTTCATGATACAATGATATACAAGAAAAATTCATCACAATTCCCATCAGCGTTGAAAGGTAATAGGTATACTCAGATATTTGAGTATATGTTTGTGTTCAGTAAAGGTAAACCTACAACAGCACATTTATTGGCAGATAAACCAAATGCATGGGCAGGTTGGAAGGGATTTGGAAAGATGAAACAACGGGAAAGGAATGGGGAGCTTAAGGAGATAGATAGAAGGGCTGTAGCTGAATTCTCACCTAGAACCAATATCTGGAAATATGCAACAGGAAAGAATTATTCCGCTTCAGATGATTTTGCTTCTGAACATCCTGCCATATTCCCTGAAGGATTGGTGGGAGACCATATTTTAACTTGGACCAACAAGGGTGATATTGTTCTTGACCCATTCAATGGTTCTGGGACTACAACTAAAATGTGCAGATTGTTGGATAGGAAGTATATTGGCATTGACATAAACGCGGATTATTGTTCAATTGCCAACAAGAGACTCAACTCTGTCCTTGAGGAAACAATAATAGATTTCACTGATGATATTGATATTAATGATATAACAAAACGATGGACTCCAGAAGCAAAGAAACAGTATAGAAAAGAAAAAGATGAAGGCAAGGTTGGTTTTAATTTCACTAAAAAATAGGAGAGGATATGGGATGGGATGATTTTAAGCCTGATATGATAGCAGAAGAAAAAGCACAGATAATACTACAAGCAAATCATCCAGATTCAATTGTATTGAAAACTGAAGCAGAACGAAAGGACATGGGTTTAAATTGGTATGACATGAAAACTAAGGATAGTAGAACTATAGAAGCTAAATTTGACAGTCATGTTTTAGACGATCAAACATCAAGAAGCAGGTTTACGGGGAATACTTTCATGGAATTCTTCAGTCAAAGTGGTATTATTGGTGGTTTATTCAAGGCATTCATGGATAACGTGGATATTTTCATTTATAAATTCATGTTTGAGGACAGATCCAATGTATCATGGAAAGAGGGTAGTAACCATGATTTGGAACTCATCATGGATACAAAGAAGTTGTTTTATCGTGTATTAAAAGGGATGTTCATACAAGGGCATAGGATATCTAAAAATCCTGAGACTTCTTATGGGGTTTTAACCCCAATTGATTATATCAGGGACTTACAGGATACTTCACTTCTTGAACCTCCAGTTTTAATACGAACGATAAGGAAGTAATATGCTTACATTAGAAGTGTTCATGAATCAGTTACAGGTACTGAGAGACTTCCAAGATAAGAAGGATGAAAGACAGAAACTAGTAGAACAAATGTATACAAGTTCCTTTGTTATCGATGAGTTTGGTGATGATTTATTTACATCTTATATCAGATTTCTAGCATTGATGATGAATGATGATGGAGAGTGGATTGATTATTATATCTTTGAGACTCAATGGGGAAAGGAAATCATGGATATAACCGTCAATGATAAACATCATGATTTAAGAAGTTACGAGGACTTGTATGATATCATCACTGTCACAATGAAAACTAATTAAGCATGAACCAAGACCCTAATTTCGCTTACTCAGCCAGTGAACTACCCTGAAACTAAAGATTTCAGGGCTTCCTGCTTCACAGACTCGACCTTGTGCATCGATGTCTCCACAGGCTTAGATTCGGGCTGTCCCAGCCCTAATTCTTTTAATCCGTAATTTTTGAGATTAATTCCTGCATTCTGATCTCGATCAATCTCGAATCCACAACTCGGACAAAGATAGATTCTATCATCCAATTGTAGATTTTTGTGAGCGTATCCGCATTTAGAACAAGTCTTTGAAGAAGCAAACCATTTATCAGCTTCTATCAGCGTCTTGTTATTCCAAAGACTTTTGTATTGAAGTTGTCTCAGGAATTCTCCATAACCAAGGTCGTTGACAGATTTTCCAAGATTCAAACATTGAGCCATTGCTCTAAGATTCAGGGACTCAACTACAATAACATCATTTTCTTGGATGAGTTTTGTAGAGAGCTTTTGGGAGAAATCTTTTCTGGAGTTTGTGATTCTCTCGAATACCTGATTAACTCTCAATTGAGCTTTCCTTCGATTATTAGAGCCTTTTGTCTTCTTGGAAGCTTGTCTTTGAAGCCATTTCAATCGTGGTTCATTCTTGCGATAGATACGTTCGTATGCAGGAGAATTACCTTCATCATCTACATAGAAGGAGGAAAGACTCATATCAAGACCCTTGGTTTTCAGACCCTGATTGATTTCCACCCCTTCTAATTCGAGTTCTTGCTCAAATAGAATAGATACAAAGTACTTTCCTGTTTTGCTACGACTTATTGTAGCTTGTTTGATTGCTCCTTTTGTATTACATCTCAAGTCTCTAAAAGTAATCCAACCAAGTTTAGGCAGTTTCACTTTTCGAGTTTCATAATTGATTGCTATATTAGTTCCAAGATTCAATGTTCGATAAGAATCCTTATGACCTCTCTTATGGAACTTAGGAAATCCTGACTTACCTTTTCTTTTTCCTGATTGAGACTTGAAAAAGTTCTGGTAAGCCATAGAAAGGTCAATACGAGACTGTTGAAGACTTATTGAATCGGGTTCAGAAAGCCATTCAAACTCTTGTTTGTATTGCTTTTCTGTCTTATATTGATATTCATAGAGTTTTCGTACATCTTCACCCGAAGCCTTCCATTCATCGTAGGTTTCGATTCTTTCAGCGAGCATCTGATTATAGAGGAAACGGCAAGAACCGAGTGTCTTCAGTATTTGAGTCTCTTGTTCTTTGTTTGGATAGAGTTTTACTTTTAACGCTCTATGTATCATTCCGCTCATATATAATTAGTGGCACTAATTTAGAAAGGTTGTTTATGCATAAGACTTCACTAAAAGTTCACATTGTATTTTGTTGCAAGTATCGAAAGCCTCTACTTAGAAGTCTTGGAGAAGAAGTTAAGATTCTTTGTCACAGGATTTCTCAACCAAGAGACTTTGAGATACTTACAATGGAAGTTGATATTGACCATATTCACTTTTTGATTGAATATGAACCAAAAGTATCTGTGACTCAGATTGTGAAATGTTTGAAAAGGGAAACAACGCATCAACTTTGGGAGGATCACGAAGGTTTTCTAAAGAAGCAATTCTGGAATGAAAGAACTTTTTGGTCAGATGGATTCTTTGCTTGTTCAATAGGGGAAGCTTCGGATGAAACGATTAGAAGATATATTGAATCTCAGGGTTGATTGCGATTCATCCTCGAAACTGAAGATTTCGAGGTTTTCTCGCAAAAAGGAATATAAAATAAAGTATTTAGAGAAGAAATATGGATAGAAAAATAATTATGCATGGTTATCTCCTTACTATTGAGTATATGTTAAAGCCATAACAACGCCAATGGAAAAAGGATATATACAATATATCCATATTGACAATTCACTATGAATGGTAGTATATTCTATATATAGGAGATAGTGCTATTAAATCTAAAATAAAACCAGTAACAGAAGTTAGACTAGCGGAGTTAGAAGAGGAATACCTAAAGAACAGGACTGTTGAGACATATCAAAAAATCTTTCTGGAACTACTACCTTACGCACGTTCATTGGTATTGAAAAAAACAAAAGGTAAAATATTTCTAGCCCCTGATTTGGTTAATGAAATATCAACTGGAGCTACAATTCAATATATGGTTCAGTATGAGAAGCCAAATTTTAAGACTAGGGTAAGCTTTGCTGGGTTATTGAGCTTAAAGATACTAGAGAAGATGTATGGCCCTAAAATAAAAGCTGCAGACAAGATATCCAGCTTAAATGAACATATAGAGAATGGGAGAGGTAGGGAAACAGAGTTAGGAGATTTGCCTGAGAACTATAATTTCACCTATATGTTTAGGCCTTATAGCAAAGATATTATTGATGACCCAGCTTCATACTTGTTTGAGAAGGAAGAAGATGCAATTAATAACATCATCACAGTCATAAAAGATATATATAAGACAACAAATTTGCATCAATTTTTCATGATTTCACTGGGTATAACTCAATATATAGATAAATCTAAGACTTTAGATAAACTAAAGGAGTTGTTTTTCACCTCTGAGATAAATGATATTTATGAAGTGTCATTATTGGAAATAAGGAATAGGTTGATGAATATATCGTAGACTAATTAAACATGGATATTGTTCCTAACTCTTATTATGATTTGAGTTTACACTCAAATTCTTTGACATTGATACGCATGGCATTGGAAACATACTTTGCCAACAATGTGTTTCGTTCTGACTTAAGTAGAGTTATATTTGCTTCTGAGGAATACTCATTCAGGCAGAGATTGAACTTATTGTCAAAAAATGGCAACCCTTCAATACAGGAATTGAATTTACCATTCATGAGGTATTATTGGCAGGGAAATTGGCAGATTGATGATAGAGCAGCGATTATGAATGCCACAGCAGGGTTAATTGGATTCCCTGATGAGTCTATCGGATTCCAAAATTTAAGGTTCCTACAAGGTCAAATTTACTTTGATTGCACCGCTTATTTCTCTCGTTCAGATGATGCTCAGTTGGCGTATGAAACATTGCTTTGGATACAGAATCCAGCACCACAACAATTCAATTTTGGCTCTTTGACTTACAAGGGATATGCGATAGAAATACCCATCCTATTTGAGATTGAGGATATAGTATGGATGCCAACCTATAATGAATCTGAATGGCTGCAGAAAGCGCATATAGTGCCAATCTCATTCAAGATACATTTAAGATCAGCAGTAATGTCCCAATTACCACAAACCCCAGAATCGTCAACATTCTGGAATGATGCGTCACCAGTGATAACAAAGCATGTATTGTTGGATTTCTTGTCATATAAGTTTAAAAATGCTTATTTTGACCAATCTAATTATAATCTAGAGGTTTCCGGTATATTCAATGCTGATGTTGACTTGAATGGCAATGTTGAGATAAACAATATAACGGATACTTCATTTACCGTAGATTGGACGTTTAATAATGAAGTTTTACCCCTGTA
>SESG01033119.1_pt1 | contig 14215 bp, 6 predicted proteins | sample 3171421 | NCBI WGS metagenome assembly SESG01 (sample SAMN10866946, study PRJNA518727) | freshwater metagenome | biome: subpolar coniferous forest; feature: holomictic lake; material: water; isolation source: holomictic Lake 227, 6 m and 8 m depth | place: Canada: near Kenora, Ontario | collected... | reverse complement strand
TTCAATATAGTTTTTTTAAAAAGAAAAAAATTGTAACTGGAGTTTTGTGTGACTTCGCAATAAGATTCTTTGCGTACTATTGGGATGATGTGTGTTGGTATAGTCAGTAAAAAAGAGTTTTACATAACGGCCGCTTTAGTTGAAAAAAGCGACCGTTCATGAAAAGGTATGCAGGAACATATTCAACAACTTGCATTGTGGAGAGCGACCAATTACAAGATTGCCCAGAACAGAATTCCCACCACTGCAACACCTCCCACAATGGCCGCTGCACCGCCGCCGGATGAGCTGCTCGCCGCAACGTAAGGATCGGCTGTAAAGAAGTCGTAATTCGTAGAACCAGTAATACCTACAAATTGATTATAAGCAGAATCCTCAACAGCACCCGATGCCAAAGTCACATAGTAGTGGGTGCTGCTCACCAGATCACCCGTTGGGTTGATGGTAAGCGTATTGCCCGATGCCAAGGCAGTCATTGCTGTGGCTCCAGTGCCTGCTGTGCTTGCCACCAGCGCACCGGTTGCGACGTTATGGATCTCAATAGCACCGGTACCTCTGCTGATATTTTCACTGAATGTAAGTACAAGGTTACTGCCAACCGGAACCACTGTAGCTCCATCCGTCGGGCTGAAGGTTGTGACCATCGGCGTCTGCACCCCGTTAAAACTGAATATCTCCACTCCGGTAACAGTATCCGTGCCATCACGACCTGAAACCGTATCTGCTATGGTGTAACTCGATGTGGCCGAGTTATAGGTGATAGTATAGTCTGAAAAGTTACCACTGAAGAGAGCCGTGTCAGTACCAGTTCCACCATCAAGCGTGTCATTTCCAGCGCGGCCATTCAGCGTGTCGGCACCTGCACCCCCACTCAGCCTATTGTCCAGGTCATTGCCCGTGAGGGTGTTGTCCAAGTCATTGCCCGTGCCTTGCGTTGCATTGCCGGTCAAGGTCAGGTTTTCCACATTGGCAGATAAGCTGAAATTGACGCTACTGCGTACGGTGTCATTCCCTTCTCCGGTATTTTCGACAACAACATCTGCGGCGTTATCTACGACATACGTATCATCACCGGCACCACCGGCCAAGCTGTCGGCACCAGACCCGCCGTCCAGGGTGTTGTTGGCGGTATTGCCGTAGATCACGTTATTCAATGCATTGCCGGTTGCATTGACCGCGTTGACTCCGGTGAGCGTGAGGTTTTCGACGTTTGCGCCCAGCGTGTAGTCGATGCCTGTCAAGACGACATCTGTACCTTCACTGGCATTCTCAACCACAGCATCCCCGAGGTTGTCGACCACATAAGTGTCGTTGCCTTTGCCCCCGATCAACGTGTCCGCGCCCAAGCCCCCGTCAAGCCGGTTATCTGCCGCATTGCCCTGTAGCAGGTTGTCAAGGGAATTGCCAGTGCCGTCTATGGTCGTGCTACCCGTGAGCGTGAGGTTTTCTACATTGGCTGTCAGGGTATTGCTGATACTGGCCTTGACGGTATCGGTTCCTTCATTGGCGTTTTCCTGAACGTCATCCCCCACGTTGTCCACAATGTAGGTATCGTCTCCCGTGCCCCCCACCAGAGTATCCGCGCCAGCATCCCCGTTGAGCGTGTCATTGCCCGCTGCGCCCAGCAAAGTGTTGTTGGCGACGTTGCCAATGATAATGTTGCCCAACGTATTGCCGCTGCCCGACACCGCATTGCCGGTGAGTGTGAGATTCTCCAGGTTGGCGCCCAGCACGTAAGCATTCAGGCTGGTGCGAACCGTGTCGTTGCCTTCATCAACCTCTTCGGTGACGACATCATCCGCGTTGTCAACCACATAGGTGTCGTCGCCGCTACCCCCTGTCAGAGTGTCGGCACCTGTTCCGCCGTCCAGAATGTCATTGCCGGCATCTCCTTGCAAGCGATCAGCACCATCTCCACTTGATAGCACATCATTGCCATCACCACCGAACAAGGCATCTGCGCCTGCATCACCGTACAAATTGTCATCGCCCTTGTCGCCAGAGAGCACGTCGTTTCCCGTGCCGCCATCCAGCAGGTCATTGCCATCGCCGCCGAAGAGGACATCATTGCCATCCTCACCGAGTAGCGCATCAGCGCCTGCGCCACCCATCACGATATCGTTCCCCTTGCCGGCAAAGACTGCGTCATCGCCATTGCCCGCCAAAACCACGTCATCGTCTGCTCCGGAATAGATCACGTCATTGCCGTCATCAGCCTGAATGACATCGTTGCCTTGATCGTCGTAGATAAAGTCATCGCCATTTCCTGCGACAATGTGGTCGCTGCCGGTCGTGCCGACCAGTACATCGGCCACATCGCTGCCCACTATTTCACTGGCCGCCGCCGATGTCGACCTGGTCAGTACTTCCTGCGTGCCGTCGGGCTTGGTCAGGAGAACCTGGTTGCTGACCGCCAAAGTGACATCTGCCGCCTGTAGTTGCGAACCATCGGTCAGGGTCACCTGGATCGTTCCATGAATGGTGTTGCCATTTTGCGTGCTGAACTGGTTGTCGCTGGCGAGCGATATTTCCTTGATCCCCGCCTGGCTGAGGGTTTGCAGTTCGCCGCTGTCGCTCACGCCGTTGGCGTTGCCGTCACGCCAGACCATCAACTTGCTCCACAAAGCGTCAAGCACGCTCAGTTTGCCATCATGGTTGCTGTCGAAAGCAGCCAACCCTTGCAGGTCGGTTTGAGCGCCAGCCACGTAATCCTTGAAGCTGAGTTCGTTTTTGCCCGAGATATTTCCGTCGCCATTGGCATCGTAGGCCAGAAAGCCATCGCCACCCGTCGCCCAGCCCATTTTGTAGCGCCAGCCGTCCCCCTTGATGTCATAAAACGCCTGGCTATCTTGCGCGGCCTGCAAGGTGATCCCGTTGCGGTCCATATCCAACACAATGGGGCCAGCACCTTCACCACCTTCGCCGCCTTCACCACCACCGCCCCCACCTTCGCCGCCTTCACCACCACCGCCCCCACCTTCAGCACCTTCACCACCTTCGCCGCCTTCACCACCACCGCCCCCACCTTCAGCACTCTCGGCACTCTCGGCACTCTCGGCACTCTCGGCACTCTCGGCACTCTCGGCGCTCTCGGCGCTCTCGGTCTCACTCTCCGTCTCTGTCTCAGTGCCACCATCCCCAGTGCCATCCTCGGTAGAGCTATCCTCAGTCGCTTCGCCTTCCCCACCGCTACCCTCTGTTGGTGGATCCGGAAGTGGCACCGTTACCAATTGAATTGTCGAACCACCATGGGAATCATCGACTTCAATCTGGAAGGCATCCTGGCCACCAATCAACCCTTCAGGTGTATAGACCCAGGAGCCATCGGCGTTGATGACAGCATGCCCATGCATACCGTCATTCGTCCGCGTGTAGGTAAAAATGGTGTCATCCGGGTCGTAAATCTTGAGCTTGCCGTGATAAGGGTCAACGATATAACTGATGGCATCGGTGCGGTTGGCGTAGTTTTGACCAGTGCTGTCATAGCCATATCCCGGCTGAAACAAAGGCTCCAGCGTGCTTGTTCCATCCTGTCCGCCACTAAAAACATACTGATAACCGTAAATCGGGGTTTTGGTGTTACCAATGTCCGTGACCACCGGCGCATCGTTTTGCGCCGCCAGTGCAATATCCACGGCAGCCACAGCCGTATTGCCATTGGCATCACGCACGGTATAGTTGAATCCCGCACCGTCGCCACAGTAATTGGCTTCAGGACTGAAGTGCACCACTCCGTTTTGTAAACTCACACTGCCATGCCGAGCATCTCCCACGCCCGTCATTTCCAAAGCTACCCCTTTTGCGCCCCCTACCTGGTCATTTTCGAGCAGGCTGCTGGCCAGAATATCAAGTGGTTCATCTTCAACGATGTTGGGGCCGGAGATTCGGTCCTTGCCGAGCGCGATGTTGGTGAGGTCTTCGGTTTTGGTGACAATAAGTGATACTTCGCCGTTGCTGTTTTGCACAATGATGCCGCCCTCAACTGCATGGGTCATTGTGCCCACCACATCCGCAGTCAAGTCCGGGCTGGCCATTTCAGGGTGCAGTCCACCCTTGTCATAAGTGCCACGTCCATAGTTCAGGGCCGTGATGCCCAGATCGGCCAGGCTCTTGGTCTCACCGTTGTCGACCGTGCCATTGCCGTTGGCATCCTGCCAGACACGCAATTGGTCATAGACAGGATCCTGTGCGTTGATGATGCCGTCGGCATCGGCATCAACCCAGCGCATGCTGGCCAGTCCCTTGGCCGCATCGACCACCAGACTGTTGCTAAAGAGTTCAGAGCCATTGTCAACCAAACTATTGTAGTTTCGATCCAGCACCAGAAAGCCGTCTTGTTTGCTCACCCAGGCGGTGTTTTTGAGGTAGCCGGTGCTATCGATGTCAAAGGCGACTTGTGCGTCGGCTTTGGAGATCGTTTGCACGCCATCGCCATTCAGATCCAAAAGAATCGGACGCCAGGTTTGTGTGGTGGCATCTTTGTCCAATGCTGCTGCCAACTGATTGTTGCGTTGCGCCCGTTGCAATTCGGTGAGCCCGGCTTGGGGGTCGCCAGCCTTGGTTTGCATTCGGGCGGTGTCCACTTCCCACTGCGGTGCGATGGCCTCGCGCCCCAGAGCGCTGTAGATGAACTGCTCACCCATGCTGCGGAAATACTCCGGCGTACCCACAGTGGCATCCTTCTGCTTGCCGCTGCTATCGTAGTGAATGGTGCGGTCGGCACCGGTAACCGGATCAAGGTCAGTCAGTGCAAAAGTGCTGTTGTTATAGGATAAGCTGACCAGTCGATTGACCACGATGGCAATCTTGGCATTGGGGTCTTGGCCCTGGTAGTTGTCCACCACGGCTTGCAGGCTGGTCTGATAATTTTGCAGCATAGTGCGCACCGTGCCGTCGCCGCCATGATCGCCTTTAACGTCAATCCCCATGCTGCCGTCGGCATTCCAGACATAATGCCCACTGCCCCAAGGCGGCGGCGGGGTATCGCTGCCAAAAAACATGTTGAACACCGTATACGCCAGTCCCACCCACTGCAACCCTGGAATCATCGAAACAACATCGAGTACGATGCCGATTTCGTTGCCGTTGGCAATGTCGTTGACAAGACTCAGGTAGGCTATCGGCGTGTCGTTCAGAACGTTGCCGTTGAAGGTAGCGCCGCTGACGGAAGTATTAAGCTGCGTGACAAGACTATCGGCACCAAACTTGCCTGTTAGAAGCTGTTGGGTGGTTTGTCCGGTGCTCTCGGCTACAATGCTGGCATAGGCTGTGGCGCTGTAGCTGACCACCTGCGCCCCTGCCGAGATGGAGCCGAGCACGTCGCCCGCCTCAATGTTTTTTTGCAGGCTGTAGAGACTGGTGAAGGCTGACAGGGCTGAGCCGGCACCAGACAATACCGTGTCAGCATGACCATTGGTGGCAGCGTTCTGCAAGGCGATCAGGGTGTTTACCCCGCTGCTGGCTATCGGCAGGGGCTGGCCGGATTGAATGGCCTTGACGAGCGACAGAAAACTGGATGTGGCACTAATAGCGTTGGAGATGGTTGGCCCTGCGGTGTCAACATTCTGCTGATAAACAAGAGTGCTGTTTTCATTGTAGGTGAGTTTGACGGCGTGACCATCGGCATAGGTGACGGTCTCGATGCTCGAACCGTCATCAAAGGACTGAATGGAGGCACGGCTGGTGACATTGCCGTCACCAGCCGTGTTGGTGCGCAGGGTGCGCCCGTCAGCGTAGGAGGTGGTTTCACTGCTGGAGCCGTCCTCGAAGGAATGAATAGAAGCACGGCTTGTGACATTGCCGTCACCATCGGTGTTGGTGCGCAGGGTTTGCCCATCAGCATAGGTGGTGGTTTCACTGGTGGAGCCGTCCTCAAAGGAAGTGAACTTGGCGGTGGAGATGAGATGATCCGCGCCATCATAAACAGTCGTCACCGCCGGTCCACTTGGCCCTGTTATGGTTACGCTGTGTTGGCTCAGTGCCCCGCTTTGCGTGTACTGAAATGTTTCATGCGTATTAGTCTGGCTTGCTGGGTCGTAGGAATTCTGGTCGTTGGTGTGGCTTTGCAAGGCACCCGTGCTGGTGTAAAGGGTGGTATCTCGGCTATCGCGCCGAATGCCGCTGATGTTGTCCACGGCGCTTTCGGTACGAACCACCGAGAGCGTTATGCCATTGTTCTCAATGGTGGTGGTCTGTTGCGTGCCGATGTTGATCGTTGCGCCGTCGACGTTTTGTGTGATGGGCTGGACATCGGTTGTTGTAACTTTCCCTTTGCCGTTGCTGAGCGCCAGCGAATAGTTGTCGCTCTCGGTCGGCAGTTCGCCGCTGCTAAAGCTGACATTGCGAATGCCGCTACCATCAGGATCAAGGTTTTTGTCTACAAAGACGTAGGCTTCTCCAGCCAGTTTGCCTGTGAGTACGGCACCGCCCCAAGCGTTGCCTTGCTTGATCTTGTAGACCAGATCGCCATCGCCGTTGAAACTATAGCGGGGGTCTTCGGTAACGTCCTTGCCATCGACGATGACGCTTGTCGGCAGCAGATCGAGGTCGCTCAACTGGTAACCGACTTGCACCTGGTGTCCGGCAACCTGCTGCTGCTCCGTTACCGCCAGACCACCGCTGCCATCGGATTCACTGTGTTGTTCATACGAAAGGCCATCCCCGCCGCCGCCATCAATGTTGTTGGGCACAATCTTGGTGCTGCTGCTGATGCCGCCCGTTGGGTTGACGATGGAATCAACCGTTTTAGTGGCCGCAACGGTGCCGCCGTCGCCGTTGTTCATTTCCACGTTCGATTCGGCATGAATTCTGACGTTGCCGTCGCCGCCCCGGCCGATTGTGTAGATGGCACCGTCATTGCCGACGAGATTGCGCACACCATCCGCACTGATGGAGAGGCTATTGGCACCTGCTTGTACCACCTGGTCATCAGGCAGGTAGTAAGTTGTATTCTTGCCGTCTTTGGCGGTAATCGCACGCAGACCGGTGGTAGCGTCGACCAGGTATTTGGCACCGCTGTCGCCGTCTTTCACTTCAAAGACCTGGCCGCTCTTGATCCACTTGAAGCTGTCTTGTGACTGGATGGGAATGAGCAGGTCGCCCGAGGCGTTACTGATGGTACGCGAGCCATCCGGGTAGCGGGTTTCATAAAGATCGGGATTCTCGGCTAGCGGGGTGGTTTGCGGTGGCCGCAGACTGATAGCGTAGTCGGGGATGTTGATTGGTGATGGTGGCGTGAAACCGCCGTAATCACCACCGATTGTCTTGGGCCCGCCCGCAACGGGAGTCAGGGTGAGCCCGCCCTGATTGTCCAGTTGCGGCAAGGTGCCGCTGGCTATGTCGGAAACGGATTCGGTTCGTCCGTTTTTTGGACCACTGATGGTTTTGTAGAACCCAAGGCTGCCGTCGGTCGGCAGATAAGCGTAGATTTCTTTCGGGTTGTTGACATTGCCGTTGTTGAAATAGTAGTAGTTGGTGCCTGCCCCTTCGATCATGATGCCGCGCCCATCCGCAGAGATATGGATGGCTGCTGACGATGCTGCTGTGACCTCGTTGTCATTGGGCAGGTTGATCGTGATGTTTTTTATCGCGCCGGTGGCGCTGTAGTTTTGGGCAACCCTGAAGCCACCAGGATAGGTCTCGGCAAGAACAGCTCCCTGGTTATGAGGGAGAATGCTGATATCGACCTTGCCACCAAAATCCACAACCGCAGAGTGTCCGAATTGGATGGTGCCGCCACCTTGGATCTCTTCGGATTGGAAGATTTTGATGGAGGTGCTTACTGTCTGACTTAACCCAAACAAATCGGATGCCGGGTTCTGCGCGGTTGAGAGGAGTTTCCAATTGTTCGACCCTACGACACCGGGCGTGCCGACTTGACGTTCTTCATAGTGGAGATGCGGGCCGGTTGACCCCTTGTTATTGCCGCTAAGGCCAATGATGGTTCCGGCAGCTACAACACCACCCCTCTGTACATCCTGTTCGCTAAGGTGACCGTATAGAGTTAATACATCAGGCTGGCTCGCACTCGGATGTGCCACCACGATGTACAAGCCATACCCATTCGGATCATTCCCAACATGAACGACCACACCATCACGCGGAACTGCAACACGTGAACCAACGTGGACAGCCAAATCAATTCCGTCATGCGCGCGGTAGGTTTGATGAACCGGATTCCATCTATTCAGATTGAATGGACTCGATGGAATATAAGAGCCGTCAGGCAAGATATTATCATAATTTCTCGTTGTCATTTCTATTCTCCTTTACACAAAGTTGCAATTTGGCTGAATATTCTGGGTTAGGACGTTAGGATGGCGGCGCTCCCTGTGGCTACCCGATGAGCCATAGACACCAGGTTGCGCAACGATGACATAAGCCACCTTGTAAGCGCGTTTGTTGTTCTGGCCAAAGTTGAGCAGACTTTGCAGAGGGGACTTGCCCCGTTGCAGTTCTGTGGCACCGACCACGAGCTGCTCTTGCATGCCTTGGTCATACGCTTGCGCAGCGGACGGTTCGGCGCTCTGGGCATGGGCGGTGCCACAGAGGGTGAAGCCCATGACGACGCTGAATCCAGTCGGTGCAACTGTTCTGCAAAGTTTCATGTTCCCTCCAGTGCCGTCAGCTCAGCCGCCATGGCGCGGACCTCGGCCAGTGTCTTCACCGCTTCGATGCGTGCCAACATACGGTCTTTAACCACTTCCGACCGTGCCAGTATTTCGGCAGCAACGGCCATGGAGTTGACGATCAGTTGCGCGGCTGATGCCACATCCATCTGGCGGGCTTGCGCGTAGGACTCCAAGAGCGTGATATCCAGCCCGGGCGGTGGCGTGCCACCGTGGGCAAGTACCGCTTGCGCCAATCTTGCCTTGTGTTTGCGGATCTCGTCGTTTGCCACGTAGTCAGAACGAATGGCGGCCCGCTGGGCATTGATGACCTCACGCAGTTGCGCTTTCAGGCGTGCAATTTCATGCTCGCGGTGGGTATCGCCAATTGGTTTGTCAAGCTCCAGCGGCTCGGTGTTCTCAATGCGGTACTTGAACTCTCGCGAGAGCTCGGGGTAGATTTGGTCGAGCAGTAAGGTGCGGATTTGCTGCAATTGCTCCTGGGATTGCGCGGTTTGAATCGCCCGGGAGAGGGACTCTCGGAACCGTTCGGTTTCCAGCAGGACGCGTTCGGTTTCTTCGGCTTTGACGACGATCAGTTTGGCGGCTTCCAGTACGCTGATGTTTCTGGCTCCAGCCAACCCCTGCAAATGGGGGTAGGTAAGGCCTGCGTCGAGTAACTCGCCTGCAATTTCGGAGGTTTGTTCGTTGCCAGCATCTATGTTGCCAATGATCAAATAAGCCTCTGCTTCGCGCAGCTTGATCTGCCGCACGACATCGCCTTGCTTGCAACTGGGCAAAAAGGGTTCGCGGATGGTGTTGATTTTTTCCCGCAGAATGGTGAGCAAGGCCTTGCGGTTGCTCTCAATCAACGTCTCGTGTGCAGGCTTGGCCGGTGCGCTGCGTGCGTCGGTGAATACGCCGCCGTTAAAGCGCCAACCCCAGCAGTTGCGCAAGGTTATTGCGGCAGGTAATGCGCCGCTGTAGGGGCTGCAGTAATACCAGTCACCATCCATAGGGGGCTGATATTCCGGGTCATCGGTGAAGTAGACCACGCGATGTGATTTCACCTGGGAGACGATGATCCATTTAACCGAGGCTGAATCACCGGTCAAGCAGGGGGTTGGGTTGGGATGGCTCATTTTGTTCATATCAGCTCCGTGTAGTCGGAATGGATTCGATAAGTTTGCAGACCTTTGGTATTGCCTGCTATGGCCAGCAGAACATCATTGCCGCAGCGCCCGATGGCGGGTGGCTGGCGGCTGCCGATGCCGATGCTGCCTTCCCATACCTTGATTTGACGCTCGGGGTCAAACACGGCCAGGTGGCCGCCACGCGAGAGCACCGCTAGGTAATGTCCGCAGGCCACCGGGCACCAGTTGCCCGCGCTGCGCAGGCGTGACAACCAGACGATCGCCCCGGTGCGGGCATCAAATGCCACCAAATGCCAACGCCCGTCCAGAGTAAACACCGTGTCGCCGTGGATATGCAGAAACTGGTGCATGGAACCGCGTCCGTAGCGTGCCTCCCAGCGCATTTGACCAGTGCACACATCAAGGCACTGCAGCCACCCTTTTTCGGTGGCGAACAGCACAGCATCCGAGTGGATGGCGGGTTTGCCCCTGACCAGACCGCGTGTTTTTTTGCGCCACAGCAAGCGGCCATCACTGGCGCTCACGGCGATAACCGATTGGTCGTTGCAGGTGGCAATGACCGTGTCGGCTTGCGCCGAATAGACAGGGCTGCCCGGCGGCCACCAGGGGTAGGCATGGCGCCACAAGACCCTGCCGGAATGCCAGTCGAGCGCCAGCAGGTGCCCGAACGGTGTGCCATTGTTGTATTGTTCAGTGTTGATGAACAGGCGTTGATCTGCCAAATCAATTTCCGGCGTGGCGTGAATACTGCTGTCCAATTGCCAGCGCCACTGAATTTGCCCATCGGCGGCGTTGAGCCGGGTGAGGGTTCCGTCGTAGCAGCCAAAAACCACGCTGTTGTCGGCCACCTGCAAGCGCTGCACGATGCCCTTGAGCGGGTCGGCCAAGCTCTCATAACGCCACTGCACTTCGCCGCTCAATGCGTCGTAACGCCAGACACGGCAATGGTCATCGGCGACAAAAACTGCACCAAGCTCGATGGCGGGGGCGCACTTAAGGGGATATCCTGTTTTGGTATTCAGCTCAAAGCGCCACCACAGGGGCGTAAACCCAATGAAGGCCGGATAGCTGCCCCGCATTTCAGGCGGCTTGGCATCAAAGCAGTCACGTGACAAGCCAATATCGTGCCGTGTGAAGAGCGATAGCACCGGCATGCGTCCTGTAGAAATTTGCCGTGAACCCAAGGGTTGCCACATATCAAAAAAGAGCGCCACAGCGACCAGCTTGAGCAGATGCCCATCGGCTTGTAATGCCTTTTCAACCAGAAGCAAAGCATTACCCGCTTCCATAAAGTCATCAATCATGACTGCACGACTGTGGTCTGCCTGGCGCTTGCCTTCCACCCACTTTTTCTGGTTGTGGCCTTTGCGTTGGTCGCGCACCATCAGGGTAGGCAGGCGCACGCCTTCGTCCAATGCGGCTGCGGCAGTAGCAAAGAGCAAGGGTGCAGCACCAAAGCCCGGACCAACCAGCACCTGGGGCGCGAACGGGCGAATCATCTGCCACATTAACTGGCCAGCCTGACGGGCCAACTGTGGGTCGGTGAGCAGAAGCCGAAAATCAAAAACGACGTTATCGGCAAAACGGACAGCGTGTTGGATAATGCTATGGCGCAGTTCTTCCCAATCAGGGGTTTTGTGCACGAGTGGGGTGCTGTTGCGCATGGGCGCTTCACATCTCAGCATGCAACCTCCGTTCGTTGGATGGTGCGGGTTCCTTGTTGGCGGTCTCAGTCATAACTCAACCTCTTCTTATCCTCGTTGATCGCAGTAAAGCCCGTAAGAATTGAGGTCTTCACCGCAGTCCTGTTGCGAGAATCATATCCACCAAAGGCAGTGATGATTTTACCGTCCATGAGGGATCCCTTATTAAAACATTCGGATTAATACATCACAAATAGACACTCACATATCAAGCAACAGCAGCATGGGGATGGATAAAAAAAATCAGATAACAACCACGTTGATTACATCTACCCTGTCAAAAATTGGTTTTTTTTACCGGAAAAAACATAACAATTGTTACCTGTCGAATGCTGCACAAAAGATGAAAAGCCATCGAATCAAGGTTGAGTATCTCACAGCCTGAAACTACAGGTCGCAGAGAGAGACAAGCATCAACTTGATGAACAATATAGAAGCGATAAAAACGAAATAAGATACGACAATAGCCGATATTTTTCAGGAAAGCGAAACTTCAGTATCAAGCTGAGCCGGTGTATCCGATTTCTTCAAAATACCCTCCTCAACCATTTTGTTGATGGCCCTCGAAAGCTGCTCATGGGTACGCAGCAGAGCGGGAACTGAAAGTGCAAGGGAGGCAACCGGGCGAATGTTGGCTTTCTCTTTTTCAATCTGGAGGATATTGACCAGGTCCAGACGAACAACTCCATCAATCAGGGTAATGTTGGCAACACCGTCGGCATAGATTGTCTGCATGTTGTTCACTCCTGTTGAGATGTTCTGGTTTTCTATAGTCATGACAATTGATGGCTACGTATGAATAACAGAGGTATTCTTAATCCGCACCAAAACACTTTTTTAAGTTCAGAAATATTTTGGGCATTTCCAAATGCGGCATTTTTAATCTTGCTGAGCTGCAAGCACCGTCCTTCTTGCAGCTCACTACATTTGACGATGGAGTTACGTCAAACCACAAACCATTCTGCTTGCCATGGTCAGGTAAATTTTATCTCCAAATACCCAAAGAGAACTTCATTGCGGACACGAATTACCGCACAGAGAATACCGGATTAAAACGGTATAAGCTTCGAACGCTCAAGGAGTTGAAAGAAAAGTACCGTCAGCCAGACTCCTCACCCATGCAAGTTGACGCGGTATGCAAACGCTTTTCAGGTCGTAGTTGCTCCTTGCAAATGCCCGCGCATTGGCACCGAGCCTTGCCCGTTCTGAAGGGTCGTCAAGCAGAGCGCACACCTTTTCGGCCACTCCCTTGACATCAAAAAAATTGACAAGCTGGCCCGTTACATCATGCCGGATGGCTTCATGCACCGGGCTGGTGTCGCTTGCCACAATAGCGCACCCTGCGCTCATTGCCTCAAGCAAACTCCAGGAGAGCACAAACGGGTAGGTCAGGTAGAGATGAACGGTTGAGAGTTGCAGGAGCGTAATGAACTGCGAATATGGAATGTTCCCTAAAAAATGGACCCTTGTCCAGTCACTGTCGTTTATCTGCTGGCGCACTTCAGCAGCAAAAATCTCTTTCCAGGTAAGGCCACCCTCCGGCCTGGCTCCGTAACTCACCTTGTCGCCTCCAACAATCAGCACATGCGCCGTGGGCCTGCGTTGCAAAATTTCAGGGAGAGCACGCATAAAGATGTGATATCCCCGGTACGGTTCAAGATTACGGTTCACAAAGGTGACGATCTCATCCGTTTTAGTCAGGACGACATTATCGCCAAGAGCCAGCGTGATGTTGTCATTTGGCGCAACAGCCCCGGTATCGATGCCATCGTACACCACAGTGATTGCTGAGCGAAAAGGCTCCGGAAAAGTACTCTTCTGCCACTCTGTAGGTGAAAGGCCAGCATCAGCCACCTGAAAGTGCAGCAGATTATTGATGTTCTTCAGGCTTATCCGGCAACCATCGGTTTCGCTTTTTGATGGAAATTCAGGATCAAAACCCACGTCGGCACCCTTTGCGTGGTAATAAAATTCACAATAGATACCAAGTTTTGCCTCTGGCCACAATTCCTTCAAAAAAAGGCTTTCGCCCCAACCGGGATGGGCTATTATTACCTCCGGGCTGAATCCCCCGGCCTTCAACTTCAACGCAGCACGAAAGCATGCCTCTCCACGGATGGTCTTGGTCTCGAAATCGCTCACCCAAGGGTGCACGTCCTTCGTGGTGCTCCTCTCGGCAGCATAAGTCACAAGGCTCACGCCCTTCCAGCTTTTGACCGTAATGTTTTTCATGGTCATGGCTACAACCCTGTTTTCAGAGTCAGAAGCCAAGAGTGGAGCCAAAAACTTGAACTGCCCGGGAAAATTCTGATGCACAAAAAGAATACGCATAAAAAAAATACAACGGTTTTCCAGCTTATGCTTTAACTTTTCAAGAACTACGGTGTGCTGAGCAATCGTATCAAGAGAAACGGAGGAAGGCGACTTGAGATGTGCTGGTTTTCTTTCGTCGTGACGATTGGTCTCTGCACACGTTAAATCCGCATCAAAACACTTTTTAAACTTCTGAAATCTTTCGCGTATTTCCAAATACTGCATTTTAATCTTGTCGGGCGGCCTCTTCAGCTCCGGGAGCATCCTCGGGAAACGAAAAAACAACGTTGCTGTCATCTTCAGGCGTAACAGGCAGATTTCTTTCTTTTCGTGAACCCACTCCATCGTACAAAAAAGTCGCAGTAATCGCCCTCTCGTAACATAGTTCTGGCGAAGGGAATGTTTCTCATCACCCGGAAACTTGCATAAGGAATCCCAA
>SESG01010816.1_pt1 | contig 14218 bp, 11 predicted proteins | sample 3171421 | NCBI WGS metagenome assembly SESG01 (sample SAMN10866946, study PRJNA518727) | freshwater metagenome | biome: subpolar coniferous forest; feature: holomictic lake; material: water; isolation source: holomictic Lake 227, 6 m and 8 m depth | place: Canada: near Kenora, Ontario | collected... | reverse complement strand
CAGCATAGGTTATCCAATTCCGCATTTTCTTCATCGGAATAACCTTTGCTTTTTCATAAGGAATTTTTACAGAAAGCTGTTCGAAATATTTATCAGGAACAGCATATGGCATTTCTTTTTGAATTGTATTTAGTATCGGAGCTATTGATTCGTTCTCTGTGAACATTGAAATTTCATCAGCTGCACTCTCTTTTGCACGCTGCAAAATTTTACTTGCCAGTCCACTAAAATATTGATCCGGTACCTGAAAAGGAATAAGATTTGATGTAGATAATTGTCCAATTGTTGCCTTCTCGAGAATAGTTTCTGACAGTTGTTCGAAATAGCCAATTTGAACAGCGTAAGGCATATCTATTCCTACTTCCATCAAAGCAGGAGCAATATCTTTTAATTCATCTAATATCGTATTCTGGGGTTTCAACTATTCTTTGACGGTTTTTAAGTTCAATGGTTTAATTACTTGTTAAAATTGCCTCTATTTTTTTTGCTGCATGATGATAACTCGCTTTCAATGAACCTTCACTTGTATCAAGGATCTTACTCATCTCTTCATATGGCATGGCGTCGAAATATCGTAAATTAAATACAAGACGTTGTTTTTCAGGTAGTTGTTTAATTGCTAACTGTAATTTCCATTCTAATTGATTGCTATCAAAATGTGCGTCGGCCTTTATTTTATTCTCCCAACTATCTTCCATATCGCTTAAACTCATCGTTGAATTCCGTTTCTGCTTTTCCAGAAAACTAAGCGTTTCATTGGTTGCAATCCGATAAAGCCAGGTGTAGAGCTGACTATCTTCCCTAAAATTTTCTAACCCTTTCCAGACCTTAATAAACACATTCTGAAGAATATCATCTGCATCTGCGTGTTCAATTACCATTCTACGAATATGCCAGTAAAGCTTTTCCTGATACTTCTGAATAATGGAGGTGAACCCTTTTTCCTTTGTAAAACTTACAGAAAATTGGGATAAAAGCTCTTTGTCGCTGGGGAACATGCAATTAATTATTAAAATAGGACTAGTTAAAAATAAAGAAGTTTAATCGAGCAGGCATTAATTTATTGTTTAATTGTTTGACATTTCATGGAATTCTTCATTAATTAAGAAAATATATTAATATGATGATTTTATAAAAAAAAGGGATAATTAAAAATTCACTTTGATGCTATTAAAATATATAAAATATAAATATAACTAACAATCATTAGCCTGTAAGTCAAGCCTGATTTGAATTTCACGATTATTTCATAGCCTTTTTTAGTAAAAACGATTAACTTAGTTGCTCAAATAGATTATGCCTTCTTCAGAATATATTATCAACTTCAAGCGTAACGTAACAGATAAATACACCATTTACAATAGTTTATTTTCTGCTCTGCCATTTTCAGGAATTGCCAATGTTGGTGCGCTCTTACCCATTTTACTACAAGCTTGTTTAGATGGTTATGCAGATGCAAAAACCCCCATGCAGATTGTTGACCACTTCTTTACGCAGCATACAAACGCAATAGATGAAGCCGATAAAGTTGCCCGCCTATTTAAATTTGTACAATATATTGAGCGTCAGATTGTATTATTCGATGCGATTGAAGATGCAGCTTTTGAAACGGTGAACAATGTAGATGGACCTGGAAGTTTAAAATCTTTAATCAGTGAAACAAATTTTGCAGGGAAGGCCCAAGCTTTAAAAAGCAAATTAAAAAAGTTTAAGGTCCGTGTAGTACTTACAGCCCACCCTACTCAGTTTTATCCTGGAAGTGTGCTAGGTATCATACATGACATGAATGAAGCTATTGGGAAAAACGATTTTCATACCATTAACGCATATATCCAACAGCTGGGAATCACCCCATTCTTCAATAAAAAACAGCCAACTCCACTAGATGAAGCTGTAAACTTGATGTGGTACTTAGAAAATATTTTATATCCTTCCATCGGTAATATTTACAATTTTATAAATCGTGAAGTTTTTGACAGTGCATATGATGGAGAAAATCCTTTCATCGAATTAGGATTCTGGCCCGGGGGTGATAGAGATGGCAACCCATTTGTAAATGGACCAACCACACTTAAAGTTGCAGATGCTTTAAGAAGTGCAATTGTAGTTTGTTATTATCGGGATATCCGTAAATTAAAGCGTCGATTAACTTTTACTGGGGTGGATCAAATCATCGCACAGCTTGAGCAACAATTGTATGAGAATGTATTCAGGCCTGAAGCTAGTAAACGCATCAAAAAGGAAGAACTCATTAAAGAACTCTATTCTGCACGTGCATTGTTGATTAAAGATCACCATTCGCTTTACTTAAATAGATTAGATAGTTTAATTCATAAGGTAAAAATATTCGGTACCCATTTTGCATCACTCGATATCCGCCAGGATAGTCGGATTCATACTGCTGTGATTTTGCAAATCAATTCTGAATTAATTGCTAAAGGGAAACCTGCGATTCTTCCAGAAAATTATAGCTCGCTTTCTCTTGCAGAAAAATTGGAAGTGCTTTCCAAAATAGACGCAATTATCGACCCACTCACTATTGACGATACCATTAGTAGAGACACATTAGAAAGCATGTATGCCATCAAAATCATTCAAAAAGAAAATGGAGAGGAAGGATGTCATCGTTATGTGATCAGTAACTGTCAGGGTGTTGTTAATATGATGGAAGTCTATGCATTGCTAAGATTGTGTGGATGGGAAAAAGATCATATGCTAATAGATATCGTTCCACTATTTGAAACAATTGATGATTTAGATCAGGCAGAAGCTACGATGGAACTCTTGTATACTTTACCAGAGTATAAAGCTCATTTACATTTACGTAATAATCATCAAACCATTATGCTTGGATTTAGTGATGGCACTAAAGATGGTGGTTATTTGCAGGCTAACTGGAGTATTTATACAGCAAAAGAAAACCTTACAGCCATTTCTCGGAAATATAATGTGAAAGCTAAATTTTTTGATGGACGTGGCGGACCTCCCTCTCGGGGTGGTGGAAAAACACATAAGTTCTATTCATCACTTGGATCAAATATTGAAAACGAAGAAATTCAATTAACTATTCAGGGGCAAACTATAACTTCAAATTTTGGAACCATCCAGTCATCACAATATAATTTAGAACAATTATTAAGTGCTGGATTGAGCAATGAATTATTTGCTGATACGCGCATTCAGATTTCTCAACACGATCGGTTCTTGTTGGAAGAATTAGGCAAGATCAGTCACGAAGCATATCAGGGTTTTAAAACACATCCTTTGTTCTTAGCTTATATGCAACAGTTTAGTCCCCTAAACTATTATAGCAAAAGTAATATCGCTAGTCGCCCGGCAAAGCGTGGCAATAGTGGCGGCTTAAGATTCGAAGATTTACGTGCTATCCCATTTGTTGGTAGCTGGAGTCAGTTAAAACAAAATGTACCAGGTTTTTTTGGAGTAGGAACTGCATTGCAGCAAATGAAAGAAAGAGGATTATGGAACGATACGAAAGCCATGTTCCGTAATGTTTTATTTTTTCGTACGTTGATCGATAATAGCATGATGAGTATGCTCAAATCATTTTTCCCACTAACTGAATACGTAAAGAAAGACCCGCAGTTTGGACCAGTTTGGGAAATCATAAAAAACGAATATGATCTTACTTCAAAATTAGTGTTGGAATTGGCAGACGCTAGCACATTAATGGAAGAGGATAAAGCTGGTAAAGCATCCATTCAAATGCGCGATAAAATTGTTCTGCCACTTCTTACAATACAACAATATGCATTAAACAAATTGCACAATGAAGAAGTAGACCCTTCATTGAAACCTATTTATGAAAAACTAGTTACTCGAAGTATGTTCGGTGTAATTAATGCTGCCAGAAATTCTGCCTAGTATTATTTATCATCTTTCCATTGCCACAAGTGAATACATGCATATGTTCTATATGGACTCCACTTTTCAGATAACTGAAGCATTTTTTCTTTCAATGCCTTCTTATCTGTATTGTCTAGTTTATATAAGCGAATCATAGCCTGTTGAATACCTAAGTCATCAACTGCAAAAACATCTTCTCTGCCTAAACTAAACATCAGCAACATTTCTACTGTCCATTTACCAACACCTTTAATTTCAGTAAGCAATTCAATAATGGATGCATTATCCATTTGCTGCAATTTCTTATCCGTGATCTTATTTTCGATACAAAATTCAGCAACGTTTAAAATATAGCTCACCTTATTGTTGCTCAATCCAATCCCACGCAAAACAGTGGGGTCGGTACCCAAAACTTTAATAACTGTTGGCTCCTTCCCATTGTATAATTCCAGAAATCGCCTGAATATGACTCTTGAAACATGGGTACTTAATTGTTGACTCATAATACTAGCCATCAACCGGATTGGGATGTTTTTATGCAGTGTTAACTCGGGCAATGCTTCTACCAATATTTTTGAAAGCTTTCTGTCTTTTTCTAAATGCGCCATATATTCCATGCAGTTAAGTTATAAAATATGATACAGATTTAAAAGAGCAATGGTTCTGCCGTAAGATTGTTGTAGCTTTCAGTAAATAAAAATTTATGAAACGCCCTTTCAGGCTTCTCGCAATTTTTCTGCTGTTTCTTTCTTTATTTTTCAATGAAAAACTTACAGCCCAAAACAGTGACGTCACTGCTATAAAAAATCTTTTGCTCCGCCAAAGAGATGATTGGAACAAAGGGGATGTAACGAACTTCATGAAAGGCTATTGGGAAAGTGATAGCTTACTTTTTATTGGCAAATCTATCAGTAATGGCTATCAAGAAACACTCGACAATTATAAAAAGAGTTACCCGGATGTAGCAGCCATGGGCCATCTAGATTTTGAATTTGTTGAATTCAGAAAACTTTCTCCTGAATACTATTTTGTAATTGGCAAATGGCATTTAAAAAGAACCATCGGAGACGTTGGCGGTGCTTATACACTGCTATTCAGAAAGATCAAAGGTATTTGGACCATCGTAGTAGATCACAGTAGTTAATTTTTGATTGCTGTAATGTTTTACAGTTTTCAGCTACTTATTAATATATCAATCAACAAATAAATTATGGTACTCATTATTCTTGGCCTGATCATTTTCATCGCCTCATTTTATTTAAAAGCACAACCTCTTCCGCTTCCCCATTATGCAGGTACTGCAAGACTGGTTGGAATGGGCATTATTGTGCTTGGAATACTTACCTCTTGTATCAAACAAATCGATGCCGGACAAATTGGTGTTAAATCAATATTCGGTAAAGTTCAAAACGATGTACTTACTAGTGGTTTAACTTTTGTGAATCCGTTAGTTGACGTAAACAAAATCGACATTAAAACACAGAACTATACTATGAGTGGTGTTCATAATGAAGGCGATGTAGCTGGTGATGATGCCATACGTGTTTTAACTGCTGATGGCTTGGAGGTAGTAATCGACCTAACTGTTCTGTATCGAGTAATGGCTACTGAAGCACCCATGTTGGTGAAAGAAACAGGTATGGATTTTAAAGACAAAGTTGTGCGCCCTATTACCCGAACTAAAATTCGTGACAATGCAGTGTATTATACTGCTGTGGATCTTTACTCTACAAGAAGAGATGAATTTCAAACTAGAATCTTTAAAACCATTGAATCTGATTTCAAAAAAAGAGGTCTTGTTTTAGAGCAATTACTGGTAAGAAATATTACACTCCCTGCTACTGTAAAAGCTTCAATAGAAGAAAAGATTAAAGCCGAGCAGGATGCACAGAAAATGGAATTCGTTTTGCAGAAAGAAAAACAAGAAGCAGAACGTAAACGTGTGGAAGCACAGGGTATTGCTGATTATCAGCGTATCATGAGTTCTGGATTAACCGATAAACAGCTACAGTACGAAAATATACAAGTGATGAAAGGCCTGGTTACTTCGCCAAATTCCAAAGTGATCATTATGGGTAAAGGAAGTCCGGTAATTTTAGATACAAAAGATTCTAAAAACTAATATTCAGTTATTCCTTATTTAACCCGGCAAAGCAAAGATTAGTTTTTTGTTGTTGTCGGGTTTTTTATTGATTAAAATCCAGAGGCTTTCTCCAGATTTTTATGATATAGAAAATCAAGCTACTGATACTAATCAGAAAAAAAAGATAGAAAGCTACATTTTTCCATTGCAACTTTTCATCTATAAAAGCTAATTCGTATTTGACACCTGCCGTTATATTCAGTATCATGCATAGTGCAGATATAGAGATGGTGTTTAAAATTCTTATGAGGTATTCTTTTACACCCGGTTCCATAATTAAAATGAATTAGTCTAAACTTTGATTACTAGCAGCTGCCAATTTTAAAATCCTATCGAACTGAGCCGGTGTTAGATCATTATAGAAATAGTAAATCGGATCAAGAGGAATACCACTTCTATGTACTTCATAATGGCAATGCGGCCCGGTACTCTTTCCAGTATTTCCTACATATCCAATAACTTCCCCTCTTTTAACCTTCTCTCCAACCCTTGCTTTAATACGAACCATATGACCATATAATGTTTCATATCCAAATCCGTGATTGATTACTACACGATTCCCGAATCCCCCTGTATTAAAACCTGCATCTCTAACTGTGCCATCAGCTGTAGCATAAATTGGGGTTCCCTGCGGTGCTGTAAAATCCATTCCAAGATGATTTCGACGATCTTTATATACGGGATCAATTCGATATCCGAATCCAGCTCCAATTCTATTTAAATTCTTGTTGCTTACTGGTTGTATGGAAGGCGTTGCATTAAGCAGCTTCTCCTTGTTTTTAACGAGGTCATTTATTAATACGTATGACTTATCTTGATATGCGGACCTAAGTGATAAAGCATTTAATTGTGCAGTTACACTTTTTACCAAATCCCCCTCACCTAACCTTGTTACTAGTTTAACTTCATTCTTTTTCTCCATGTCCTTCACCCTGGCACTATCCGGAATCGGGTCAGAACCAAAAATAGAACGGTAAACATTGTTGTCTCTATTTTCCAATTCGTCCATCTGTAATTCCAGTTCGTTCACTCGATCCATTAATAAGCTATAGCTTTCCTTCATATCATCGTTTTCCTGGCGCAGAATTTTTTCTTTAGGACTATCGATATATTTAAAAATGATGAGGACAATGATAAGCCCTGTAAGAATGCAGGCTGTAATAAAACCAAATACCTGAAGCAATATTACCCGAAGAGGTACTTCCAGCTTTTCGTAGCGGAGGGTATGCGTATTATAGTAGTATTTGATTTTTTTCATGCGTCAAATAATCAAAAGAACAGCAAAATGCATGCAAATATGCAAATTAAACTGACCAAATTTTGTAAAAGTCTATATTCTGATTAGCGCCTACTCCTATTTTTCAGGTAGGTTATCCTTACCTTTGCAACCCCGGAAAAGCTCTCAAAGATAGTTTCTACGGCCTTATCAATTGATTAAAATTTCGAATTAAAATGATGACCAGCGCCCAGATACGCCAACAGTTTTTAGATTTTTTTGCTTCAAAAGATCACCAAATTGTGGCATCAGCACCCATTGTGGTGAAAAATGATCCTACCCTTTTGTTTACTAATGCGGGTATGAATCAATTCAAAGATTATTTTCTGGGAAATAAAAATGCCCCTTATCCCAGAGTAGCAGATACTCAAAAATGTTTACGCGTGAGTGGTAAGCATAACGATTTGGAAGAAGTAGGTGTAGATACTTATCATCACACAATGTTTGAGATGCTAGGAAATTGGAGTTTTGGAAATTATTTTAAATCGGAAGCAATTGCTTGGAGTTGGGAACTATTGACAGAAGTATATAAAATAGATAAAGAGCGTTTATACGTCACTATTTTCGAAGGTGATACGAAAGAAAATCTGGAAAGAGATACAGAAGCATTTGAAGAATGGAAAAAAGTAATCAGTCCTGATAGAATACTTCTCGGAAATAAAAAAGATAATTTCTGGGAAATGGGAGATACTGGGCCATGTGGACCATGTAGTGAAATTCATGTGGATTGCAGAACTAATGAAGAGCGAGCCAAAGTAGATGGAAAAACATTGGTGAATAATGATCATCCACAAGTGATTGAAATTTGGAATAATGTATTCATGCAATTCAATCGCCTGAAAGATGGCACACTTGAACCTTTGCCAGCAAAACACGTAGATACCGGAATGGGTTTTGAAAGATTGGTGCGGGTGATTCAAGGGAAGACCAGTAATTATGATACCGATGTTTTTACAGGTACTATCGCAGTCGTAGAAGAAATTACAAAACAGAAATACGATTTTAGTTCGAGTAAAGAAGCTATTGCTTTCCGCGTAATTGCAGATCATATTCGCGCTATTTCTTTTACCATTGCAGATGGCCAGTTGCCATCTAATACGGGAGCCGGTTACGTAATACGTAGAATTTTGCGCCGTGCAGTAAGATATTATTATTCTTACCTAAATTATAAACAACCCTTGTTGCATCAACTATTGCCTCAGTTGGCTGCACAATTCGAAAATGTGTTCCCCGAATTAAAACAACAATTAGATTTTGTTTCGAAAGTAGTGAAAGAAGAAGAAGATGCATTTTTAAGAACACTGGATAAAGGTTTGAAAAGAATTGATGATATGGTTGCAACAAGTACCGCATCTGTATCAAAAGAAATTGAAGGCAAAGCCGTGTTTGAATTATTTGACACATTTGGTTTCCCAATTGACCTTACCCGATTGATTGCTTCTGAGAATAATATTAGTATCGATGAGAAAGGATTTGAAGCAGAAATGTTGCAACAGAAAAATAGAAGTAGGGCAGCATCAGTTTTAGATACGGAAGACTGGATAGTTCTGCAAGATGAACCTGGCGAAGGATTTGTTGGCTATAAAGATATTTTGGTTACCACTCGTGTTACAAAATACCGCAAAATAAAATCAAAAGGAAAAGAACAATATCAATTGGTTTTAGCAACCACTCCTTTTTATGCCGAGAGTGGTGGCCAGATTGGGGATATAGGTTACTTGCAATTTGGAGCAGAGCAAATCTTGGTAACTGATACCAAAAAAGAAAATGACCTGATCGTTCATTTTACCGATACAATACCAAGCAATATTACAGTTGAGTTAACAGCAGCTATCGATATTGAGAAAAGACTGTATATCAGTTATAACCATACTGCAACACACTTAATGCATGCTGCCTTACGTCAAGTTTTGGGTAATCATGTAGCCCAGAAGGGTTCATTAGTTAATGACGATAGTTTAAGATTCGATTTTTCTCATTTTGCGCGTGTAACTGATGAAGAAATTCGACTGGTAGAAAAAATCGTAAATGATAAAATCAGAGAAAATATTCCTGTAGTGATTACAGAAATGCCAAAAGAAGAAGCCTTGAAACTTGGAGCCATGGCATTGTTTGGTGAGAAGTATGGCAATACAGTTCGAGTGGTTGTTGTTGATCCAAAATTTTCTGTAGAATTATGTGGCGGTACACATGTGATGCATACTGGTATGATCGGGGTATTTAAAATTGTATCCGAAGCTGCGGTGGCAGCAGGTGTTAGAAGAATTGAAGCTTATACAGGGGGTAAAGCATTTAACTATTTATATGAACAATTTGCTGGATTAAAAGAAGTGGGAAATCTTTTAAAAACAAAAGATCCGTTAAAAGCAGTAGAGAAAATAATTCAGGAAAAACAAGAACTAGAAAAAAAGTTAGAATCATTTGAAGCAAAACAATTACAAATAATCAAATCCACTTTATTCGGCGAACGTGTTCCCTTTACTTTTGCAAATGCTGATGCTTATTTTATAGGCAGTCAAGTAGAAGTAAGTAATGCAGATCAATTAAAAAAATTAGCATTCGATCTAAGACCCGAATTAGGCGAAAATTATCTCGTTACACTGGTTGCAAATATTGGCGGCAAAGCCGCTGTTTGTATTTTAATGTCTGATAGTGTAAACTTAGAGAAAGGCTTAGAAGCACCGAAGATGATCAAAGATATTATTACCCCACTTATTAAAGGCGGTGGCGGCGGGCAAAAAACTTTTGCAACTGCCGGCGGACAGGACGCAAGTAATTTACAGGAAGTAATTACACAAATTAGGAATTTGCTCATAGCAAATTAAGTGAAGAGTAAACTGTCATTTTATAACTATAATATTTTAGTTATACCCCTCCTGCCGCTTGCGGATAGGTGCTTAAATTCCCTTTTTAATTTTTACTCTTTATTTTTTTAACTTCCATTAACCTTACTTCAACCTTAATTAATATTCCTTGCTATTACATTTGGTTATTCAAAACTTAAAAAAATAATCAAATGAATACTAGACATTTTAGCATGCTTTTACTAGCTGCATCAATAAGTACCCTTGCTTTTGCGCAGAAAGAAGAAAAGAAAACCGAAACTTTGACTGTAATTACAGATGGCGATAAAGTGATCATCAACGGCGTACCATCTGAAAAGTGGAAAGATGAAGACCTGGAGAAATTGAGCCATAAAAAAATTAAAGTAAATGTTCATGGTAAAGATGGCTTTGAGTTTAACATGCCCCCATTTGAGTTTGAAACAGAAGTAAAGATGAGTAACGGTGCATTTTTAGGGGTACTTACAGAGAAAGCAGATAAAGGAGTAAAAATCACAGAAGTAACCAAAGAAAGCGCTGCAGCTAAAGCCGGACTTCAAAGCAATGATATCATCACTAAAATAAATGATACTAAAATAGAATCCAGTTCAGAACTGGTAGAAGCCATTCATTCATATAAGCCAGATACAAAAATAAATGTCACCTATCTACGTGATGGAAAAGAAAAGACTACCACCGCTGTTTTAGGTAAACGTAAGGAAACAAATATTAAATCTTTTAAAATGGACGATGGCGATTTTAATTTTCATATGCCTAAATCGATAGACTTCCCCAAATCCTTTCCGTTTGAATATCATGGTAACAATAGTGGTGGAAGACCAAGATTGGGAATTGAAATCGAAGACTTAGAGGAAGGTAATGGCGTTAAAATTACTGATGTAGATGATGAAATGGTGGCAGGTAGATCAGGACTGAAAGAAGATGACATTATCACAGATATAAATGGTAAAGACATTAAATCAGTAGATGACTTAAAATCAAAACTAAGAGATCTGAAAGAGGGTGAAGCCTTCAAAATCGGCATCAAAAGAGCGGGTAAGTCTCAGAGCATTGATATTAAGTTTCCTAAAAAATTAAAGACGGCAAATTTATAACAAGAACATCTTAAATATTTTTCTCATGTTTCTTCAACCACGCTATTCTTGGCGTGGTTTTTTTATAAATAAAGCATAAATCCACTTTGGTCACACAGCTTATGGTCTGAGAAAGCTATTTTTGCAGCCTATGTCATGGATTGAAAAATACGATGTAGTAATTGGACTAGAAGTGCATGCCCAATTGGCTACCAACAGCAAATTATTTTGTGGCGACAGTGCCGTTTTTGGTGCTGATCCAAATACGCATGTGAGTCCTATTACTTTAGGTCACCCTGGAACACTTCCAAAGACCAATAAGAAAGCAGTGAATTATGCCATTAGAATGGGATTGGCATGTTCTTGTGAAATTGAAAAAGATAATTATTTTGCACGTAAAAATTATTTCTATCCTGACCTTCCAAAAGGTTACCAAATATCTCAACACACAACTCCAATTTGCAAAGGAGGCTTGGTACGTATAAAAACAGATGATGGTAGTTTTAGAAATGTAAAATTGAATAGAATTCATTTAGAGGAAGATGCAGGAAAAAGTATTCACGATTTAGATGCCCAATTTACTTGTATCGATTTAAATAGAGCCGGCACACCACTCATTGAAATTGTTACAGAACCTGATATTTTTTCTGCAGAAGAGGCATATCAATACGTTACTGAAATCAGAAAACTAGTTAGATGGTTGGGAATCTGTGATGGCAATATGGAGGAAGGAAGTTTGAGATGTGATGCGAACATTTCACTCAAACCTAAAGGCAGTTCAAAACTAGGAACTCGCGTTGAAGTTAAAAATGTAAACAGCATAAGAAATGTAAAAAAAGCAATTGAGTTTGAAGTAGAACGTTTGGCGTCGATATTAGATGCTGGAAAATTAGTTCAACAACAAACCAGAAGTTTTGATGCATCGAACGATACTACTTTTGCTATTCGCGATAAAGAAGAAGCAAATGATTACCGTTATTTTCCAGATCCAGATTTAGCCCCTTTTCATTTAACAGAATCATTTATTAAAAGCATCGAAGCAGAACTACCCGTTTTACCAAATGTATTACAGGAAAAATACCAGCAAGAGTTAGGCTTGAGTCAATACGATGCCCATCAATTATCTGAGGAATTGGCAACCGCTCAATATTTTGATGCAGCTATTCAATATACTATCAATTACAAAGCAGTTGCCAATTGGATTCTAGGGCCAATCAGACAATGGCTACACGAAAATCATCTCAGCATTGATCATTTAACGCTAAGTCCGGAGAAATTAGTGGCATTAATAAAATTAGTGGATGAAGGAAAAGTGAATTTTTCAATTGCTTCTTCTAAAATAATGCCTGTATTATTGGAGGACAGTAACTCCACCCCAATAGAGATTGCTGAAACACTTAATTTATTACAAGTTAGCGATAGTAATGAACTAGAGAAATGGGTGGAAGAAGTGATCGCAAAAATGCCAGATAAAGTTGCTGAATATCAGAAAGGTAAAAAAGGATTGATTGGCTTATTTGTAGGTGAAGTTAAAAAACTGAGCAAAGGGAAAGCAGATCCTAAAATAGTTACTAGCCTACTCGAACAAGCATTGCAAAAATAAAATAGACCCATTTGGGCAAACACAAATTATATGAAAAAAATCCTCTGGCTTTGTTTATCATCAGTCGTTTTAATTTCTTGTGCAGAAAAAAAACACGGCCCTTTTGTTGTGAGTGGCAGAATATTAAATGCCCCTGAGCAAAAAATATTTCTTCAGGAAATTCCTTTTGCTGGTGAGCAACCTGTTGTGCTTGATTCAGCCACATTAAAAAATTCAGGAACTTTCGAACTTCGTTCTCATGCGAAAGAAGAAGGACTTTATCGTTTGCAATTAGAAAAAGGCCCAGCAATTCTTGTTGTTAACGACAGTAAGGGTATTCGATTAAAAATTGATATGGCCCATTTCCGTTTGTATGAAGTAGAAGGTTCTCCTGCAACTTTAGCTTTACATGAATTGATGGAAAATTATCATGCACATGATTCTTTATTATATACTGCATTCGGACAACTCGATAGCTTGCAAAAACAAAAAGCAAGTGATAGTGCGTTAACAGTAGCCAGTTTAAAAAGAGACTATCAAGTAAATTCAATAAATACATTTATTACTGAGTTTATTAAAAAATCACCTAGCCCTGCAAGTCGTTATTATGCAATTGGACTAGCTTCAAGAACAATGAAAACCGAGGATTTAAAAGCTTTAGCTATTTTATCTGCAGATGCATTTAAAGAACACGATGGACTAGCTAAATTAAAATCAATGCTTACCGTGCAAGCAGCCAATTCTGCTTCACCTGCTTATCCATTATTAAATCAGCAAGCGCCAGATTTTACCATGCCAGATGTAAATGGTAAAATGGTATCCCTGAGCAGTTTTAAAGGCAAATATATATTAGTAGATTTTTGGGCTAGCTGGTGTGGCCCTTGTAGAAAGGAAAATCCAAATGTGGTAATTGCCTATCAAAAATTTAAGGATAAAAATTTTACCATTCTTGGTGTTTCTTTGGACGAAGGAAAAGAAGAATGGTTGCAAGCTGTTAAGGACGATGGATTAGCATGGACGCAAATCAGTGATTTAAAGAAATGGCAGAGTAATGTAGTTGATCTTTATAAATTTGATGGTATACCCTTTAATGTATTGATTGACCCTAGTGGTAAAATTATCGCAAGCAGTTTAAGGGATTCTGATCTAGATAAGAAACTTACTGAACTATTGATTAAAAAATAAATAAACAATATTAAATAGCTATTCTTCAGAGTAGCTTTTTTTATGAATTGAGTTTTGCAGTTATGTATAAATAAAAGGGCCGTCTTTAGAGACAGCCCTTTTATTTATGTGGTATAAGTGAAAGTATTATTTATCCCAGAATACAGGAACTAGCAAGCTAGCTTTTTGTCCAGGGAAGTTTCTATTAGCATCCACTTCACTTTGAGGATAAGGTAATGAACGTGGAATATCTCCAGTTACTGCATTAGATAC
>SESG01027287.1_pt1 | contig 14222 bp, 13 predicted proteins | sample 3171421 | NCBI WGS metagenome assembly SESG01 (sample SAMN10866946, study PRJNA518727) | freshwater metagenome | biome: subpolar coniferous forest; feature: holomictic lake; material: water; isolation source: holomictic Lake 227, 6 m and 8 m depth | place: Canada: near Kenora, Ontario | collected... | reverse complement strand
GCGGCGGGCCGAACCGCATCGGGCAGGGCATCGAGTTCGACTACTGCTGCGTCCACGCCAGCTTCGCGCTCCGGGAGGCCGGGTTCGAGACCATCATGGTCAACTGCAACCCGGAGACGGTCTCCACCGACTACGACACGAGCGATCGGCTCTACTTCGAGCCGCTCACGCTCGAGGACGTCCTCGAGATCGTCCGGGTGGAGAAGCCGGAGGGGCTCATCGTGCAGTACGGCGGCCAGACCCCGCTCAAGCTGGCCGTGCCGCTCGAGCAGGCGGGCGCGCCCATCCTCGGCACCTCGCCCGACGCCATCGACCGGGCCGAGGACCGCGAGAGGTTTTCTGCACTAATAGTGAAGCTGGGCCTCCGCCAGCCCGACAACGGGGTGGCCCGAAGCGTCGAGGAGGCCTTCGGGGTGGCGCGGCGCATCGGCTATCCGGTCATGGTCCGCCCGTCCTACGTGCTCGGGGGTCGGGCCATGGAGGTGGTGTACGACGACGCCGACCTCACGACCTATCTCACCGAGGCGGTGCAGGCCTCCCACGAGCGGCCGGTCCTCATCGATCGCTTCCTGCGGGATGCCGCCGAGGTCGACGTTGACGTCGTCTCCGACGGGAAGATCGTCATCGTGGGCGGCGTGATGGAGCACATCGAGGAGGCCGGCATCCACTCCGGCGATTCGGCCTGCGCGCTTCCTCCGTACAGCCTCTCCCCGGCGGTGGTGGCGGAGATCGAGGTCCAGTCGGTGGCCCTGGCCCGCGAGCTCGGGGTGATCGGACTGATGAACGTGCAGTTCGCCATCCAGGGCGACGACATCTACGTCCTCGAGGTGAACCCGCGCGCCAGCCGCACCGTCCCGTTCGTCGGCAAGGCCACGGGGGTGCCCTTCGCGAAGAAGGCGGCTCTCGCCATGGCCGGGATCGGGCTCGCCGAGCAGGGGCTCCTGAGCACGCCGCGCCCGAAGCACGTCTCGGTGAAGGAGGCGGTGATGCCCTTCGCCCGGTTCCGCGGCGTCGATCCGGTCCTCGGGCCGGAGATGAAGTCCACCGGCGAGGTGATGGGAATCGCTGCCGACTTCTACGGCGCCTTCTGGAAGGCGCAGACGGCAGCCGGAAACGCGCTCCCGCTCCCGCGCCGCGGGGAGACCCTGCGGGCCTTCGTCTCCGTCAAGGACGCCGACAAGCCCGTGGCCGCCGACCTGGCGCGTCGGCTCGTGGCGCTCGGGTTCGAGGTGCTCGCCACCTCCGGCACCGCGGCATTCCTGGCCGGGGAGGGCATCCCGGCCACACCGGTTCGCAAGGTCGGCGAGGGACGTCCCAACGTGGTCGACCGCATCGTCGACGGCGAGGTCCACTTCCTCATCAACACCACCGCGAGCAAGCGGACCATCTCGGAGAGCTTCTCCATCCGACGCGAGACGCTGATGCAGCGGGTTCCCTACTTCACCACCCTCACCGGGGCGCGCGCCGCCCTCGGTGCCATGGAGCGCGCGCGGGACGCCGGGTACGGGGTCCGCTCCCTGCAGGAATACCACGCGATCGGAAGGTGACCGGATGGCCAGCGACCGCATGCCCATGACCCCGGCCGGCCTCATCCGGCTGAAGCAGGAACTGAAGCGTCTGAAGGGGACCGAGCGCCACAAGATCGTGAAGGAGATCGCCGAGGCGCGCTCCCACGGGGACCTCTCCGAGAACGCGGAGTATCACGCCGCCAAGGAGAAGCAGTCCCACATCGAGGGGCGGATCACCCAGGTGGAGCACTGGATCGCCACCGCCGAGGTCATCGACGTGTCCCGGCTCTCCGGGGACAGGGTGGTCTTCGGCGCCACGGTCCACCTCACCGACAGCCAGTCCGGTGAGGCGATGCTGTACCGGATCGTGGGTGAACTGGAGGCCGACCTGAAGCAGGGGAAGATCAGCGTCACGAGCCCCATCGCCCGTGCGCTCATCGGGCGGGTGGAAGGGGACGTGGTCCGGGTCCGCGCGCCGGGAGGCGAGCGAGAGTACGAGGTGGAGAGCGTGGAGTTCGTCGAGGAGTCGGTAGCGCCCGAGCCGGAGTAGGGCGGCACCGCAGCGGAATGGCTCGGCGCGACCTCCCCGGGGGCAGGCCCGGCGCCCTCGAGCTCGAGGCGCTCTTCGCGCCGCTGCGGTTCGCCGCTCGCCACGACGGGGCGGGGCTCACCCGCCTCTCGGGTCTCGGGAAGACCATCCTCGGAGCGCTGGAACGCTCCCGCGCTGCCGGTGCGACGCCTTCCCCGGCGCTCGAGCGCCTTTCCCGGGAAGGGGAAGGACTCGAGGCCCTGCCCGTCGAGGGGCGTTTCGCCGCCATCTGTCGGATCGCCTCCGACCTGGGCACGCTCGTCACCCTTCCCGAGGACCTCGCCGCGCTGGCGCGCCGGGGCAGGATTCCGACCCCGCCGGTGGCTCGGATCGCACCGCCCTCGGAGGGCGATGCCGCCGGTCGTGCCGAGCGCCGGCGACGGCTCGCAACCCTGCTCTCCGCGATCCCGGGTGCACATCCCGCACCCAGAGCGCTGCTCGAGGAGCGCGGCAGGGAAACGGTCGAGAGCGCGCTCGAGTTCCTCCCCCGAACCTGGCAGGACCGCACACGGATCAGGCCGGTGGCCGAGCTGCGGACGGGCGAGCCGGCGATCGCCGTCGTCACCGTACGGACCTTGCGCAGCCAGCGGATGCGCAACGGGAAGCCCATGCTCAAGGTGGGTACGGCCGATGGGCCGAGCCGGCTCGACCTCGTCTTCTTCAATCCACCTCCCTGGCGCCAGAAGCAGTTCGTGGTCGGAGAGCGTGTGCTGGTCTCGGGTGAGGTGGCCGAGGGGTTCGGGGGCGTCCGCCAGATGGCGCAGCCCCAGGTCGAGAAGGCCGGGGAGGGGGACTCCGCCAACTTCGGCCGTGTCGTCCCGGTCTATCCAGGCCCGGCCGATTACCAGCATCCGGCCCTTCGAAAGCTCATGAAGCGGCTCGTCGAGGAGTACGCCCCGTGGCTCGTGGAGGAACTGCCCGCCTCGGTCCGGCTGGGAAGGCGCCTCCTCGGACGCGCCGACGCCATTTCCCAGGCACATTTCCCACCCCCCGGAACGGACCTCACGCTCGCCGAGGGACGGGCGACCGAGCCTTTTCGTCGGCTCGCCTACGAGGAGCTCTTCTTCCTGCAGCTTTCCCTGGCGCTCCGCCGCCAGGGAGTCCGGCGCGAGCCCGGGATCGCCTTCGACGCCTCCCCGACCGCACGGGCAGCGGCCCTTGCGCCCATTCCCTTCCGGTTCACCGGAGCCCAGGACCGGGCCTTCGGCGAGATCGCCCGGGACATGGGGGCTGCGGAACCGATGCACCGGCTCCTCCAGGGAGATGTGGGGAGCGGGAAGACGGCGGTCGCCTTCGCGGCCGCGATGCTGGCCATCCGCTCCGGCTGGCAGGTGGCGGTCATGGCACCCACCGAGATCCTGGCCGAGCAGCACGTCCGCACCTTCCGGCGCTGGCTCGAGGGGTCGGACGTGGAGGTCGCCCTGGTCGCCGCGCGGGCTCGTGGGCGCGAGCAGGCGGAGGCGCGGGAGGCGGTTCGGAGCGGCAGGGCCAGGCTCGTGGTCGGGACCCACGCGCTGCTCGAGCAGTCGGTCGAGTTCGCGCGACTCGGTCTCGTGGTGGTGGACGAGCAGCACCGGTTCGGCGTCCTGCAGCGGGCCACCCTCATGTCCAAGGGGAAGCGCCCCGACGTGCTCGTCATGACCGCGACGCCCATCCCCCGGACGCTCGCCATGGCCTTTTACGGCGACCTGGACCAGTCCAAGATCGACGAGATGCCGCCCGGGCGCCTCCCGGTGGAGACCCGCGTCTTCCGGGAGAGCCAGCGGGGGAAGGTCCTCGAGGGCGCGCGCGCCGAGCTCGACGCGGGACGGCAGGTGTACGTCGTCTATCCGCTCGTGGAGGAATCGGAGAAGACCGACCTGGCCGACGCCACGAGCGGCGCCGAGGAGCTGCGCGAGAAGCTCGCTCCGCACGCCGTGGCGCTCGTGCACGGCCGGATGAAGGGGGACGAGAAGGAGGAGGTCATGCGGCGCTTCCGCGAGGGGAGCGCGCGGGTGCTCGTCTCCACCACGGTGGTCGAGGTCGGGCTGGACGTCCCCAACGCAACGGTCATGATCGTCGAGCACGCCGAGCGGTTCGGCCTCTCCCAGCTCCACCAGCTCCGCGGCCGCGTCGGACGAGGTTCGGCCCGCAGCCGTTGCCTGCTCGTGGCGCGGGGGGCGGGGGCGGGAGCCGACGCGCGCGAGCGGCTGCGCACGATGGTCGAGACGCAGGACGGCTTCGAGATCGCCCGCGCCGATCTTCGCATCCGCGGACCCGGGGAGATGCTCGGCACACGCCAGGCCGGCCAGCCGATCTTCGAGGTGGCCGACCTGTACCGGGACGAGGCCATCCTCGACGAGGCCCGGGAGGATGCCCTGAAGGTCGCCGCGGAGGACCCCGAACTCTCCCGGGAGGGGAACGCGGCCACGCGCGAGGCGCTCGACCGCTGGGCGAGCCGACTCTCCCTCGCCCGCGTCGGGTAGAATCGGGCTATGCCGACCTGCGCCCTCTGCGAGAACGTCCAGGCCGCGGGGGATTCCTGCTCCGTCTGCGACCAGCCGTTCCGGGAGGCGGAACCCGCTCCCGAACCGGTGGAGAGGCTCGAGGGGCTCGAGGCGACCCGCCTGCCCGCGAGCGAGGTTTCCGCCGAGCGACTCGCTGAACTGGAAGCTACCGCCGTCGGTCCGGTGGTCGTGGACGTCCTCGCCATGGATGACCTCGTGCCCACGGTGGCCGAGGGGCTTCCCGGGGAGGAACCGGCGGCGACTCCCTCGGCCCCGGTATGCCGCTATTGCCGGAACCCGGCAGTCCCCGGGGAGGCCTTCTGCGTGCACTGCGGGATGCGATTGCCGGCGGCGGCCACCGGCCCCTCTCGGGACGCAGCAGGAGCCCCTTCGCCGGTCCTCTGCCGGGACTGCGGCACACCGTTGAAGGGCTCGAGCTGTTCGGCCTGCGGCGCCCGCGCCTCCGGCTGAGCGCTGCGGCCTTGCCATCCCCGCCGACCTTCGGCAGATTGAGCCGCCCGACGCCATGAAGACTCCGTCCGCTGACGATCTCTCCGCCTGGTTCCGATGTGCCGAGGGCTGCGACTTCCGAGCCCCGCTCACCGAGGTGATCTACCGGTGCCCGCGCTGCCAGGGGCTCCTCGAGGTGGAGCACGATCTGGACGCGCTGCGCGGGCGATCAGCAGCGGAGTGGAAGGCCCTGTTCGAGGGGCGCTTCCGGGGCGGGAACTGGCCCTTCGGTTCCGGTGTCTGGGGCAAGAAGGAATGGGTCTACCCACAGCTCGCCGTCGAGAACGTGGTCTCGATGTACGAGGGGGGCACGCCGCTGATCCGCCTCGACCGGTATGCGAGCGAGATCGGCCTCCAGGACGTGTGGCTGAAGGAGTGCGGCGTCACCCACACCGGCTCCTTCAAGGACCTGGGGATGACGGTTCTCGTGTCGGCCGTGAAGGAGATGCGCGCCCGCGGGGTTCCCATCCGGGCAGTCGCCTGCGCCTCCACCGGCGACACCAGCGCCGCGCTGGCCGCCTACTGCGCCGCGTCGGGGATCCCGTCGGTCGTCCTCCTCCCTCGCGGGAAGGTCTCCACCGCGCAGCTCGTCCAGCCGGTCTCGAACGGGGCGCTGGTGCTGGAGCTCGACACCGACTTCGACGGCTGCATGCGGGTGGTGCAGGACCTCTCCCGGACGCCCGAGATCTACCTCGCCAACTCGATGAACTCGCTGCGTATCGAGGGGCAGAAGACGGTCGCCGTCGAGGTGGTGCAGCAGCTCGGCTGGACCTCCCCGGACTGGGTGATCATCCCGGGTGGAAACCTGGGGAACGCCGGTGCGCTGGGCAAGGGTTTCCTGATGCTTCGCGATCTGGGGCTCGTCGATCGCCTTCCCCGACTCGTCGTCGCCCAGGCCGAGAACGCGAACCCGCTCTATCGCGCCGTGAAGGCGGCGGGCCGTGCCGCAGCCGACGTGCCGGTGGAGTCCATCCAGGCTCGAACCACGCTCGCCAGCGCCATCCAGATCGGGGCTCCGGTCTCGGCGAAGCGCGCCCTGCGGGCCATCGAGGCCCTCGACGGACTGGTCGAGCAGGCGAGCGAGCAGGAACTGGCCGACGCGGCGGCCCGGGCCGATCTCTCCGGCGCCTTCGCCTGCCCGCACACGGGCGTCGCGCTCGCGGCGCTCGAGAAGCTCTCGGCCCGCGGTGTCATCCGCCCTTCCGAGCGGGTGGTCGTCATCTCCACGGCCCACGGCCTCAAGTTCTCCGACTTCAAGGTGGGTTATCACGAGGGGACGCTTCCCGGCCTCGCCCCGGCGCTTCGCAATCCGCCCGTTCGCCTGCCCGCCACCCTGGCGGCCGTGCAGGACGCGGTGGCCGCCCGTTTCGGAGCGAGGTGACGATGGCGCCTTTCGAGGATGCCTCGCTGCGCGCGGAGCACGACACCCTCGCCGCCCGGGTGTCGGCGCGGAGCTCGATCGACGACGTCCGGCGCGGAGCCTACGCCTCCTTCGGGTTCGTCATCTCCACCGGGCTTGCCGTCAAGTTCGCCTGGGATCGGTGGGGCTCCGGACCGCGCCCGGCGCGCATCCCGGGGCGCTACCCCCTCCTGTTCCTGGGAGCCCTTCTCGTCGCCGTGGTCCTCGCCACGGTCGCCATCCGAGCCTTCCTTCGCGCCCGTGCGGCCATGGTGGTCGAGGATCGCGACTTCGCGCGCCTGCGCGAGATCCGGGTTCAGCTGGGGATCGACGCGTGAAGCGGCGCGGACGCTTCCTGGTGCTCGAGGGGCTCGACGGGGCGGGGACGACGACCCAGGCCAGCCGGCTCGTCGCCTGGCTCGAAGCTTCCGGGCGCAAGGCCCACCTCACCGCGGAGCCCTCCCGCGGTCCGGTGGGCACCCAGATCCGTCACGTGCTCTCCGGGCGTCTCCGGGGCGCCGGCGGGGCCGACTTCGATCCGCGCGCCCTCGCGCTCCTCTTCGCCGCCGACCGGCTGGACCACTGGGCGTCGGAGATCGGCCCGCGCCTGGAGCAAGGCGTGGACGTGGTCTCGGATCGCTACGTCCTGTCGAGCCTGGCCTACCAGTCGGTCGCCACGGGGGACGCAGCCTGGGTGGCCGCGATCAACTCCCGGGCTCCGCCGCCCGACCTGACCGTCTTCCTCTCGGTCCGTCCCGCGGTCGCGCTCGGCCGTCGGTACGCGGCGTCGGCGGAACGGGAGATCTTCGAGGTGCCGGAGTTCCAGCGACGGGTGCACCGCGCCTACCTGCGAGAGCTCGCCCGGCTGGCGCGCGGACGAAGCCGCGTGGCTCGCATCGCCGGTGAGCAGTCGGTCGAAGCCGTGGCCGCCGACATCGCCCGCACGGTCGAGGGGATCGTCCGGTGACTCCGGACGCCACGGCCGCGGTGGTGGTCGTGGGCAGCGAGGTGCTCTCCGCGAAGGTGCAGGACGAGAACGGACCCTTCCTGGCGCGGAGGCTGCGGGAGCTGGGCGTCGAGCTCTGCTCCATCCACGTGGTTCCGGACCGGATGGACGCGGTGGTGGAGGCCCTGCTCCTGGCCCGCCGTCGTGCCTCCTGGGTCATCACCTCGGGGGGCGTGGGCCCCACCCACGACGACCTCACGCTGCCCGCGGTGGCCCGGGCGCTCGGGGTGCCCATCCGCCGGAACGGGGAGATGGCCCGCATCCTCGGCGTGACGCATGCGCGCCACCGCGACGGAGCGGCGCTCCCGGAGGCGGCTCTCCGGATGGCGGACCTCCCCGAGGGAACCGAGTTGCTCGGCGACCCCGACTTCCCCACGCTGGTGGCCTCCCGGGTGGTGATGCTCCCCGGAGTTCCGTCCTTCCTCCGCCACCAGTTCGACCGGGTCGCCCATCTCCTTCGCGGTTCGGCCTACCACCTCACGAGCCTCTACCTCTCGTGGGTGGAGGACCAGCTCGCGATCCCGCTCGCGGCCATCGCAGCGGCCCATCCTGACGTGGAGATCGGAAGCTACCCGCGGTTCGACGACGCCGACCACCGCGTGCGCGTGACGGTGGAGGGGAGGGATCCGGGCGCTGTCCGGGTCGCGACGAAGGCGATCCAGGCCGCGATTCCACCCGAGGCCATCGTGCGCGCCGAGGGCGTCGGCACGTAGGGCTCTGTCAACGTTTCAAACGTCGAAGCGGTCGATCTTCCCTGCCTTCAGGAGGATCTCGAGGCCGCCGGCCAGGCAGCGGTCCCGGTCCTCTCCCTGAAGCTTCACCACGAGCGGCGCGAGCTGCATCGAGCCGGGGATCGGGGAGGCGTGCGGCGGGATGACGGCGATCGCCCAGTTGTCCCCGAGATCCTTGTCGATGGTGACCTCGCAGGGGATGTTGCCGATGTAAGCACGCGCCATCTGGGGAGAACCTCGGGCCGGAGGAGCCGGGAAGATAGCCCATGCCGCCGGGGGCGGGAAGGGGAGAATGGCAGGAAGGTCGCGGTTACCTGGCCATGACATGCACCCCGTAGGAAGAGGGTGTGAACCGCGCCACCGTCATCGACGCCGACCTCGACCGGCCCCAGTGGGTGAAGTCGATCCCGTTCCTCGCCGTCCACCTGGTGGCGCTCGCCACGCCGTTTCTCGTACCCCCGACCTGGCGGCTCCTCGGGCTGTCGCTCGCAGTTTACTCCGCGTGCATGTTCGGGATCACGGCCGGGTTTCACCGCTACTTCTCCCACCGGGCCTTCCGGACCGGGCGCGCCTTCCAGCTCGTGCTCGCCCTGCTCGGCACCCTCTCCGTGCAGAAGGGCGTGCTCTGGTGGGCCGGCCACCACCGCGACCATCACCGCTACTCGGACGGGGACCGGGACCCCCACTCGCCCGTGAAGCGGGGCTTCTGGTGGAGCCACGTCGGCTGGATCCTCGCCGCGCGGCATGACCGGACCCGGCCGGAACGGGTGAAGGACCTGGCCCGCTTCCCGGAGCTCGTGTTCCTCGATCGCTTCGGGGTGATCGTCCCGGTCGCCTTCGGCACGACGCTCGCGTTGGTGGGAGGCCTCCCCGCGCTCCTCTGGGGATTCTTCGTGCCGGTGGTGCTGGCGTGGCACGTCACCTTCTCCATCAACTCGGTGGCGCACGTCCTGGGCTCGCGCCGCTACGCGACGGCCGACGAGTCGCGCAACAACGCGGTGCTCGCGATCCTCACCTTCGGCGAGGGCTGGCACAACAACCATCACTTCTACGCATCCACCGCCAACCAGGGATGGTTCTGGTGGGAGGTGGACCTGACCTACGGGATGCTGCGGCTCCTCTCCCTCGTGGGCCTGGTCTCCGACCTGCGCACGCCCCCCGCACACGTTCGGGCAGGGCGCCCCGGGGTCACCCCGCCCCGGCTAGAGGAAGACGGAGCGGCGACTCGCCAGGTCGGCGTCGAGCATGCGCTGTAGCTCGGCCCGGACCCTCTCCCCGGCAGCCGCCACCGCACCTGGATCCTCGGCCTGCTCGGGCGGAGGGGGCGCGATCGGGCTTCCGAACTGGACCGACCAGCGGGACGGGAGCGGGAGCCAGGAGAAGAGCCCCGCGAGCGGAAGCGCCGGTGCGAGGGAGAGAAGCGGGATGTGCAGCGACTCGGCGAGCCAGCCGCGCCGGTCGAACGGCGCCGCCGCTTCCTCGCTTCCCAGGATGGAGCACGGGACGATCGGCACCCGGGCCAGCGCGGCGATGCGGGCGAAACCGCCCCGGCCGAACCGGGTGAGGCGGTAGCGATCCGCCCAGGGGCGGGCGACCTCGCGAGGCCCCTCGGGAAAGATGGCGACGCTGGCGCCCCGATCGAGGAGGGAGAGTGCGACCTCGGGAAGCAGGGGAGCAGCGCCCAGCCGGGAGAGCATCGGGCCCACCAGCGGCACGGCGAGGGCTCGCGGATCGAGCAGCGGTCGCAGTTCACGGGAGGCGGGGGGGCGGGCGGTCACGGCCCGGAGGACCGCGGCGTCCCAGTGGGCGGTGCCGCCGTGGTTCGCGACGAGGACGAAGGGGGTGTCCGGCAGGAGATCGGTTCCCCGGACATCCACCCGCCACCAGGTGCCCACGAAGAAATCGAGCACCGCACGGGCGCGGACCAGGAACTGCGGGTCCATCCCGTGCTCGTCGAGCCGGGAAGGAGCGGACACGAGCGACGCCAGGGAGGCGAGGGGCGCGAGCGCGTCCCGGAGCGCAGGGAGGAGCCGCACGAGCAGTTCCCGGACCTCCTCGGTGTAGGCCGCGGGGCCCGTGCTGCGGGCTGCCTCGGCCAGGCGGGCCTCCCCGTCCCCGGCGAGCGGCTCCTGGGTGACCGGGTGGGTCGCGGCCGGAGCTGCGACAGGCGGGGGAGCGGGCACCGCCATCGGTTCCGCGGCAAGGGAACTCGCGGATGGCGGACGAGGGGCCGCGCCTCGCTGGAACGGGTCGTTCCCGAGGACCGGCCTGCGGGCCGGGCCGGGGGGAGCCCGCTTGCGCTTCGGCGTCGCCATCCCGGTTTCGTACAGGGGAAGGGCGGGGCCGTCAAACGGTCGGACGCACGTGATACGAACGGCCCGTGCCGCTCATCCAGGTCCTCCCGCCCGGGCTCGTGAACCAGATCGCCGCTGGTGAGGTGGTCGAGCGTCCGGCCTCGGTCGTGAAGGAACTCGTCGAGAACGCTCTGGATGCCGGGGCCCGCTCGATCCAGGTCGATCTGGAGGAGGGTGGGCTCGCCCTCGTCCGGGTGGCCGACGACGGCTCCGGGATGGAACGGGAGGACGCGGTTCTCTCCCTGGAACGACACGCCACATCCAAGCTCCGGGACGCGGGGGGGCTCACGACCATCGGGACGATGGGGTTCCGGGGCGAGGCCATCCCGGCCATCGCCTCGGTCGCTCGGATGCGGATCGACACCTGCCCGGACGGGAAGCCCGGCAGCGCGGTGGGCACCCGGATCTCCGTGGAGGGCGGCGACGTGACCGCCGTCGAGGAGGTGGCCCGCGCCCGCGGCACGACCATCGAGGTGCGAGACCTCTTCTTCAACACCCCCGCACGGCGCAAGTTCATGCGCTCCACCCCCGCCGAGTCCGGCCACTGCTCCGAGGCGGTCGTGCGGGCCTGCCTCGCGCGCACCGACGTGGGGTTCACGCTGCGCAGCGGCGGTCGCATCTCGATCGTCTCGCCCGCGGGAGCCTCCACGGAGGAGCGGGCCGCGGTCGCGATCGGCCGCGAGGCGGCCCGGGCCTTGATCCCGGTCGATCAGGAGCGGGGCGGGGTCCGGGTGCACGGCGCGATCACCTCCCCGGACCACTCGGCGGCCACGGGGCGCGGCCTCTACCTCTTCGTGAACGGGCGATTCATCCGCGACCGGGCTCTCGCATGGGCCGTGGTCCGAGCCTACGCCGGCTCGCTCCCGGCCGGCCGCCAGCCGGCTGGAGTCCTCTACCTCGAGCTTCCGCTCGATCGGGTGGACGTGAACGTCCATCCCCAGAAGCTGGAGGTGCGCTTCCAGGATGCCCGGGCGGCCACCGATGCGCTCCACCACGCGGTGAGCGAGGCGCTCCGTCCGTCGCCCTGGCTTCGCCACGCGGCGCCGGGAGCGAGCCCCATCCCCGCCGTCCCCATCGCCGCGGAGCCCCGTGGCGACGATGTGGCCGACGTCCTTTCCCGGGCGCGCGCCGCGGGGGGGCTATCCTGCGAGACGCCTCCCTCGAATTCCTCCCTCCCGTTCCCCGTCGAGCTCCCCCGGGGGACCGCGCAGGCCGAACCGCCGTCGCGGGCCGTTCCGGGCTATTTCGGCTCCCTCCGCTACATCGGTCCCTTCGCGCGTACCTATCTCGTCTGCGAGGCGCCCGGCGGAGCCCTCGTCGTCGTGGACCAGCACGCCAGCCATGAGCGGGTCCTCTTCCACCGGCTCCGGGAATCGCTGCGTGCCCGCAAGCTGGAGGCCCAGCCGTTCCTCGTCCCTCCCGTTGTGACCCTGCCCACCGCCACGGCGCGAACGGTCGAGGGGGCGCTCGCAGAACTGGCCCAGGTCGGACTGGAGGTCGAGCCGTTCGGCGGTGATTCCTTCGCGGTGAAGAGCGCCCCCGCCGTGCTCGGGGGAACCGCCATGGGGCCGCTCCTCGGCGACCTGGCCGCCCAGCTGGCCGAGGCCGGAACCTCGAGCGCCGTCACCGAGGCGCTGGACGGGCTTCTCGCCACCATGGCCTGCCACGCCGCCGTCCGGGCCAACCAGGACCTCACCCGGGAGGAGGTCCGCGCCTTGCTCGACGGCCTCGACTCCATCGACTTCAAGGCCCGGTGCCCCCACGGACGCCCGGTCGTCGCCGAGCTGCCCATCGCCGATCTGGAGCGGCGAGTCGGGCGACGCTGAGCTGCCGGATGGGCTGGACGCGGACGGGCCGCTGATGTCAGATTGCCCGACGTGCCCCCCCGCGACCCGAAGCTCAGGCCGTACCGCACGGTGGCGTGGGTCGCCTACTTCGCCGCCATCGGGATCGCCGTCGGCTTCTTCGTCGTGAGCGCGGTGAAGACGCTCCGGGGGAACCCGCGCCGCCGCGAGGCGGTGGCATCGAGCGCCATCCCAACCCGGGCCACCCTCCGGGTGTGCATGGACGACCTGGACGCGCTCTACACGGAGCAGAACCAGCGCGCCTGGGCGATGGGGAGCCGTTTCGAGGGCTCTCGCCCCCTCGCCACATGGCGCGACTGGGCGCCTCGGTGGGACGACCGGGTCGAGGATCTCTCCGAACGCTGTCGGCTCGACGTGGCGAAGGGGGAATGGGCCGTCGAGCGGGCCGAGATGGCCGCCGCTCGGGACGCGATGATCGCGCTGCACCGGGCCTACACGGCCCAGGTCAATCGCTTCGCCGACGAGCACGGGGATCTGGCGCGCGCGGCCGCCGAGACGATGGCCCACGCGCGGGAGGCTACCCGTCCGTCGAACTAGCCCGGCCTCGGCTGCGGTGCCGGATCAGGGACCGCAACCACCCGTGCTGGACGGCTGGAATGTCCAGCGGAACACCTGGACCTCGTACCCCGGCGCGGCCGTCCGGTTCGGCAGGTCGCCCGGTGGCACCGCGGCCCCCACGGGCAGGAAGCCGTTCGAGATGGTCATCTCGACGACATGGTTCGGTCCCCCGCCGATGGCGTCGAAGTCCCAGGGCGAGAAGGGGAACGCCTTCGGGTAGCGCCGGTACTGGGTGGTGTCGGACGGGGGAGAGAGCGTCTCGAGCTGGAGCGGAGTCCTGCGGACCTGGTTGTCCGGTTCGTAGTCGACGAACCAGCGAACCTCGACGGGCTCCTCCACGTTCTCGTCGATCACGGTGGCCGACACCTGGAAGAGCGATCCCGGTGGGCATGCGCTCGCGGGTGCGTAGTCGGTCATGGCCAGCCGGGGCTGGGCGCTGTTCGTCTGGACGCGCGGCGGGGTGATGGGCAATCCCCCATCGATGGACCCCACGCCCGGAAGGGGCTGCGGAATGGGACATCCGCCGAGGAGGGCGCCGCAGCTCAGGGCAACGACGAGCAGCGCGCCCAGCCGGAAGCTGGCGCGGCTCATCCCTCGCCCCCGTCGGTGGGCGACGGGTCGGAGCCCCGGCGCTCCGACTCCAGCTTCTCCAGGTGGCGAAAGATGGTTCGTGGGTCCACGTCGAGTTCCTTGGCGGTCTTGGTCCGGTTGCCGCCGTTCCGCTCGAGGATGTCACTGATGTATCGCTTGCGAAACTCCTCGATCGCCTCGGAGAGAGGGATGGCGGCCTCCTGCCCGTCCGCCTTCAGGTCGAGGTCCTCGGTGGAGACGAGCGGACCGTCGGCCAGGACCGCTGCCTTCTTCACCCGGTTCTCCAGTTCACGGATGTTCCCGGGCCAGGCGTGCTTCCGGAGCGCGACCAGCGCCGCCGGAGCGAACCCGCGAGCCCGGGATTCGAACTCGGTGGCGTATCGCTGGAGGAACCAGCGGGCCAGGACCGTGACGTCATCGGCCCGCTCGCGCAGCGGCGGAAGCGTGATGGTCACCACGTGGAGCCGGTAGTAGAGATCTTCCCGGAACCGGCCGTTGCGAACGTCCTCCTCCAGGTTCCGGTTGGTCGCCGCCACGATCCGGATGTCCACGGGTTCCGCGCGGGACTCCCCGACGCGCTGAACCGAACGTTCCTGGATGGCTCGCAGGAGCTTCACTTGAAGCG
>SESG01034106.1_pt1 | contig 14225 bp, 12 predicted proteins | sample 3171421 | NCBI WGS metagenome assembly SESG01 (sample SAMN10866946, study PRJNA518727) | freshwater metagenome | biome: subpolar coniferous forest; feature: holomictic lake; material: water; isolation source: holomictic Lake 227, 6 m and 8 m depth | place: Canada: near Kenora, Ontario | collected... | reverse complement strand
CCTACTCCTCCCCTCGCATCGCCGCGAGCAGTTCCTTCACGGCGTTTTCCAGGCCGACGAAGATGGCGCGGCAGACGATGGTGTGGCCGATGTTGAGTTCGCTCAGGTGCGGGACTTCGCGGATTTCGGCAATGTTGGTGTAGTTGATGCCGTGCCCGGCGTTGACTTGCAGGCCGCGCGCGTGGGCGTAGGCCGCCGCTTCGCGGATGCGCGCCAGTTCGCGCGCGTGCGCCTCGCCGAGCGTGTTGGCAAACGCGCCGGTGTGCAGCTCGACCGAGTGCGCGCCGAGCGCCACCGAGGCGTCGATCTGCGCGGCGTCCGGCTCGATGAACGGGCTGATTCGGATGCCCGCTGCGTTCAACTGCCGCGCAGTGGGGGCAAGTGCGTCGAATTGAGAAACGACATCGAGGCCGCCTTCCGTCGTGATTTCCTGGCGGTTCTCCGGAACGAGGCAGACATCCTCCGGCTGGATGCGGAGGGCGAATTCCAGGATTTGAGGCGTGTTGCCCATCTCCAGGTTGAGCTTCGTTTTGAGGCACGCGCGCAGCCGTGCCACGTCCTCATCCTGAATATGACGGCGGTCAGCGCGCAAGTGGACGGTGATGCCGTGCGCCCCGGCCCGCTCGCAGGCGAGCGCGGCGGCGACAACATCCGGCTCGCAGTTGTGGGTGCCGAGCATGCCGGTATAACGCGCCTGCCGCAGCGTGGCGACGTGGTCGATGTTTACCCCCAAACGTAGCGTGCTCATAAGTTGAATTAGGAAGCCAGGAAACCAGGAACAGAAAATCTGGAACTCAGGAACTCAGGAAAAACAAGATGCTTTCTATCTAATATGGACTTCGTTTCCTTCCTTCGTGCTCTTCGCGTCCTCTGTGGTGACTTTTTTAATGCCTGAAATGGCGGACGCCGGTGAAGACCATCGCCAGCTTGCGCTCGTTGGCGGCGGCGAGCACTTCCGCGTCGCGCATGGAGCCGCCGGGCTGGATGGCTGCCGTTGCGCCGGCTTCCGCCGCGGCGATGAGGCCGTCCGGGAACGGGAAGAAGGCGTCGCTGGCAACCACGCTCCCCGCGAGGGAAAGCCCGGCGTCCTTGGCCTTCCAAATGGCGATGCGCGAGGCGTCCACGCGGCTCATCTGGCCCGCGCCGATGCCGAGCGTCCGGTCTTTGGCGACGTAGACGATGGCGTTGGACTTGACGTGTTTGACGATCTTCCAGCCGAACATCATGGCCTTCATTTCGTCCGCCGTGGGCGGGCGCGCGGAGACGACTTTGCTCTCGATCTCCGTGAGTTCCTCGCGGTCTTTCTCCTGCACGAGCAGTCCGCCAATGACGGAGCGGATATCCATGTCGTCGCCGGGAGCCGTGTAGGCGAGCTTCTTCATGAGGCGCAGATTTTTTTTCTTTTGCAGCAGCGCGCGGGCGTCCGGCTCGAAGTCCGGCGCGATGATGACCTCTGAGAAAATCTCGCTGATGGCGCGCGCCAGCGGCTCGGTGAGCGGGCGGTTGCAGATGATGATGCCGCCAAACGGCGCCTGCTTGTCGGTGGCGAACGCCTTGTCCCACGCGGCGCGCAGATCGGAATCACTGCCGACGCCGCACGGGTTGGTGTGCTTCAAGATGGCCACGGTCGGTTCCGCGAACTCGTCGATCAAGTTCGATGCCGCCGTGATGTCCAGAATGTTGTTGTAGGAAAGCTCCTTGCCGTGGAGTTTCTGGAAATAGTCGTCAAAATTGCCGTAGAGCGCCGCCTGCTGGTGGGGGTTCTCGCCGTAGCGCAGCCGCGCCGCGCACGGCAGGGAAATGGAAAAAGAGCAGGTGGTCTCCTGCTCTTTGTTAAGGTAGTTGGCAATGGCTCCGTCGTATTTGGAGGTGGTGACGAAGACTTTGATGGCGAGGCGTTCGCGCAGCTTGAGCGTCGTTTCGCCGTCGTTGTCGCGCATGGTGGTGAGCACGTCCTCGTAGTCCGCCGGATCGACAATGACCGTCACGGAGCGGTAGTTCTTGGAGGCGCTGCGCAGCATGGAGGGGCCGCCGATGTCGATCTGCTCGATGGCCTCCTCCAGCGTCGTCCCCTCTTTGGCGACGGTCGCCTCGAAGGGGTACAGATTCACGACCACCAGATCAATGGGCTGGATGCCATGCGCCTCGGCCTGGGCGACGTGCGATGGCTCGTCGCGCAGGTAGAGCAGTCCGCCGTGGACTTTGGGATGGAGGGTTTTCACCCGTCCGTCGAGCATTTCAGGGAAGCCGGTGAAATCAGAGATCTCCATGCACGCGATCCCTTCGCGTTGCAGGAGCTTGGCGGTGCCGCCGGTGGAGATGATTTCCACCCCCATTTTTGTGAGTTCTTGGGCAAATTCAACCAGCCCGGTTTTGTCCGAAACGGAAATAAGAGCGCGCTTTATCTTCATGGAAGACTGTCAAACCTAATGGAGCGACGGGTCGGGGTCAATTCGGAAGCGGGGCCGAGTTTACTCACCTGAAATCCATCTGGAACTCAGGAACTCATGAGGAGAAGAGGATCACGAACTCAGGAAAGCAGGAAAAGAATGAGGGAAAGCAAGTCACATGTTTTGGAGAACTGTATCCCATCCCAGCTAAAATACGCGCTCTGAGGAGGTTGCTTCTGTCTTTTTCCTGAGTTCCTGAGTTCCAGATAGATTTTGGATGCGTTTGCCCTGGAGAGGGGTTGATTCAAAGTGGCGCACGCATGGATTTCAGCGATAAGATTCTATGTGAGGAGCTTTGCGGGCGAGGCTTCTTCTGTTAGGCTGGTGCCGTGCGAATCGACATCCTCACCCTTTTCCCCAAGCTCTGCGACGGCGCGCTGGCCGAGAGCATGATGAAGCGCGCCCAGGAAAAAGGGCTCGCCACGTTGCGCGTCCATAACATTCGCGATTGGGCGACCGGCAAACACCTCGTCGCCGACGACACGCCCTACGGGGGTGGCCAGGGAATGGTGATGAAGTGCGAGCCGATCTTCGCCGCCGTGGAAGCGCTGCGCACCCCGGAGACCCGGGTGGTGCTCATGACCCCCGCCGGGCGGCCCTTCCGGCAGGAAATCGCCGCGCACTACGCGCAGGCACCCCACCTCATTCTTCTCTGCGGGCATTACGAGGGGATTGACCAGCGAGTCATCGACCACCTGGTGGATGACGAGATTTCCATTGGCGACTACGTGCTGACCAACGGGGCCATCGCCGCGTTGGTCGTCACCGACGCCATCGTGCGCCTGATCCCCGGCGTGCTGGGGGACGAGGCGAGCGCCGCCGAGGATTCCTTTTCCGATGGGCTGCTGGAATACCCCCATTACACCCGGCCCCTGGAGTTCCGGGGATGGACGGTGCCGGATGTCCTGCTCAGCGGCCACCATGCTCAGATCGCCAAATGGCGGCGGCAGAAGGCCTTGGAAAAAACGCAAAAAAACCGACCCGACCTGCTCACCTCAGTACCCCGGGAAAAAACCACGAAAAATCCGCCACCCCAAACTTAGGCTTTCCCTCCGATTCGGCTGCGGGTAAACAAGATTTGGTTTGTCTTGGACAAACCATGCGCAGCCGCACCCATCATTCTTCTACTATTTTTACTTCTAATAGCAGCCAAACCGCAGTACACCTACATCACGTCTTCCATGAAACCGGTCACATTTAACAACAACACCCTCCGCGACGGCCATCAATCGCTCGCAGCCACCCGCATGAGCACCGAACAAATGCTCCCGATCGCTCCCGATCTGGACGCCATCGGGTTTGGCGCGCTCGAAACCTGGGGCGGAGCGACCATCGACTCCTGCCTGCGCTTCCTGGGAGAGAACCCCTTCGACCGCCTCGACACGCTGAAAAAACTCGCCCCCAAGACCCCGCACATGATGTTGCTGCGCGGGCAGAACATCGTGCAATACACCAGCTTCCCGGACGACGTGGTGGAAGCCTTCGTGGCCTGTTCCGCCAAGCACGGGATGAATGTGTTCCGCATCTTTGACGCGCTCAACGACACGCGCAACCTGATCACCTGCATCAAGGCCGTCAAGAAGGCCGGGCAGCATGCCCAGGGCACCATCTGCTACACCACCTCCCCCGTTCACACCCTGGAAGCCTTCGTCGCCATGGGCGTCGAACTGGAAAAACTCGGCTGCGACTCCATCTGTATCAAAGACATGGCGGGCCTGATCTCCCCTTCCACGGCGGGCGCGCTCGTCAAGCAACTCAAGGCGAAGGTGAAGATCCCCATCGCCATCCACACCCACAACACCGCGGGACTCGGCGGTGCGGCCTACTATGCAGCCATTGAGAACGGCGTGGACTCCATCGACGTTGCCAACGTCCCCTTCGCCAACGGCACCGGCCAGCCGGACATGATGATGATGCTCGCCATGCTCGACCGCAGCGACCGTCGCCCGAATTACGACACCTCCAAGATTCCCGCCATCCGCGTGCATCTGGAAAAAATTTACGGTGAACTCAAGGCGTTCACCAGCCCCAACAACGAGAAGACCGACGCGGACATTCTCCAATACCAGGTTCCCGGCGGCATGCTCTCCAACTTCCGCAACCAGCTCAAGGAGCAGGGCATGTCGGATCGCTACGACGAAGTGCTGGCGGAAATTCCTTACGTGCGCGAATGCCTCGGCTGGATTCCGCTTGTCACCCCCACCTCGCAGATCGTCGGCACGCAGGCGATGCTCAACGTCAAGTTTGGCCGCTGGAAGATGATCTCCCAGCCTGCCATGGACATCGCGCTCAACAAATACGGGCGCACCCCCGGCCCCATCAACCCGGAAGTCCTCGCCGAAGTCATCAAGCGCACCGGTCAGCAGCCCGTTCAAGTGCGCAACGCCGATCTGCTGGAGCCCCGCATGCCCAAGCTCAAAGCCGAGCTGAAAGCCAAGGGCTTCGAAGACAGCGACGAAAACGCCGTCCTTTACGCGATGTTCCCGGCGGAACTCGAAAAAGTTCTCAAAGGCGAAAAACCCGCCGCTCCGAAGCCAGCAGCAGCAGCGCCCAGCGCCGCCGCAAGCGCAGCCGTGGGCCGCAAATACGTTCTCAACATCGACGGTGCACGCCACAACGTGACCGTGGAAGAAGCCAACTAAGAATTCATGAGCAAAACCAGCCCACTCACCCTTGAGGAGTTTCCCATTCCGTCCTATGCGGATTGGAAAGCCGAAGCCGAGGCGACCCTGAAAGGCGCCCCCTTCGAGAAGAAACTCGTCACCAAAACCTTCGAAGGCCTCGACATCCAGCCGATCTACCGCAAGGAAGATTTGGAAAAGGTGAGCCACCTGGGCTCCCTGCCGGGCCAGGCCCCTTACGTGCGCGGCACCAAGACGACCAATAAATGGGAAATCTTCGAGTGCGCGGCTTCCGGCGCATTGGTCGAACCCCTCGCACGGGTTCTCTGTGGGATGCAGGAAAAGCCGCTGGACGAAGCGTTTGACGAACTGGCCAAAGTGGAAGGCGTTGACGCCATTGCAGTCAACACCCAGCTTTACCACAACGCGGGCGGCAACGCCGTGCAGGAACTCGCCTTTGGCCTCGCCACGGGCGTCGAATACCTGCGCCAAGCCGAAAAACGCGGCGTGAGTGTAAACGCTACCGCTCGCAAGATGACCTTCATCTTTGCGATGGGCTCGGATTTCTTCATGGGCATCGCCAAACTGCGCGCGGCGCGGTTGCTCTGGGCGAAGGTGGTTGCGGCCTGCGGCGGCGATGCGGAAGCACAAAAGCTGCGCATCCACGCCCGCACCTCGCTTTGGAATCAAAGCAAGCTCGACCCCTATGTGAACATGCTGCGCGACACCACCGAGGCGTTCTCCGCCGTGGCCGGTGGCGCGGACGTGCTCTGGGTGCGTCCGTTTGATCACGTCGTCCGCACGCCGGACGATTTCTCCAAGCGCATCGCCCGCAACACGCAAACCATTTTGGCGGAAGAGTGCCATTTCGACCACGTGGTCGATCCCGGCGGCGGTTCCTACTATGTGGAGACGCTCACCGAGCAGCTCGCCAACGCCGCATGGGCCATCTTCCAGCAGATCGAAAAAGCGGGCGGCATGGTCAAGGCGCTCGAAGCCGGCATCCCGCAGCAGCAGGTAAAAGCCGTGGCCGCCAAGAAGGCCGAGGCCGTCGCCCAGCGCCGCCTCTCGCTCATCGGCGTCAATGTTTACGCCAACGCCACCGAGAAGCCGCTCGCACCAAGCACCGTCGAACCTTGCAAGTGCTCCGGCCATCACGAAGAGGGCAAGGGCAACCACCCTTCGCTCGCGCAGATCGAAACGCTCCAGCCCGTGCGCGGCGCCGAGCCGTTTGAAAATCTCCGTGCGCTCGTGAGCGCTTCCGACAAAAAGAAAGTCTTCCTGGCCAACATGGGGCCGCTGCGCCAGTTCAAGGCGCGCGCCGACTTCTCCACCGGTTTCTTCCAGCCGGGCGGCTACGAAGTGCTCGAAAACCTGGGCTTCAAGACGGTCGAAGAAGCCGCCGCTGCCGCCAAGGCCTCCGGCGCGCAAGTCGCCGTGGTTTGCTCCACCGACGACACTTACCCGGAAATCGTCCCCGCTTTGGTGCCCCAACTCAAGGCAGCGGGCTTCTTCGTGGTGCTCGCGGGCTACCCCACCGAGCAGATCGAAGCGTTCAAGGCCGCTGGCGTTGACGAATTCATCCACCTCCGCGCGAACTGCTTCCAGGTTCTCAGCGGCATCGCAACCAAACTGGGAATCTCCTAAATGAGCACGATACCTGACTTTAGCACGCTCGCTCTCGACATCCCGGCTGCACAGCCGGATCAAGCCGCTCTCCAAAACGCCGTGTGGCGTACCGTGGAGCAGATCGACGTCAACTCGGTTTACACCGCAGACGACCTTGCCGGGAACAACCTCCTCAACTACACCGCCGGCATCGCCCCGTTCCTGCGCGGGCCGTACGCCACGATGTATGTCGCCCGTCCCTGGACGGTGCGCCAATACGCCGGGTTCTCCACCGCCGCCGAGTCCAACGCCTTCTACCGCCGCAACCTCGCGGCCGGTCAGCGCGGCCTTTCCGTTGCGTTCGACTTGGCAACCCACCGCGGCTACGACAGCGATCACCCCCGCGTGGTCGGCGACGTCGGCAAGGCCGGTGTGGCCGTGGACAGCGTCCTCGACATGAAGGCGCTCTTCGACCGCATCCCGCTCGACAAAATCTCCGTCTCCATGACCATGAACGGCGCGGTGCTTCCCGTGCTCGCCTTCTACATCGTCGCCGCCGAGGAGCAGGGCGTGAAGCAGGAGTTCCTCACCGGCACCATCCAAAACGACATTCTGAAGGAATACATGGTGCGCAACACCTACATTTACCCGCCGGAGCCCTCGATGCGCATCATCGCGGACATCTTTGAGTTCACCTCGAAGAACATGCCGAAGTTCAACTCGATCTCCATCTCCGGCTACCACATGCAGGAAGCGGGCGCGACGGCCGACCTCGAAATGGCCTACACGCTGGCCGACGGGTTGGAATACATCCGCACCGGCATCAAGGCGGGCATCGACATCGACGCCTTCGCCCCTCGCCTCTCCTTCTTCTGGGCCCAGGGCAAGAACCTGTTCATGGAGATCGCCAAGATGCGCGCCGCCCGCGTCATCTGGGCCAAGCTCGTCAAGCAGTTCAACCCGAAGAGCGCCAAGTCCATGGCCCTGCGCACCCACTCGCAGACCAGCGGCTGGAGCCTCACCGAGCAAGACCCGTTCAACAACGTCGTGCGCACCTGCATCGAAGCCATGGCCGCCGCGTTTGGCCACACCCAATCGCTGCACACCAACTCGCTCGATGAAGCCATCGCGCTGCCGACGGATTTCTCCGCCCGCATCGCCCGCAACACGCAGCTTTTCCTCCAGGAAGAGACCGGCATCTGCCGCGTCGTCGATCCGTGGGCCGGTTCCTACTACGTGGAAGCCCTCACCAAGGATCTGCTGGAAAAAGCCTGGGCGCACATTCAGGAAGTCGAAGCCCTCGGCGGCATGACCAAGGCCATCAACGAAGGCCTGCCCAAGATGCGCATCGAGGAAGCCGCCGCGCGCCGCCAGGCGCAGATCGACTCCGGTCGCGAGACCATCGTGGGCGTCAACAAATACCGCCTTGAAAAAGAGGACGCCATTGACACCCTCGAAGTCGACAACAGCGCCGTCCGCGAAGCGCAGATCGCCCAGCTCCAGAAACTCAAAGCCGAACGCGACAACAGCGCCGTGGAACACGCGCTGGCCGCGCTCACCGACGCCGCAGCCACCGGAACCGGCAACCTGCTGGGCCTCGCCGTGGAAGCCGCCCGCCTGCGCGCCACGCTCGGGGAAATCTCCGACGCGCTGGAGAAAATCTACGGACGTCACCGCGCCGTCATCCGCTCCATCTCGGGCGTGTATGGCAGCGAATTCGGCGAAGCTATGGAAGTCACCCGTGTTCGCAGCCTCACCGACGCCTTCGCCGAGAAGGAAGGCCGTCGTCCCCGCATCATGATCGCCAAGATGGGCCAGGACGGCCACGACCGGGGCGCGAAAGTCGTCTCCACGGCCTACGCCGACCTCGGTTTTGACGTCGACATCGGGCCGCTCTTCCAGACCCCGGAGGAAACCGCCAAGCAAGCCGTCGAGAACGACGTGCACGTCGTCGGCGTCAGTTCGCTGGCCGCCGGTCACAAGACGCTGGTGCCGCAGTTGATCGCCGAACTCAAGAAGCTCGGGCGCGAAGACATCATGGTCGTTGTCGGCGGGGTTATCCCGGCGCAGGACTATGATTTCCTCTACGCCGCCGGAGCCGCCGCCATCTTCGGGCCCGGCACGGTCATCCCGACCGCCGCAGAAAAGATGCTTTCCGAACTGGCCAAGCGCAGCAACGCTTAGTTATCATGCGGAATGGCCGCCACGCCCGAACCCAACCAGCCGAGTTCCCACGGCGAGCCCGACCCCACGGTCGTGGCTCGTGCACGGGAAATTGTGGAGGGGGTGCGCAGCGGCAACCGGACACTGCTCGGGCAGGCCATTACGCTGATCGAGAGCAACGCCCCCAAGCACACGCCGCTGGCCGAGGAAGTGGTGCGGCAGGCGATTCCCTACGCGGGCCACTCGATCCGCGTGGGCATCACCGGCGTGCCGGGAGCGGGCAAAAGCACCTTCATCGAAGCCCTCGGCTGCATGCTCTGCCGGGAAGGCACACGGGTGGCGGTGCTGGCGGTCGATCCCAGCAGCAGCCTCTCGCACGGCTCCATTTTGGGGGACAAAACCCGCATGGAAATGCTCTGCCGGGAGGAGAACTGCTTTATCCGTCCCTCGCCTTCCAGTGGAACCTTGGGGGGCGTCACCCGCAAGAGCCGGGAAACCATTCTTTTGTGCGAAGCCGCCGGTTACGACGTGATCCTCGTGGAAACCGTCGGGGTGGGCCAGAGCGAGACAACCGTCCGCTCGATGGTCGATTTTTTCCTCGTCCTCTTGATTGCGGGTGCGGGGGACGAATTGCAGGGGATCAAGAAAGGGATCATCGAACTGGCGGACACCATCTTGATCACCAAAGCGGACGGCAGCAACATCCCGCGCACGGAAGCCGCGCGCGTGGAGTTCGCCCGCGTCCTGCACTATCTCACCTCCACCACGCCCGGCTGGCGGCCCCAGGTGCTCACCTGTTCGAGCGTGGAAAACAAGGGCATCCGCGAGGCCTGGGAAGTCGTCGAGCGCTTCCGCGACACCATGCTCAAAAGCGGGCAATTCGAGCAGCGGCGGCGGCGGCAGACGCTCGACTGGATGGAAGACATGCTCAGCCAGCAACTTTGGCACAACTTCACCCACAACCCCGGCACCCTGGCAGTGTGGCCGCACATTGAACACGAAGTGCTCGAAGGCAAACTTTCCGCAACCACCGCAGTCAAACACCTTTTCAAAGCCTATACCCACCATGATCAATAAAATCGACCACCTCGGCATCGCCGTCCAATCTCTCGACGAGACGGTGAAATACTACGAAGAAGCGCTCGGCCTCACCTGCGAACACCGCGAGGAAGTGGCATCGCAAAAAGTGCGCGTCGCCTTTTTCAACGTGGGCGGCACCCACATTGAACTGCTCGAACCGACCAGCCCGGAGAGCCCCATCGCCAAGTTCCTGGAAAAGAATCCCAACGGCGGCATCCACCACGTGGCCTACGCCACCGACGACATCATGGGCCAGCTCGCCACCGCCAAGAACGCGGGCGTCCGGCTCCTCAATGAAACGCCGATGCCCGGAGCCCACGGCAAACAAGTCGCCTTTCTTCACCCAAAATCCACCTTCGGTGTGCTCACCGAGTTCTGCACTGAAACCAGCAACCACTAATTAACCATGGCCATCGAACAACACCTCCTCGACGAGCTGAGAAAGCGGCGCGAAATCGCGCTCAATCTCGGCGGCAAAGACAAAATTGAAAAGCGTCACGAGAAAGGTCTCATGACCGCGCGCGACCGCCTGAACGCCCTTTTCACCAAGGACACCTTCCAGGAATTCGGCATGCACGCCGCCCACCGCGCCACCCTCTTTGGATTGATGGGCAAGGTGCTCCCCGCCGACGGCGTCGTCACCGGCGTGGGCCAGGTGGACGGGCGTCCCGTCGCCGCCTTCAGCCAGGACTTCACCACCGCGGGCGGATCGCTCGGCAACATGCACGCGGAGAAAATTTGCGAGTCCATCGACTACGCCATCAAGCACGGCATGCCCGTCATCTCCTTCAATGACTCGGGTGGCGCGCGCATTCAGGAAGGCATCGGCTCGCTCTCCGGCTACGGCAAGGTCTTCTACAAGAACGTCGAAGCCTCGGGCGTCGTGCCGCAGATCACCGTCATCGCCGGCCCTTGCGCGGGCGGCGCGGCTTACTCCCCTGCCCTCACGGATTTCCAGATCATGGTGAACAAGCAGGCAACCATGTTCATCTGCGGCCCGGAAGTCATCAAGGCCGCCACGGGGGAAGTCGTGACGATGGAAGAAGTCGGCAGCGCGGCGGCCAACGCCAGCGTCAGCGGCAACGTCCACTTCGTCGCCAGCGACGATGCGCACGCCATCGCGCTCGCCAAGAAGCTTCTGAGCTTCCTGCCTTCCAACAACATCATGGATCCGCCCCACCACCTGGGCGCTCCGCTGGATCTCGCCCGCGACCCCGGCATGGACGAACTCGTTCCCGCCGACAGCAAGCAACCCATCAACGTCATCGACGTCATCAAGCGCCTTGTGGACGACGGCGACTTCTTTGAAGTCCAGATGGAATGGGCCAAGAACCTCGTCATCGGCTTCGCCCGCATCCAGGGCATCGTCGTCGGCATCGTCGGCAACCAGCCGATGCACAAGGCCGGAACGCTCGACATCGACGCCTCCGACAAGGGCGCGCGGTTCATCCGCTTCTGCAACATCTTCAACATCCCGCTCGTCACCCTCGTGGATACCGGCGGCTTCCTCCCCGGCAAAGCCCAGGAACGCGGCGGCATCATCCGCCACGGCGCGAAGATGCTCTTCGCCTATGCGTCCACCACGGTGCCCAAAATCACCGTGATCATGCGCAAGTCCTACGGCGGCGCTTACATCGCCATGTGCTCGAAGGAACTGGGCGCGGACGCCGTCTTTGCCTGGCCCACCGCTGAAATCGCCGTCATGGGCGCGGAAGGCGCAAGCAACATCCTCTACAAGGGCGAACTGGACAAGATCACCGATCCGGCAGCCAAAGCCGCCCGCCGGGCCGAATTGCTGGCGCAATACCGCGAGCAATTCAGCAACCCTTACCAGGCTGCGGGCATCGGCAGCGTCACCGACGTCATCGAGCCTTCGGAAACCCGGGCCGTCGTCGCCCAGGCGCTCCGCAACACCCTCACCAAGCGCGAAGTGCGGCCGCCGAAAAAACACGGCAACATCCCGCTCTAATCGCTGGAACTTCAAGCCGGTTTCCACCATACTGTTTTTTATGGTGGAACCGGCTGCGGTTCCCGCCGACTTTCAAAAACTGACTTCCAAAACTATGAGTCAAGCGACACCCAACACCCTTTCGGCAGAAAACTCGGCTCTCGTCGCCGTCATCACGGCAGCCATTCACGCCGCGATTGAAGCTCCTGCCAAAATCCTCTCCATCCGCCAAGTCAACCCAGGTCAAACCCCCGAGGCAGCGCGTATGGCGTGGGCGCTCGAAGGCCGCCGCCACATCTTCACCTCACACAAACTTCGCTAATCTCCCATGAAACGCTTACGCATCACCGTCGAAGGTAAAACCTACGAAGTCACCGTCGAACTGCCCAACGAAACCGTCTCTTCGGCGGGCGTCTCCGCCCCCGTTGCCTCCGCATCCCCCGTCTCCGCCTCCGCGCTCTCCGCAGCCGGGCCCGGCATGATTGTCAGCCCGCTGGGCGGCAACCTCGTCGGCCTCAACGTCAAGGTGGGCGACGAAGTCAAGGAAGGCGATCAAGTCGCCGTTCTGGAAGCGATGAAGATGAACACCTACATCAACGCCCCGAGCGCAGGCAAAGTCGCCGAGGTGCTCGTCGCCGTCGGCACCGCCGTCCAAGAGGGACAGGCATTGGTTCGCATCGAATAATCCACGCCATTCGAAAACTTACTCACCACCACCTCACCCATCAAACCCTAGCATGACCGGGTTGATCGCCTTGCACCAAAGGGCGATCCACCCGCCAACCCGGCACGGCAGGTGATCCCTTCCGCGCCGGTTTTTCTTTATGTCCACACCACTGCCCAAGCTTACAGCCGCCGAAGCGGCCTCTCTCATCAACGATGGCGACACCATCGGTTTCAGCGGCTTCACCCCTGCGGGCTCGCCCAAAGCGGTCTCGCTCGCGCTGGCTGAACGCGCCAAAGCCCTTCACGCCGAAGGCAAACCCTTCAAGGTCGGCGTCGTCACCGGCGCTTCCACCGGCAAATCCCTCGACGGCGCGCTTGCACTAGCTGACGCCATCTCCTTCCGCACGCCCTACCAGTCCAACGCGGATCTGCGCAAGAGCATCAACGCCGGAAAGACGCGCTACTTCGACATGCACCTCTCCATGGTGGCGCAAACCCTGCGCTATGGCTTCCTGGGCAAAGTGAACTGGGCCGTCATTGAAGCCTGCGACGTCACCCCGGAAGGCGAGATCGTCGTCACCTCGGGCGTCGGCATCGCCCCCACGGCCTGCCGTCTCGCCGACAAGATCATCATCGAACTCAACGCCAACCACCCGGCGGCCCTGCGCGGATTCCATGACATCTACGAACCGCTCGACCCGCCGCACCGCCGCGAGATCCCGGTTTACAAGCCTTCCGACCGCATCGGCAGCCCCGTCATCAAAGTCGATCCCGCAAAAATCGTCGGCGTCGTCGTGACCAACCAGCCCGACGAAACCGGCGGCTTCGACGAAGCCACGGACGTCACCAAGCAAATCGGTGAAAACGTCGCCAACTTCCTCGCCTCCGAGATGAAAGCGGGCCGCATCCCCGCCGAATTCCTGCCCATCCAGTCCGGCGTCGGCAACATTGCCAACGCGGTTCTCGGCGCGTTGGGCATCCACCCCGACATCCCGGCCTTTGAGATGTACACCGAAGTCATCCAGGACTCCGTCATCGGCCTCATCCGCAACGGCAAGATCAAGTTCGCCAGCGGCTCCTCGCTCACCTTGAGCAACGACGTGCTCAAGTCGATTTACGACGACATCGAGTTCTTCCGCGCACGCATCGTCCTGCGCCCGCAGGAAATCTCCAACAACCCGGAAATCGTGCGTCGCCTTGGCCTCATCACCATCAACACCGCGATTGAAGTGGATGTCTTTGGCAACATCAACAGCACCCACATCATGGGCAAAAACATGATGAACGGCATCGGCGGCTCGGGCGATTTCACCCGCAACGCCTACCTCTCCATCTTCACCTGTCCGTCGGTGGCCAAGGGCGGCGCCATCAGCGCCATCGTCCCCTTTGCCAGCCACCTCGACCACAGCGAACACTCCGTCTCAGCCGTCATCACGGAGAACGGCGTCGCAGACCTGCGCGGCAAATCGCCGCAGGAACGCGCCTTGGAGATCATTGACAAGTGCGCCCACCCCGACTACCGGGGCCTGCTCCACGCCTACCTGGATTACTTCCCGAACAGCCACACGCCGCAGGCGCTGTGCGCCGCCTTCGGCATGCACCAGCACTACGCCAAAACCGGCGACATGCGCGGCGTCAACTGGGGGCAGTTCGGCAAGTAGGGTTCAAAAACCTACCGAAACAATGCAA
>SESG01005527.1_pt1 | contig 14225 bp, 14 predicted proteins | sample 3171421 | NCBI WGS metagenome assembly SESG01 (sample SAMN10866946, study PRJNA518727) | freshwater metagenome | biome: subpolar coniferous forest; feature: holomictic lake; material: water; isolation source: holomictic Lake 227, 6 m and 8 m depth | place: Canada: near Kenora, Ontario | collected... | reverse complement strand
GCTATATCTTTCATTGTCTCCATCAGGCTTCGGGCAAGACCTTGCCTTTTAAACTCTTTTTTTACCGCCAGATTGTGCAAATGAACTTCATCGGCAATCAACCGGAAAATAATGTAGGCAGCTAGAATACTCTTACTCCCATAATTTATCCGTATCACCAGACACTGAGCAAGTTTGTTTTCAAGTTCTTCAGCAAACATTCCTTCAGTCCATGGTGAAGAAAATGATACTTTTTCGATTGCCAGGATTTCGGGCAGATCGCTCTTTTGCATCAGATCTATTGTCACCTGAGCATCAGTTATTTTAGAAGACATGGAATAATTCCAAAGCTACGGCAATAATTAAAAAGATTGCGCAAAAAACAGGTATCGCGCCTCGCAGCTTGATTGTATTGAGTGCTACCGCAATGCCCAGTATCGGCAGAAAGTAGTAGATCATCGTCAGCATTTTCATTATCGCAGGCGCCAGTTTGGGATAAACCCAGATTACCGCCGGAATGAAAATTGCCTGAAGAACTAAAAGATAAACTATGTAGAATAACAATGTCTTGAGTAAACCCAGATAAGTTTTTTGTTCAATTGCACGGATATCTGAATTTTTTGCATCTTCGAGTGCCTGATCGGAAAGATGATCGTTAGATTTAATGATCAATACGTCGATTTGCTTAGCCAGAATTCCAAAAGGGATAAATAGTAAAATCGAAAAAGCGATTAATTCTGGAGATACACTGCCTAGCTTCCAACCTGCTAAAATGGCAACGGATGTTGCCAGTACGGCGACCAGAGAATCATTGGGCGGGATGTAAATGCCAATCGGAACGCGATCAATCCAAAACATTTCTATCATTGCCCCGATGATTAAGCCGGCATAGGGATTGTTTAAAATAAGTCCGATAACAGGTGCGATAACTATCGGTCGGGAAATCATGGCCTGGATAAAGATTCGATCAAGACACAGCAGGCCGCCGCAAAAAGATATCAAAATAATTTGTGTGAACAAGCTGAGCCCCCCTTCGGCAGGAGCCGGAGTTTCAACAATAACCCTTCAGGAATTCTCTAATATTAACAGCCTTTTCCCGTGGCACTCGTTTTAATTCTACGAGAACCCCTGCGTTTTCTAATAGAGTTATCACATCCGAAATTTCATTATCGCACAAAAAGACGGAAGGCGCACAGCATAATTTGTATTTTTCGTTATGAATATTGCCTATATTTAGTTTGTCAAAATGAAAACCAAGATTATATGCCTTGCAGGCATCGGCAATATTGCTAAACAGAACGATAGACCTTTTGCCGCTTTCATGATTGTAGGCATAATTTCGGGCAAAATCTTCAACTGGCAGGATATTTACTTCAATCTCGCTGGGCACAGCCATTCTAATTACAGTTTCACAAAAGAAATCACTGGCCGCGTTATCATTTACAACAAAAATACATTTTGCCTTAGTGAAAGGCACCCATGCTTCCAGTATCTGACCATGGACAAGCCTGTTATCTACTCGAACCAAAGCTATGTCGTAAGTATCTGCCAATTATTCACCCGTTGCTTTTTTTCTTAATATTTCACTGGCCAGTGAAATATTCTTCTTCCCGTAATCCTTAATAAAACAGGCAAACTCCTGAAGTGTTGTTTCTTCCTTTACTTCCGACAACTTAAGCAACATCGGCAAATTCACGCCGGTTAAGACTTCAACCTTTCCCTCTTTCATAAATGACAGCGAGATATTGGAAGGAGTGCCGCCAAAAAGATCCGTAAGAATTAATACTCCCCTGCCCTTATCCAGTTTTTTTATCGCGTTACTGATTTCTTTTTTTAAATCTTCTACTCCTTGAGTCTGTTCAACGCAAACATGCATTACATCACTGAGCTTACCTTTAATAGACTCCGCGGCCTTAATCAATTCATTTCCTAAATTACCATGAGTGGTAATGAGTACACCAATCATCTTTCTTCCCCCCTGAATTCTTCCAGGCATTTACGCCTGTATCCCCCAAAATTAAGGACGTAAGCTAATGGATTGAACAATAATTGTCAAGGCTTATAAAGTTATATTTTTTATGATTCATCATACTGCTATTTTCCGGTATGTATCTGTTATAATGAATAATATTATAGTTTTATTATCATCATTTAATCCGAATTGCAGGCAAATATTTTCATTGTTGATTTTTACGCTTTCTTGATTTAGAAGAATTACTAAACCTATGAACTATTTATTAAATACCACCGAAGATTACCATATAAATAAACTTACTTCTTTGGGTTGGGAGCTGACTGTTTGCAATGCTCTTTACCCGAAATCAAGCCCGTGCCGTAATGTTCTGCAATTTCAGGATTCCTTCGGTGTCCAGCTCTACCATTTTTTAAATAAATTAATTCCACTGCACGAAATCCATAACGTCCTGGAAGTCGGCGGTGGTCTGGGCTATCTTATGCATGATTTCCTCAGCATCAATCCGGCACTTTCAGCGACGATGCTGGATATTTCCCCTTATCTTTTGGAAAAGCAGAAACAAGCTTTATCGGAATTTCATGTCTGCTTTTGTCATAAAGATATATTGAAAATTGCCGCAGATGATCTTGCTCGTTTTGATCTGGTAATTCTGAATGAAAATCTGGGTGACTTGCCGACTCTTGTTGCAAATCGCGATAAAAATCCCGCTGGCGATAAACAATCAAAACACTTTCAGAAAAGATTAGAATATTTTCAGGACAACTACGCGCTTTCTTTTTCAGCGGCAGAAAATATTAATATTGGAGCAATGGATGTTTTGGATAAGCTCTGTCATGCCCAAATAAAATACATTTATCTAAGCGATCATAGCTGTGAAGCCTTGATACCCACTCACCTTAAGCCTTACCTTAATTTAGCATCATCAAACAATCCGGAAAAAATTACACTTAAAGGTCACGATGAGTACACGACAAAATTTTCCTGCCTGCAGAAAATCGCACAGCACTGCAATTATAAAGTTACGCGTGGACAGTTTGCGGATTTCCTGCAACCGAATTTTAGTGACAAAGTTAAGACGGCATTGAGACTAGAAACTCCATATACCTCGGAGCAGGAAATTATCCGCCATTTCGTTTATGATCTTTACAAGTATGAATATATGGTGATAATGAAAAATACATGACAAAAAGGAGAAAATTAATGAATATTATCAAAATCGGCGCTCTTTGTTTTATTCTTTCATGTTTCTTTGCCGCTGAATGTTTTGCTTTTCGTTGCGGCACCGGGCTGGTGAGCACCGGAGATTCTAAGACCCGTGTCCTGGTAACATGCGGTCCGCCTACATCTAAGGCAACTTCCTGCGCAAATCCTCAAGAATCAACGACTACCACAAAAAATGGTAAAATCAAAAAAACTAAAAAATGTAGTACCAAGGCGGATGTGTGGCATTACAACTGCGGTAATGATGATTTTATCTATGTACTTACATTTGAAAACGGCAAATTAACTAATGAAACAACAGAAGGAAGAGGAAAAGGGAAATCCGATTGCAGTGGAAAATAAAGGCGGCAAGAATTGCTGCCGCCTTTATCTGGAATATTGTTATAATGAATTTTAAAATTTAAGAATTAAATTATTATTTAGCTTCTATTTTTGTGCTCATTCCAAGAAGCTTGGCAAAAATCAGTACACCACCTGTAAAGAATATTCCACCAGCCACGAGCACAATCAACCATTGAATAGTCAATTGCTCTTTCCCGAAGATTAATGCAATTGTAAAATAAACGAATGCGTAGTTATTAAAAAAAATATGGGCAATATCGCCCATGGCGATTATCAAGAAAACCAAAACAAATACAACTATAAGTGATCCACCCAGTACACCAACAGTGGGTGCTATTGCTGCAACTGCTATTGGTACAAGCGCCGCCAATAAAAGTCCAAACACTGCACCAACAAAAATATTAGTCAAATTTTTAACATCTCCACAAGTATATCAAAATGGACATGTCCAGCGATAATTTATTGTGTGTGGCTAATGATAATTAATCTTGAGCTTTGATCAACATCGTTGCCGGATCGAGAAGTAGGGAATCTTGCTTGGCAGTGTTAGCCTGACCTTTGAGAGCTTTAATATATACTTCTTCACCTTTTGTCGACAGTTGGACAAGAACATCGAACAAATCAGCAACGTGTAGAAAAGAAAGTGGCAGACCGTTTTCTTTCGGCGGTTCATGCCGATGCGTATGTACGGTGAACCAGATATTCATGGAGTATTTGGCAGCTAGTTCCTTCAAGTTAACTAAAAGACCACGGCCTGATTCGTCAAACTTCAAACCGTCAATTATCACAGTATGCGGCTTGAAAATATTCTGCTGCATCAAATCGGTTAACCGTTCTTCGAGTTTAGGCACGCTGAAACCTTCCACCCGAAAGGTCATGATAAAACGATATGATTGAATTTTATCCCAGTATTCCTGAATCTCAGCTGTACTGTATTTTTCCGCGATATTATTAAATAGTTCGTGATACCAGACATCAACTTTGCTTACAGCGTCATGAAGACTGACATGCAAAACAGACTGTTCCCGCATCATTGTGTTTAAGGCCATCTGGACCAGAAGAGCCGTTTTGCCGAGTCCCGCATAAGCCAGTACCGCGCCAAACCCGCCGTGGGGTAAAATGTCTTCATCAGCGTAACCAAGATTAATCAGGGGATTTCTATAAATTATTTCTTTTTTTAACATGACAATGTCCTTATAAGATAAATGGATTATATTTTCTTCTCGTTTTAATGCAACGCTGTTTCTTAACATGCTTCTACTATATACTATGGCTATGCAGCCGATTTTTTATTCTGGGCAACATCGAGCGCGATCTTTTCTGCGATTGACTGCGGTACCTGACGGTAAATAGAAAATTCCATTGTGAACTGAGCTTTCCCCTGCGTCGCTGATCTTAGTATCGTCGAGAAACCAAACATTTCCGCCAAAGGCATCTGCGCTTCAATTACGCTCATCACACCTTCATCCTGCGAACCGACGATCATGCCGCGTCGTTGATTTAGTAGTCCCATTACCGGACCTTGAAACTCTGCCGGCGTTTCCACAACAACTTTCATAATCGGTTCATGAATAACCGGTTTAGCGCGTAAATATGCCTCTCGAAAAGCGCCGCGGGCGCAGGCCTGGAAAGCCATATCCGAAGAATCCACCGCATGGGAAGCGCCATCATTTATTAATACTCTTACACCGGTAATCGGGAATTCCAGTTTAGGACCCTTGGCCATGCTTTGCTTAAATCCCTTTTCACAGGCAGAAATATATTGTGTGGGAATTGAGCCACCGAATATTTTATTTTCAAAAATAAACTCGGCCTCGCTTGTCGGTTCGATATATCCGGCAATGCGCCCGAATTGTCCAGAGCCACCGGTCTGCTTTTTATGGGTATAATTAAACTCGGCACGCTGGGTTATAGTTTCACGATAAGCTACGCGGGGATTTCCGGTAGTAACTTCGGCATCGTATTCCCTCTTCATTCTTTCCACATAAATTTCCAGATGCAGTTCGCCCATTCCTTCGATGATCGTCTCATTTGTTTCCGGATCAACAAAAGTCTTGAATGTAGGATCTTCTTTGGAAAACCGGTTCAATGCTTTCGACATGGACATCTGCGATTTGTTATCTTTAGGTACGATGGCCAGTGAAATAACCGGTTTGGGCACATACATGGAAGTCATCGTCATATTGATACCTGGAGAAACAAACGTATCACCTGATGAACATTCAATTCCAAATAAAGCACCAATATAACCGGCGCGCAAACTATCTACTTCTTCCATTTGATCGGCATGCATCCGCGCAAGCCTGCCTACTTTTACTTTTTTGCCATTACGGACATTGACAATAGTCGAACCTTTCTCCACTGTACCCTGATAAACACGGATGTAAGTCAATTGTCCATACTTTCCGTCTTCGAGTTTAAAGGCCAGAGCAACAATTGGTTTTTCCGAATCACTTTCCAGCACAACCTGCTCTTCATTTTTATCCATATCCAAAGCGATGTTTTCTACCTCCGATGGACATGGCAAAAGATACGTAACACCATCGAGCATGGGCTGCACTGCCTTGTTTTTATATGCTGAACCCATATAAACAGGGGTGATTTCTCTTTTTAATGTACCTTTACGCACAGCAGCATAAAGCATTTCCGACGATATTTCTTTTTCTTCCAAGATGGCTTCGGTTAAATCATCAGAAAAGAGTGAGGCGGCATCAATGAGCTCTTCTCTTTTTGTTTTTGCTTCTTCCAGCAGTTTTGCCGGTATTTCTTCTGTGCGGACAGTTTCTCCATTATCGCCATCAAAATACAGAGCTTTCATTGAGACAAGATCAACCACACCTTCCACGTCCGTTTCCAGACCGATTGGTATTTGCATGGCCACAGCGTTATGTCCCAATTTTGTCCTGAGTTGGCTGATTACCCGGAAAGGATTGGCGCCACTGCGATCACACTTATTGATAAACGCGATGCACGGAACCTTATATCTTTTCATTTGCATGTCAACTGTTATAGATTGAGATTGAACGCCACCAACGGCACACAACACAAGAATAGCTCCATCCAATACGCGCAACGATCTTTCAACTTCAATGGTAAAATCGACGTGGCCGGGTGTATCAATTATATTTACTTCATAGCCGTTCCATTCACAATAAGTTGCTGCCGAAGCAATGGTAATACCGCGTTCCTTTTCCAGCTCCATGGAATCCATGGTTGCCCCTACTCCGTCTTTACCTTTCACATCATGAATGGCATGAATCCTCTTTGTGTAAAAAAGAATTCTTTCGGTAAGCGTCGTTTTTCCGGAATCAATATGTGCGCTTATCCCGATATTGCGAATTTTTTGATCGTCGATCTTCATTTTACTCTTTTCCTTAAAATATTTTTTTAGTTATTGCTGGACATTAGTATCCCCCACGATTCGATCCGTGCAAATATCTCATTATCCCCTACGCTGCGCTTCGGGGATCGTTCGACTTACCAATTTCAATGCACTACGTTTTTGAAATTGGAGTCTCACGAAAAATCCCCGCATTTGGAAGAATCTCTGCCAGATGGGGGAGCCACTGTACAACGAATCTTTGTGTGTATGATTTTATAGATGTTTTTTCGGAATATGTCAAGACAATTTAATCAGATAATTTAATCGGCCTCTTTCTGGTCCTCATTATTGACTCTTGAATCCAACATCTATATAATACCAAACATTACCAAGTATTTCACTTTTTTAAGGTTGGCAATTTATGGGTAAAATTAAATGGAACATCATCTGGGGCATTGCCATAACTGCTGTCTTTCTTGTATTGCTCTTTATTCGTCTTGATTATTTTTCCGGAAGTCCTGAACCTGCCATAGATGTTTCAGAAAATATTTCCTCAAGGCCGCCGGAAACGTGGATGAATATTTATCAGCAGAAAAATAAAATCGGCGTCATTCACCGGACTTATGGCCGTAAGGATAATTTGATTCAAATCAGTGAAACAGTTTCCATGCGCATAAACACGGCGGGAGTTACGCAATTAATCAACATTTCCACTCAAAGCGATCTTAATCCCGACATGACTCTTTCTTCATTCAATTTCGATTTAACCTCCAGCCTGTTTCGATTCAACGCGCATGGAAAGGTGGTCAACAATAAGCTTATTTTATTTACCGGCACGCCGGACGCGCAGACTAAAAATGAACTCGCTTTAAAATATATCCCTCATCTTAGTGGAAATATTTATGGAGCGGCATTCCATGCCGGTTTGGAAAAGGATGTAGTCCGCAGCTTCACTATTTTTGATCCTTCGACACTTACCAATACTTCCATTAAAGTTACCCGCAATGCCGATGAGATAATTCCTATTATGGAAAAGCGAGTTCTCACCCAAAAATATTGCGCCGATTTTATGGGGGCTAAAAACTGCGCCTGGCTGGATAAAACCGGCGAGGTGTTAAAGGAAACCGGAATTTTAGGGCTCTCGATGGAAAAAGTCAGTCAGGAGAAAGCCCGCGAGGGAATCTCAACCCAAAACACTATTGACTTCACTCAAATGGCCTCCATCAAGCCCAACAGAGAAATTGCCGAACCCGGTAAATTAACCGAAATAAAAATTAAGCTAAGCGGCCTTAGTAATCCTCCAATTCATATAAACGGCGACAGGCAGTCATTCAAGCAAAACGTCTTGACCATCACTCGTGAAAAGCTCCCTGCCGCAACGCTTGGCAAGATAGATATTCCACAAGGTATTTCCGCTTTCTTAAAACCTGCGCCACTAATACAATCTGATCATCATCAAATAAAAACCCAGGCACAAAAGATAGTGCTGCCTTCTGATTCTCCACAGGAAAAAGCAAGAAAGATTGTTAATTGGGTTTATGTGAACGTGGAAAAGAAACCGGTATTATCAGTGCCAAACGCACTGGAAGTTTTGAAAAATAAAGTTGGTGATTGTAACGAACATGCCGTATTGACTGCTGCCCTGCTGCGTGCCGCCGGAATTCCTGCGCAAATTGAAACAGGTCTGGTTTATCTTCGTGGCCGTTTTTATTACCACGCGTGGAATCTCGCCTATATTGGTAAATGGATCACTGTTGATGCCGTTTTTAATCAAATGCCTGCCGATGTCACACACATTCGCTTAGTACGCGGTGAAGGCGGCGAACAACTGGACTTACTTGGTTTTATGGGAAAAATTCAACTGGAGGTAATATCCGAAAAACAATGATTGATATAATAAACCTGACTAAAGATTACGGAACTACCATAGCGGTTAACGATCTGAGCCTACGCGTTGCCTCCGGTGAAATTTATGGTTTTATCGGCCCAAACGGCGCGGGCAAAACTACAACGATCCGCATGATGGGCGGGATTATTGCCCCTACATCCGGAAGCGTTATCATTGATGGCTTTGATATGGCCAAAAATCCGGTAGGCGCAAAACAAATCATCGGCTTTGTCCCGGACAGGCCTTTTCTTTACGAAAAGCTCACCGGCAGAGAATTTTTAAAGTTTTCCTCTGATTTATACAGCGTGGATCCCGGCATATTTGAGCAAAAATCGGCATCCCTTTTAAAGCAATTTGCCCTCTGGGATTGGGCTAATGAAATAATTGAAGCCTATTCGCATGGCATGAAACAAAGACTCATTATTGCCGCCGCCTTATTGCATGACCCGAAAGTATTGATTATTGATGAACCCATGGTAGGGCTTGATCCCACGGGGGTGCGGATGGTTAAAGATATTTTAAAACAACTGGCCGCAAAAAATATAACTATTTTTCTTTCCACACATACCTTAAGCATCGCGGAAGATTTGTGCCATAGAATTGGTGTGATCTCCAAAGGTACTTTGCTTGCGCAAGGAACACTCGCCCAGCTAAACCAAGCCGCAAAGACTGGAGAAGCCAAGCTCGAAGAAGTTTTTTTAAACTTAGTCAGCCAAGAGTGGACATTATGAATACAATTTTCATTTTATTGAGACCTCGCCTGCTTTCCTTTTTCAACAACTACCGTTTGGGAAAGAAAAATAAAAGCTGGATAAGGCTTTTCATGTTTGGCTCTGTCGGAGCGGTTTTCTGGGTTGGCAGTTTCATTATGTTTTACCGCGTCTTGTTATATTTCCAGAGCGTGCAGGACTTTGGCGATATACTGGCCATGAAACTTCTTTCCATGATTATCATAACTTTTTTTGCTCTTCTTCTTTTCAGCAGTATAATTAACAGCTTATCGCATTTTTATTTGAGCCGTGATCTGCCACTTTTGCATTCACTGCCTGTGGATGCTAGAACTATTTTTCTGTCCCGCTTTCTACTTAGCGTATTCGATTCCTCCTGGATGGTGGTAGCATTCAGCCTTCCTGTGTTTCTGTCTTATGGCCTGATTTATAAAGCGGGCATCTTATTTTATCTGATTGCCTTAATCGCTATAATCGTGATGTGCCTGATTGCCACAGCAATCAGCAGTATTGTGGTCATGGTTGGAGCAATCGCCTTGCCTGCGGGAAAAATTCGTACGCTTTTTGTTATTATGGGAGTGGGTTTAGCCATCCTTCTTGTAGTTGCGCTACGCATGATCAGGCCGGAACAATTGGTCAATCCAGATAGTTTTGCCTCCGTTGTAACTTATTTGAATTCACTTCAAAATCCCAACTCTCCATTTCTGCCGACAACATGGATAGCCGATATAATTGTATCCGCGATAAACGGCAATATGAAAACCTCCTTATTTAATTTGGCGCTTGCCACAAGCTGCGCCTTTAGTCTGATTTTCTTCAATGAATCGCTTGCCCGCGTGGCTTATTTTTATGGCTTCTCGCAGGCGCAAACAACACCAAAGCGACTTTTTGCGCCGGTTAACTTCAAAGGATGGGATTGGGAACATTTACTTAATTTTCTCTCGCGGCAGGCAAAAGCATTTGCCGTTAAGGAAATCCGCACTTTTTTCCGTGATTCCACCCAATGGCCACAGCTATTCCTGATCGGCGCATTAATCGTGGTTTACCTGTATAATTTTTCCGTTTTGCCTCTGGATAAATCACCGATGAAAACAGTTTATCTGCAAAACGTTTTTTCTTTTTTAAACATGGGACTTGCCGCTTTTGTTCTTTCCGCGATTGCCGCCCGCTTTGTATACCCTGCAGTCAGCATGGAAGGAGAAGCTTTCTGGATTATTCAGGCAGCACCGGTATCTATTAAAACATTTCTGTGGATTAAGTTTTTCTTATATTATGTACCGTTAATTATTTTGTCGGAGATTCTTATCGTTGCCTCTAACTTACTTCTTGGGGTTACTCCCTTTATGATGATTCTGTCGGCAACAACTATTTTCTGCCTTGTTCCCGCTGTAGTAGCCATGGCTATTGGCTTGGGCGCAATTTATCCTGATTTCAAATCGGAAAATCCCGCCTTATCAGTCACCAGTTTTGGCGGCCTTTTATTTATGCTTTGCTGTTTCGGTTTAATAATTCTTGTTATAATTCTGGAAGCAGGCCCGGTTTATTACATATTCATGTCTATGATGCGCGGTCAGAGCTTATCGATACTGCAAATTATCTGGACGATTGTATCTTTTACGCTTGTCCTTTTTCTTTGTACTCTGGCGACAAGATACCCCATGCGAATGGGTGAAAAAAGCCTCCAGGTTAAGTAAGAATTTTAAAAATATTGTCTTGATTTTACTTGCGCGATAAGTTAAACAAACGCGCATTCGAATGAGGCTGCTTTATCCAGATCCAGCAGAGATCTTATTGAGATATTGAAAGGAGTTTTCATGGCAAAATATGATTCAAAATCCCTGAGAAATTTGGCAGTAATCGGTCACGGTGGAACGGGCAAAACATCCCTTTGCGAATCCCTTTTATTTGTTTCCGGCAAAAGCGAAAGGCTCGGAAGAGTCGATGATGGAACATCTTCTATGGATTATGAGCCAGAAGAGCAAAAACGCCGCGTTTCGATTACATCTTCAGCAAATTTTGTTGAGTGGGATAAACACAAAATTAATTTTCTTGATACTCCGGGAGATTCCAACTTTTCCTTTGATATAAAATGCTCTGTCAGCGTTGTAGATAATGCTGTTGTGGTGGTTGATGCCGTTGGTGGTGTTGAATTTCAAACGCAAAAAGTTTGGGAATTGGCAGATGAATTCAATCTTCCACGCACCATATTTATCAACAGAATGGACCGTGAACGCGCTGATTTCAATAAAGCACTGGATAGTATCAAAACCAAATTCAAGAAAAAAGTAACCCCCATCTGCCTGCCTATTGGCTCTGAAGATAAATTTAATGGTCTTGTTGATCTGATTAATTCTAAAGCTTATTTGTTTAGCGATAATAAAGGTGTCGGTAAAGCCACCGATATACCGGCGGAAATGATGGAGGAAGTAAATAGTTTCCGCAGCACGATGATTGAGGATATTGCTGAGGCCGATGATGAACTGATGAACAAATATCTGGAAGCAGGCGAACTTTCACCCGAAGAGCTTAAATCAGGATTAAAAAAAGGTGTCTCTTCAGGAAACCTGATTCCGGTTATATGTGGATCCGCAGTAAAAGGTATTGGTATCTCACTGCTTCTTGATCTGGCAGTTAGTTCCTTTGCTTCACCTGTTGATCACGGATCGGTAAAAGGAATCAAACCAGGAAAAACTGACGTTGAAGAAAGGCAGCCCGCTGAGGATGCGCCATTTTCCGCTATCGTCTTTAAAACCATTGCCGATCCTTACGCCGGCAGGTTGACTTTGTTCCGCGTTTATTCCGGCAAGCTCAATCCAGATTCGGCTGTCTATAACTCGTCAAGAAAAATTACCGAAAAATTCGGTCATATCTTTTTTCTGGAAGGGAAAAACCAAAAACAGGCCGAAGGTCTTATTCCCGGTGATATTGCCGGTGTGGCCAAACTTAAAGAAACTATCACCGGTGAAACTCTTTGCAATGAAAAAGCACCGATTATTTTTAGCAAGGTAGCAATTCCGCCGCCTATTATGTCTTTTGCCATTGAACCAAAAACGAGAGGTGATGAAGACAAGATTGCGTCATCGATTCACCGCCTGACTGAAGAAGACCCGACTATCGTCTTTTCCCGCAATGTTCAGACCAAAGAGATGATTCTTTCCGGTATGGGCCAGGTTCATATTGAAGTTAATATTGATAAAATGAAAAGAAAATTCGGTGTCGAAGTCAATCTGAATACACCGAAAGTACCTTATTTAGAAACCATTAAAGGCAAAACCAACGTTCAGGGCAAATACAAGAAACAATCAGGCGGACGCGGTCAGTTCGGCGATTGCACAATCGATATTGAACCGCTGCCACGTGGCGCGGGATACGAATTTCTCGACAAAATTGTCGGCGGTGTTATTCCGGGTCAATATCGCCCGGCCGTTGATAAAGGCATTGTGGAAGCAGCGGCAAAAGGAGTACTTGCCGGTTATCCCGTGGTTGACTTCAGAATATCATTGGTTTTCGGCTCTTATCATACGGTGGATTCATCGGAAATGGCTTTTAAAATCGCGGGCTCCATGGCCTTTCAAAAAGGTGTTATGGAATGTCAACCGATATTGCTTGAACCTATCGTGAATATTGCCATTGAAATTCCCGACGAATATATGGGAGACGTCATTGGTGATTTAAACAGCAGACGAGGACGTGTTCTGGGTATGGATACAAATGCATCCAATCAAATCATTAAAGGTCAGGTGCCGCTTGCGGAAATTCTGAAATACGCGCCGGATTTGCGTTCCATGACCAGTGGCCGGGGAAATTTCACTTACACCGATTCCCATTATGAGGAAGTTCCATCTTATATCGCGGATAAGATTATAGCGGCATCGAAAAAAGAAGAAGAGTAATATCGTTACAGCTTTTTGTTTTCATCAATAATAGGTGGCGGTTCGTTTATACGCATTTCCTTGCGTAAATCTCTGATAGTTTTGTTTAATCTACTATTTGCGCGGCTTAGACGAAACCTCTCTACAACTCCCAAAAACCAGGTTATAATAACGCCTAGCAGCAAGGCGGCAAAAATGAGCATATACGCCGGCACATCAATATCTTTCACATAATAATATTTAATTGTTACGACCTGCTCATTTAAATTAGAAAACGTAACGATAAAAAACGCAAATACAATAACAAGAATAAAATAAAATATTTTCATCTAATCAGACCTCCTGATAATTTTTTAAATAGAGGCGCAAGTTTAGCCGCTGTAATTGCAACATCCTCCGGGATCACACGCACTTCACCAACAACACTCATAAAATTTGTATCACCTTCCCAGCGTGGAATTACATGGACATGAATATGTTCTTCAATTCCTGCGCCTGCCGCTTTGCCTAAATTCATCCCGACATTAAAGCCGCCCGGTTTCATCGCTTCTTTTAATACTTTGATGGAAATATCCACCAAGGTAAATATTTCTGTTCTTTCATCCAGAGTCAAGTCTGCTAGTTGACCGACGTGACGGCTGGGAATAATCATCAAATGCCCACCCACATAGGGATACCTGTTCATCATGACAAAACATGTCTTGCCTTCGAATACAACATATTCGTCACACCGAATGGAGCATTTGCAAAAAACACAACCATCCGGTTTTTCATCGGTTAGATATGCCATACGCCAAGGTGCAAAAATTGTTTCCATTTTAATGACCGTATACCAAAAATAGCAATTAGTAATTTATATGCTAATTATCCTACCTTCTATTTCCTTGTCAATTTCTAA
>SESG01004321.1_pt1 | contig 14232 bp, 13 predicted proteins | sample 3171421 | NCBI WGS metagenome assembly SESG01 (sample SAMN10866946, study PRJNA518727) | freshwater metagenome | biome: subpolar coniferous forest; feature: holomictic lake; material: water; isolation source: holomictic Lake 227, 6 m and 8 m depth | place: Canada: near Kenora, Ontario | collected... | reverse complement strand
GTCAGAGCTATGTCTGGCTTGGTTTCCAACCACAGACCAATGCTGGCAGCTCCGACCTCCGGCTTGGGATGGTCTATTCCATGGATGGATCTTCAACGAACACCAACTCCACGAACCTCATGCCTTTGGGAAAAGCTTTGTTAATCCAAAGCGTCGCCTTGGCTCCGGTGAATACGTCAATCGCCACGAATTTTTCGGGTGTTGATCTCAGCACTGTGGGGGCCGGGATGAGCTTCATTATAGGAACAAATAAGTTCACAGGACCTTCTATCACCTTTATGCCCCTCGGGGAGGTGACCACGAATCCGTCCCCAATAAATACAGATGGATTCGATCCGATACTGGGATTTGGCCTACAACCGACTCGTGGAACAACCCTTCTTACCAATAATCTGACCGAGTTATTGATTGATGGGAGTGTCGGAATCCCCACCATCATCAGGCCATGAATCGTGTAATCAGAAGTCGCTGGTCTGGATTTTCTTTGATCGAGGTGGTCATCGCCATCGGGATCGTCTCCTTTTCCATCTTGGCGGTCGTCGGTCTTCTTCCGACGGGTCTTAAGACAGTCAAGAATGCCAATGAGCAAGCCGGTGCAGCCAATGTGCTGAATGCGATCGCGGAGAGCCTTCGCCAGGCCTCAAGCGTCGATGGCCTCACTTTCAGCAATGCTTTTGCTGGGCAACTCATTCTGTATAGCATTGGAGCATCCCCTACGAACACAACTTGGACAAATCTCACCCTTGAGGGGGTGACCAATGCTCAATTTTCCAGAATTGAAGCTCAGCTTTCGCTAACTCCTCCAAGCAATTTGGTTTCTCCGGGGCTGGCAACGATCAGTGTCGCATGGTCCGCCAATCCCAACCTGAGTTGGAATCCCTCATCCACTAACTGGTCTCATGCCGATGGATCGATCACGACGGGGATCCAATTTCTTCCCCGTTATTTCACAAACCAATGAAGTCCGAGCGATCCAGTCTTAAGGGGTTAGGACCGTTTGATCACAGGGATGCCTTCACCCTGGTCGAACTTCTTACTGCTACGGCGATCCTTTCGCTCCTTCTCATGCTGATGTTTCAGATTGTGAGTGAGATCCTTCAGTCAACCAAAGTTCAGAATCAACAGATGGAGTCCGTTGCCTCCGCACGACGCGCTCTGGATGTGATGGCCTGCGACCTTCAGAATGCCGTGGTGGGTGAGGATGTCTCAATCCTTGTGCCATCAAGCCCCGGAACCACGAATCTTTTTAGCTTGATGGCCTATCGAAGAGGACCGAACGGCGACGCCACCAACCGATTCCTTGCCATCAACTATTCCACGAATGGAAGTGATCAATTGTTCCGATCCTATGGGAGCGTGGACTATTCACAGACAAATTTTCTCACGGTGGCCTATGCTACTAACACCCCATCCTATCCCCTTGCTTCCCATATCTTGGGTGTGGAGGCTCTCTCCGTGACGGAGAGAACGAATTACCCAGTGACCTCATCCGTGTCACCCAATTGGGCGACGAATGCCTATAATAGCACGAATGCAAACACCCCTGATGGATTTAATGCGCTGATCACGACCAAGCCGAACTTCGCCTCGAGCCTGACGAACCGGAGCTATGCGATGCAGGTTTGGATCGCAGCCGTGGATGATCAGAATTACTCACTCCTGACCAATACGGGTAAATTGGATGCCGTGAAAACGGCGCTCTCCAATGCAAGCGACCCCTCGGGTTGGCGTGATGCAGTCGATGGATCGTCCATTCCTGCGCCTGCAAAATCCGGCATCAGGATTCTTAATAAGACCATCACCCTTCCATGATGATTCATAAACGCTCTTCAGCTATTTTTCCCACTAAGCGTGAGGATGGAATGGCTCTGGTCATCACCCTAGCGCTGATCGTCCTTGTCACCGTGGCGGCAGTAGCCTTCCTGTCGAGGGCAACAGGCAATCGCGCGGTTGAGGCGTCCCGTTCGAACCAAATACTCTCTGCTCAATTGGCCGAGACGGGAGGGGATTATGTCGAGGGGATTTTTTTACAGATGATCACAAATTCGGGAATGATCAATTTTACCAGTGTATCGGGAGGTTCTGTGACGAATTACACACCTACGAATCTTCCGGGAATGACTTGGATGGCACCGACACCACTGCTGATATCAACCATCTCTTTAACTGATACAAACTTTTACAACCTGATTAGGCAGAGCATACCTGACACGAATACACCCTCAATTGAGACAAATGCATCTGCGTCGGACAATACTGCGAATCCTTCACTGAACGGAAGGGTTGTAACCCTTGATCATTGGAATGCCCCCATGCTACTTCCCAATGGCTTTGCCTCCACCAATCAACTCCCTAACTGGATCTATGTGAACCGGGATGGGAGCATGACTCCGACCCCTTCAACCAACGTCATCGGGCGCTTTGCCTACAATGCCTATGACATTGGCGGATTACTGGACGCTAATGCGGCGGGGTGTCCTTCAACCATTGCTGCCGGCGCGACCAATCTTGCCGTCCTAAAAGGAACCCTTGCGGGTGCTGATCTCACGCAGTTGGGGGTTGCGACCTCGGATGCGGAGGCCCTTGTAAGTTGGAGGAATGCGGGAAGCATCACCAAAAGCACCCCGGTCGATTATCTCTCAGCGATAGCTACGAACGCTTTTATCTCTCCGGCACCCGGTGACCAGAGTTTTACGTCACGCCAAGACCTTATTCGTTATGTGCTGATGCAATCGAATTCTCTGACGAATGCACTCCCCTTCCTGACTCATTTTACCAGAGAGTTGGCAAGGCCATCGCTCTACACAAATGGGCTCAATCTGATGACCAACCGATTTGACCTCTCCAAGTTATCTAGAGGAACTTCGCCACCACTACCACCAAGTCCTGTCCTCACTGGAGCCACAACTGGTGACTTCTTTTCCATCATCTGCTCTGCATTGAATTTCTCCACGATTGCAGCTGAAAATGCCACCCCTATAGGGCATTTCACAACCCAAACACCGGATCCCGCATGGGCGGGGGATACGAATTTAAAAGCCGTGGCTATTGGAGCAAATATCATTGACCAGTTTAATACAAACAGCGCCGACCCGACCGATATTAACTATACCAATGCTACTTCCATCATAGAAACGGTGGCTGGGAAAAAACCTCTCCCTTATATTAGTCAGGTTTTTATGGTGTATAATATGACTACTAATACGATTGTGAGGGCGGGCGTCACCAATACAATCAGCACACTCTATTTTTCAGTAATACCGCAGGTCGCAATGGCAACCAATGCGACGAATCCCCCTGATTTTTATACCGATCTTTTAGGGGGAACATTGACTCTCCGATCCCCTGGTGCTGGTGCAACCGCAACGACAATTCCACCTTCTTCGGGAAGATTCACCAATCCAAGTATTCCAACTGGTACGAATCCCTTTCTAAACCCACTTTCTCCTGGATCGGCAACTAACATTGTTGAGGATGGGTTTTATTACACAACTTTAACTGTAACAAACGATGCTGGAGTTTATCCAACCAGTTTTTTAGTTAGCCTGAATAATCTATCCTTCTCTTTCGGTAAGAATTCAAATGTGTATTCAGCCTTTGGAATAGCTCAGACAAATACTAATTTTATTTCCGCCAATCTGACGGTGCCCCTTACCCCGATCACCCTGCTTCCAGGTGATATTTCTCCCGCCAGATCCACTCTGACTTCACTTGCTGCTATTGCTATCCAGTCTGTGGACCCAAGAACTTTAAGGGATGCGGGCAACACCAATACTATCCTGGCAGGTCCGACAAATACAGTTCTTGCGACCCCGATCACCCTGACGAATCCTTACAGTGGGATTAGCGGAACAACTATCACGGATACAAACTCCCAACCGACGCCTGCCAGAATTAATTCCGTGGGAGAGCTCGGGTATGTTTACCGCGAGATTCCGGGACGAACGATCGATTTCGTATCAGGCACCACCAACACGTCTCCGAGCAGTGACTGGAAGTTGCTCGACGTTTTTTCAGCTTTTCCCACGCCACCAAATGGGCTGCGCGCCGGAGTTCTAAACCTCAACACGCGTCAAAGTAATGTCATTGCTGCGGTTCTTTCCGGTGCCAGCATCAATGCGGAGGGGACGGGGACTTTAGCCGCTTCTGATGTGGCAACCTTTGCCAGTCAGATGGTGGCAAATACCTCCACCACGAACGCTCTGACAAACCGTTCCCAACTGGTGGATCTCGTGAATAACAATATCATTGCCTCCTCATCGGTGAGTGATAAGCAAGCCCGCGAAACTGCTATCCGGGCTCTGGCCGAGGTTGGCCAGACACGCACCTGGAACCTCCTGATCGATGTCGTGGCTCAGGCAGGGCATTTTTCACCCAACGCAATGGGTGCAGGCTCCTCGCCAACAGGGAGTCAATTCATCGTCGGGGGAGAGAATCGAGTTTGGGTCAGCACAGCGATTGACCGCTTCACCGGTCAGGTGATCGACCGTCAAGTCGAGCAGGTGAAGTAGTAGCGGGGAGGCAGCTAACCCCGAGGAATACCAACGTGACAAAATCGTCACAAAAAACTCTTTGCCTTACACAAAAAACTGCTTAATGTACAAACATCTCTTCGGAGACATAACGCAGCCTTAAGGTATCGGGGGGTATTCTTAAGGCTGCGTTATTTTTTTACCCTTTTTACTTTTGCAGGGCTTAAGCCTTTCCCATCATCACAGCGGCCCATTTCCCGCGTTTAAGGGTTTTGCAATGCTTGAGGCCCAGATCTTCAAAAACCGTGATAATCGTTCTCTCCTCCACGGCTAGGATGCCTGAGAGAATAAGGACTCCTCCCGGTTTGATCGCTGAGACAATCATTGCCGAGGCGGCGGTGAGGATGGTGGAGTAGAGATTCGCCGCCACGATGTCGAAGATCGGGCTCTTTCCCTTCTGCGTGGGAGGTGTCCATCGGAGGACGTCTGCCTTAAGGAAGCGGGAGCGGGAGAGTTGGTTGAGCAGGGCGTTCTCTTTGGAGATCCGGACACAGGCTTCATCGAAGTCACAACCCAGCACGTGACTTGCGCCCAGGAGCTCTGCGGCAAGGGCAAGGATCCCGGACCCGCAACCGAGATCAAGAAGCGACCAAGACTCATTACTCTTCCGGATCGGCGCGGCGGCTTCCACGAGCAGTTGGAGGCATCGGGCCGTCGTGGCATGATCCCCCGTGCCGAAGGCCATGCCGCTTGGGATGAGAAGAGCCTTCCCCCGTCCCGTTGCCCTCTCTTTGACGAACAGTTCCTTATCCCGGTAAATACGCAACTCACCGGCAATGCGTAGTGGATCGGTGATTTTAGAGGAGGGAGGCTGCCAGCCAGCGGCATCAAAGAGACGGACGGATCCTCCGAAAGCGGCCTTGATTTTTTTTGAGGTCGCTGCATCCGTATAGAGATCGAGCCGGATGGAGCGCGAGGCGGGGAATTTCTTGATCACAAGATTCTGCTCCCCGGCGAAGCGAAGGCGCTCCACCCAGGCATCCTCCCATTTTACAGAGGAAATCCTGGACCAGAGATGGGTGATCGGCATGGGGAAGCTTGTATCTGCAAGGGGCTTGTTAGGGAAGGAGCTTTGATTCATCGACTTACCAACTCTGAATGCCCCAGTGGAGCTTTTCGAACAGAGAATCAGACCTTGGGCCTCTTTTTTACTCTTTAAGGGGGGCTTTGCCAGATTCGTCTTGTTCAGAGAACGACCTCTTATAAGCTACAACCACTATGTCCACGGGAACCTTGCCCACCATGCACCGGCACGCAACGCCGGTATCAACACCGATGGCGTTCGATTCCAAAATCGAGGGGAACATCATCATCACCAAGCTTGATGCGGCCATCAACTGGATGCGCAAGAATTCCCTCTGGCCGATGCCGATGGGTCTTGCCTGTTGCGCGATTGAACTGATGGCGGCCTCGTCTTCCCGGTTTGATATCTCGCGTTTCGGTGCCGAGGTGATGCGATTTTCCCCGCGTCAGTCGGATGTGATGATCGTGGCCGGCACCGTGACCTACAAGATGGCGCTCTCCGTGAAGCGCATCTACGAGCAGATGCCGGAACCCAAGTGGGTGATTGCGATGGGTGCCTGCGCCTCCTCTGGCGGCATGTATCGTAGTTACGCAACGCTCCAAGGGGTCGATCAGATCATTCCTGTGGATGTCTATGTCTCGGGATGCCCTCCCCGCCCCGAGGCGCTCCTTGATGGTTTGATGAAACTTCAAAACAAACTGATGACCGAGCACTCGGTGCTTGATCAAAAGAGAGCTCTTTTGGATTCCCTTCGATGATTGCCGCAGACGACGCAACAAGGATCGAGGGCTCCTTCGCCCCCGACATTTTCGAGAGGAAAGAATTTCGTGGTGAAACCACCCTCTCGGTTCATGCGACACGTCTCCATGACGTGGCCCAATTCTGCCGCGACTCCCTAGGTTACGACCTGCTCCTCGATATCTGCAGTGTCGATCATTACGGTATTCATCCCCGGTTCGAAGTGGTCTACGAACTCTACTCGATAGCAAATAAAACCCACCTGCGTCTCAAGTGCACGACGGGTGAGGACGAGTCGGAAGTCGACTCGGTCTGTGATCTCTGGCCCACGGCCAACTGGCATGAGCGCGAGGTCTGGGATATGATGGGGATCAAGTTCCGCAACCATCCCGATCTTCGCCGCATTCTGATGTGGGAGGGATATCCCTACCATCCCCTGCGCAAAGAGTTCCCCCTTGAAGGGATCCCAACGGATGTGCCCGACGTGGCCTTCACCGAGGTGGCCCCGCTGGCCGGCGGTCCGTTTGTCACGATTCCGACCGAGGGAAACACCGAGGTGCGCGAGCCCCGGGCGCGCCATGCCGCGGAGATTCCGACCACGGCAACCTTCATCGCGGAGCCTTGATTGCTTCAGAGCCCGCATTCCGCGAATATCTTTCGCGTCTTTCCGAGCAGAAGTGCGTGGCCCTGGATACGGAGGCCGACAGCCTTCACTGTTACTTTGAGAAGCTCTGCCTCATCCAGAGCGGATGGGGAGAGGAACCGCAGACCGGTCTTGCGGAGGATCTCCGCCTCATCGATCCGCTGGCGGGGCTTCCTTTGGAGGAGTTTTTCAAGGCCTTGCGCGGAAAAAGAATTCTTTTTCATGACGCCGACTACGACCTGAGGCTTCTCCGACGATCCGGAGAGTTTCCCGATGAGGATATCTTCGACACGATGATTGCGGCGCGCCTCTGCGGGGAGCCACAACTGGGTCTTGCCGGCCTGGTGGAAAAATATTTCGGCATCACACTTTCCAAGGCATCCCGCAAGGCCAACTGGGCCCAGAGGCCACTCTCCGACCAGATGGTCGAGTATGCGCTCAATGACGTCCGGTATCTCCCCCAACTCGCCAGCATCCTCGAGAACCGTCTTGAGGAACTGAATCGTCTCACATGGTATCGCCAGTCACGGGACAGGATGGTGAAGGGAACCAGGGAGACCCGTCAACGCGACGAGGAGAATCTCTGGCGTATCACCGGATACGCGATGCTTGACCAGCGCGGATGGGCAGTGCTCAGGTCGCTTTGGCACTGGAGAGATGCCGAAGCCAGGCTCTGGGATCGCCCGGCTTTCCATGTTCTTTCCAATGACAATCTTTTGAAGTTGTCCGGCGACGCGGCGAGGGGAGGGCGATTCTCCCGGCCCCGCCTGCCTCAACAGCGCGCCGACAGGATGGAGGAGGCTCTCAGTTCGGCCTTGAGTCTGTCTGAATCGGAATGGCCCCAGGTGATCCGCGGCGTCAGGATTCGCTCCACGAAAGAGCAGGTCGACCGGTTCAACAAACTCCGGGATCATCGTGACAAGGTGGCGCTTCAGATTGATCTGGATCCCTCCATTCTTGCTCCGAAAGCAGCTTTGGAGGCTGTCGCAGCAGATGCGAAGGCGCCGGTTCTCATGTCCTGGCAACGTGAGCTCCTTGGATTGGAAGCTTTGCCTGAAGTTCCCGAGACGGAGCCCGAGTCCGCAGAGGCGGCTTGAACCATAAAATTGCATGAGTGCTCCCGGCTTCAGGGAAAACGACCTCATTCAGATTGCATTGCAGGAGGATCTTGGTGCATCCGGGGATGTTACCTCCCGGGCTTTCATTCCGATCGGATCAAAATCCGAGGGTAGGATTGTCGCCAGATCCAGTTGCATTGTCGCCGGACTCTCCGTAGCCCGCGAGGTCTTCCAGAGGGTTGATCCGCAGTTGGTTATCACCATGGGATGCTCGGAGGGGGATTGTCTTGCACAGGGAGGCATCCTGATGACTGTGAGTGGTTCGACACGCTCGATCCTCTCCGCTGAACGGACAGCGCTCAATTTCCTTGGGCGACTCTGCGGGATCGCAACGCTCTCCAGTCAGTATGCCTCGGTTGTGAGCGACCTCAAGGTACAGCTTCTCGACACACGAAAGACGACCCCGGGTTGGCGCAGGTTGGAGAAGGAAGCTGTGAAATCGGGGGGATGCGTGAATCATCGGATGGGACTGGATGATGCCGTGCTGGTTAAGGATAATCATCTGGCGGCCCTCGGTGATCTCGGATTGTTGCCTTCCGCGATCAACAGAATAAGGGCTGAAAACCCCGGGATGACCATAGAGATCGAGGCCGACACCCTGGAACAGATGGATCGTTTGCTTCGAATGCCGGGCATCGATGTGATCCTGTTGGACAACATGACGCCCGAAATGATGCGATCGGCAGTTGATTTGCGATCCAGAATTGCCCCCGGCGTCCTGCTGGAGGCCAGTGGGGGCGTTACCCTGGAATCCCTCCGATCCATAGCGGGCACCGGCGTGGAAAGGATTTCGGTGGGGGCTCTCACCCATTCGGTTACGAATTCGGACCTATCCCTGGATCTCATCACTGCAGATCATGCCGGCTGAAGGTTTTTCACGCTTGGACGCCGGAATGTTGAATGAGATCTCCCCATGGGGAGTGGAAGTGATGGTGCTTGAGAAGACGACCTCGAGTAATGACGAGATGCTTCGGATGGGAGAATCCGGAGCACCGAACGGATCACTTCTCTTTGCGGAAAATCAAACGGCGGGGAGGGGGCAGTTTCGACGTCCTTGGGCAACCGTCCCCGGGCTTGGCCTCTCGTTTTCATTGCTCCTGCGTCTGGAGATCAATGATGTCACGATTCCCTCGCTCTCGGCGTTTGCTGCCGTTTCGATTGCTGAAATCGTGAAAAAACTTGGGATCCGTGAATGTGGGATCAAGGCTCCCAACGATGTTCTGATCGGAGGACGCAAGGTTGCGGGTGTCCTGGTGGAGACAAGGCATGGAAAATCACCTTTTGCCGTGGTCGGAGTGGGACTCAATGTGAACCATGAGAAGAGCGATTTTCCAGTCGAGTTACAGGAGCGTTCCGAATCTCTTGCCATGGCGTCCGGCATCTTTTTTGACCGGACCCAGGTTGCATCGTTGCTCCTGAAATCACTTTGGCAATATGAACAACTGATGAGAAGCACCCCGGAGGCAGTGACCGATCGTTTTCGTGAAATGCTATTCCCAGCCGGCTTCCTCTCCCCATCATGAGACATTTTGACATGCAATCTCCCGTGCTGGCGATCGAGTCCTCCTGCGATGAGACGGCCGCAGCCATCCTCCGACCACCTGGTCAGATCCTCTCTAGTCTCGTGGCCTCTCAGGCCGAGGAGCACGCGCGTTTCGGGGGAGTCGTTCCAGAAGTGGCCTCCCGCAATCATCTTTTGGCGGTGGATCCCCTTGTGCGTAGGGCGCTTGATTCGGCAGGGATCTCAGCGTCGGATCTTGGTGCTGTTGCGGCGACTTCAGGGCCCGGTCTTGCACCTGCGCTTCTTGTGGGGGCTTCCTATGCAAAAGGTTTTTCTCTGGCGCTTGGGATTCCTTATCTGGCCCTCAATCATTTGGAGGGGCATCTCCTTTCCCCCTTCCTGGGCGAGGAGGAGATCCCACACCATATTGCGTTGCTGGTGAGCGGCGGACACACCCAACTCACCGAAGTGAGAAAAGTTGGCAGCTACGAGGCACTCGGAAAGACGCTTGATGATGCCGCAGGTGAGGCCTTTGACAAGGTGGCCAAACTCATGGGGTTGCCCTATCCAGGTGGTGTCGAGATCGACAGACTCGCAATCCAGGGAGACTCCAAGAAGTATGAGTTCCCAAGGGCACTCATGGAGCGCGGAAATCTTGATTTCAGCTTCAGCGGGCTGAAGACCTCGGTGCGTTACTTTCTGGAGAAGAACCCAGAACTGGCAAAATCCTCACAGGGTTTGGCTGACCTCTGCGCCTCCGTGCGACATGCCATTGTGGCTGTGCTTCTGAAAAAAACGGCGCGTGCCGTGGAGACCTCCGGACTGTCCCGAGTCGCGGTTTCCGGTGGGGTGGCCGCCAATCAAGCGCTCCGCTTCGGACTGCAGGAACTCTGTGCGGCAAAGGGATGGAATCTTCACCTGCCATCTCCGGAACTGACGACCGATAATGCTGCGATGATGGCCTTCGCCGCGATTCATCATCTCAGGTTGGGAAAATCAAGCCCCTTGGGGTTGGAGATTTCGCCTCAGTGGAGGGTCGGGAATCGACCCTAGAGAAGGCTTTAAGCCCACCCTAAGGACATTTGACTCCGAATTTATGATTGCAAGGCTGGATGGGATGGGAGAAAGGAAGGATATGAAATCCACCCGCATCTTCCTGATCCTCTTCACAAGCCTTCTCGTGACAATGATTCCCGCGATCGCTGCGGGCTGGGGAGATGACTACAAAGCGGCCTTGGCCGATGCTGCAAAGCAGAACAAAAACGTTCTCCTTGATTTCACTGGTAGCGATTGGTGCGGATGGTGCATCAAACTCAAGAAAGAGACCTTCAACCAACCTGCCTTCAAGGAGTTTGCGGATAAAAACCTGGTCCTCGTCGAGGTGGATTTCCCTCAAGGAAAGACCCTCCCTCCCGCCGTAAAGAAACAGAACGACCAACTTCAGGAGCAGTATCAGGTACAGGGGTTCCCTACGTTGGTCGTGCTGAATCCCCAAGGAAAAATCATCAAACAGCAGAGCGGTTATATCCCCGGTGGGCCAAAGGGTTTTATTGACTGGCTCAATTCTTCCAATTGAAGGATTCCCGAAGGGATCCTTGGCTAGGGCGGCTCGGAAGAGCCCTTCAAAGCATGAAAAAAGGAGGGCCGGAAACCGTGCCCTCCTTTTCTAGATAGTATCTATGTAGTTTCTATTTTGGGATCTTATGAGCTGATCAGATGGTCCGCAACTGGATGGAATCGAATTTTTCCTCCCCCTCGATCATGTCGCTCATGACGATGAGTTGTTCACCCTTGCGAAGCAGGCCTCTTGAAATCAAGAGTTGCTCGGCTTTTTTGACCGACTCTTCGGGAGTGTTCCCGAAGGGCATGACCAGGGGCAAGGTGCCCCAGTTTAGGGTAAGGTGACCAGCGGTGACTGTGGACGGTGTGATGGCGTAGATCGTCGCATGCTCGGGACGGATGTGGCTGGTGTAGTCTGCCATGTGGCCGTGACGCGTTAGGACGGCCAGCGATGCCTTGGCAAAGGAGTTGGCAAGAACGACACCGGAATGGGCCGTCTTCTGACGAGGGTTGATGAGAGACGTCTGTTCGGCGAAGTGGGCGCTGCCGCTGCGCTCGATCCTCCTGGCGATCTTGTCGAGAACCTTGACGCACTCGACGGGGTATTTTCCAACCGTTGTTTCACCGCTGAGCATGATCGCGTCGGCCTGTTCAAAGACGGCATTCGCCACGTCGGTGACCTCGGCGCGGGTGGGCACCGGATTCTCAATCATCGACTCAAGCATATGAGTGGCCACGATGACCTGCCTGCCAATTTTAAGCGCACTCTTAAGGATCTTACGCTGGATGATGGGAAGTTCTTCCATCGGGCACTCAATTCCCAGATCGCCTCGGGCAATCATCACGGCGTCGGTCTCCCTGATGATGTCGTCGATGATTTTCACAGCGCTCTGGTCCTCGATCTTCGCAATGACGCGGGCCTGACTGCCGTGCTCGGCAAGGACACGGCGCATTTCAACCACATCCGAGGGTTCACGGCAGAAGCTAAGAGCAGCGAAATCGATGCCGACCTCGGCACCCACGGCGATGTCGGCGAGATCTTTTTCGGTGAGGGGAGGGAGATTGACCTTAACTCCGGGGAGGTTGATGTGACGGCGGGAGCCAAGTTCACCGGGAGTGAGTACCTCGCAACGGATCCGGTTGTTGAGCTTGGAAAGAACCTTGAGATGAATCACGCCGTTATCGACAAGGACTGTGTCGCCCTCGTGGATGTCATCAATCAGGCCATCGTAATTGACATTGACGGAGTAAAGTTCCTCGCTGCGTGCTCCGCGAACCGTGAACTCCATGATGTCCCCGACTTTGAGGGGCAACTTGGTGGGGAGATCCCCCGTGCGGACCGCGGGTCCCTGCGTATCGAGCAGGATGCCGACAGGCATGTCCAACTCTGCGGCGATCGCGCGGATGGTGGGGACGATTTTGCGGACCCAGTCATGCTGGGCGTGGCTCATGTTGAGGCGGAAAATATTTGCTCCTGCGAGGATCATCTCACGAAGACGCTCGGGAGATTCCGTAGCTGGGCCAAGGGTGCAGATGATTTTGGTTTTGCGCAGTGTTGTGGTCATTGGAAATTGGAAAGAGGTTTGGTGAATTCAATCGGCGGGATTTCAATCCGCAAGCAATTGATACAATCAGACCTGAAGCTCCTTGAAAAGGCCGGTTACAGCCCTTTTTTAGGAATGAAAAAGTCGGGACGCTGGAAAGGTGGCAAGAGACCTAACTTCTTGGGTCTGCGCGTTCTTCTCTCGGTGATCAGGTGGTTGAGAAAGCAGTATTCGGAAAGAGTTGCCGTGATTTCTCGGGCCGTTCGATTCCGATCGATCGAGAGCCCGGAAAGGGAGGCTCCGCTGGCATTGACAACAGCGCCGGTCACGAAGAGGGGTGCTGCGGGCGAAAAGGCACCTACAGCACCCGGAGCCATCCCGGAGCCCCCAGTGCTCATCAGGGTGAGGAACGGAGTCGGTGGCTTTACCGAGAGATTCATGACCCTGACCGAGGTCTCCAACTTCGTGCCGCCGGCTCCGAAGCCAATGAGGGCTCTTAGCAGGCGACTTCCTTGATTTGCCCGTTCATACTCTCCCTTCACGAGCCAGTAGTTGCCGCGAGGCATCTTCTCATCTTCAGGAAGGATTTCGGCGGGAGCCAGATACTTGCTCAGTTGTTGAACGAGGTTCTGTGCTAGTGCCTTACGTTCGTTTTTTATAAAGGCCTCAAGGTCATTCTTACTCCGATCGACTCGGAAATTCTCAATCGGTGCCGAGAATTCCCGCACATAGATTTTAGAGGGTAACTTTTTTGGGGGAGTGCCCTTCGCCGTGATATTACCGACGCTGACTGAGGCGCAACCGCTTGCGAAAAGAGTCAGTAGAAGTCCAAGGACTAGGACTGAGAAGAATTGTTTTGAAAAGGGTTGCTGATGATTGTGTTGCAAGAGGGAATGAATTTGCTCGCGAATGACATGATGTCCATGAAAAAAGAAAAGCCATGACCCAGTCCATGCCCTCGCAATCCACGCTTTTCGGACTGCTCCTGATGATTCCATTTGCCCTTCAGTTGGGGGCAATCGCTCTGATGCCTTTTCTGGCGCATCACTGGTGGGAGAAGCATTACCCGAAGGTATCGGTGGGGCTTGGCAGCATCACCATACTCTACTACCTATTCTTTCTCCATGCCGGTAGCCGCCTCCTTGAGGCAATGCATGAATATGTGAGTTTCATCATTCTGCTGGCATCCCTTTTCATTTTGGCAGGAGGCATTCATATCAAAGTCAAAGGGGAGGCAACCCCCGAAAAAAATGTCCTTTTTTTGGTCCTCGGGGCGATTCTGGCCAATCTCATCGGAACAACCGGCGCCTCGATGCTCCTCATCCGCCCTTGGATCCGGATGAACAGGTATCGGATAACGGGATTTCACACCGTTTTCTTTATTTTCCTAATTTCCAATGTCGGTGGAGCTCTTACCCCGATCGGAGACCCCCCGCTCTTTCTGGGATTTCTGAAGGGTGTTCCTTTCTGGTGGACGCTGGAGCATCTTTGGAGGCCGTGGCTACTGGTGATGGGCCTGTTAGCCGTGGTTTTTTACCTGTTGGACAAGGCCAACTTTCTCCGGGCGCCGCG
>SESG01035744.1_pt1 | contig 14239 bp, 12 predicted proteins | sample 3171421 | NCBI WGS metagenome assembly SESG01 (sample SAMN10866946, study PRJNA518727) | freshwater metagenome | biome: subpolar coniferous forest; feature: holomictic lake; material: water; isolation source: holomictic Lake 227, 6 m and 8 m depth | place: Canada: near Kenora, Ontario | collected... | reverse complement strand
TCTCGGCCTCGTCAACAACCCAGCCGGACTCGGGCGATACCCGTTGCCAACGGACAACCAGGCCGCGGGCCAACACGCAGGCCCAAAGGAAGTCCAGAACCTCGGGCATGGTGACCTTCCAAGACGAGGCCAAGGCGGCGGGATCGAGAAGACCACGCTGTTCGGCGGGCAGCGTAGAAAGTTGGCGCCAGCGGGTGCGAACCGTCTCGAGGGGCAAGGCGGTTTCCCGCTGGAGCAAGTTGAGGTCCATGCAATCACCCTAGACCCCTACCCTGCTTTTTTCAAGCGTTGCGATGCGCTAGACTAGGCCGATGCATGTGATCGTTGTGGGCGGCGGACCCGCAGGAATGATGGCCGCCATCCGTGCCGCCGAGCGAGGTGCCCGGGTCACCGTGGTGGAAAAGAACACCTCGTTGGGCCACAAGTTGCTGATTTCGGGCGGGGGTCGGTGCAACTTCACCAACGCCGAGCCCGAGGTGCGCGTCTTGGCCGAGCACTACGGCGAAGCGGCGCGCGCGTTGCTTTCGCCGTTCAGCAAGTTTTCGTCGCTGGATTGTCTGGCCTGGTTTGCCCAGCGGGGCATGCCCTACAAAGTCGAGGAACACCAGCGGGCGTTTCCGGCTGACAACGCGGCCGCCTCGGTCTTGCGGGTCCTGCAGAACGAACTGCGGCGCCTGAAGGTCGAACTGCGACTGGGAGTTGCCGTGACCGGCCTGCTTGCCGCTTCGGGCAACCTTACCGGCGTGCAGACGGCAAGAGGCCCCCTGTCGGCCGATTTCGTGATTTTGGCCACCGGGGGCACCTCGCACCCCGAAACCGGCTCCACCGGTGACGGGTTCAGCTGGCTTGCCGCGCTGGGCCACCGCATCCGCTACCCCGAGCCGTCGCTGGTGCCTGTTGCGGTCAAAGAACGTTGGATCGGCGAACTGCAGGGGCTCAGCTTTGCCCAAGGCCGCATCGAAGCCTGGGTCGGCACCGAAAAACACCTTTCGCGAACGGGCAAGTTTCTCATCACCCACTTTGGGCTGTCGGGACCGATGGTGCTCAATATGGCCTCGGAACTCTCCCAACTGAGGCAGAAGACCGCCCGACTGGGGGAACTCGTGCTCAAGCTCGATTTCTTCCCCGACAAGTCCCGGGACGAGCTCGATGAGGACCTTCGCACACGCTTTGCCACCCAACCAGCCAAAAAACTGAAGAATGGCCTGACCGGCGTACTGCCACCGCGCCTGGGCACCAGGGTGCTCGAACTTGCCAAGGCCGACCCGGAAAAAAGCCTCAACCAGCTGACCCGCGACGAGCGGCTCGCGGTCGTCGCTTTGCTCAAGGAGTTTCCGCTGACGTTCAAGCGCCTGATGGACGAGACCCGGGCGGTGGTGAGCTCGGGGGGACTCCAACTCGACGAGGTCGATTTTCGCACGATGACCAGCAAACGCGTCGCCGGCCTCGCCGTGACGGGCGATCTGCTCGACATCAACCGGCCTTCGGGGGGCTACAGTCTGCAACTGTGCTGGTCGACCGGCTGGGTGGCCGGGACAATCTCGCCCCCCTGACTTGATTCCCAGCGCCCAAAGCCCTTAACCTGAACCCATGAAGATCACCGTCAAGCGACTGGAAGCGCCGTATTACTTGGAAGCGACCAACGAAGAAGGCAATACCTTTACCATGGATGCCAGCCCCGACATCGGGGGTACCGGCCGCGGTTTCCGGCCGATGCAAACCCTTCTCGGCGCGCTCGGCGGCTGCTCCACCATCGATGTCGTGACGATCCTGAAAAACAGCAAGCAGCGGCTCGACGACATTCAGTTGTTCGTCGAGGGCCACCGCACGCTTGGCGTGGAACCGTCGCTCTTCGAAACCATCCACGTGCATTTCGTGCTGACCGGCGAAATCGAAGACAGCAAAGCCGAGTTCGCCGTTAAGCGGTCGATGGAAAAGTACTGCTCGGTGGCCAAGACTCTGGAACCGACCGCCAAGATCACCTTCAGCTGGGACGTCAAACATGCATAAGAACCCGTTTCCCTCGGAGCACTTTGAGACCAGCGCGATCCGCACCCAGGCCCAGCGTTCAGGGCACCGCGAACACTCCGCTCCTATTTACATGACCTCGAGTTATCTGTTCGACGACGCCGAAGACGCCCGTGCCGTTTTCGCCAACGAGCGCGAAGGCTTGATCTACAGCCGCTACGACAACCCTTCGAACGACGAGTTTGTCGACAAGATGCTTCTTCTCGAAGGTGCCGCTGACGGCCTGGCGACGGCCACCGGTATGGCTGCGATCTTCGGCACCCTGGCGGGTTCCCTTTCGGCTGGCGACCACCTTTTGGCGGGTCGCTCGCTGTTCGGATCGACCTACCAGTTGCTGGCGGTCATTCTGCCCCGCTTTGGCATCACGACCACGTTCTTCGACATCGACAAACCCGAGACCTGGGATGCGCTCGTCACGCCGGCCACCAAGCTGGTGTACGTCGAAACCCCGACGAATCCGGGGCTCGACCTGGTCGACCTGAGCCTACTGTCGGCCCTCTGCAAGCGTAAGAACCTCGTTCTGGCGGTCGACAACGCCTTCGCGACACCCTACCTGCAGAACCCGCTGAAGCAGGGCGCCGATCTGGTGGTGCACTCGGCAACCAAGTACATCGACGGGCAGGGCCGCGGCCTCGGCGGCGTCATCCTCGGAAGTGCCGCGTTGATCGAAAAAATCCGCTTCTTTGTGCGCCAAACGGGACCCGCGCTGTCGCCCTTCCATGGGTGGATGTTTTCGAAGAGTTTGGAGACTTTGCCTGTGCGCATGGAAAGGCACTGCGACAACGCCGAGTTCCTGGCCAAGGCCCTGCTGGGGCACCCGGCGCTCAAGGCCGTCAACTACCCCTTCCTTCCGAGCCACCGACACTACGAACTGGCTAAGCGGCAGATGAAGCGCGGTGGTGGCATGATCACGATCGAACTCAGCGGTGTCGAAGCGGCCAAGCGCTTCCTCGACAAGCTCGAGATGCTCAGCCTGACGGCGAACTTGGGCGATACCCGCACCACGGTGACGCATCCGGCCTCGACGACGCATTCCAAGATGACCGAACCCGAGCGGCAAGCGGTTGGGATCACTCAGGGGCTGGTGCGGATTTCGGTGGGCCTGGAACACCGCGATGACGTGCTTCGTGACATCACAACCGCCCTGCGCGACTAGCTAGCGCCCGACCGATGTGGGGATCGGTAGCCGCACCACAAAACACGCTCCACCGTCGGCGGCTTCGGTCACTTCGACCTGGCCGCCGTGGGCTGCGACGATGCGGCCGACGATGCCTAGGCCCAGGCCGGTTCCCACGCCCCGTTCCTTCGTGGTGAAGAAAGGCGTGAAAATCTTCTCGCGGAGAGCCGCCGGCACCCCTGTCCCGGTGTCGCTGATGGCAACCCGCACCCACGAGCCAACCTTGTCGACGGCGACGGTAAGGACCCCCCTGTACTCCATGGCCTGAAGCGCGTTCTGGACGAGGTTGGTCCAGACTTGGATGAGCTCGTCGGCCTTGGCCAAAACCGGAGGTACGGGAGAGTAACGTCGCACGACCTCGACCGTGAGCTTATGGGCGGTGCTGTATAACATCAACACGGTGTCGAGGCCGTCTTCCACTTGGGCCAACAGAGGTTCCGCGTCCGGTACCTCTGACCTCGAGTACGAGACCAGCGCCTCGAGCAACCCGCGGATCCGTTCGTACGCCACGGCGGCGTTTCGGTTGGCCCGCTCCAAAGTCAGCGTCTTGAGCAAGAACGACAGGGCATCCCGTCCGGCAGCATCGCGCAACAAGGGGTCGAAGCGGGGGTCCCAGTCGGACCAACCCAGCGCCACCAACTCCTCGGCAAGGACTTCCCCATCCTCCAAGCCGGCCGCCTGCATCTGAGCCAAAAGGACTTGCCGCTGGCTACGCAGACTGCGCGAGTCAGGGGCCGGGCGTGACGAGGCCCGTCCTTGCGCCAACAGTTCAAGGAAGGTCTGCACCTGATCGGCTTCGAGGGCTTGCCAGTACGCCGGTGCCAGGGGAAGTTGTTGATGCCACCAGTCTTGTGACGCTGAGAGCGAAGAACCGATAACACCGATGGGGGTACTGATCTCGTGGCTGATGTTGGCGGCGATTTCGCCCAACGAGGCCATCTTTTCGGACTGGAGCAAGGCTGCCTGTTCGGCGCGCGAGCGCTCCAACGACTCCTGGAAGAACCGCATCATCATGCGCATGACAAACGCCAGCAGGAGCAGGCAAAGGAAGAAGGTGGCGGCGACGTCGAGGAAGTTCAGGTCGCGGGTTGGGTAGGGCGTCACCAGTCCTGGATTCAGATAGTCGATGGCAAAACAGCCAAACATCAGCAGTGAACCGAGGATCAAATAGCGCAGGCTCGCCCGCGGGCTGTGTAGAATGGTGATGAAGGTCAGCAACATCAGCACGGCGAACGCCGTCGGTCCGGCCAGGCCGCCGTTCACAAAGTAGTTGATGCAAAAGAAGATCAGGCCTGCGATGGCCGCGATATGGGCAACGTCCCTGTATTTACCCCGATGGCGCGTCAGCCAGTACAAAACGACGAACGCGCCTGTCAGGACGAGGTCGAACACCAAGTTCATCCAACCCAGCCCCAACAGAGCGTCGCTGACGAAGAAATAGCTTCCCGCGATGAGCGCGACGAACACGACAAGGTTAAGAATCAGATGCCTGAGCGGCAGCGAAGAATCGCCGGCAATCCACCGGATCATGGGCAGTCCATAAGGGAATTGTCGCCGAAAGCCGTCAGGAAAGCTAGCTCCGTGTTGGCGATGGACTCCCTAGGCTTTTCTCTACCCAAGGAAGGTCTTCTTCTTGACACATGCCGCCGTTTGCCCTCACATTTCCCTCATGAAAGGTAGCGAGGTTCGCGTCGAAAACGCAGACAAGAAGTTCGGGGATTTTCACGCGCTCAAGAACGTCAGCCTGACCATCGGCAAGGGCGAGTTCTTCTCACTCCTCGGACCTTCCGGCTGCGGAAAAACAACGCTGCTGCGCATCATTGCGGGCTTCGAAGGCCTTTCGAGCGGGGCCGTCTATCTCGATGGAAAAGACGTTTTGCCGCTCCCGCCCAACGAGCGTCACGTCAATACCGTGTTCCAGAACTACGCGCTTTTTCCGCACCTCAGCGTGTTCGAAAACATCGCTTTTCCCTTGAGGCTCAAGAAGATGGACAAAGCGGCCATCCAAGAAAAGGTCACCCAGTACCTGCAATTGGTCCACCTGGTGGGGCAGGAAAACAAAAAGCCCAACCAACTGTCGGGTGGCCAAAAGCAGCGGGTAGCCATCGCCCGGGCGTTGATCAACGAACCGTCGGTTCTCTTGCTCGACGAACCACTCTCGGCACTCGATGCCAAGTTGCGCCATCAACTGTTGCTCGACCTCGACCTGATCCACGACCAGATTGGCATCACCTTCATCTACGTCACCCACGACCAGAGCGAGGCTCTTTCGGTCAGCGACCGCATTGCCGTCATGAGCGAGGGCCGCGTGCTGCAGATTGGCACCCCTTTTGAGATCTACGAGGCCCCGGCCGACTCCTTCGTGGCCAAGTTTATCGGCGAAACCAACATCCTCGACGGCCGCATCACGGCCCATGAGGGCAACCTGTACACCATTGATACCGACGGCGTCGGTCCCATCCAAGTGACCAGCGATCGCGAGTTCGCGGTGGGGGCCCGCGTGCGCCACGCCATCCGACCCGAAAAAATCGACATCACCAAAGAGAAGCCGGCCGGTCTACCCGACGATTTCACGATATTGCACGGCAAAGTGGCCGAGTCGATCTACTCGGGGTTCCAGAGCCAGTTCTACGTCGAAACGGTCGGTAGCTTGCAGTTCAAGGTCTACCAGCAGCACGAGAGCTACATCGAACGGGGCCCTGCGATCCGCTGGACCGACGAGGTGTACATCAATTGGGACGCTGACGACGGCTACATTGTGGAGCTGATATGAAGAGCCGGTCGGGCACGCTGTATTCCCTTCCCCTGACCGTGTGGATCAGCCTGTTCTTCCTGGTGCCGATGGCCATCGTCCTGCTCTACAGCTTCCTGGCCCGCGAGACTGGCGGCGGCGTGAGGTGGGTGTTTGACCTCGGTGCCTACGCCGAAATCTTCAAACAGACCGCCGACGGCCGTTTCATCTACCTCGACATCGTTTGGTACACGCTGCTGATGGCCGTCGGTGCCACGCTCCTCACCATCCTCATCGCACTTCCCTGCGCCTACTACATCGCTCGGGCCAAAAACAACACTCTGCTGCTTTTCTTGGTCATCATCCCGTTCTGGGTCAATTTCATGATCCGGATTTATGCCTGGGTGGCCATTCTTGGTCAGTCGGGCATCCTCAATGAGTCGCTTCTCGCCCTGGGAATCCTGAAGGACCCCATCCAGTTCCTGTTCAACGACACGGCGGTCCTCGTCGTGCTGGTGTACACCAATCTGCCGTTCGCCATCTTGCCCCTGTTCACCACCATCGAGAAGTTTGACTTCGGGCTGCTTGAGGCGGCCCGCGACCTGGGTGCCAGCCACACGCGCTCGCTGTGGTCGGTTTTGCTGCCGAACATCCGGGGTGGCATTATCACGGCGGTCTTGTTCACCTTCATACCGATTTTTGGCACCTTTGCCGTTCCCGACGTCATGGGCAATTCCAACGTGTTCATGCTAGGCCAGCTCATCACGAGCAAGCTCAAGTTCACCGGCGACTACCCGATGGCTTCGTCGCTGTCGGTGCTCATCCTCATCCTGTCGGGCGTTGGCCTGGTGGTGTATACGCTGTACAACAACAATCAGGCCAAACAGCGCCACGTCGTGATCGAGGAGGATACGCTGTGACCAAACCGACGCTGTCGCGTACCATCTTCTGGACCACCATCGCCTTCCTGTTCCTGCCGCTGGTCGTCCTGATGGTCTTCTCGTTCAACGAGGGCCGCACCATGGTTTGGAAGGGCTTTTCGCTGAAGTGGTACGAGAGTCTGTTTGGCAACCAACCTCGCTTGTGGGCTGCGGTGGTCAACACGCTGATTGTGGCCTTCACCGCTTCGACGGTCGCTACGCTCATCGGCACCTTGGGTGCCATCGCTATCAACTGGTACCGGTTCAAGGCCAAGAGTTACGTCCAGGCCTTGAGTTTCTTGCCGCTCATCTTGCCCGAGATCATCATCGGCGTGTCCTTGCTCGTCTTCTTTCGAATGCTGGGAATGGAACTCAATCTGTTCACGATCATTCTGGCGCACATTTCGTTCACCATCCCGTTTGTTCTGCTCATGGTGATGGCCCGTCTGGGCGAGTTTGACTATTCCATCATCGAGGCCGCGCGCGATCTGGGTGCTAACGAGAACCAAACCCTGCTCAAGGTCATTCTGCCGATTTCGGTACCTGGGATTCTCGCGGGCTTCATCACTGCGTTTACCCTTTACTGGAAGACTTCGTTGTCACCTTCTTTGTCACGGGTTCGGGTTCTGACACCCTGCCCATCTACATTTACAATCAGATCAAACGCAAGCTCCCGCCCGAAATCAACGCCTTTTCGGTGGTGCTGATCGGCGCTACCGTGTTCCTCCTGTTCTTCGCGCGGCGTTCCATCAAGTACTTTGTCAAAACCTAAAGAGTCTCAGCCCGGCGTTGCCGGTCACAACCACGTTTCCCGAGGTAGATATCTGATGAAACAACTCATATTCCCCGTGGTCGGCTTGTTGCTGACCGCATTGCTCCTACTCTCCGGTTGCAGCACCAAGGCAGCCTCGAAAGACCTGTCGGTGTTCAATTGGCAGGACTACATCCCCGAGTCGGTCCTCAAGGACTTCCAAACCCAGACGGGCATCAATTTGGTGTACGACACCTACGGCAGCAACGAAGACATGTACGCCAAGCTGCTCGGCGGCGCCAGCTACGACGTCGTGTTCCCGTCGACCGACTACGTGCCCCGCATGATCCAGAAAGACATGCTGCTCAAGCTCGACACGACCAAGATCCCCGAGCTCGCCAACTTGGAACCCAACCTGGCCAAGAAGAACAGCTGGGACCCCCAGAACGACTACAGCGTGCCTTACAACATCGGCGCTTCGGGCATCGTGTACTGGAAGGACAAAGTGAAAGTCGACGACACCACCGCGTCGTGGGCGCTGCTGGCCGACAAGGCCTACGCCAACCGCATCATGCTCATGGACGACCCCCGCGAAATCCTCGCGGCCGGCCTGAAGTTCAACGGCTTCTCGGCAAACTCGACGAGCGCCGACGAGATCACCAAAGCCAAGACAACCGTCATTGGCTGGAAGAAGAACATCGTCAAGTTCGACAACGACCTGATCAAGTCGGCCTTTGCCAAAAAGGAGATCTGGGTGGCCCTGAACTACCCCGAAAACCAGTTCGCCGAGTTGGAAGACGCCGACAAGGACAACGTTGGCCTGTTCTTCCCCAAGGAAGGCGGGTTTATGTTCATCGACGTGATGTCGGTGCTGAAGAACGCCAAGAACGTGGATAACGCGTACACGTTCATCAACTTCATCCTGAAGCCCGAGAATCTCGCCAAGATCTACGACGAGTTTGGTTATCCCGGCAGCATGTACCCCAAGACTGCGGCGCTGCGGGCCATCCCGGCCCGTTACGACGTGGCTAAGCTTTCGGCCAGCGATGTTCGAGGCGACGTGGGCGAGAACCTCAAACTGTATGAGTCGGCCTACGACGAAATCAAGGTCAGCAAGTAGCCCGACCGCATTGCCAAGGCAGACCGCCCCACGGGGCGGTTTTTTTTTGCCCTCGAAGATGCTAGGGTGATCGGATGCAAATCCTCGTGCGCCTGGGGTCCTCGCGAGTCAGTGTCGCCCTTCTTGGTATTCTGTTTCTGGTGGTGCTCGCCGGCACACTGGGCCAAGCAGTCTGGGGCGCCGCCACCGTGCAAACCACGGTCTTTTCTCAGGTTTTCTTCTGGGTGCAGGGCATTCCGTTACCCGGTTTACCGTTCTGGCTGGGCCTCACGGCCGTCAATCTCACTTTGGGGGCCTTTCAGAATCTGGAACGCAAGTGGACCTCGGCCGGGCTTTGGCTCACGCATACGGCGCTCATCCTGTTCTGTGTGGCGGGGTTTGGCTTCGCTTTCGTGCAGGAAGAGCTGGTGCTCGGGCTGCCGGTGGGCGCCTCAGCGAACGAGGCCTTTTTGCGTGGCGCGGCCGGCGAGGTGACCAGACCGCTGCCTTTCACCTTGACGGTGGAGGCCTTCACCATCCCTCGCTATGAAGGGAGCCAAGAGCCGTCGGACTACATCAGCGACGTTCGCCTGACGGCGGAAGGCGTCGATCACCGGGCCCGCATTCAAATGAACCAACCGCTGCGGTTTGGTGGCCTGACCATCTACCAAAGCTCGGTGCAAACGGTGAAGGGGCAGACGGCCCCGGTGTACAAGATCACGAGCAACGCCTGGGGCTTTTTGCCGTATCTCTTGTCTGGATTGCTCTTTGCCGGGCTGGGCCTCCATCTGGTCCTGCGAGGTCGACGTTGAGGCGCCTCTTCGCGCTCGGTGCTCTGCTGTGGGCGGCGGCGCTCGGCTCTGCGCAGTCGTCACCGGTTGCAGTTCCGGATGCATCTTCTGCGCCCGAAGCTTGGGTGACTTCGGGGCGGGGGTTGCCGGTGCTCGCTGAGGGTCGCATCTTGCCGCTGGAAAGCTGGGCGAGGGTTGTGGTGTTCCGCCTGACAGGTAAGGATTCCGACCCGGGAGCGACCCGTTGGCTGCTGTCGCGCCTGGCCGGTTTTGAGGTGGCAGCAACCGCGCCTTCGATTTTGGTGAACGACGCCAACGTCCTCGTCGCCGAAGGTCTCGCCTTCACCGATCGGCGCTTGTACTCGGTCGCTGAGCTGAAACCCTTGTTGACGCCGACGGCCCTCGTGGCGCTCGAACACCGCTACGCCAACGATACGACGCCGCTGGGCAAAGAAGGCCTCAGGCTTGCTCGGGCCCTGCGAACCTGGACCGCCCTCAACGACCCGGCTCAACCCCTCTTGCGACTGTTTCACTTGCGGTCCGACGCCCTCACCCCGGCGCAACTTGCCAACCTGTCCACCCGGACCGACGACGACACCACCAATCTGGGCCTGTTCGTGTACTGGCAAAACCAAAGTCAGCAAGGGAACTGGGCCGAAGCCGCGCAAACGCTCGAACTGTTGGCTCAGCGCTCCTCGGCAGAACTCGGCGTGGCCAACCCCATCCAGTTGGAACTGCTGCACAACGCGGTGCCCTGGTCGCTCTTGTTGGCGTTACTGGCTTTTTCGGGCGTGGGATCACGCTGGCTCAGCCCGTCCCGGAGGCTCTTCGCCCTCAAAAGCTTGTCGGTCGCCGCGCTCGCCGTCCTGTCGGTTTGGCTTGTGCTTCGCATGCTGTTGACCGGGCGACCACCCGTGACAAACCTACCCGGAACTTTCCTGTTCGTCGGCTGGCTGAGCCTGGTGCTCGCCGTCGTCCTCGCCTTCCGGAATGGACCCGCACTCTTGGCCTTGGTTGCAGGTGCCGTGGTGCCGTTCTTTTCAGGCCTCTTTGAAGGCGCGGGAGACCCTTTCCCGCCCCTACAGGCCGTTCTGAACACCAATTTTTGGCTGTCAATCCATGTGACGATGATTTCGGGTGGCTATGCCGCCGTTCTTTTGTCGGCGCTGCTGGGCCACGCCTACCTGTGGACTTCGACCAAGAAGGGGCCCGGCAATCTTCTGCCGCTGTGGAAAGCCCTGAAGGCTTCGTTGGTTTGGGGCTTGGCGTTGACCTTCGTGGGAACCCTGCTGGGAGGCTTCTGGGCCGACCAAAGCTGGGGCCGCTTTTGGGGTTGGGACCCAAAAGAGAACGGGGCCCTGCTCATCATCCTGTGGACGGCACTCGTGTTGCATTTGCGCCCTGCCCGCTGGGCCCAGGAATGGGGGACCGCGTTCGCCGCCTCTGCGGGGCTGCCGGTGCTTCTCTTCAGTTGGTTGGGTGTCAATCTGCTCGGTCAGGGCTTCCACTCTTACGGCTCGGCCAATGGGCGTGCCACGGTCTTCTTCGCTCTGCTCGCCCTGGACTTCGCGATTCTGGCCCTTCTGATCGTCCGCAGGGTGCTCCGGTGAACCGAGGCCGTTGGAAGGCCTGGGTGGCGCTGGCGGTGCCGATCCTGGCTTGGGGCCTATCGTTTCCATCGATCAAGGCCGCCCTCACCGAGTTTCCGCCCATGACGTTGGCCTTGGGGCGTTTTGTTCTCGCCTCTGCGTTTCTGGGTTTGGTCAATCTTGCACGACGGAAGGCCGAGCTGCGGACAAAGTGGACCAACCGCGACAAAGGCGCCTTGCTGCTCAGCGTCCTGACCGGGATCACGGCCTACTTCCTGTGCGAGAACCATGGCGTCAAACTCATCCCGGCGACGGCGGCGAGTCTTATCATTGCGGGTATCCCCATTCTCACTTTGATCGCTGAACGTTTGGTTCACGGCACTCGGTTGGGCCTGCTGGGCATCGCCGCAGCGGTGGTTTCGTTGGCCGGCGTCGGCCTGCTGTCGGGGGTGTCGGGGAGCGAGGACTCCGGGAACGTGTGGGGGTACGTGCTAATGCTGGGGGCAGCCGGGTCTTGGGTGCTCTACTTGTTCGCGATGAAGCCGTTGCAAAACGGACATTCGAACCTGCAGGTGACTTTTTGGCAAATGACTGTGGGAGCGCTGAGTCTCGTGCCGTTCGCGTTGGCAGAGCTTCCGGACTGGCGTTGGCCCTCGGTGGCGGGTTGGTCGCACCTGGCGTTTCAGGGCCTGGTCTGTTCCGCTTCCAGCTACCTTTTGTACAACTACGCCCTCAACAAGCTCGGGCGCGGGGCGGCCTCGCTCGCGGTCAACCTGATCCCTGTGGTCACCGCAGCCGCAGCCTACGTGCTGCTCGGCGAACTCCTGGGTCCGTGGCAGTGGGCTGGTGGCGCGTTGGTGCTGGTGGCCGTCCTCGCAGTAGGAATCAAAGACACGCTGAGCTCAAGACCCGACAGCCTGTAAAACCGACAAAAAAGCCAGTCCCTCGCCGGACTGGCTTTGAAAGTGCGCTTTACCGAAAAGACTAGGCCCGGCCGGCGCTGCCCAGAACGTTCTGATTCTTGTGCGCGTACAGGCCCTTGAGTGAGTCGCGGGCCGGCCCGAGGTACTTGCGGGGGTCAAACTCGCTGGGGTTTTCGGCAAACACCTTGCGGATGGCAGCGGTCATGGCGATGCGACCATCGGAGTCGATGTTGATCTTGCACACGGCGCTCTTGGCGGCCTTGCGGAGCTGCTCTTCGGGGATGCCCACGGGATCCTTCAGTTTGCCTCCGAACTTCTCGAGGATGCGCACATGTTCGATGGGCACCGAGCTCGAGCCGTGAAGTACAATCGGGAAGCCGGGAAGCTGCTTTTCAATCTGTTCGAGGATGTCAAAGCGCAAAGTGGGAGGAATCAGCACGCCATCGGCGTTGACGGTACACTGCTCGCGCTTGAACTTGACGGCGCCGTGGCTGGTGCCGATCGAAATGGCCAGCGAGTCGACGCCGGTCCGCTTGACGAAGTCGATGACTTCTTCAGGCTTGGTGTAGCTGGAATGTTCGGCCACGACATCGTCTTCGATACCGGCCAAAACGCCGAGTTCACCCTCGACAGTGACGTCGTGCGAGTGAGCGTAATCCACAACCGACTTGGTCAGTTTGATGTTTTCTTCGTAAGGAAGGTGCGAACCGTCGATCATGACCGACGAGAAGCCGCTCTCGACGCAGCTCTTTACCAGTTCCAGGCTGTCGCCATGGTCGAGGTGCAGAACGATGGGAATGGAGTAGCCGAGTTCCTTGGCGTAGGCGACGGCTCCCTGAGCCATGTAACGGAGCAGCGTCGCGTTGGCGTACTTGCGGGCTCCGGCCGACACCTGCAGGATGACGGGCGATTTGGTTTCGACACAGGCCTGAATAATGGCCTGCATTTGTTCCATGTTGTTGAAGTTGTAGGCGGGGATCGCGTACCCACCTTTCACAGCCTTGGCGAACAACTCTTTGGTGTTCACCAGGCCCAATTCCTTGTAAGAAGTAGCCATAGCGGGTCTCCTCGTTTCCTTGGGTTATCTGGGAACCATTGAATAGGAATGGGGGGTCTGAGTCAAGGTCGCTGGGAGGAGGAACTTTCCCGGGTTGTCCCCAAGTTATCCACAATTCTTTAGCAAACCAGACCTAGAGAAAATGGAGTTGTTGCAAACTCAATTGGGGTGTGGATCTACTTTTGACACCCCTTTTCCACCCAATAGCCCCCTCCTTCGACGGGGTTCGTGTGGGTTTGGTCAGAAATTCGTGTGAGAACTCATCGAATCGACCAAATATGACAACCTGACAAAGGGATTTTTCGTGTGCTGACGACGGCAGACTTTTTCCCCACAAGTTATCCACAGGGGGCTGGGGTCCAACTATCCCGACTCAAAAGCGAGGATCTTGTGTCGCAGGGTCTCGATCTGCTGACGCTTGGCGACAAGGAACGCGTCTTCTTCTGCCGGGGCATGGAATTGGGCGTAGTCGGGGATAATCTCGGTGCCGCGGAGGTTGTCTTTGGTCTTCGCCCTCACGCTGGACTCGAGCAGCCTCTGCTCGAGCTCGAGATAGTGACGAAGGTTTTCGGCGGTGGAAAAGTAGTCGAGGTTGAGGCGGCGGAACATGGTCTGCAACCAGTCATCGGGACAGGCGATGCCGTCGAGGCTCGCTTCGGCAAACAACTTGAGCACGCCGTATTTCAAGAAGTCGAGATACACCCGGATGGCCTCAATTCGGTCTTCCTCGAGCAGATAGTTCTTGCCGACGGCAGGAAACGTGTGCTTGGTATGCACCGCTTTGGCCACGGTATTCACCAGATCTACACGGGTTTTCCACAACTTGTCCACGATTTCGGGCCGGAAGATGCGGAAATCGAACTGGTGTCGGCGGGCCTTGCTGCGACTGGCGAACTTCATTTCATTGCGAAGCAGCAGGTAGACATTCTCTTTGAGAACCCAGCCGGGAATGACGCGGTTGAGGCCGCGGGTTTCGGGGGTGTCGAGCGGCTCGTCGAGAATGAGTGAGAAGGGAAGCGAAAGACGCTGGGGCAGCGTGACCACTCCCGAGGCGAGGATGCTGTAGGGTGAGTCCTGAAAGTTGGCCGGAAACTTGACGGCCGTCGCCAGCCCGAAAAAGGTACCTTCCCCGGGGCGGATTTCCTGGTCGGGCGAGCGCGAGGTATGGTTGGA
>SESG01014669.1_pt1 | contig 14239 bp, 14 predicted proteins | sample 3171421 | NCBI WGS metagenome assembly SESG01 (sample SAMN10866946, study PRJNA518727) | freshwater metagenome | biome: subpolar coniferous forest; feature: holomictic lake; material: water; isolation source: holomictic Lake 227, 6 m and 8 m depth | place: Canada: near Kenora, Ontario | collected... | reverse complement strand
CCATTTGTGTTTTTATACCTCCCCTCTTTACAACGCAAACCATGAACAGGAGAAGTGCAATATTCTTGATATCTGGTTGCCGATTATTTTTTTAAATTATTTTATTCATTCATTGTAATGTTCGAATAATTTATCTACCTTGTGGTAACCAATCACAAAATCTCAGGAGGTGTATTATGGCAGAAATAACATTCAATTTTTCAGTTACGCTGGATGAAGATGAATTTGTTCAGGTCGAAGATCACATTTTTACGACGAGAGAGATTCTTAAGCGGGAGTTGCCCAATATGGACATGATCGGTCCAAAGTATCTCAAATTAATTAAGAATTTGGAGATTAAAAATCTAACAATGAAAGCAGTGAAAGAGTGGATGCTCATTACGCTGGCTTTGGATCAGTGCTGTAGTTACCACAGCGAGTGGGATGATCACAAAATTCTGGAGGAACTGGTTGCTGGCACGGAGCATTCCATCTCATGGTATATGGATAATTGTCAGAAGCATCATTAATCGGGCTGTTTTTTGGAACAGACAGGAAATAAAAAAGCAGTTGGGTATCCAACTGCTTTTTTATTTCCTGTCTGTTGATTGTCTGGCGACAATAGTTTTTATAATGAATTAAGGTAGTTAATGATAGCCCAACGCTCTTCTTCATCTACAATTTTCTTTTCAAAATTTGGCATATCGCCACGGCCTACAAAAGCCATAAAATATTTTTCTCCATCGGGGAGAGCTTTGAAAGCTGGTGTAGTAATATCATCCATAGTGGTTTTGAGTGAAGCAGCTTTTGCGCCATCACCTTTACCGCTACCATGGCAGGATTTACAATGTTTCATATAAAGTGTTTTTCCGAGGGCAATGCTTGCTGCGTCACCTTTCTTCTGGATTTTCATCGCTTTATAGTTTGCGGGAATAACCCATACCGGTTTCTTTTCAGATGCAATGAATGAGAATAGACTCATTGCAAAAACAATAGTCAAAGTGGCAAATAGAAATTTTTTCATGATAAAACTGGTTAAAAATTAATATTGAATAATTGATATAATTCTATATCAAAGATAGTACCAAAATGATTCGATTATAATTATGCCATTAATTTAAATTCCTTCTATATAATTTTATAGGGGTGTGTTTTTAGTAGGCAAGTTAGAAAATAGGTGGTTTTATTAGATAATACTTTAAAAAAAAAGGCAGTCTGTTTACCAAACTGCCTTTTCTAAATATTAGGTGCAAAATCAGAGTGAATTCATGTAATTGACAATTGCCCATCTTTCTTCTTCGTCAACGATTTTTTTCTCGAAATTAGGCATTTCGTCACGTCCTACATAGGACATGAAGTACTTGTTACCATCGGGGATAGATTTAAAAGCAGCAGCTGTGAAATCGCCCAGTGGAGTTTTCATTGATCCGGATTTTGGTCCGTCTCCTTTACCTGATCCATGGCAAGATTTGCAGTATTTTGTGTAAAGAGTTTTGCCCAGTGCAATACTTGCTGCGTCACCTTTTTTCTGGATTTTCATAGAAGTGTACTTGGCAGGAATAACCCATGGTTTTTTCTCAGCTGCAATAAATGAGAATAAACTCATTGCGAAAACAACTGTCAATGCGGCAAATAGAAATTTTTTCATACTTGAATTGTTTTTTAATAATGAATGAAATTGAATAATTGGTTTTACTAAATATAACACTAAGATAGTGAAATGTTTCTGACTCAAAGTCGAATTTTATCTCTTGTTTACTGATTTTTATCAGTAAACATATCTGTATCGATCATTTAATTAGGTCTTCAGAATACGGTTAATTATAATATTATTGAGGAACTAATTCACAACGATCGAAAATGATCAGTTGGCTTTCTGCTTTTCAGTCCCTCCATTTCATTAGATAATTTAAAAATTGGTGTCTTTATTTGAATAGAATAAGAATAAGAATGGTTTGTGACAGGTGTTTGACAGATGAAAAATTGTTATTAATATTCAATAGTGACTATTGATTATTCTTTTTTTTGATGGTGATCAAACACAATCTGTGGATTAACTGTTGGCAAGTAGTAAACTCGTGGCTTTGTTCCAAGTTCTTCGAGGTAACCATATCCCAGGCGGGAAGCGATTAATCCTGAGAAGCTAACCGTCTCATTTCCGTTAGAGAGAGTATCTTCCATTTCATCTCCAAAGTAGATGGTGCCTGTCGGACAAGCGGAAACACAAAGAGGTAGCGTTCCACTGTAGATTATATCTGCACAAAAGTCACACTTTCCAACGAAACTTTCCTCACCCGAAAAGCCCAACGATGAGTCAGTTTGTTGAACCTGCTGTCTGGAATTGTCTGGACCATTCAACTGGCGTGACGAGTAAGGGCAACCTGTCATACATGATTTACATCCGATACAACTTTCCTGATCAATATAAACAATTCCATCCGGACGTTTGTAAGTGGCTTCAACCGGGCACTTGGTAATACAAAGAGGTTCATCACAGTGGAAACAGGGTTTTGGCATCCAGTACGGAGCCGATTCTTCTGATTCCTGCATGAGGTATACCTTCATGAATTCCTGATTAGGTGGCAGATTGTGCGCTTTCTGGCATTTCTCCACACATTTTCTGGCATTGCCGCATTTGGCAAGGTCAATTACCATGACAAATTTTCGGAGCGGAATTCCTTCTGGGAAAGCGGCGGGTGCTATGTTTTTTTCCATCTCTGATTGTACTCTTTTACTCATGTGACCTATATCCTAAACGAGAAAGTCCCTAACCTTTTCTAATTTCCCGTTTTTCAGTGGCCTCCCTCATGATAGCCGGTGATGATCGATTTAAAATTACTGGTTGGTTTAGCACCAAAGGTACAGAAATACAAATGTATAATCAGAAATATGGACAATAGAAACCCAATCGTTATGTGAAATATGTCAGTTACAAAAAATGCTTTCGATCCCATTATTTGCCTCACATCAGCTCCAGAAAACAGCATGGGTAATCCGGTAATAAATATCAGCGGTAGCAGAACAAACATTGTCATGAAATAGGTAACTTGCTGAATTGGATTGAATTTCATTTTTTTTGTTACCGGGAACGGAGCAGGTTCATGTTTGAATACCCCATAAGTGTAATACCTGAACTGAACAATTAATCGTTCTGTCAATCCCTTTAACTGGATTCTGTAATGACGGGTGTTTTTCGTTATTGTATTGCCGATGATGAAAAGCATATAATTGAAGATCAGAATAAGACCTGCAATATTATGTAAGTTGACCGCAAGATCGAAACGGATGAAAGGATTGATAGGATCCGAATACTGCATGCTAAGACCACTGATGATCAAAGTGATAATCAGGAGGGCATTCAAAAAGTGCCATGTTCTGATCAAAGCAGGATAGAGGTATAGTTTATTTTCCATGTTTTATTTTTTTGTCAGGATTCGTAAAATTGAGTGAATGGCGATTCCGGCCAGTACCATCAGAAAAATGGCAATACTGATTCTGTTGAGGTATACGTTGCGATTGGCTCCGATTACATAGGAAGAATCAAGCATTGATTCATTGTCGAATCCTAAACCGGTCGCTTTCGACTTCAATTGGTACTGGTAGAGAGAGTTCTTTAGTATGGTATTCTTTGAGTGACATTCCTGACACAGTTTAACGGCTTTTTCTTTAGGCTGGATATTGTGGGATACGAGTAATGAATCTTTTACATGTGCGTGACACTCAATACATCTGACATTTAGAAAGTGGCGTGCCTGGTTGGGTAACCAATCATGTTTGGCAATGATGTTCGGTTTTTCCTTGTCGCTGATCAACTCAAACTTATTGATGTTATTGTGACAGCTCAGACATATGTTGTTGTCGTAAGCAATGATTTTTTTGATAACAGAATCACTTCTTGCACTGATCTTATAGGTGTGTGGTTCATGGCAGCTCCAACAGTTAAAATCACCGGCATGTTTGGTGGCGTGGGTACTTAGGGCAAATTCAGCCTCAATTTTTTCAAACTGGAATTTGGCATATTTTTCATCGCCACCATGACAGTCAATACAGATCATTTTAGCTTCCATTCTCACCTCAGCAGAGTGTGGCCACTTGGCAAAATCTTCTGAATGGCAGTCTGTACATTTAAATGTTTTATGGTTGGACTGGTAAAATAAAAGGGTGTCGATCCTCATTCCAGGTTCCATCTTGTGTTTAACCAGTTTTTTTTCGATGGTGTTGTCGTAACTGAAATAGTTATGAGCATGGCATTTCAAGCAATGGTCGTTGGTTCTCTGGTTGTCAGTTTTAGTCGGAATTGGCTTCTCCTCTGCCCTTACTCCGATAAAACCGGAAAGAAATATAATTAGCAGGAGACCTCTGATTAGCTTAACAGCGTAGTTCATTTTCGATCTGAATTTTAATTGACGTTGAATACCTTGAATAAATTGAGTTATGTAACTTTTTACAGGTCTAAAACAAAAAAAATAAGAAGCCACATTGATTTTCATGGTGGCTTCTTATTCATATTTTTGATTATGTCATGCCTGATTTAGCTGATATAAGTTGATGTAATCCGTTGTTGAAAGGATTCAAAACCCCCATAATCTTGTAATGACAAAACCGACACAAAAGTTTTCCCAGATAAGTTTCTGTTGATTATTCAGCATCGTATCCTGTGGTAGCATAGATTGATTGTTTCCCGCATAGATCTGGAAAGCGTGGGTGCTGGTTGAGATTTCGAAACCAAAAGAGACAACGGGTTGAGAATGGACAGATTGATCTGCCTGTTCAGAGATGGATTGTATCTGGAGTGGAAAATCAGCATTGAAAATAAACGAACCCTGCGGGGAGATTTTTACACGGCCACCTGCATGCAATCCAACTTTGTCGTGGTCCTGATGCCATGGAACCGTATTGAAGTGGGAAAAACTGGCTCCACCCTGCAACGTGATTGCATTGGTAAATTTCCTTGCAATCATCATCTGTCCAAAGTAGGACAAACGGTTGGAGAATGAAGAACTATAAGTACTGTAAGGATAAGGGTCAGAGGAGTGATAATACTGGTTAGCGGTCCATACTGAGTTCTCCCTGCCGTCGATTCCTACATTGCCATAAAATGACAGCGAGACAGGCATTCCAGTATTCATCTGCTGAAACGGTGTCCATTTCGCGTTGAAATCGCTGTACATGTTTTTCTTCTGGATACCATAGCCCAACTGAACGTTTTTAGCAATGACATAATCCAGCGCCAGCCTGATGTTTGCTCCCGGTGCATAAAGTCCGAAAAGGTCTTTAAAACCCTTCTCCATGGTACCGAACTTGTGCTGAATAACAGCTTCCAAAGTATTAACCGGGCTAATTTTGGAGGTTTGCTGATCTATCAGGTAGCCGCTTTCCCAAACAAAACGAGCGGGTTTATTGACAACTACCTCAGGCGCAGTTGCTGTTGAGTCTGTTTGACCTTGTGCTAATTGATAAGTGAAGGGCAAAATACTCAAAATAAGGAATATAAAGGTTTTTTTCATTTCTTGATTTCTTAGATTTCCTGATTAATTGTTTTTTGCACCTTGTTGAATCCAGGTCAGAACCAGTTGTGCTTCAGCTGCAGAATACTTTTTCCAGGTATGTACTGTTGTATTCGCCGGATCGGGTTCCATGTAAATTATGCTGGATGCAGGAGTCGTCGCGTTGATCAGATTCATGGTCTTAATGCTGTTGAAAGCATTGGCAGCAGAAAGATCTGGCGCCTGTCCTCCTGTTTTGTGACAAGAAACGCAACTATTCGCGAAAATAGGCACGATCTGTGTCGCAAATGCAATCGGAACTGTAGGATCTACAGTCGGCAACTCCTCTTTTACGATGAAATCGTAAGTACATGCATTGAGCAAAAGGCTTAATGCAATGAGAAGAAAATATTTATTCGATTTTTTCATGCGAAAATAACTTTGTTAGATAATGAATATTTGAACGGTCGCACTGTTTTTCCCGGTTTGTCAGGTGAACCTGCAAGTGTTTCTGTGCAAGTTCCGGCTCTTGTTCGTTTCATTGAGGAGATTTGAGAAATCGATATAAAAAAGACTTCCAATTGAGAGAAGCCTTTTTTATATCAGATCCTTTTATCTCATTATGGGATAATTGCAAGAGAGTTGGTCAACAACGCTTTTGAATAATCCAGGTTGTGAATACCCAGTGAGTATTCGCGTAAACATAACTGGAAGTTAATGATCGCGCCAAACTGTGCATTGGAGATTTTCAGAACAGGCAATGTTAGGTTGTATGCTTTTTGTTCGGCTGTCCAAGTAGCGGCAGGACTGGCGTTCTGGAATTGACCAGGATTCATGCTCTGACCTGTTGGGTTGGTTGCTGGATCATATACGTTCAGGTAACCATCATAATTGTTGGTTGTTATGCCTGCCCATAAGTTAGAGGTAGCATCTGAATTTCTGTTTAGGAATTCAACACCGCTGTATTTTAGTTTGGCAGCCAATTGCTCCAGCAAACCTTTGATGGTAGCTCTTGGGTTCACCCAGTATTTCGCGCTCGTAGCAGTCACACCTGTATGGCAGCCTGAAATGTTGCAACCGGCAAAGTTTCCTTTTGCATTGAAGCTGTGACCACCTGTTCCACCGACCATGGAAGCCATGTGGCATTGTGAGCAGGATGCCTTTGTTACATGTACGGCCTGGGCATATGCCATCGGACCTGTAAATTCAATACCGCAGGTACCTGAAACAATTGCACCAACTGTACCATAATGGGTATGTGTACGATATCCAGGAAGGATTTTAGCCTGAGCAATCGTCGCTGCTGAAGTACCATCAAAAAATACATCCGTTGGTTTGGAAGCCAGGGAAGCATAATCAAGTACGTCACCTGTATAAGCTGTATTCTTGGTGTTGTTGAAGGTAAACGGACGTGGTTGGTGGCATTTGATACAAAGATTACTTGCACCATTATCCTGGGTCAGGTTGACGGATTTTTTTCCTCCAAGGAAAGTCAACGAAACAGCTGCTGTCGATGTTAATTTTGGCAGGTCGGTTGAAGTGTAGGTTTCGTGGATAGAACTGTGGCAGGTTCTGCACAACAATTCACCATATGCCTTGGTTACGTCGCATGCGTAATCGTTTACATATTTACCTGTTGAAGCCAATGTGAATGTAGAAGGCACTTTTCTGGCGACAACATCCTGAAAACCACCCTGGGTGTGGCAAGGACTGCAACCTGCGTTTCCGCTTTCTGTGATGGCCGCCTCTCCGGTTTCATGTTTTGAATATTGGAACTGTACTGCAATGATGTCAACCTTTGCGGGTGTGTGACACATTTTACATGTTTCGTTCGCGTCTTTACCTGCTGTTCCTGCAGCACCGGTAGCACCATTGGTTCCGTCTTTTCCGGGAGGGCCTTCTTTTACACAGGCAGCACCAAATGCTGAAAGGGCTAGAGCAAAAATCGCGAGTTTGAAAAATTTCTGTAGTTTCATAGATTTTGAAAGTTTTAAGAATATAAACAGTATTTTTTAATTGAATCATCAATTAGTCTAAAAAGACACGATTGTAAAGTTAAAAATTGTAAATTCTCAAAACAAATAGAAATATGTTGATAGATTGACAGATATCTCTGTATATAGAACAGTGAAATATGAAATGTATATCCTCAATAATGTTGACATATATCACTAAAAAATTTAAATACTGTTGAATATCTCAACAGTATTATTATTGTGGTGAACGGAATAATATTCTCAGATATCAAATGTAAAGGGGGGGTGCTTTGTATTTGATCTATCTTGTATTAGTGAGGTTTATGTTTGAGGGGGTATCTTTGCATAATAGCTGAAATTTGTAATTATCGCTCTCCTGAGAAACGGGTGTAATTTTAATATTTTGAATTTTGTATTTTTAAATTTTAAAATTGCAAAATTCAGATCTCAAATTTCAGAAACTTCGAATCTGTATTTGGATTAGTTAAAAACAAAGCATTTTTTTGAGAGAAAGAAAAAAAACCACATCCGTTGAGGAAGTGGTTTTTTGAATGTGGGCTCTTATTTTGGAGTCAAAAATGGGTTTTATTCTAACTTTTGTATTTTATTCAGGTCTTTAGAATCCCCATAGTCGTGTAATGACAAAGCCTAAACACAAATTTTCGAGCAGGACTTTATTCGGGTTATTCAGCATTGCGTCCTGTGCCAATAAGGTTTGGTTGTTTCCGGCATAGATCTGAAAGGCGTGAGTGCTGGTCGAAACTTCGAAACCAAAAGATACTATAGGTTGGGAGTGGACATTCTGATCTGCCTGTTCAGAGATGGATTGTATCTGTAGTGGAAAATCCGCATTAAAAATAAAGGAACCCTGGGGTGAAATCTTTATGCGGCCTCCGGCATGTAACCCAACCTTGTCGTGGTCATTGTGCCATGGAGCAGTATTGAAGTGGGTGAAACTTGCTCCCCCCTGCAACGTAATGGCTTCTGTAAATTTGCGGGCAACCATGAACTGTCCGAAAAAGGAGAGGCGGTTGGCAAAACTGAAATCGTATTTGGTGTAAGGATTGGGGTCTGAAGAGTGATAATACTTATCAGCTTCCCAGATTGATTTCTCTCTTCCGTCTATTCCTATGTTACCATAAAACGAGAGTGAGATTGGTATTCCTGTATTCATTTGCTGAAATGGAGACCATTTCGCATTGAAATCGCTGTACATATTTTTCTTCTGAATTCCGTAACCCAACTGAAGGTTCTTGAATAAGACATAATCCAGTGCCAAACGGAGGTTGGCACCCGGTGCGTAAATTCCAAATAGGTCCTGAAAACCCTTCTGCATGGAGCCGAATTTGTGCTGAATCGCCGCTTCAAGGGTATTGACAGGACCGACCTTGGATGTTTGCTGATCAATCAGGTATCCACTTTCCCAGACAAAGCGAACGGGCTTATTGACTACTACCTCAGGAGTTGTTGCCGTTGAGTCAGTTTGTCCCTGGACCATTTGACAGGCGAATGTTAAGAATCCTACTGCGAGGAATATAAAGGTTTTCTTCATTTTACTTTTTCTAAAATTTTACCTGATTAGTTGTTTTTGGCCCCTTGTTGAATCCAGGTCAGAACCAATTGTGCTTCTGCATCGGAATATTTCTTCCAGCCGTGAACTGCAGCATTGGCTTTAAGCGGTTCTGTATATATTAAACTTGACTCCGGAGTTGTTGCATTTGTAAGGTTCATGGCCTTTATGCTATTGTAGGCATTCGCTGAAGTTAGATCCGGTGCCTGACCTCCAGTTTTGTGACAGGAAACGCAAGTCTCAGTATTGTAAATTGGAGCAATCTGAGTTGAAAATGACACAGGGACCGTCAGATCTACAGGTGGTAACTCCTCCTTGACGATGAAATCGTAAGTACATGCATACAGAAGAAGCCCAATTACGAGGGTTGAAATATATTTAATTGATTTTTTCATTTGGAATGAATTAGTAATAATTAAGGAGTGTCAGAATTTTCCAATGCGAGTTATATTTATTCACGCAAAATCTTGCTAATGTACACGTCATGGAGTTGGTTCCTATCATCCAGTATAAAAAAGACTTCTCAAGTGGAAGTCTTTTTTATTAGAATTTGGATGTTAGTTGCTTTTCAACCAATCAATCGAGGTTTGAAGAAGTTGAAGAGTATATTTGGGGTTATGTACGCCCATGGATGTCCCGAAATTTACCCAACCATAGTTGTATGCCGCGCCTAATTCACCATATTTCCATTCACGACCTAATCTGTTTGCCCAATCAGTATCGGCTGCCATTGAAATCGTATTGGCATAAACCACCAAACCGTTAGCGGATGGTGTAGGGCCCGGATTAAGAGTATTTGCTGCAGTTAAACTGGAATATAGGGGTGGATTTTTAGGATCAACAGGTGCAGTTGTTGCAAATATTGTTCCTAGGAAGTCATGCGTAGGCTCAGCACTGTACGAAACTGCTCCTGTGGATGCATTCACGGTTTTCTTGAAAACCTTTCTGGCAGCGAGTGCATCACCCAATTCTGTCAATTTGGCTTTGATAGTATTCTGAATTGGAGTGAGTTTATCTGAACCATGACAAGCAGTACATTTTGCTTTGTTGACAATCAATGAATGACCGCCTGTTTTTGTCGTTGCATCATATTCATTCATGTGACAATCAGTGCAGCTATATGATGAATGTTGCCATGTTCGAGTGTATGTCTGGCCTGAAAATTCGTAGCCATTAATTCCGGCAAATTCGTTTGACTGATTTCCGTCATGGACAGCAAAGCTGGTTCCGACCTGATATTTTACGGTTGTATTTTGTTTCGTTACGTCAAGTGGGAAATAGGGCAACTGATTAAATTTCTGGACTTTGCCAGCGGCGTCGGTATATTCAATACTTGTTACGCCTCTGATCTGATGGCATGTTGAACAAATATTGCTTTTCTTGCCAAAATCCTGTGCCTTAAGGTTGTTGAAATAGTTCAGATATACCGGATCGTTTACGGTTAATATCAGAGCAGCCGGGTCAGTTCCGAATTCAAATGTAGTGTGTGCATGGCAGGTTTCACATGAGATCCTGGTAGCATTAGGAATATCGTTGGATACAACATATTTGTTTTGAGTGGTAATTTCCTTGAATCCTTCGCTTGTGTGACATCTTGCGCAATATTTGGTATTTCTGGCACTGGTTGTTCCAAAGAAGTGTTTGGACAACTGGTACTGGGCCTCTTTGGCGGTCATGTTAGCCGTCGTATGACAGGTCAGACAAGTGGTATTGGCGTCTTTCCCATTTGTTCCGTTTGTACCTGGTGCTCCTGTTTGTCCGGGAGGGCCTTCCTTCACACACGCTGCACCAAATGCCATCAAGGCTACTGCAAAAATTGACAGTTTAAAAAATTTTTGAATTTTCATATGGTTAAAAATAGATTAAGATTGAAATAAAATATCCTCTACGAACAGAATCTTTCATAGAGATATTTAAAGCGCAAAGATTAGGAATTGTTAAATATGTCATTAGGAATCTATGTTGATATGTTGACATATTTAGGCATTTATTAGTCGACAAAAAACTGATTTAGGTCATATATACTAATGACATATATCAATTAGCCATTGCGACTAATCTCAATCAAGTCGTTTTCTTTCAGGATTTCAATGGAATTACGGGTATGTCGGATCAAACCCGAATCTTCGAATTCTTTTAGGCTTCGGATGAAGCTTTCCTTGGTCATCCCAGACATGTCGGCCAATTCCTGTTTGGAGAGAATAAAATTAAAGGGATTTGTTTCGAAGATGTTGTTTTTGAGATACAACAGCGTATCTGCTACGCGTCCGGGCATGTATTTGTTGGTTAGGTTGATGAGGGTACTGAGCATCTTCATGTGCTGGCTGTTTGAATGCTTTAACAATTCGATGGAGAAGGTGTTGTTTTTTGTCAAGAGATTGTACAATCGGCTGGTATCAATAAAGCAGCAATCGATATCGGTTACAGCTGCCACCGTGAAATGTCTGAAATCATCCACAATGGCTCCTCCTCCGGTAAAAATGCTGTTTGACTTGATGATCTGCAGAATCAGGTTTTTTCCCTTTGGACCCTCTGATACAACTTTGGCCAAGCCACTTTTAATACAAACAAGATGAGTTAAGGGAGTATTCTGTTTCATAATGGTTTCTCCAGGCCTGAAGTGGATCTGACGTTTGTTGTCCATCAGTGAATGAAGCTCATCCGGATTGAGAATTCCAAATATGTGAGAGTCACCACAATGACTATTGTTGAAACAGCAATCGTATCTGCATTCCAAACAATTTCCACACATCGAATTATCCTGGGATTCTGACATAATCAGTACATTTATCTGATACAAATATAAAAATATATTGATAAATGTCAATTTATTATAGATATTCAATCAGAACATCTAGTAAATTAAAAGGGATTATCCACGTTGTATGACGAATAAAAGGCATACCTTTTTCTGGATCAGGTTAATGCATCAGCCAGGTTTCAGAAAAGACCGCATGAACAATGTTTTTTTGTTCAGATTTTCCGTCAGGACCAACAATCTGGTTGGTATATGAAATGTGTATGGATTGGTCATTCGTCTGAATGATGGCCGGATAATGGCCTTTTTCCATGCCATCGGGTTTTCCATTGACGATTGTCTTGTGGAATGGCCAGGTCAGTCCTTCGTCCTTTGAGAGCCAAACCGATAGCCGGTACCGGCCGTCCTCAATGTCATTCAGGACCAGGGCCCAGTTTCCGCTTTGAAGGACCGCCAAATCCGCCGCTGTGCCAGGATTGGGGATGTCGGTATCGACCACTGAACTCCATGTATATCCTCCATCCTTTGAAACACTCTTCATCAATCTTTTTGGCGCCGGACCATTGTCGCGCATCAGCGCAGTGATGGAACCATTCCTGTTGAGTGCCAGTGTCGGCTGGATGGCACCTCCGCCCAATATTGGTTCGCTGAAGCTCCATGTTTCACCGGAATCGGATGTGATCGCTACCAGTGAGAGGTTGAGTCCGTCTGAATACAGGGGAAGCAGAATCCTGTCACCCAGCAGGAGAGGTTTATTTCTTGTCTGCCAGCCTATTCGGCGCAACAATGGATAGCCAAGTTGCTTTCGGACTTTTTCACCCAGGTCATTCACCTCGGTTCCGTCGCTTACAAGATTGGATCCTTTAGCAATGCTCAGGTAGAATTTGATTGCTTTGTCCCAATCCTTTGCGGAAATATTTGCTTTTCCGGTATCCCTGATATCTCCTTGCTGCAACAGATATTGATGGTATTCATCGAATTTCCTGGTAAGTGTCTTTACAAACTGATCATTTTCGCCAATTCCGTTGACGGGTGCTCCATCCGCTTTCACATGCAGCACATCCTGCCACTTCCATTCAGGGGCACCTTCTTCCTGCATGTAATTGGTACTGTACCTGATTTTAAGCAAGGAAGTGCTCCACTGGTAAGCCATTACGGTGTACCAGGTAAGCCACAATTTTGATTTGGAATCGATAAACAGGACCGGATTGATATCCGGAAATCCCGGAACATCAGCCATCACAAAGGAGGTTCCCCATTGGTGGGTTTGGTGGCTATATCGGGCGCCCCTGATTGCCACATCATCAGAAGTTCGCTCTCCGGTACCCTGGAACCACGCACAGAGCAAATCGTGGTTGGGAAGTTCGACAAGCGTCGAACCATGGCAATGCTGTAGTTGTAAGGGAAAAACGTTTTCCAGTACCAAGGAGCCATTTTTTGGAGAAGAAACCGGGCTGATTATTTTTCCAACTACCGTGAAGCTATTTATTAAGCAAATGATTAACAGGGATATGGACCGTATTTTCATGTTTTTTCAGGACTTAGGTTTTAAGAACGTGTAAATGTATAAATTCAGATTCACATGTTTCGATAATTCTGCCAGTTGTGTCGCGTAAAGCTCGCGAACAAAAATATGCGAAAATATTTTTTGTTCGTTAATTTAGTAGAATTACAGGTTAATAAATGAGAATGTCAAGTGTGATATTTGCAAATCTGTGTTGATCTGGCAGTGTATGGACATGGCTGGTTGGTGTATTTTTTCCTCATCAACAACAGGTTCTATTTTAATTCGATATGGGGTGAAATGTTGGCTATCAACGATGATCCTATGAATGAGGAAAAGATCCCTTAATAAACCAAAATTACATAAAACGGGAATGGTCTTCCCGTTTAGCATTAAGTTGTTAATATACAAGCAGTAACGATCTAGATTTAGGATGAATCAACCTTTGTTTTTGGAAAAGGGAAGGGCATTTATCCCCGCCCTTTCAGATCTTCAGCCTATTTTCTATTAACCGGATATCACATATAACAATCAACGAAAATTGAGGATGATCCATGAAGTTGTTTAAACGGTCAAATGCTATTCCTTTCCTTATTTAAGCGCTACTTTGATAGAGTTAGTCATGCCGGCTTGACTGATCTTGATCACATAGATGCCTCGGGGATAACTCTGAACATCGATTTTTTGGATCGTATTTTCAGGAAATCTACCCTGAAATACGTTCAGTCCATAAATATTGCTCATTTTTAATTCGACCATTTCGCCGCTTACTCCCGAAATTTTGAAAGACAATTCATTGGAAGCAGGATTGGGATAACATGAAACAGTCAGATTTCCCGGTGATTTTGTATTCGGAGCTGAAATTTCTACAACAGCGATTTGGTTATTGGTCGTTGTGAACGTTCCGATTGTTGAATATAATATTGTATTTAAAGTTGGATTGTCTGTGCAAACTGTTTTGATTCT
>SESG01013163.1_pt1 | contig 14240 bp, 13 predicted proteins | sample 3171421 | NCBI WGS metagenome assembly SESG01 (sample SAMN10866946, study PRJNA518727) | freshwater metagenome | biome: subpolar coniferous forest; feature: holomictic lake; material: water; isolation source: holomictic Lake 227, 6 m and 8 m depth | place: Canada: near Kenora, Ontario | collected... | reverse complement strand
ACTGGGTATGGATGCCGCCTTGGGGGCCGAACCGTATTACCGATGATGGCCGCGAGCAATTGCGGGCCATTGGGTTCACGGTTTAACTAATATCTCAGTTAAGGTCTAACTATGTCTATGCAAGGTAATTGGCAGGCGCTTCGCTCGCTCTCTTCTGATCAATCGATCAAGAATCAGAAGTTGAAGAGTGGAACCTTTCGGCGAATAGTCTCTTTTGCCAAACCATACAAATCTTCCCTTGCCATATTTCTTGTCACGGTTGTAATCGATGCCATGTTGGTGGTTGCAACCCCACTTCTACTTCGCGAGTTGATTGATAAAGGGGTCGCACCACATAACGGCTCTCTGGTTACCAAGTTAGCGATTATCGTTGGAGGCTTAGCGATATTGGATGCGATCTTCAATATGGCTGGTCGCTGGTTCTCAAGCCGGATCGGCGAGGGCTTAATCTACGATTTACGTACTCAAGTATTTGAACATGTGCAACGACAATCAATCGCTTTCTTCACCAGAACCCAGACTGGTGCGCTTATCGCTCGCCTCAACTCCGATGTGATCGGTGCCCAACAGGCATTTACCTCCACCCTATCTGGCGTAGTGAGCAACGCTCTTAGTTTGATTTTGGTGGCCGCCACCATGATCACGCTCTCATGGCAAATAACAGTCGTCTCGCTTTTTTTGCTCCCAGTCTTCCTCATCCCGACCAAATGGGTTGGCAGAAAACTTCAGAGTTACACCAGACAATCTTTCCAACTTAACGCCGAGATGTCAGCCACCATGACTGAGCGTTTCAATGTTTCAGGCGCACTCCTGGTATCGCTTTACGGAGATTCCAAAAGCGAACGTGATATTTTTTCCGCTCGCGCTCGAAGAGTTGCTGATATGGGAATCACAATTGCTCTTCTGAATCGCATTTTTTTTATTGCGTTGACTTCCATTGCGGCCGTTGCGACCGCAGTTGCGTACGGTATTGGCGGTCACCTTGCAATCTCTCAAAAGATTTCGATCGGCACCCTGTTAGCAATAACTGCCCTCCTGGCCCGACTTTATGGACCTATAACTGCACTTTCTAATGTTCGGGTAGATGTGATGACGGCTTTGGTCTCGTTTGAGCGAGTTTTTGAATTGCTAGATCTTGAGCCGATGGTTAAAGACTTGCCGACTGCGATGACTTTGGGCGAGGATCGACCAACAATTAAATTCAATGAAGTTAAATTTGCCTACCCGACGGCTGCTGAGATTTCTCTAGCTTCGTTAGAGATGGTTGCAAAAGCCGAAATGGTCGATAGCGGTCAAGTGCTTAAGGGAATTTCCTTTGAAGTAGAGCCCGGGTCGCTAACTGCGATCGTTGGCCCGTCTGGCGCTGGGAAAAGCACGATTTCAGGGCTAGTACCGAGACTCTACGATGTGACCGATGGATCGATATTAATAAATGGTGTTGATATTCGAAGCTATTCCATTAACTCTTTGCGTCACCAAATTGGCGTGGTCACGCAAGACTCTCACATGTTTCACGACAGCATTGCAGCCAATCTAAGGTATGCGAAACCAGATGCCACTGATGCCCAAATGCAGCAAGCATGTGAGTCCGCTCAAATTTGGGATTTTATTCAAAGCTTGCCCAATGGCTTCGACACCATAGTCGGCGAGCGAGGGCACCGCTTATCTGGCGGGGAAAAGCAAAGACTTGCGATCGCGCGGTTATTGCTGAAAGCGCCAAGCATTGTAATTTTGGATGAAGCAACTGCTCATCTGGATTCTGAGAACGAAGCGCTAGTCCAGGCAGCTCTGAAGAGTGCGCTAGTCAACCGAACCAGCATCGTGATCGCTCACAGGCTTTCAACTATTCAACAAGCCGATCAAATCTTAGTTCTTGAGAATGGCTTAATTGTCGAACGTGGTAAACACGATGAGCTGGTTAGCAAGAAGGGTTTGTACTTCGATCTTTATCAGAGACAATCACTTAGTTTCGCGGAAGAGCAAAATCCTTCCGACCAAAATTAGGCAGGCGAAGGCTAACCATTGCAAGGCGTAGGCGAAATGTGGCCCGCCAGTTAAATCTGGGAGCGTAATCGAAGTTAGCGGTGAAATTTTCGGATTCTCACTCGAAATAAGATCTACATAGTAGGGAAGGGCCGGCATCTTTTGTACGTTGGAAAGATCGACTGTTACACGTTTAGTTCCGGGCAATGCGAAAAGAGAGCCTTCGACTTGGCGGCTGATATCGTCAGCGCGAATACGAACCACTAACGAAGTCGGATCGTAAATAAGTGCTGGAACAATTGGCGCAATATTGGCCGCTACTCCCGCTTTTACCCAGCCACGATCGATCCAATAGTTCTTACCCGATGTTGCACTAAAAAGGTCTAATACCTCAAAGCCATAGCGACCTTCGAAGTAACGATTTCTAAGAAGGAGCTCGTGGCCGGGCAAGAACCTGCCATCAAGTTTCATTAGGCGCCACTGATTGGCAATTGGATCGCCGTTGGCAATGGTGGCTTCGTCTACAGCTGGATGCAATTGATTTTTGGTAATAATGCTGTTCTGGTTTGCCCGTGTTTGACCCTTATGAAATTGCCACTGTCCGGCGATGAGACATAGCCCAATCAGAACTAGCGCTACAAAACTTTGGAATAATCCGACGGGGGAGAAGAAGCGTCTCACCTAATTAATACTCTTTTGACTATCAATAATAATTGCTTCACCTCTGGAGGAGTTCTCTCGGCCAGCGTTGGCAACGACTACAGCCACATAAGGAAGTACTACCGCCCCGAAGAGTGCAATCCAACGGTATGGGCTAGGAAGCACGACAGTCAGGATAAAACAAAGCGTCCTGATCATCATCGATATGAAATACCGACGAGCCCTGCCGGCTTGATTGATTGTAAGCGACTCTTGTGCCGTGGTAATTGAGACCATTTCTGGCTCGTGTGGGGCGTTATCGCGCTTGAACATGTCTGAAGCCTATTGACTATGGGGAGACTTTTCTTTTTATGGCGGTGGCAGGCTTTGGGTACGCGTCGGTAACGGGTAAGTTCACCTCTTATGAACGCACCAGAGCAAGAGATTTCGCCTCGGGTCGTCTTAGTCACTGGCGGAAACCGAGGAATTGGACTGGCCATTGCCGAAGCATTCAAACTTTTGGGTGACACCGTGATAATCACCAATCGCAGCGGCACCGCCCCAGCGGGTTTGCTCGCGGTACAAATGGATGTCACTGACACCACTAGCGTGGATCTGGCATTCAAAGAGATCGAAGCAAATTACGGCTCCGTGGATATCTTGGTGGCGAACGCGGGTATAACCAGAGATGGTCTGGTGATGCGGATGAGCGATGAGGATTTCATTGACGTGGTCGATACCAATTTGACCGGTGCCTTTCGAGTGGCGCGTGCGGCAACGCGCGGAATGTTAAAGAAGCGCTCTGGTCGAATGATCTTTGTTGGTTCGGTCGTTGGTGCTTTGGGTTCAGCTGGTCAGGTTAATTACGCGGCTACTAAAAGTGGCTTAGTAGGGATGGCGCGATCCTTTGCGCGCGAACTTGGAAGTCGGGGGATTACCGCAAACGTTGTGGCCCCAGGTTTTGTCGAGACCGACATGACGGCAGTTCTAAGCGAAGATCGTCGGAAAGAAATAGTCGGGGCAGTTCCGCTGCAGCGACTCTGCACTCCAGCAGAAGTGGCAGGCGTCGTAACTTTCTTGGCAGCACCGGCTGCCAGTTACATCACCGGAGCGGTAATTCCAGTAGATGGCGGATTAGGAATGGGGCACTAAAGATGGGAATTTTGGCCGGCAAGAATATTTTGGTGACTGGAGTCCTTACCGACTCCTCAATTGCCTTTCACATCGCCCGACTTGCCCAAGAAGAAGGCGCAACCGTAATTCTTACCTCCTTTGGGCGGGCGTTGAGTTTAACCACTCGAATTGCCGCTCGACTTCCCGCTCCAGCACCAGTAATTGAACTTGATGTAACTAACGAAGCTCATTTGACCGAACTTGCGGCGAAGGTTAAAGAATTTGTTCCGCACCTAGATGGCGTGGTTCATTCAATTGGATTTGCACCCGAAGCGGCCTTGGGTGGAAATTTCCTAAATACCGTTTGGGAAGATGTGGCGGTAGCAGTTCATGTTTCGGCCTTCTCGCTCAAATCTTTGACGATGGCGGCAAGACCGCTTTTTACTGGTCCAAATGGGGCCAGCGTCGTGGGCATGGATTTTGATGCTCAGGTTGCTTGGCCAAAATACGACTGGATGGGTGTGGCGAAGGCGGCGCTGGAATCTACCTCCCGATATTTAGCCCGAGACCTCGGCAAGGAGAATGTCCGGATTAACCTAATTGCAGCTGGCCCAATTAAGACTATTGCCGCCAAATCAATCCCAGGTTTTGAACAGTTTGAGACAGTTTGGGATTCCAGGGCTCCGTTGAAGTGGGATGTGACCGACCCAATTCCAGCGGCCCAGGGCGCTGTCGCCTTGCTTTCGGATTGGTTCCCAAAGACCACAGGCGAGATCATCCATGTCGATGGTGGCGTCCACGCTATCGGTGGCTAACTCAGCTTGCCCCGTTTTCGCTTAATCATGGCTTTCGGGTACCCTAAGGCAACCAAGTGGAGTTAGCCGCTCCCACCTTCTCGCTTCTGGCGGACAGGTCATTTGAAGTTCGAAATAGGCTCTGGTTTAGCCAGGGTCTTTTATGAGCCTTTAATTGTGCGGCTGTCTCCTTTTGCCCTGAATAAGAATTCTTATCTCAGGTGTTCAACAAGGAAGGGGCAGTTATCAGCACCGAGCCACGTATCAACGATCGAATCCGGACTCCGGAAGTTCGTCTGATTGGTTTTGATGGAGAGCAAATTGGGGTTGTCGATATTGACACCGCATTGCGCATGGCAGAAGAGGTCGGACTAGACCTCGTCGAGATTGCTCCAGAAGCCAAACCTCCCGTTTGTAAAGTGATGGATTTCGGTAAGTACAAATACGAGATCGCACAAAAAGCACGTGAGGCCCGACAGAACCAGACCCACATTGTGGTCAAGGAGATGCGACTTCGACCAAAGATCGAGCCACATGATTATGAAACTAAGCGATCCCATATCGAAAAGTTTCTTAAAAGTGGCGACAAGGTAAAGGTAACTATTCAATTCCGCGGTCGCGAACAAGCTCGTCCCGAGATCGGGTATCGCTTGCTCATGAAATTGTCGGAGAGCCTTTCTGAAATTGCTTTCGTTGAGTTCGCCCCTAAACAAGAGGGTCGAAATATGACGATGGTTCTTGGTCCAGTAGTAAAGAAGAATCAGGCCGTTGCACAACAACGAGCCGCTAAGAAGAGCTCAGTTGTTGAAGAACCGAATTCCGAAAGCACGGAGAGCGAAGAAGTAAAGTAATTTTTAAGAGAACTTGTAATTGATCTACTAGAAAAGTCACGAGGTTAGGGAGCAACAGATGCCAAAGATGAAGACTCACAGTGGCGCCAAGAAGACATTCCGTCTTACTGGTACCGGAAAAGTCATGCACGAGCGCGCCGGCAAGCGCCACCTTTTGGAGCACAAGTCATCACGCGTGACTCGTCGACTCAGCAAGGATGCCACAGCAAGTGCTCCTTCATCAGTAACTGCAAAACGTATGCTCGGTTTGAAATAAGGACAGGGGAGAAATAGACCATGGCAAGAGTAAAACGTGGCGTCCATGCCGCCAAGAAGCGTCGTACAACACTAGAACGAGCTGCGGGTTATCGCGGTCAACGTTCGCGCCTATTTTCAAAGGCCAAGGAGCAGGTAACTCACTCCCTCGTCTACGCTTTCAACGATCGCAAAGATCGCAAGGGTGATTTTCGCAAACTTTGGATTCAGCGCATTAACGCTGGCGCCCGCGAAAATGGACTTACCTATAACCGCTTCATCCAGGGCCTTAAGGGTGCCGGAATAGAAGTAGATCGTCGCGTACTTGCTGAACTTGCAACCAACGAACCTGCCGCATTCGCGCAGTTGGTTGAAATTGCTCGCAAGCACGTAATCAATGCCTAATTCACTAATAACGAGCCTTCACTCTCCGCATGTCGAGAGGGTGAAGGCTCTTTTGGGTTCTCGAGGTAAAAAATTTCGACAGACCGATAAGGTCTTTATCGCCGATGGGTTGCAAACCGTTCGAGAAGCGTTCTCGCCGAAATTTCCGCAGGCGCCAAGAATTGAAAAGCTTTATGTCACCCAGGTTGGACTCGCAAAGTTAGAAGCCGAAATTTCTGATGAGTTATTAGATGCCGTTGATCTCTTTCCAGTCTCTGATGAGGTCATGGCGGCTATGGCCGATACCGAAAGCCCACAAGGGATCTTGGCTCTTTGCGCCTATACCGAATTCACACTTTATAAAATCGGCCAATTAGCTCCAAAACGCATCGCCTATTTTTGGGAGATTCAGGATCCGGGCAATTCCGGAACAGTGATCCGCACCGCCGATGCCTGCGGGTTTGATGCCGTGGTCTTCTCGCCGCGCAGCGTTGATACTTACAGCCCAAAGACAGTTCGCGCGACGGTTGGTTCGCTCTGGCACATTCCGGTAGTCGAGGGTATCGAGCTAACCGAGCTACTTGAATTCGCTACCGAAGGCGGTTTTATGACCACCGCCTTTGCTGGCGATGGCTCTCGAAGCATTCTTGATCTAGAAGCTTCAGCGAAAACCATTCTTATCTTCGGCAACGAGGCTCGGGGTCTTCCAGAACTTCCCGAATCGGTCGAACGGGTCAATATTCCAATGCTTGGTCATTCGGAGAGTTTGAATGTTGCCAGCGCCGCCGCGATTGCAATGTTTAATTGCGGGATAATTCAAGCCACGCCTAAATAGGACACTGCTAACCAGAGGCTATCGGTAGACTCCGCTCATTATGTCGCTTACAACTAGCTCTCTCGTTGCCGCCGCCGATTTGGCGATTACCGCCATCAAAAACGCAAAGAACCTTGAAGAGTTAAAAGCCGTTCGAATTGAACATGTTGGGGATCGCTCCGAACTCGCCAAGGCCAATCAAGCTTTAGCGACGATGCCCAAGGAAGATCGAGCCGAATTCGGCAAGATTATTGGAGTTGAGCGAGCTCGCGTGAATACTGTGTATGACGCTCGTGAAATCGAACTCGAAGTTGAGCGCGATCGGCGAATTTTAGAAGAGGAACGGGTCGATGTAACTCTTCCTGGTAGGCGTACTCCTGTTGGTGGATTACATCCACTTACAATTTTGACTAACGAAATTTCCGACCTATTTTTAGGAATGGGCTATCAAGTCGAAGAGGGTCCGGAACTGGAATCCGAGTGGTTAAATTTCGATGCCTTAAACATGCCAATCGATCACCCCGCACGAACTATGCAAGACACGTTTTTTGTCGAACCGCTAACCGCGCGATTAGTTTTGCGAACTCACACTTCACCGGTCCAAGTTCGTACCATGCTGCGCCAAGCGCCGCCGATTTACATTATCTGTCCAGGTCGCACCTATCGTGCCGATGAATTAGATGCCACTCATACGCCGGTATTCGGGCAAGTCGAGGGCTTAGTAGTAGATCGCGGAATCACGATGGCTGATCTAAAGGGAACGCTGGACCACTTTGCGCAAGCAATGTTCGGCCCCGAAGTAAAAACTCGACTTCGTCCTTCTTTCTTCCCATTCACTGAACCCAGTGCCGAAGTCGATTTCTTCTTTCAAGGCCGCTGGATCGAATGGGGCGGTTGTGGCATGGTCAATCCAAAAGTCCTGAAAGCCGCAGGTATCGACACCGAAGAATTCTCGGGTTTTGCATTTGGAATGGGGCTAGAGCGCACTCTTATGGTGCGTCATGGAATCACCGATATGCACGACATCGTTGAAGGCGATCTGCGCTTCACCCGACAATTTGGAACGGGTCGGGTATGAAAATTCCACTGTCCTGGTTACGGGAATTCACCCCGGTCCCATTTGATATTTCGATAACTGAGCTTGAGTCTGCCTTTGTAAATGTTGGCTTTGAAGTTGAAACCATTGATGTGACCGGTGCAGATCTGGTCGGCCCGCTTGTTGTTGCTCAAGTTAAAAGCATTGAACAACTTGAAGGGCTCAAGAAGCCGATTCGCTACGTCGCTCTTGATTGTGGCGAGGACCAACTTAGATACGTGATTTGCGGCGCCACAAATTTCGCAGTCGATGATTTGGTTGTTGCCGCATTGCCCGGCGCAATTTTGCCAGGCGATTTTACAATTTCTGCCCGAGAGACTTACGGCAAGACCAGCAACGGCATGATCTGTTCCGCCAAAGAACTTCGCATTAGCGAGGATCATGCTGGGATTATTGTGTTGGCTCCGGCTAGTGCGAGCGTCGGCGAAGACGCGATCTCGTTGCTTCAAATCAAGGATGTAATAATTGATCTTTCGATTCTGGCCGATCGGGGTTATGCCCTCTCTGCTCGCGGACTAGCTAGAGAGCTAGCGGCCGCACTTGGATTGCCTTATAACGACCCGGCCAAATCAGTTGATGCATCTAAGTACGCGATCGGCACCGCGGGAGTTCAGGCAATCATCGAGGATCCAACAGCGGTATCAGTTATCTACCTCAGAACCGTTACTGGATTCGATACTGCCGCACAAACACCCATCTGGATGCGACGTCGAATTGAAAAGTGTGGCATGCGCTCGATCTCTTTGGCTGTTGATGTTACCAACTACGTAATGCTTGAACTCGGTCAGCCGCTTCACGCTTTTGACCGCGATAAAATTGATGGCGCTTTGCATATTCGTAGAGCTGGTTCTGACGAAAATCTAGAAACTCTCGATGGCCAAACTCGGAAATTGAATCCCGATGACTTATTGGTAGCCGACGATAAATCACCTCTTGCGCTAGCTGGAACCATGGGTGGTGCGAACTCTGAAATATCAGAACGAACGAATTCATTGGTTATTGAAGCGGCTCGCTTTGATCCGTTATCGATTGCCAAGAATTCTCGCCGCCACAAACTCTCCTCTGAAGCCTCACGTCGCTTTGAACGAGTTGTTGATCCTTCACTCGCAGAACTTTCATCTGCGCGAGTTGTGGATCTATTAGTCGAATTTGGTGGCGCAGCACACTTGGCATCGGCAAAAGCGGGCGAGCCAAGATTCGCACCAATTATTGAGATCGATCCAAATTACATCAGCGTGCTGCTAGGCACCGAAATTTCACTGGATGTGGTTGAGAGCAAACTGACTATTGTTGGCTGCGATATTGAAAAAATATCTAATACCGTTTGGCGAGTTGACCCGCCCTCATGGCGACACGATCTTTCGACGCCAGCAGATTTTGTCGAAGAAGTAGCGCGACTAGTTGGGTTTGATGCAATTCCATCAAGACTGCCAATCGGCAAGCAAGGTGCCAAGCTATCGCCAACACAACAACGACGCAGAGCCGCAAGTATCTCCTTGGCCAATCAGGGCTATACCGAAGTTATGTCATCACCATTTGTAAGCGCGGAGCAGATGGCGACTTTAGGATTTGTTGGCGATCGCGCCAAGGCATTCAGGTTAGCTAACCCCATGTCTGAAGACTTTCCATTACTCAGAACTCATCTGCTACCCGGAATGTTGACCACATTGCAGCGCAACTTGGCTCGTGGCGCAAAAGATGTTTCGATCTTCGAGGTTGGTTCAGTTTTTCGAAATACGACCGAGCTTGCAATCGCGGAAGATATTTCGACTGCAACTAAACCCACCGACTCCCAATTAGCTGCGATTTATGCAAACGTGCCGTATCAACCAACTCAAATTGCCGGAGTCGTGGCCGGAAGTGCCGAACTCGCGGGTTGGTGGGGGAACGGCCGCAAATTTGATTGGAGCGATGCCATTGGTGCCGCGCTTCGCATAATCGAAGAGACCGGAAACGCCGCAACGATTCAAAGTTCGGACTTTGCCCCTTGGCATACCGGTAGATGCGCTGAATTACTTGTGGCAGGTAAAGCGGTAGCCCACGCCGGCGAACTTCATCCGCGCGTTATTTCGGCGCTCAATTTGCCGCAGCGAACCTGTGCCTTTGTAGTTCTTTTGAGCGAGTTGCCATTCCACGCAGTTACGCGAGCTACGCCAGTCTTTACGATGCCAGCAGCACTTCAAGATATCTCGCTCATAGTTTCCGCCGATATCACCACCGAGGCGGTCATCGCAGCCCTGAAAGCCGGCGCCGGGGAACTTCTTGAAGCTATCACCCTCTTCGACCGCTATGACCAACTTGGCGATGGGAAGGTCTCGCTCGCCTTCAATTTAACCTTCCGGGCTCCCGATCGCACGCTAACTGCAGCCGAAGTCTCGGCATTTCGAGAGTCAGCTGGCGCGGCGGCGGTAACCGCCGTTGGAGCCACAATCCGTAGTTAGTGTATTTATATACATATTTTTGCATAAATATTCTTTTTCCCATAGGCTATCGGAATGAAGATAGGCATCATTGGCGCTAGCGGGTATACCGGCGGCGAATTACTAAGGTTGGTGGGCGGCCATCCCGAATTTGAGCTGAACTACATTGCAGCAGGTTCAAATGCGGGGGAGTTAGTCACAGCTATTCACCCGCAGTTGCCAACCCTCGCCGGTAGAACTTTCGAAGAGACTTCCGTGGCGAATATGAGCGCCTGTGATTTACTTTTTATGGCGCTGCCTCATGGGGAGTCAAGCAAATACATCTCGAAATTGCGCGCCGATCTTAAGATCATAGATTTGGGAGCTGATTTCCGCCTTTCATCGGCCAATTCTTGGGCCAAATATTACGACGGCGCTCACGCTGGAACTTGGACATATGGGCTCCCAGAAATTGCTGGGCTCCGATCTCAAATTGTTGCCGCAAATCGCATCGCAAATCCAGGTTGCTATGCAACTGCAATTGCGCTGGCCACCGCCCCAGCCATTGGTGTAATCGATCCCACGGATATTGTCGTTGTTGCAGCATCCGGAACAACCGGAGCCGGACGAAGTGCCAAGGCAAACCTCTTGGGAAGTGAAGTCATGAACTCACTCTCATCGTACAAATTTGGTGGCATACACCAGCACACTCCAGAGATTGAGGAGACGTTAGAAAAGGCTGGTGGCAGCGGAGTGAAAGTATCCTTCACGCCAATCTTGGCACCGATGCCAAGAGGAATATTGGCGACGATAACTGCAAAGCTGCTTCCAGAGTTTTCGGATTCAGCTGATATCGAAGAAACTGTTCGCGCGCGCTACCGCAATTATTTCGAGAACGAACAGTTTGTGATTCTTCTACCCAAAGGACAACTTCCGAAAACTTCGTCAGTATTGGGAAGCAATGCGATCCAAATTCAGGTCGCCGTCGATCATCACACTCATAGGTTGGTGATTTCCAGCGCGATAGATAACTTGGGTAAAGGTGCAGCGGGACAAGCCATTCAAAATGCAAACCTGATTTCCGGTTTGTCAGAGAACCTTGGCCTTTCGATGTCGGGAACACCATGAGCGAATTGAATCTTCCTAAAGGATTTCGGGCCGCTGGTATTTCCGCTGGCATCAAAAATTCTGGTGCCAAGGATTTGGCCTTGATAGTTAACGATGGGCCGCAGCTATTTGGCACTGCAGTTTTCACCACAAATAAAGTCGAAGCGGCACCTGTAACTTGGAGCAGGGCGGCAATCGCTGATGGCATTGTCTCTGCTGTGATCCTAAACAGTGGTGGGGCAAATGCGTGCACTGGCTCTGATGGCTTTCTCGACACGCATAAGACCGCCGAAGTTGTTGCTGAGCAACTAGGTCACAATGCCAGCGATGTAGTCGTCTGCTCAACCGGCCTTATCGGAGTTCGACTTCCCATGAACCTCTTATTGAGCGGCGTTGTTGCGGCCACATCAGCCCTCTCGCCAAATTCTGGTCTGGCGGCAGCCGAGGCAATTATGACTACAGATTCGCACGCAAAGACCTATGTTGGTGGTCATTCAGGTGTGAATATCTTTGGAATGGCAAAAGGTGCTGGCATGCTCGCTCCTTCCCTGGCGACCATGCTCTCGGTAATCCTTGTGGATGCCATTGTTGATAGTTCCATGGCGCGGAGAGTTTTCGCGGATGTAGTTTCGAGAACGTACAACCGAATCGACTCTGATGGTTGTACCTCAACCAATGACACCGTTCTCTTTATGGCGTCAGGAGCTTCGGGAGTTGAGCTTAGTGAGGCGCAACTTCATAAAATGCTTATGGAATGTTGCACCAATCTCTCGCAACAGCTAATCGGTGATGCTGAGGGGCACAGCAAAACCGTTTCCATCATCGTTAAAAACGCGGCATCCGAAGCCGACGCGGTGGCAGTGGGTCGAGCATGCGCCCGAAATAATTTGCTCAAATGCGCGTTGCACGGTGAAGATCCAAACTGGGGCCGAGTTCTCGCAGCCGTTGGCACCGTAGATGCGGAATTTGATCCGTACCAAATTGATGTTGCCTTAAACGGAGTCTGGGTCTGTCGTGGCAGTTCACCTGGAGATGACCGCTCAAACGTTGATCTTTCGGCTAAATCGATTGAGATCATCATTGACCTACATGCTGGCAACTCCGATGCGACAATCTGGACCAATGATTTAACGGCGATGTATGTTCACGAGAATTCGTCGTATGCCTCATGATTCTTATTAAATATGGTGGCCACGCGATTCCTAAACCAGGTTCTCATGATCCGATCATTGCAATTTTGGCCGACTACTTTAAATTGCATGGCGATCTAGTTTTGGTACATGGTGGTGGTCCACAAATCCAAGCTGAGTTGGATTTGAACAATATTGAAAGCGAGATGATCTCCGGATATCGCAAGACAACACCGGAGATTTTTGAAGTAGTTCAAAAGGTACTTTCGGGCTCGGTTCTTCGAACTCTTGTAAATCAATTCATTGCACAAGGCATTAAGGCAATTGGTCTTTCAGCATCGGACGGAAATCTGATTCGTGCCAAAGCCCTTGATCTTGTTGTCGAAGGCGAAAGTGTGGATATTGGGTTGGTTGGTGAAGCTGCAACCGTTGATCCCACTATTTTATTTGATTTACTAAAGAACGGTTATTTTCCAATCATCTCTCCGATCGCCACCGATGAGAATGGCGTTGGTTATAACTTGAATGCCGACGTAGCTGCAGGGGCCATCGCCGGAGCGTTAAAAGTGGATGAAGTTATTTTCATGACCGATGTCTCTGGAATTTACCGCAACTTTCCCGATGCTGACTCGGTGATCGCCAAGATCAGTCTTGCCGACCTTCGAGTTATCACCCCTACCTTTTCTACCGGGATGATTCCCAAAGTTACCGCTGCCATATCTGCCCTCGAGTCAGGCGCTAAGCAGGTTCGGATCGTCGACGGTCGCAGCGTGGAAGTTCTAGAGCGGGCCCTCAGTGGGATTGGTGGGACGGTGATTACCCAATGAATAACCAGATCATGAAGGAGCGATGGCGAGATTCAGTCCAAGGCAACTATGGGCAACCAACGATCGCATTAGTCCATGGCAATGGTTTAGAGGTTTGGGATGTGGAAGGGAAAAGGTACCTAGATTTCTTAGGGGGCATTGCAACCAACGTTCTTGGACATGCTCATCCAGCAATTGTCCAAGCGGTCTCTAAACAGATCGCTACCTTGGGGCATGTCAGTAATTTCTATTCCCATCCGCAGGTAGTTTCGCTAGCGGAGAAATTGCAAGCGCTTACTGGAGACAATCTCGCTCGCACCTTCTTTTGCAACTCCGGGGCTGAAGCGAATGAGGCGGCGTTAAAACTTTCGCGATTGACCGGTAAGAAGGAGGTCATCTCCTGTGTTGGCGCTTTTCACGGTCGGACTATGGGGGCGCTCTCGCTAACGGGACAACCAGAGAAACGAAAGCGATTTAAGCCGCTTCTCAAGCAGATAACTCATGTGCCATTCGGCGATATCGGAGCGATGAAAGCCGCGATCTCGAAGAAGACTGCGATGGTGATCGTAGAACCGATTTTGGGTGAAGCCGGCGTTGTAGTTCCACCACTTGGATACTTGAAAGCGATTCGCGAATCATGCGATAAGCACGATGTGCTCTTTGCAATCGATGCCGTGCAAACCGGAATGGGTAGAACCGGAGAGTGGTTCGGTTTTGAACATGAGGGCATTCGTCCCGATGTTATTACCCTGGCGAAAGGATTGGGTGGGGGGCTTCCACTTGGGGCGATGATTACTTTAGGCGGCGCAAAAGTTAATTTTGCACCTGGTGATCATGGCAGCACCTTCGGGGGCAATCCGGTTGCCTTGTCTGCTGCCAATGCCGTTATT
>SESG01025291.1_pt1 | contig 14252 bp, 13 predicted proteins | sample 3171421 | NCBI WGS metagenome assembly SESG01 (sample SAMN10866946, study PRJNA518727) | freshwater metagenome | biome: subpolar coniferous forest; feature: holomictic lake; material: water; isolation source: holomictic Lake 227, 6 m and 8 m depth | place: Canada: near Kenora, Ontario | collected... | reverse complement strand
ATCGACGACAAAAATAACGACGTCGGCCTCGGCCACGGCCTGGCGTGTCTGTTTCGCCATCTCCTTGAAAATACCGCTGGTAGCGTCGGGCTCAAAACCGCCGGTGTCGATGACGATAAATTCGTGTTTACCCAGGCGACCGTTGCCGTAATGCCGGTCACGCGTGAGGCCAGCGAAATCGGCAACGATGGCGTCGCGCGATTTGGTCAGCCGGTTGAACAGCGTCGATTTACCGACATTGGGACGGCCCACCAGAGCCAATACAGGTTTCATCGCCAGCAGCCCGACCGTTACTCGGGCTTGAAGCCGAAAATTCCACCATTGCGGGTTACCACAACGAGCGTCCCAGCGGCAAGCACCGGTGCCGTCACGACCGCTGAACCATCGGTTGGCATGCGCGTCAGCGCCGCACCGTCATCACGCGAGAGCCAGTGCACCAGACCGGTTTCCTCGCCAACCACGATGGCACGGCCCGCCAGCAGCGGCGCGCCCAGGCCACGAAAGCGCAGGCTCTCGGAAACCCAGGCCCGTTCACCATCGGCGCGGCGCCAGGCGATGAGCTTGCTGTCGCCCTCAACGCCAAAAACATATTTGTCATCGCCCTGCAGGCCCACCAGACCGACTGCCGGTTTGGTCCAGAGCAAGGTGCCGCGGGTCGCGTCAACGCAGCCAACAGCGGCCTGAAAGGCACGCGCACAGATTACGCTGCCGTCGCGCGCCGCCGGACCCACCAGATCTACCAGGCGTTCGATGTCATTGGTGCCGCGCGGCGAGGCGACGGGCAGGTCCCAGCGCACAACGCCATTGGCCGGATTGAGTCCGACCAGACGCCCACCCATGCCGACCACGACGCTGTCGCCAACCGCCAGCAGAACGCCGGCCTGACGCAACACCAGCGATTCACCCGGGCGTTGCTGGGTCCAGAGCTTGCGCCCGGATGCGCCGTCAAAAGCTGCAACCGAGCGGTCCGCTGCCAGCAGGAAGACGCGCGCGCCTGCCACCAGTGGCGCGGTATAGCTCGGTGCCGTCAGTCGCTGACGCCACAGTTCACGCCCGGCCTCCAGCACCACAAGTTCGTTCTCGCGCGTGACCACGGCTGCAAGACGGCCGTCGCTACCGACACCGGCGGCCAGCGACCCCAGGCTGGGACTGCGCCACAAGGAGGCGCCGCTGCGCGCGTTAAAGGATTGCACCACGCCGTCCGAACTGGCCAGCGTCACCGCGTCGCCATTGACCTTGACATCGAGCGGAAAAGCGACCGCGCCGATCTGGGCCGTCCAGGCCTGGCGCACACGCAGCAGACCCGGGTTCGCTGTCAGTTCAGTCGGCTTGGGTTTGTCGGGGCCGCTGGCGCAGGCCGCAATCAGCGTTGCCAGCAGCAGGACCGGGACCAGACGCATGGCTGCGGTCAATCGAAATACAGGTTTCACTTTTTACCTTCCGGCGCTAGGACGTCCGTGCTCTTTGGATCGACTCCCAGCGAGTTCAGTTTGATCTCCACCAAACGACGGTACTCTGTGCGCTCATCAAAACCCTTGAAAGCCTTGCCGTACTCGGCCAGGGCTTCCTTTTTCTTGCCCTGGGCCAGCAGGATATCGCCCTTGCGGTCGGCGGCCAGTGCCTCGAACTGCGGTGGGAAACTGGCGCTCAACTGTTTCAGTGCTTCGTCGTAGGCCTTGCTGTCGAGCAGCAGGCCCGCCAACCGCAGCCGCGCCACCGCCTGGTAACCCGGGTCAGACGACTTGTCGGCCACCCAACTCAAGGCGGTCTTGGCCGCATCGGGCTTGCCGGCCGCGTAATACTGTTTGGCGACCAGCAATCCGGCTTGTTGCGCGTAGGTGGTAGAGCCAAACTTGTCCTTGATGTCGCCAAAGACACGGTCAATCTTGGCCACGTCAGCCGACTTCACGGCGCGCTCGACCTCATCAAACATGGCCGCGGCTTGTTGCGCCTGGCTGCGCTGCCAATACTGGTAGAAATTCCAGCTGGCATAAGCGCCCAGCACCGCGATCAACACCCAGGTGATCATGTTGCCGTATTGTTTCCAATAGTGCTTGAGCTGGTCAAGTTGCTCTTGTTCTTCGAGATCGAGTTGATTTGCCATGAATGTTCTTTGCTCAGTTGCTGTCAGCACCGGGGCGCCATCGGGCCCGCGTTCAAGTCCGTGATTGTAGGGTGGACGCCCAGCCGGCGATGTTGTCCAGGGATTCACGCCGTTGCGCAGCACCGCCGGCGCGCAAGGCCTTGACCGTGACTGCGTTGTCGGCCAGTTCGTCACCACCAAATATCAGGGCGTATGCGGCGCCGCTGGCGTCGGCCTTCTTGAACTGCGTCTTCATGCTGTCAGCTCCGGGCGTCAGACTGGCGTGCATCTGCACGCTGATACCGGCACCGCGCAGCGCCTGCACCGCCTGCATGGCGCGCGGCAGGGCCGCCGCATCGGGCAGTACGGCGTAGGCATCGGGTGCTGGTGCGGCCGGCGTCTGGCCCTGCTGCTGGATCAACTCCAGCACGCGTTCGAGCCCCATACCCCAGCCCACGGCCGGCGTCGGTTTGCCGCCGAGCAGGGCAAACAGGCCGTCGTACCGCCCGCCACCACACAGCGTGCCCTGGGCGCCGAGTTCATCGGTGATGAATTCAAACACGGTGTGGCTGTAGTAATCCAGACCGCGCACCAGGCGTGGGTTGACACGCCACGGCACACCGCAGGCACTCAGCAGCGTCTTGACGCTGTCAAAGTGCTGCAACGAGGTTTCGCCCAGATAGTCCAGCAGTTGCGGCGCAGCCTGTACCAGCGCTTGCATGGCCGGATTCTTGGTATCCAGAATACGCAGCGGATTGAGATGCAGGCGGCGCTGCGCGTCGGCGTCCAGCAATTCGCGGTGCTGCTCGAAATAGGCAATCAGCGCGCGGCGGTGTGCCTGGCGTTCAGGCGCGACACCCAGGCTGTTGAGCTCGACGCGCACATTGCGCAGGCCAAACGCCGCAAACAACTCGTGCACCAGCAGCATCATTTCTGCGTCCACCTCGGGTCCCGCAAAACCCAGCGCCTCGGCGCCGAGTTGGTAGAACTGGCGATAGCGGCCACGCTGGGGCCGCTCATGCCGGAACATCGGACCCATGTAGTACAAGCGCTTGCCGCCGTCGTAGGTCAGGTTGTGTTCGATCGCGGCGCGTACCACGCCCGGCGTGTTTTCCGGGCGCAACGTGAGTTCCTCACCGTTGAGCTTGTCGGCGAAGGAGTACATCTCCTTCTCGACGATGTCGGTGGTCTCGCCGGTGCCACGCACAAACAGCGCGGTCGGCTCCACGATGGGCGTGCGGATGTTGCGGTAGGCGTAGCGCCCCATCAGCACGCGCACCTTGTCTTCGAGCCACTCCCATTGCGCCGAATCCGGCGGCAAAATATCGTTCATGCCCTTGACGGCCACGAGCTTGCCAACTTTGGCTTGCGTTTCTTTTTCGGTCATGACTTCAGTCACGCGGCACTGGCAGCGTGCTGCGCGCCAAAGCGTGTTTCAACATAGGTTTGGACAATCTTCTGGAATTCCTGCGCAATGCCATCGCCGCGCAGCGTCATGCGCTTCTCGCCGTCGATGAACACCGGTGCCGCTGGCGCCTCGCCGGTGCCGGGCAGGCTGATGCCGATGTCGGCCTGCTTGCTCTCGCCCGGTCCGTTGACGATGCAGCCCATCACCGCAACCTTGAGCTTTTCAACGCCCGGGTACTTGTCGCGCCAGACTGGCATCTGGGCGCGCAGGAAATCTTCGATCTGCTTCGTGAGTTCCTGAAACACGGTGCTGGTGGTGCGACCACAGCCGGGGCAGGCCGTGACGCTGGGCACAAAAGAGCGCAATTCCAGCGCCTGCAGGATCTCGCAGGCAATCAGCACTTCCTGCGTTCTGGATTCGCCCGGCTGCGGTGTCAGCGAAACGCGAATCGTGTCGCCAATCCCCTCCTGCAACAAGAGCGCCAGCGCCGCGGTCGACGCCACGGCGCCCTTGGTCCCCATGCCGGCCTCGGTCAGGCCCAAATGCAGCGGGTAGTCGCAGCGCCGTGCCAGTTCGCGGTAAACCGAAACCAGATCCTGCACGCCACTGACCTTGCAGGAGAGCAGCACCTGGTTGCGGCTCATGCCCATCTCAACGGCACGTTCGGCCGACTCGATGGCCGAACTGATCAGGGCCTCGTACATCACCGGCTTCACGCCCCAGGGCGGTGTGCGGCGGCTGTTTTCGTCCATCAAACTGGCCAGCAGTTCCTGATCCAGGCTGCCCCAGTTGACGCCAATTCGCACCGGCTTGTCCCAGCGCAGCGCGGCTTCGATCATGAGGGCAAACTGCTTGTCGTGTTTATCGCCCTTACCGACGTTGCCGGGGTTGATGCGGTACTTGGACAGGGCCTGCGCGCAGTCCGGAAAATCGGTCAGCAAGCGGTGCCCGTTGTAGTGAAAGTCGCCGATCAAGGGCACGGCAATGCCCATGCGGTCGAGCTGCTCGCGGATGTGGGGCACAGCCTGCGCCGCTTCCGGCGTGTTGACGGTCAGACGTACCATCTCGGAGCCGGCCAGCGCCAGTTCCTTGACCTGAATGGCTGTGCCGATGGCGTCTGCCGTGTCGGTATTGGTCATGGACTGAACCCGCACCGGCGCATCGCCACCCACGGTGAGCACAGAATCGCCCCAGACCACGCGCGCCTGGCGCGAACGCCGGGCTGCGGCCACGGCGCTTTCAATGGCAATTTTGGAACTCAAGGCTTCACCTCAAAACGGGCCACATTATCGCGCGCGATGGCGCTCAAATCGAAGGGCTTGCCGTAGGCCTGCACCTCGGTCAGGTCGGCGCGCCCAACCACCACGGAGAGCGGCGCAAGGCCCGAGACGCCAACGGTCTCGCCCTGGCGCAGCATGCGGCGCAACTGCACCACGCCGGTGGCATCAATGACTTCAACCCAGGATGAACCTCGCACACGGAACACCAGGGTGCCGGTGCTCAGCCCCGAGCCTTCCACGGTCGCGCCCGGCGCGCTCGCAACACCGCTGGCGGCCGATGCGGCCGCAGCAGCGGAACTCGCAGCAAGGGCCGCCGATGCCGGTCGGGTTTCAAGCACACTGGGAAGGACAGTCGGAGCCGGCGCGACCACCTCGTCGTGGCTTATGGCCAAGCCGGGGACGCGGTCAAAAAAAGTGAGCAGCGCCAGCACCACGACGCCCACCAACAGCACCAGCCCGAGCAGCACATAGGGCCTCGAAAACGAATCACCCAGAATGGAACCGGTTGCGCTGGCACTGGCGTGAAACGGAACATTGATGCCCGCCTCGTCGTTCCTCAGATGCGGTGCGCCGGTTTGCGGCAGCCTCGCCAACACCGCAGCCGGGTCAATTTGGAGAGTGCGGCAGACGCTGGCGGCCAACGCGCGTACAAAGACCATATCGGGCAACTGATCAAAGCGATCGGCTTCCAGCGCTTCGAGTTTCTTGACCGGAACGCGCAAGGAAACCGCCAGCGCACCGATGTGCAGACCGGCCGCTTCGCGCGCTTGGCGCAACATGGCACCGCCAGAAAGACGGGTCTCTGTTGCCGGCAACACAGCCTCACTCATCAAAAGCCCCTCGTTGGTAAGCATCCGCCTGACGTGACTGCGGAAACCGTTTGAGCAATTGTGCACCGAGCTGCTGCACAGCGGTACGGTTTTCCAGGCGCCGCTCGACCTTGATACCGAGCCAGAGCGACTCTTCATTGGCCAGCTCGCTGTTGTTCAGGCGCCGCACATAAAACTGCGCGCCAGTCCATTCGCCGCGCTGGAACATCAGTGTGGCCAGGTTGTAGGCAGTTACCGGATTGCCGGCATCAAACTCGTAGGACTTGAGCAGGCTTTGCTCGCCCTCCTCACGCTGTCCGGCCCGGACCTGGCACAGGCCCTGGGCGCGCAGCGTCTTGGCGCGCTCGCGGTATTGCGGATTGGCCAGCGCCTGCGAAAAATGCTGCTGCGCCTGCGTATAGCGGCCGTCCTGGCAATAAAGCCAGCCCAGGTTGTGCATGACAGTCGCGTCCTGGGGTTCGAGTGTGAGCGCCTTCTTGAAACTCTCTTCGGCAATGCGCAAATCGTTCAGGCGCAGGTAAATCAAACCGCGCAGGTTGTAAGCCGCTGCGTAGTCAGGGTCGGCCGTGATCGACTGTTTGAGTTCGTCCAGGGCAATATTGGTTTGCCCCTGCTCAAAATAACCGACCGCGAGTTCAAGCCGGATGCGGGCACGCTTGCGGATCGTCGGCTCGTCCGAATCGGTCACGATTTCAGAGCCCTTGCCGTCTGCTGCGCTGCCACCGCGCGAAGCGCAGCCCGACATCGTCACCAGCGCGGCCGCCAGCAGACCGACTGCCAACAGACCCAGACGCCATCCTCTTATTGCATTGCTATTCATGCGTCAATTCTCCGTCACCACGGGCTTGCCTGTCGGCACCGGTGTAATCGTCCAGTTGCGTTGGCGTGCGATGCGCTCGCCAACGCGCGTGCGGTCCTTCACGTCGCCGGCGAGTTGGCCGCAGGCAGCGTCGATGTCGTCGCCACGCGTCTTGCGCACCGTCGTGACAATACCGGCATCGATCAAAATCCGGGCGAAGGCCTGCACCTGCTGCGGCGCCGAGCACCGCAGGCCCGAGGCCGGAAACGGATTGAAGGGAATCAGGTTGAACTTGCACCAGACACGCCCGGCACTGGCATAACGCCGCACCAACTGCACCAGTTGCTGCGCATGCTCGGCCTGGTCGTTGACACCGTCGAGCATGCAGTACTCGAAGGTAATGAAGTCGCGCGGCGCATGTTCCAGATAACGGTTACAAGCCTGCATCAGTTCATCAAGCGGGTACTTCTTGTTCAGCGGCACCAGGTCGTCGCGCAGGGCGTCGGTCGGCGCATGCAGAGAGACCGCCAGGGCCACCGGACACTGCTCGGAGAGCAGATCCATCTTGGGCACGATGCCTGAAGTCGAAACCGTGACGCGCCGGCGTGACAGGCCATACGCATGGTCGTCGAGCATGACGCGCAGCGCCGGAATCACTTCGGCATAGTTTTGCAGCGGCTCGCCCATGCCCATCATCACGACGTTGGAGATCACACGCTCATCGCGCTGCAGGTGTTTTCGCAGAAAGTGCTCGGCAAACCAAAGCTGGGCCACGATCTCGCCGGTCGTGAGGTTGCGGCTGAAGCCCTGGTGCCCGGTAGAACAGAAGCGGCAACCGATGGCGCAACCGGCCTGCGAGGAGATGCACAACGTGCCACGGTCTTCCTCGGGAATGAACACGGTCTCGATGGCGTTGCCAGCGCCGACGTCAAACAGCCACTTGATGGTGCCGTCGGCCGAGATGTGCTGCGAGATCAGATCGAGCGCCTTGACCTGCGCCACGCCTTTGAGCTTCTCGCGCAAGGACTTGGCGAGGTCGCTCATGTCGTCAAAATTGGACGCGCCTTTTTGGTGGATCCAGCGAAACAACTGGACCGCGCGGAAACGTTTTTCACCGAGCCGCTCGCAAAAGAGCGCCAGTGTGTCGAGATCGTAGTCAAGCAGGTTGGCCGTCATCGCAGCGATGCGGCCGCCACTCGCTCCAGGCGTGCTGCAAGCGCCCGCGAGGGCAGCGTGACGCCGTGGAGTGAAAGGGCCATGCTTTAGCGGGAAGAGATATTCATGCCGGGGAAGAAGAAGGCAATCTCCACGGCAGCGGTTTCAGCAGCGTCAGAACCATGGACAGCATTGGCGTCGATGCTGTCGGCAAAGCTGGCGCGGATGGTACCGGGCGCAGCCTTTTTCGGATCCGTCGCGCCCATCAGGTCGCGGTTCTTCAGGATTGCGTTCTCGCCTTCAAGCGCCTGCACCATGACCGGGCCGGAGATCATGAATTCGACCAGATCCTTGAAGAAGGGGCGCTCTTTGTGCACGCCGTAGAAAGCCTCGGCTTCGCGACGCGACAAATGCATCATGCGGGCGGCAACGATCTTCAGGCCAGCGGCTTCAAAGCGGGCATAGATTTGGCCGATCACGTTCTTGGCAACGGCGTCGGGCTTGATGATGGAGAGAGTACGTTCGATAGTCATAAGTTTTTCCTGAGCTGGATGTATTGTTTTGCCCGGTGGACAAAGTGCTGGATTTTAGCCTGACCGTGCGCGTCAGCGATCGCGTGGACCCCGACGTTGTCCGCCACCTGGGCCACCACCGGAACCACCGCCACGGCGCTGCCCCTGTTGCTGACGCTGGCGCGTGAAACTGTCGGCACCGATATAGCCAAAAGAGGTCTTCATCGGGTCCGGCTGCGCGGCACCCGTGGGCCGGTCACCCGGCTCGCTGCGGTTTCTGCGTCCCTGCCCGGCGTTGTTGGCGCCGCCGCCAGTATTGCGCGGCGCATTGCCAGCGCCACGCGGGCCGGCACCCCGGACACCGCGGCGCCGGTTGCGTGAAGCGTTGTCCTGCTCGGACGCTGGGCGGCGTGTCGGGTCGCTGCCGGCACCCGCTTCGTCGCCATGCCCGCGCGCATCACGCGGACCAGCGGCCTGCGTCAGCGCTCGGATGTCGGCGTCGTCAAGTTCCATCCAGGCGCCGCGCTTGAGGCCGCGCGGCAGCAGCATGGCGCCATAGCGGATCCGGATCAGGCGGCTGACCGCATGGCCAACAGCCTCGAACATGCGGCGCACCTCGCGGTTGCGGCCCTCGGAGATGGTGACGCGGTACCAGCAGTTCGAACCCTCACCGCCGCCTTCTTCAATCGAGCCGAACTGGGCCACGCCGTCGTCAAGCTTGACGCCTTCGAGCAGCTTTGCCTTTTCTTCCTTGTTCAGGGCGCCGAGCACGCGCACGGCGTATTCGCGCTCCAGACCGAAACGCGGGTGCATCAGCCGGTTGGCCAGTTCGCCCGAACTGGTGAACAGCAGCAGACCCTCGGTATTGAGATCAAGCCGTCCAACCGACTGCCACTTGCCCTGAAACAGTTTGGGCAGGCGCCGAAACACGGTGGGACGGTTCTGCGGATCGTCGTGCGTGACGACCTCGCCCGCAGGCTTGTGATAGGCAATGACGCGCGGCGGCGGCGCCTCGATGCGGAACTTGATCGGCTTGCCGTTGACCTTGACATGATCGCCAAACTGGATGCGCTGGCCGATGTGGGCCGGCTCATTGTTGACCGTGATGCGGCCTTCCATGATGAGCTGTTCCATTTCGAGTCTGGAGCCCATGCCGGCCTGCGCCAACACCTTGTGCAGCTTGGGTGCCTCGGCCACCGGTGCCAGCACGCGCTTGGCTGGTGCCAGCGCCGGGCTTTCCTCGTCGGCGTCAAACTGCCCGGACACCACGGCTTCGAAAAGACCGACCGACGGCGTGAACACCGGCGCCTCGTCCTGTGCCGCTTGCAGTGCCACAACCGCAGGGACAAGCGCCTCGGCTTGCGGCGCAGGCAGCACCGGTTCGTCCCCGCTGGGGTCTTGTTCACCGCTGGTGTTTTCGCTCATGCTTGCGTTCCTGTCGAAGAAAATAATTCACCCTCGCCGCCCTCGGCTGCGGGGTTGGTGACCGCTGTATCCTGCACCGCAGCGCTCTCGTTGCCAGCTGAGAGTTGCAGTTCCAGCGCATCCATCACGCCAGCCTGCTGCTCGGCGCTTTCCATCTCGGGCAACTGGTCCAGAGAGGCCAGGCCCAGATCGTCCAGAAAATGCCGGGTCGTCGCAAACAGCGCGGGACGTCCGACCGTATCGCGGTGACCGATGACCTCAATCCAGCCACGCTCTTCCAACTGCTTGATCAAGAGGGAATTGACCGTCACACCACGTATGTTTTCGATGTCACCACGCGTCACCGGCTGCCGGTAGGCGATGATGGCCAGGGTTTCCAGCGTGGCACGGGTATAGCGCGGCGGCTTTTCGGGATGCAGGCGATCGAGAAACGGCCGCATTTCGGGGCGGCTCTGAAAGCGCCAGCCGGTGGCCACTTTGACCAGCTCGACGCCACGCAGCGCCCAATCCTGCTGGATTTCCTGCAACATGGCCTCGATCGTCTCCAGCCCCAGCGTGTCGTCGAACAGCACGCTCATGTCGCGTGACTGCAAGGGCTGTTGCGAACAAATCAAAGCGGTTTCTAGTACGCGCTTGGCATCCGCCGTATTCATGGTCCTGCGATTTCCGGGAAGAGCACCCTGAAGGTGCGTAATCAGTATGAATCAGTGGGTCGCGGCAGGCAGATTGATAAATCCGCAGCGCCCGCCCCCGACAGCTGGCCGGGGTACTGGTTTTGAGGACCAGTACGAAAATTATAACGAAGAACCCAATGTTCCAAAGTTCCACGCCTGCAGGGCCTGACTGAAGTCGCTCGGCGGCAACGCCTCAAACCGCATTGCCTGCTGCGTTACCGGGTGCGCCAAACTGAGCCGAAACGCATGCAAGGCCTGGCGTTGCATGCCGGCTGCGGGACGGCCGCCATAGACCTCGTCGGCAACCAGCGGATGCCCGATGGAGGCCATGTGGACGCGAATCTGGTGCGTGCGGCCCGTGTGCAGGGTGCAACGCACCAGGCACGCCTGATCGCCGTTGTCCAGCAATTCAATATCGGTACGCGCCGTCTTGCCCGGGTTCTTCACGCCATCGACCACCGCCATGCGCAACCGGTTTCGCGGATCACGGCCGATCGGCGCATTGACTTCGCGCCGCGCCGCGCCGCTCCAGCGGCCATGCGCCAGCGCCAGGTACTGGCGTCCGACCTCGCGCGCGGCAATCGCGCGCACCAGCGCGTCCATGACGGCACGCGTGCGGGCCACCACCATCAACCCGCTGGTGTCCTTGTCCAGCCGGTGCACGATGCCGGCGCGCGGCAGGCTCATGGCTTTGGCATCGTGGGCCAGCAAACCGTTGAGCAGCGTGCCGCTCCAGTTGCCGGGTGCCGGATGAACCACCAGCCCGGCCGGCTTGTTGACGACCAGCAGGTGTTCGTCTTCATAGGCCAGCTCCAGCGCCATGGCTTCGGGCTTGAAGGCCTGGCTTTGCGGCGTCGGGCGCAACTCGATGCAGCCACGGTCGCCGGCCTTGACTCGCAATGAGGCCTTGCGCACCACAGCATCGTTGACGGTCAGTGAGCCGCCATCGATCAACTGTTGCAAATAGCTGCGCGAAAACTCCGGAACCAGGTCCACCAGCGCCAGGTCCAGCCGCTGTCCGTGCTGGGCCGCGCCAAAAACCAGGGGACGCAACTCCAGCTCCGCACCAGTGTCGGATCGGTCTTCGAACTCATCGCTTTCGAGAGCGCTCGATATAATCTGATCGGAATTCTTCAAGAAAGTTGTCCCTCATGCTTCGAACCAAATTATCGGTGGTCTGCGCTTGCGTGCTGGCTGGCGCTGCCGCCTTGCTGTCAGGGTGTTCAAGCACCCCCGAGGACAAATCTGCCAACTGGAGTCCAACCAAGCTCTACAGCGAAGCCAAGGACGAGATGAGTTCCGGCGCCTACGACAAGGCCATCGGCTTGTTCGAAAAACTCGAGGGCCGTGCCGCTGGCACCCCCCTGGCGCAGCAAGCCCAACTCGACAAGGCCTACGCGCAGTACAAATCGGCGGAGGCAGCGCAGGCGATTGCCACGCTCGACCGCTTCATGAAACTGCACCCGGCCAGCCCGGCGCTCGATTACGCGCTGTACCTCAAAGGCCTGGTCAATTTCAATGACGACCTGGGCTTGCTGTCCTATATTGCACGCCAGGATCTGGCCGAGCGCGATCAGAAAGCGGCCAAGGAATCTTTCGAGTCCTTCAAGGAGTTGCTGTCGCGCTTCCCGGATTCGCGTTACGCGCCGGACGCCAGCCAGCGCATGAACTACATCGTGAACTCGCTGGCCAGCTATGAAATGCATGTGGCACGCTTCTACTATGGTCGCGGCGCCTATGTCGCGGCAATCAACCGCGCGCAGTTGGCCGTGACCGATTACCCGGGTGTTCCGGCGATCGAAGAGGCGCTCTACATCATCGTCAAGTCCTACGAAGCACTGGGCATGACAGCGCTGCGTGACGATGCCATGCGCGTGCTCGAAAAGAACTTCCCGCGCTCCGAGTTCCTGAGCAAAGGCTTCAGGGCGAGTGAGCAGCCGTGGTGGAAGTTCTGGTAAGCGCTGCCAGCGCTTCGCCGAACTCGATCTCGGTCCCGATTCTTCGCATCGGCGGTAAAGCGGCCAGCAGACGCCGGCCGTAACCCATGCGCACCAGCCGCGTGTCGCAAACCACCAGCACACCGCGATCAGACTCGCGCCGGATCAAGCGACCGGCACCCTGCTTGAGGGCGATCGCCGCCTCTGGCACGAAGTAGTCGTTGAAGACGCTGCGCCCCTGGGCCTCAAGCCGGGTGCAACGCGCTTCAACCAGTGGATCGCTGGGCGGCGGAAACGGCAGCTTGTCGATCACCAGCAACTGCAACTCCTCACCCGGCACGTCAACGCCCTCCCAGAACGAGGCCGAGGCCACCAGCACGCAGCCCGCACCGCCGTCACGCTGGCCGCGCCGAAAACGCTCCATCAACTGGTGCTTGGGCTGCTCGCCCTGCAGCAGAACCTGCAGGTCACCCGAGCCGGCAAAGCGACGCTGCAGCGACTCACCGATGGCGCGCAAGGCGCGCAGTGTCGTCGTCAGGACCAGGGTGCGCCCGCCCATCTTCAGCGCCGCATCGGCCACAAATTCCGCCACCTCACGGCTGTGCGCAGCGTCAGATGGTTTTGACAGGTGCAGCGGCACGTAAAGCGCCGCCTGCAGGCCGTAGTCAAACGGACTTTGCACCTGCAGCACCTCGGCCTGGTCCAGGCCGCAGGGCTCGGTAAACCAGCGCAGGCTGGCTTCTGCGCCCAGCGTCGCCGAGGTAAAGATCAGAGCCGGCTGCGTTGTCGCGCCATCACCGGCGCCGGTCAAACGCGAACGCACGGTATCGGCAATGTCCAGCGGCGACTCCACCAGGCGCAGTTGCGTGCCAACATCGACCCAGCGCACCGACTCTGCGGCACAGGGTGCAGCGAAGAAGGCGAGCCGATCCAGAAAAGCACTGGCTCGCTCGGCCAGACGCTGCAAGTCGGGCTGCGCTTCGCTGACGCCCTCCAGCGCCGCCAGGGCACGGCTGCAAGCGGCGTGCAGTTCGGCCAGGGCCGAGCACCACTCATCGCGATCAATTTGCTCGGGCGCCCCATCGATCCAGCGCAATCGTGCACCGGTCGGCGCTTGCCCCACGACCAACCGCAGATCGCGCGCCGCGCGTTCGCTCTCGCTGGCAAGCGTTGGCCAGTCGCACAGACCGCGCGCGTGCTGTTGCCCCGCCAGCAGCAGGTCGCGCGCAAAGTCGAGGACCTGCGCGGTCGTGATTTGCTGGCCCAGAAACTGCACGCCGGTCTCGTTGAGCTGGTGCGCCTCGTCAAAAATCAGGGTCTGCACCGTTGGCAGCAACTCGGCAACGCCGGCCTCGCGGATCGCCAGATCGGCAAAGAACAGATGGTGGTTGATGACCACCACGTCGGCCGCCAGTGCCTCGCGCCGCGCCTGATTGACGTGACAGCTGCGCAGACGCGGGCATTGCGCGCCCAGACAGTTGTCGCGGTTGGAACTCACCAGCGGAATCAGGGGCGAGCGCTCGTCCAGGCCCGGCAATTCGGCCAGATCGCCACTGCGCGTAGTTTGCGACCAGGTTTCAATCCTGGCCAAGGAACGCAGCAGCGTGGCATCCGTCACTTCCCAGTTCTGTCGCGCCTCTTCCATCCGATGCAGGCAAAGGTAGCTGGAGCGACCTTTCAGCAAGGCACTGCGCAGCGGCAGACCCAGCACTTTGAGCAAGCGCGGCAGGTCACGCGCGAATAACTGGTCCTGCAAGGTCTTGCTGGCGGTGGACACCAGAACGCGGGTGCCGCTGAGCAGGGCTGGCACCAGGTAGGCATAGGTTTTGCCAATGCCGGTACCGGCTTCGACCACCAACACACCCCCCGTTTCAATGGTGCGCGCCACGGCGCTGGCCATCTCGGTTTGCCCGGGCCGGGGCTGGAATTCATCGACCATGCGGGACAACAATCCTCCTGGCGCGAAGGTCTCGCGCACATGGTCTTGCAGGCTCATCCGTCAGGCAGGCTGGTCCGGATCGAGCTGGCGCTCGATGCGAGCGATCTCATCGCGCAGACCCAATCGCTTCTTCTTGAGTCGTCGCATCAGCAGTTCATCGAGCGGGGTCTGGCCACTGGCGCGGTCAATCATGGCGTCGAGATCGCTGTG
>SESG01030024.1_pt1 | contig 14265 bp, 9 predicted proteins | sample 3171421 | NCBI WGS metagenome assembly SESG01 (sample SAMN10866946, study PRJNA518727) | freshwater metagenome | biome: subpolar coniferous forest; feature: holomictic lake; material: water; isolation source: holomictic Lake 227, 6 m and 8 m depth | place: Canada: near Kenora, Ontario | collected... | reverse complement strand
GCTTCCTCCAACTGGATGTTTGTTTTCTGAAGCTCATCTTTCGCCTGCTTGCGTTTTGTGATGTCCCGGCCAACCCCCCGGAAACCGATAACCTCTCCTTTTTGGTTTTTCAGAGGAAAACCTGCCAGGTCAGCGAGTGCAATTGTTCCATCCTTACGGAGAAGCTTATAGAAAATACCCCTTTCGGGTTTACCCGTAGAGTATATCCTGCCGAAAATATTATACATATTACTATATTCATCTTTTTCCATTTGCTTTCGGAAACTTGATCCAATCAGCTCCTCTCTTGAATAGCCCGAATGACGGCAGGTTGCGTCATTAACGAAAGTGAAATTGCCGGCGAGATCTAGCTCAAGGTAGCCGTCCTCCATCTCTTCAAGTATCGTCCGGTATTTTGCTTCAGATTGATGTAACGCCTCTTCCATTTTTTTGCGTTCGGTTATGTCATGATGGGAGCCGTAAACCCCTGTAACGTTTCCCTCATCATCGCGTATGCCCCGAATGTAAGTTGAAAGATACTTTATTGAACCGTCCTTATGGTAATACTCCAATTCCACAGTTGCCGACCTGTTCGGATCAGCGTCCTTATCTTTTTCCCGTTCTAATTCCGCCAATAGCATCTCAAAAACCATTTTCTGGGATTCGGGGGTCAACTGTTCATCAACCTTTTGGTTCATCCTTTCTTCCGGAGTGAACCCCAGCATATTTTCGATGGACGGGCTGACATAGGTTGTAGCCATATTCATATCCACTGTGAATACCACATCAGCCATGCTCTCGGCGAGAAATTGGTATCTTTTCTCGGAATCGCGCAGCGCCTTCTCCGCCTGTTTGCGATCAGTTATATCCATGATGAGATTTAGTGTTGCGGGTCGTCCTTCCCAATCGATCAGGGCAGAGCTGAGTTCCACCCACCGAATCTGGCCACTCTTGTGGATAGTCCTGTAAATATGCTTTGTTGACGTTGTATCGCCACTGATTTTTTGAAGATATCGTTGCGTCACCAAATCCCGGTCTTCAGGATGTATTAATTCAAATATATTGATGGACAGTACTTCTTGTTCCGAATAACCAAACGAATCAAGCGCTGGCAGATTTACATATTTGATTTTGCCGTCCTGTATCACCAGCATAGTCTCATTGATATTCTCCACCAGAATACGATATCTTTCTTCGTTCTTGCGCAGCGCCTCCTGCTGAAAGCGAATGGAGGAGTCGGTGCGTTTAAGCAGGGCATAGATGAAGCCTATCAGCATTGATAGCAGGACTATGCCCGCTGCTCCGACTATGGCCAGCAGTCGCGTAAAGGCAGCTTTTTCGGTCGAGATATCACGAAGAATCAGCAGGTGACCGATGTTTTTTTGAGAGGCGTCTTGCATGGGCGAGGCGGATACCCGCCAATCCTTCCCGTCAAAGGCGATCTCCTTGTCGGTTTCGCGGTGGATATGAGCGCCAGCAAATTGGTGGTCGGCCCAGGACGCGAAGGCATCGGGCAGACGACCCTGGGAGGCATAGATCACTACGCTGCGGGGAAGACGGTTCCAGTCGGCCTCCCGACCGAGCATGCGCATGCCCGCTTCCCATGCGAGCCTGTTCAGATGTTCCTTGCGGATGGCCACGGCCAGTTGTATGCCGCGGCTGGTATGCAGCAATAGCAGCACATCCTCAATCTCTTTACCCAATTCCACGTAGCCAAGGAGCTTGCCGCGCGCGAAGACCGGTTGCACCACCCGCAGAGTGAATGTGCCCAGAGGACCAAGTTCAATGCCGGAAGCGGTTTTGCCGGTTCGTTCCGCCGCCAGCGCAGTGAAGCGATTGATGAGATCGCCGCGTTTCTGCGGCGAGTGGACACGCAGCAGACAGATGCGATGGCGATCGAAAAAGTAGAAATGAGTTAAGTTGTTTTCCCTGCGTAGTTGCTCGAAGACGGGTTGCCATACGGCCAGAAGGGAATTAACGTTGCCTTCACCGAGGGATTTTTGCACGCGTGGATCGGCGGCGATGAGCTTTGCTGACTCGGTAAGACCTGCGACCTGCTGCTCTAGAGCCAATCGCAAATCTTCGTCAACACGGGAAATATCGGCAACAATTGCATTGGCCACTTGCTGCTGATGCTGAAACCACAGAAGCCCCCCCGCACCAGCCGCCAGGAACAACAGCGCAGCCATGATAGGTATCAGCATGCGCCGCATTAACAGCCTTGGAGATGCCTCAACTCTGCGGGTAGATGCAAACGCGGCGGCCACAAAGATGAGCAGTACAAGCAGCAGCGCAAGCGGCAGTGCCGCGCGCGCGGCAACCGTCAATTTCCAGGCGCGCGCGTCAATATCCATGCCCAGCACGGCAACCGCAGCGCCGGTTTGCGGGTCTGTCAGTGGGAAAAGCGCGGAAACCCACGTGCCCCAGCGGTCGGTAACCGGACCGTCAACAGACGCGGTAGAGCTTTCAAAGATAAGTCGATAAGCTGCCGGCGCCTCATCATAAATCTGTCCGGGGGGGGAGTAGTCTTTGGAATTGGCAGGTTCGCTATCGACAAAGAAGAACAGTTTCCCATCGGTTTTGTGACCCAGAAGGTAGATAAATCGGCATTGCGGATTGGCTTTGCGGACGGCAGCAAGCAGTTCTTTGAGCCGCAGGTAATCGGGGTTGGCAAGATCGGCTTGCGTGCCGGAAAGAACCTTGACGCTTTCGATGTTCACCGCCTGCGCCACCAGGCGCGACTGCTGGAGCAGTTCAACGCGCATCTCGTCATCTGCCCGTATAACCATCCAACAGGCAAACGCAGCGCCCGCGGCCATGAGCAGCACAATAAGAATAGCGAAATGTATGGTGCGCAAGGCGATAATCCTCCCCCACAGGGAAACGGAAACACCTGAACTCTGAATACTGTCCTTACTTATCATTCATCCCTCTCCCTTCTTTTACCACAGATCAACCTGAGTTTTGGTATTTTCCTGCTTCGAAAGGGTTTTTTTCCAATAGTGTTCCTCTCTTTTTACCAGCTTGCTTGTTCGTGCCATTTTTTTGACATAAACTGAAAAATCCTCTGAATGAAAATGAATCACCCTTCCCACTGTACCGCCTAAATCGGAAGACACCAGAGGTATTTTTTCGCCTTCTAGAAATTCTTTGATAAATCGGCAATTTACTTCACCAACCGCAAAAAAATTGCTGGTGGAAGGATCTCTGGCTTTCAGTACAGTTGCTCCACCGAAAGCTTTTGCTCTTAAATTACCATGCTGAGCTCCCCGATTCCACATCTCATTGATCATTAATTCCATAGAGTGAATACCATATCTGCCCGCTTCCGTGACACACATGGGCATTTCTCTGGAGTAAACCTTGTTGCTGAGTAGGAAGTGATTCATGCCGACAATTTTATTATAAGGGTCATAAAGGCAAGCTGACACGCAAGAACCCAGCAATGTACTTATAACAAATTCTTCATTGGTTACATAATATTCACCAGGCAGAATGGTCATACGCTTGCCGTTTTCCGTATTTTGAAGTCTCATCCGCTATCCAGTTGCATTACGAAGTTTTCGCCGCACGAGGGCACTAGAATTTTCTATGTAATCTTACACCTTTGAATGTTGAATGTCCAGAAAGTAATAGGACCCATTCCGTGTTTTCTCCTTTTAGCGGAATAATTCCGGCAAAAGTGGATTTTTTGGAAATAGTGCTCAATATTTTATTCATTTAGCCGATACAATAGTATATAATATATTATATTTAAAAGAGAAGTTGCGGATTGAAATTGCTTAAAAGTAATTCGGAACTTCCAAAATCAGTATTGTCAGAGATGTAAAATATGAAAGCTAATGTTCTGATCATTGATGATGAAAAAAAACTTTGTACACTTCTTTCTCAAAAGATTGGAAGTATGGGGCATAGGACCAAGTATGCCTTAACCCTTCAAGAAGGCTATTCTTATTCGCAGGATGAACCTTTTGATTTCATATATCTCGATGTGCATATGCCGGACGGCAACGGACTGGAAGCAATTTCAAAGCTGCGTGAAACCCCTTCAATGCCTGAAGTCATCATCATGACCGGTGATGCGGAAGCCGCCGGAGCGGAATTAGCAATTAAATGCGGCGCGTGGGATTATATCATCAAACCTTCTTCATTGGACATAATGGTTCTACCTTTAATTCGCGCTCTGGAATACCGGCAGGCGAAGATTGCAAGTAACCAGGCAGCATTGAAGAGGGATAATATTGTTGGTTCCAGCGTCGCAATACAAACCTGTCTGGATCAGGTTGCTCATGCGGCGGCATCAGATGCTAATGTTTTAGTAACCGGAGAAACAGGAACGGGAAAGGAATTAATTTCGCTGGCCGTTCATGAAAACAGCGAGCGTGCCGCGAAAAGCTTTGTGGTTGTTGATTGCGCTTCTCTTTCGACAACGCTTGTGGAAAGCATGCTTTTTGGTTATGAAAAAGGCGCATATACCGGCGCAGACCGTGCCCAGGACGGTTTGATCCTGCAGGCCGACGGAGGCACATTATTTCTTGACGAAATTGGCGAATTGCCACTGACAATACAGAAAACATTTTTGCGGGTTTTACAGGAAAAGCGTCTGCGCCCTTTAGGCAGCAAAATTGAAATCGCCAGTAATTTCAGGTTAATCGCGGCAACCAACCGTAATTTAGAGAAAATGGCTGAAGGAGGAACTTTCCGCAGCGATTTACTATTTCGCATCCGCACCGTTCAACTTGAAATCCAGCCGCTGAGAAACCATTTGGAAGACATAAAAGAATTGTCCCAATATTACGTAAGCAAGCTTTGCAATCGCAGCGGAATTGAGTTGAAGGATTTTTCCCCTGATTTTATTGACGTGCTGATGAGCTATAGCTGGCCCGGAAATGTTCGCGAGCTTTTTACAGCGCTGGAAAGAGCTATGTCTGAGGCTCTGCATGATCCGGTTTTATATCCCAAGCATTTACCAACCAATATAAGAGTAAAACTCGCCGTGAACTCTATTGACAAAAAGCGGTCAACCAAGAGCTCACAAAAAGACAAACCCCTCGATATTTTACCAAATTTTCACAACTCGCGCGAAAAAGCCATAGCCGAAACAGATGATGAATATTTAAAAAAACTAATGTCCTTGTGCGCTGCCGATATTAAAAAAGCCTGTGCTATTTCCGGCCTTTCCCGCTCCCGACTTTATGAACTGCTCAAAAAATACAAAATTAAATACTAATACAAAGTTGCTTTTATAACCCCGTCGCAGATACCCTTCAGGGTGCTGTGCGGCAGTGTCACAATCTTCGGTTATCCTTGCGAACATGAAAGTGTAGGCCACGTGACCCCACGTGGCGAAACAAATATCGCCGGGTCAGGTGACCCGGCCTACATGGCATTCCCTCCATTAGAGATTACGGCACAATCTTACAGTACCCTGAAGGGTATCTGAGACGGGGCTTTGAAAGCTTACCCGGCATTATCCCTGTACCCGGAAAAAAATTCCGCTTTCGCTGGAATAAATCCTGCCGGGGCGGACAAATTATATCAGTAAGTACATTTTTTCTGCCAAATCCTCCCCGGAAACTTTTATATTTTAATCCCTATCCATCAGAATTAACAACGAATATTTAAAATAATAAGCAAAAAGTCGATAGAATTTTCAATTGGCATTCTTTCTGCAATTACCCAGCTTTCTTGAATGAAGAACATTCAGTGGGATTGTTAACAGGAAGCCTAAATGAACATCATTTATTATTGCCCGGTCAGGGATGCTATCTGCCGCAAAATAAAGCGCATCATTGAAGTAATGGTTTCGCTTAAAAAATTTGAAACATTATCGAGCATGAAAATCATGGAGGATCATTTGCGCTCCTCTTTATCGGATGATTTTGTCATCATCCTGCAGGTAGGAAGCTTCGCTGAACTCCAGAACATTATTGCGCTTAAGGAACTGCTAATTGATCACCGGATAATTTTGATATTGCCGGATGATGATCCGGGCACTACCGTTCTTGCGCACACGCTGCGTCCGCGGCTGATTACTTACCGGGATAGCGATTTTTTAGATGTTGCGTCGGTTCTAAGCCGCATGAATTTCAAGGCGGATAATCTATAAGATAAATCAAGAGGAAAGGAGACAGTTAATGGTTTTTGCAATCGAGAAAACAACAAAGGACGGAACGGTGATCGTGGCAGGCGCCCTTACTGTAAGTCATATTGCCGAGATGCGTGAGGAGCTGATCAAGGCACTTCAGGTATCCCAAAAAGCAAAGTTAGATTTGCAGGCAGTAACTGAAATTGACTTATCCGCGCTGCAGCTTTTTTGTTCGGCGCATAAAACAGCCGTGAAGGCGAAAAAGGGTTTTGAACTGATCGATAGTTCTACGGGAGTGGCTAAAAACACAGCGGGACTTAACGGCTATTTGCGGCAACAGGGCTGCAATATAGTCATGGACGAAACATGCCTGTGGAAGATTAAGAGGAGCGCTCAATGAGTGAGACAATAATGACTGTTGATGATTCCGCGTCTATCCGCCAGATGGTATCCTTTACTCTGAAGCAGGCGGGATACACTGTTGTGGAGGCAGTTGACGGCCAGGACGCGCTCACCAAGCTTCAAACTGCAACCGTGCAGATGATCATAACTGATTTGAACATGCCCAATCTCGACGGTATCGGGTTAATCCGCGCCGTTCGTGCTAACCCCGCTCACCGATTTGTTCCAATTGTTATGCTGACCACAGAATCACAGGCGGAAAAAAAGCTGGAAGGGAAGGATGCCGGCGCAACAGGATGGATTGTTAAACCATTTAAACCCGATCAGCTTTTAGCGGTAATTCGAAAGGTGCTGGGATAATGGATCAACACGAAACTGTATTTAGAGAAGAAGCCTACGAACTATTAACCGAACTGGAGAGTTCTCTTTTGGAGCTGGAAAATAATCCTGCCGATAACGAACTCATTTCTAAAATTTTCCGCGCGATGCATACAATCAAAGGTTCAGGGGCAATGTTCGGTTTTGATAAAGTCGCCACTTTTACCCATGATATTGAGTCAGTTTATGATCTGCTGCGCAATGGAAAAATTACAGCAAATAAAGAACTCATTACGATCACGCTGAGTTCATGCGATCAAATCCGCCGGATGATTGATGGCGCAGATGAATCTGACGCGGGTAAGGCGGAAAAACTAACGCTGGCCTTCAAGGAATTCCTTTTGTCCGCCAAAGACAAGCCCGGTAATGGTGAACCTCCTAAAGCACAGGAAGAAGAACTGACGCCACTTGAACCTGCTGATAAAAAAGTTACTTACCGTATCAGGTTTAAGCCTCATGCGGATATATTCTCACGTGGAACAAACACAACACCGCTGCTTACGGAATTGAGAAGAATGGGCGTTTGTAAATTAATGGCGCAAACCGACGCTGTTCCTGAGCTTGACTTGTTGAATCCGGAAAGCTGTTACATATACTGGGATATAATGCTGACTACCAACCGCGGAATTAACGCGATTAAAGATGTTTTTATTTTTGTTGAGGATGACTGTGAATTGACGATTGAAGCTGTTGACGAAGGCAGCGCAGGTGAGAACGATGAATACAAGAGATTAGGTGAAATATTAATTGAGCGCGGCGATGTTTCGCGTGACGTAGTGGAAAAAATGATGGCCGCTCACGAAAAGATTGGCGAAAAGCTGGTTGCCGAGGGCTTTGTGGCGGCAGATAAGATTCAATCAGCTTTAGCCGAACAGCAGCATATTCAGGAGATGAGGGAAAAAACCAAGGCGACAGATTCAGGCGCGACGATTCGCGTTCCCGCCAAAAGACTCGATCGTCTGGTGAACATGGTAGGCGAGCTGGTCACCGTGCAGTCAAGACTTTCTCAGTTAGCCGCGCAAGTAAGCGATGCGGATTTGATTTTGGTGGCGGAAGAAGTGGAAAGGTTAACCGCCGAGCTACGCGACAACACGATGAGTATCCGCATGATGCCCATCGGGAATACCTTCAGTAATTTTAAACGTCTGGTGCGTGATTTATCGGAAGAATTAGGCAAGCAAATTAATCTGGTAACCGAAGGCGCGGAAACGGAACTCGATAAGACAGTAATTGAAAAACTAAACGATCCGCTCATTCATCTCATTCGCAACAGCATTGATCACGGAATAGAGCTACCGGCAGTAAGAGAGCAAAAAGGCAAGCCTAAATCAGGCACGCTGCGCTTAACTGCCGAGCATGCCGGCTCTCATGTTCTTATTGCCATCATTGATGATGGAGCGGGTCTTGATCCCGAGGCCATTCGCCGCAAAGCAATAGAAAGAAACATTATTTCTGCTGACGATAATTTAACTGAAAAGGATATTTTTGCTCTGATCTTTGCCCCCGGTTTTTCGATGGCCAAAACTATTACCAATGTTTCCGGCCGTGGTGTCGGGATGGACGTAGTGAAGAAGGGCATCGACGGTCTTAGCGGCACCATAGTTATTGAGAGCAAAATAAATGTCGGGACAACAATAACGCTGAAGCTGCCTTTGACCATGGCGATAATTGACGGCCTGCTGGTGAGGATTGCGGAATCGTTCTTTGTTCTGCCACTTTCCTCTATTGAAGAATGCGTGGAGTTAACACGTGAGGAAGTGGCTCAATCTCATGGCCGGAATATTGTCCATATCCGGGGAGAAGTTGTCCCTTATATCCCGCTGAGAGAACGTTTCGGGATTAATGGCGGTTGTCCGGCAATTGAACAGGTTATCATCAACCGTGTCGGGGAGGAGCGCTTTGGGCTGGTAGTGGATCAGGTAATCGGACAGCATCAAACGGTCATCAAAAATCTGGGTAATTTTTACCGGCAAATCAAGGAAGTATCCGGCGCCACAATTCTTGGTGATGGAACAGTTGCTTTGATTATTGATATCACACAATTGGTCGCGGGCGCAGTTGCCGACGCACCGTAGGAAAGAAGAAAAAATGAATATCCAATGTCCAACAAGGAATGTCCAATGATGAAGGAAAGACAATTTGATTTGCAGGAGTGATTTATTGACTTTGCCGTGCGCATTATAAGACTTTCAGAAGCGATACCGGAAAGCAAAGCCGGTAAGCATATCTGCGCACAGCTATTGAGAAGCGGCACATCGCCGGCCCCAAACTATGGAGAGGCACAAAGCGCTGAATCAAAGGCCGATTTCATTCACAAGCTCAAAATTGCGCTGAAAGAACTGCGTGAAACCGAGATTTGGCTGAAGATCATTGTTCAAGCAAAATTAATCAAGGCTTCAGAAAAACTTGCCCCACTTCTGAAGGAAACTGATGAGTTGATATCAATATTATTCAAGAGCGTGGAGACTGCCAAAAAGAATAAATGACTTCCTTACTTGGATATTGGAAATTGAGTGTTGGATATTGGATATTCAAATAAATAATAATGAGTCTGTTATCGGACTATAGTTTCTACAAATTGCAGAAGGATTAAGGAAGGAACAACAAATGGCTTTTACATTCTTTTTTCGGGATCAGACACCTCTGGAGCATGCGGTTAGTTTTATGACCAAAGCGGCCAGTGGACGCAGTAAAATTAGCATCTGGGATGCCGGGTGCGCAATGGGCCAGGAGCCTTATACGCTGGCTATAATACTTGCAGAAACGATGAATTATTTTGCGCTCAACAACATTAAAATATACGCAACAGATTATGATGAACCTCTTTTAAAAATCCTTCAGGAAGGATGCTATCCCTGGGATGAATTGCAGAGAATTCCCCCTAATTTATTTGAAAAGTATTTTCAACCAGATCAAAAAAAAGGCTACTTCCGGCTGATTGATAAAATAAAATCTCTGGTCGAGCCGCAGTTACACAATCTGCTTTCTCTTACGCCGATCAAAAGCGGTTTGAGCCTAATTGTTTGCAAGAATGTGCTGCTGCATTTTAATCAAGCCGAGCGCATATCCGTTATCCGCATGTTCCACAAAGCGCTGGAGGTAGGCGGAATATTTGTGACCGAACACACACAGAAAATGCCGGAAGAATTGAGCTCCCTTTTTGAACAACTGGTCTCCGACGGCCAGGTCTTTCGTAAAGTAGAGGCGCAGTAATGCAGATTATTAACGTCAAAGGTTTTAATAATGTTTACAGCTCCAATGTTTACCTGATTTTAGGTGAATGGAAAAAGATGAACGACGTGAGCACTCTAATAGATGTAGGCAGTGATCCATCCATTGTAGACGTTATAAATAATATGAATATGGGTGTAGGCAAAAAGAAGATTGATCAGGTAATTCTAACACACAACCATTCCGACCACATGAGCATCCTGCCTTTGATTATTCAGGCATTTCATCCGATTGTCTATGCTTTTTCCCCGTTTCTGGATGGAGCCACAAAGGTGCTCGCAGACGGAGATACCCTTCTTATCGGTGACCAGTATTTTGAAGTCATTCACACTCCGGGGCATTCCAGTGATTCCATCTCTCTTTATAACGCGAGCAAAAAAGTCCTCTTTGTGGGGGATACATCTGTGATTATTCGGGGGCTGGAAAATGGTGTTTATGAAGAAGACTATATTAATGCAATCAAGAGACTCGCGCAGAAACAAGTCCGGGCTATTTACTTTGGCCATGGAGATCCTGTCTTTGGCAACGGCCAGTCCTTGTTGATTGAATCATTAAATAATATTCGCAGCAGCATGAGAAAAGAAAATTAAACATTTCAACAAAATTAAGGAGGTAAAGCGATGGCAGATAGCGTTAAAATAACAGGTGGCAGTGAGCGTAAAGTGTCCGTACCTGAGAAAAAATATAATTCAAAGCGGGCGTGATAAAAGTATATTTAAGGATAATTAAACAAATTATTTAAAAAAAGGAGAAGGGTATGGAATGGATTAATTCGTTAAGATTAAAAACAAGGCTTTTGGGTGGATTCCTGATCGTCGCGATAATCGCGGGCGTCATTGGTACCGTTGGTATCTGGAATCTGAAAAAATTAGATACCGCCGACACTCTGCTCTACGAGAAGATGACCGTGCCAATTGAGCAACTGGGCATTATTGCAGATTCTTTCCAGCGGATGCGGGCCAATTTGCTGGAGATGACAATTGCCGAGAATGCAGCGGGCATAAAGGACATGGAGAAACGAATAGGGGAGCGCCGCAAGGAAATCACCGATCTGGCCTCTAAGGTCGAGCCCACGATGCTAACCGATGAGGGTCGCAAGGCCTTCTCCGAGTTCAAATCATCGTTCAAATCGTTTGATACTTCAGTGACCAAATATGAAGCCTTGATGGACGCGGGAAATAAGGCCGAGGCCATTGTTCTTTGGAAGGGGGAAATGGAGGTTGAGCGTAAGGCGTTTCAAGCTTCAATAGACGCACTGCTTGCATCCAAAGTTAAAAATGCCAAGCAGACCTCTGAGGAAAATACGTCTGCGGCCAATGGCGCAATTACGATCATGTTTATTTGCATGGTGATAGGCGTTTTGCTGGCAATATTTATCGGACTGATCCTGAACAGTTCCGTCCAGAAGCAGTTGGGTTGGGAGCCTGATCTGGTAGCAGACATTGCCCGCAAGATTGCCGTAGGCAACCTCGCCATAGAGATGGATACAAAAGGGAAGGACAGCAACAGTATCATCATTGCCATGGAAAAGATGGTTGCGGCAATCAGGAATCTGATTGCCGACGCGGGTATGCTGGCAAAGGCCGCAGTTGATGGAAAGCTGGCCACCAGAGCTGATGCCACAAAACACCAGGGCGAATATCGCAAGATTGTGGAAGGTGTCAACCAGACGCTCGATTCCGTAATCGGGCCGCTCAATGTCGCCGCGGAATATGTGGACAGGATCTCCAAGGGTGACATTCCTCCCAAGATCAGCGATTCCTATAATGGTGATTTCAATGAAATCAAAAATAACCTCAACCAGTGCATTGACGCGGTAAACCTGCTTGTTACTGACGCGGGCGTTCTTTCCAAAGCAGCGGTAGAAGGCAAGCTGGCCACTCGCGCTGACGCCTCCAAGCATCAGGGCGATTTCCGCAAGATCGTTCAGGGCGTTGATGATTGTCTGGATGCCGTTATCGGTCCGCTCAATGTTGCAGCGGAATATGTTGATCGGATTTCAAAGGGTGACATTCCTCCCAAGATCAGCGATTCCTACAATGGTGATTTCAATGAACTCAAAAATAACCTAAATCAATGTATAGATGCCGTGAACGCGCTTGTAGTTGACGCGGGCGTTCTTTCCAAGGCAGCGGTAGAAGGCAAACTCGCCACTCGCGCTGACGCTTCCAAGCATCAAGGTGATTTCCGCAAAATCGTGCAGGGCGTTGATGATTGCCTGGACGCGGTAATTGGTCCGCTCAATGTTGCGGCGGAATATGTGGATAGGATCTCCAAGGGTGATATTCCTCCCAAGATCACCGATTCCTACAATGGTGATTTCAATGAACTCAAGAACAACCTCAATCAATGTATCGATGCCGTGAACGCACTTGTCGTTGACGCGGGCGTTCTTTCCAAAGCAGCGATAGAAGGCAAGCTCGCCACTCGCGCTGATGCTTCCAAGCATCAGGGTGATTTCCGCAAAATCGTTCAGGGCGTTGATGATTGTCTGGACGCCGTTATCGGTCCGCTCAATGTTGCAGCGGAATATGTTGACCGGATTTCCAAAGGCGATATTCCTCCCAAGATCAGCGATTCCTACAATGGTGATTTCAATGCAATTAAGAACAACCTCAACCAGTGTATCGATGCCGTGAACCTGCTTGTTGCTGACGCGGGCGTTTTGGCCACGGCGGCAGTAGAAGGGAAGCTGGCCACGCGAGCTGACGCTTCCAAGCATTCGGGTGACTTCCGCAAGATCGTTCAGGGTGTTGATGATTGCCTGGACGCCGTTATCGGGCCACTCAATGTTGCGGCGGAATATGTTGACCGGATTTCCAAGGGCGATATTCCTCCAAAAATCACTGATAAATACAATGGTGATTTCAATGAACTCAAGAACAACCTCAACCAGTGTATCGATGCAGTGAACGCGCTTGTCGTTGACGCGGGCGTTCTTTCCAAAGCAGCGATAGAAGGTAAACTGGCTACACGCGCTGACGCTTCCAAGCATCAGGGTGATTTCCGTAAAATCGTTCAGGGCGTTGATGATTGTCTGGACGCTGTAATTGGGCCGTTAAACGTAGCGGCGGAATATGTTGACCGGATTTCCAAAGGCGATATTCCTCCCAAGATAAGCGATTCCTATAATGGTGATTTTAATGAAATCAAGAACAACCTCAACCAGTGTATCGATGCCGTGAACCTGCTTGTTACCGACGCGGGTGTTTTGGCCAAGGCGGCAGTAGAAGGCAAACTGGCCACAAGGGCGGATGCTTCCAAGCATTCGGGTGACTTCCGCAAAATTGTCCAGGGTGTTGACGATTGTCTGGACGCGGTAATCGGTCCGTTAAACGTTGCTGCAAATTATGTTGAAGACATCAGCAAAGGTAAAATTCCGGATAAGATTAGTGACAGTTATAACGGTGATTTTAACAAGATTAAAAACAACCTCAATCAATGTATCGACGCGGTGAATCTGCTTGTTGCAGACGCGGGCATTCTTTCCAAAGCGGCAGTAGAAGGCAAGCTGGCCACTCGCGCTGACGCTTCCAACCATCAGGGCGACTTCCGCAAAATTGTCCAGGGTGTTGATGATTGTCTGGACGCCGTTATCGGACCACTCAATGTCGCGGCGGAGTATGTTGATAGGATCTCCAAGGGAGATATTCCTCCCCGGATCACCGATGCCTACAACGGCGATTTCAATGAAATCAAGAACAACCTCAACCAGTGTATCGATGCAGTGAACCTGCTTGTCACCGACGCGGGCGTTCTGGCCAAGGCGGCGGTAGATGGCAAGCTGGCTACAAGGGCGGATGCCTCGAAGCATCAGGGTGACTTCCGTGTTATCGTTCAGGGTGTTGATGATTGTCTGGACGCGGTAATTGGGCCGCTCAATGTTGCGGCAAAGTATGTTGATGATATTTCCAAGGGCAATATACCGCCCAAAATCACCGACACTTACAATGGTGATTTTAATGTTCTGAAAAACAACCTCAACCAGTGTATTGACGCTGTGAATCTGCTGGTAGCCGATGCTGATGTGCTGGCAAAGGCGGCAGTAGAAGGCAAACTGGCAACAAGGGCAGACGCATCGAAGCATTCGGGTGACTTCCGTAAGGTTGTTCAAGGCGTTGATGATTGTTTGGACGCGGTAATCGGGCCACTCAATGTCGCAGCCGAGTATGTTGACCGGATTTCCA
>SESG01011357.1_pt1 | contig 14274 bp, 12 predicted proteins | sample 3171421 | NCBI WGS metagenome assembly SESG01 (sample SAMN10866946, study PRJNA518727) | freshwater metagenome | biome: subpolar coniferous forest; feature: holomictic lake; material: water; isolation source: holomictic Lake 227, 6 m and 8 m depth | place: Canada: near Kenora, Ontario | collected... | reverse complement strand
TGATCCATTTATATATTTTCCGTACCTGAACCAAAGGATTAGTCTCACCTTGTAAAATATTTCCAGCTAATGCTTTGATTCTGGAGGTAAAAATTATTTGAGGGGGTCTTTCTGCCGAAAATTCCTTGTATGTGGCGCTCTCTTTTTGATATGGTTTGATCAGCTCTGGAGTTAACCAAAAAGCTTGGGCAAATGAGGTAAATTCTATGGTGGAATTGAAAACTGTTGATTGGTTTTCTATGGCGACTTTTACCAAATAAATAGATCGTTGCAAATCGGATTTTGGAGAGATTCTATTTATTGCAGGATCAGTCTGTATCAATCGGACCTCTTGTTGGCGTTGATGGTTTTCTACAGGGAATGGCATCCAGCATCTTATTGTATCTCCGGGTGGGACGGTATTGGGTTTCACCCGGATGCTATAATTGAGCAATATTTTGACAGGATTTACTGGTTTCCCAAAAATGATTGTTTTTGCTATTACTTCTGATGTATGTGCTAATTTGAATTGAGGGAAAGTATCTTCCTTGAATCCATCTTTTTGAGATTTTAGTTTGGCATAAGCTGAATCCAGCAAAAACAAATTACTCACGCAGTTTTTGAAATAGATCTTTTGACCATCCAGTGTAAGAAAATCCAATTTGTGTTCTTTTTCAAGACGTGAGAGCTCCAAAGTGTCGATCTGTGGTTGATAAACAGCCAATGCTTTAAGTACTTCGATCCCTGTCAATGTATAATCAATTTTAATCCGTCGACATATGTCCAGAATAGAATCAATTTTTGCATGTTCAGCAGATGAAAGATTGGCGGATTTTGAAATTTTACCAGCCAAATTAATTACCTCAACCAATTGTCCGTTTTCTAGCAATTTCTGAACATCATCAACGTTTTTCCGGACAGGCTCTATACATCCAAATGAAAAATTCAGCAAGAAGATTGACAGAATGATATGTTTGGAAATGGATGTCATAGGCTAAAATTAGTCAAAATTTGTTTGATTTTGCGTGTGCTATCATCTGGAAACCTCGTTTAGACTGCAAAGTGAATATCCCTTATTTTTTAAATATGATTGCAAATCGTCCAATCTCTGGTAAAATTTATCCGTTCTTTTTGGAGATGTCCCCAAATGGATCAGGATCATGGTCCCATTCAGACCATTCGGGTCTTTTGATTCAAACATTTTCAAATCATTCAATATTTGGTCTGAGCTACGATAATTTGGCATATCCGGCGTTGTATAGTCAGCATTTGTCCTGATTCCCGGAGTAAAATTAATGGTGGTCAAACCCAACTGATTTCCCCAAGAAATCACTTCCTGATTGTACCATTCGTAGGGTGGTAGAAAGAAGGCTGCATTTGAGGCGATAATGCCAAATGATTTCATCACCTGGTAGTTGGATTTAAGGTCTATCTCGAAATCGATCTTTTTTACCAAAGTCGAATCTCTTTTGACCCAGTCGGCATATAGAAGGTGACGATCAGAATGTGCACCTAAATAGTGGCCATTGGCCAGAAGTTGTTTAATAAGAAATGAATTCTGTTTGTTTCTGTAAAAATCACCGGTAAAGAAGAAAGAGCCTTTGGAGCCGAATTTCCCGAGTGATTTTTCTATGGCCATACCGCCTTCGTTAAATTCGTGGGCAGAAAAAATCAGATAAATTTTCTTCTCTCCGAAATTCATCCTGACAACTGCTCCTTGATTATCATTTGTTTGTGCACGCAGGGGCTTCCTTTGGTCTGCGGCTTCAAGGGAGGAGAGCAGGAAGCTAAGACTTGCAGTACCGTCCATAGTGGGCTCATTGGTGGAATAATCGCCATTGTCGTCATGATATACAGCCTTCCCTCCCTGAAACGCCTTATAGCTATCAGCATGAAGGAGGGTAATTCCAATCAATGATTTGTAAATCTCCTGGTAAACTGGTCCATCCACCAATCCGCCATACGTTGTTTGCTTCATCCAATAGGTAATGGCTGAATGAGGGTCCTCGGGATAATCGCCAAAAGAGGGCAGACCACAAATCATCGAAGTACCCCAGGGATTGCAGCCGAAAAGCCAGTCGGTCAATGCTGCTTCAAGCTTTTCAAATTGTCGGTCGCCGGTGATTTGGCGGTAAAGTCTGGCTTGTGTAGCCGCCGCAACCACCAGATTATTTGAACACCAAATAAACGGAATACCAATTGGAAAGGGGTCGTTTGAGGTGAACTTTTGCAATGTGGTCAATCCCTGTTTCATAAAGACCGCAAACTTTGCAGAAAGAATTGTGTCTTTTGATTGTGCCAGAAGTGCATGGCCCAGATTGACAAAGGGATAATATTGATAATGACGCGCACGATGCTGTTCCATCCATGGAGTGACCTGCTCAATTTCGCCCCATTTTGCAGCTGCTTTTTGATCTTCCGCCAAATTCGAAATTTGTGACAGAGTCGCAGCAGCCAGTTCCATGTCATCCGTATAATTCTCTTCCTCATAAAAATATGGTGAAGCCACGCAAGCTGTCTGACAAACTCCCGGATCAGTCAGGGCAAACTCCCATGCTTCCCTGGCCTTCTTTTTTAGCTGACTTGACAAAGCAGGATCTATGGTGCTAAAAATCTTGGATCCTAAGGCAAAAGAGGAACTAAATTTGGCCGCAACCGACGCTACCCCTGTTGTTCGGTTTCGGTTTCTGCCGCTTCCCTGTGGCTTTCCGGTAGCAAAATAGACTGGTCTGAATTTCTTCCCCAATCCATATGATACAGTATCAAGCGTTGGTAATCTATACCCCCGGTGATCCCTATCGTCGGCTATTTGGTAGTACATTTCATCTTTCGCTGGATTCATCTTTAGTAGCCAGTCCAATCCCCAGCGGGCTTCATCCAGAATATCAGGAATGCCATTTGACCCTGGCAGTCCATTGGCCAGGTAGGTATCTTTGTAAACAGAAGGATTCTCACTATAGGCAAAGAGCATTTGATATACTGCATTGGCTGAAGTGAGCGTATATTGGAGGTAATCAGAAGCATCATGCCATCCCCCGGTAACATCCAGCCATTTACCTGTTTTAGTAGGATGATCGACGATGATGCCATCAGAGGTATGACAAGAATCTTTTAGAAAGGGATTAAAGCCGCAACGCTGCTGCCTGAGATACTTCAGCACAAAATCGGCAGATCCTTTGTAAACGCTGGCTGAGACACTGAATGAAGGAGAAATTGCATCACCTGCTTCAAGGTGGTAACCTCCCTGCTGTACGACAGATGTGAAATCAAGTCTGTAAGCACTTTTTTGTCCCCAGATGGATCCTTCAACGGGGAGTGGGGCCCCTTCAAAAATCAAGTTGCCAGTAAGGTTATCGACTAACTTGAATTTTTTTATATCAACTGACCGGTCGCTTAAAAAAACAGCAATCTTTATTCCATCCGGAAGATACCCCATTTGATTGATTCGGATCAAATCGCTCCCGAAGGAATTGAAAATAAAACAAATCATCAACATCCATACCCCAAATAATCTAACCATTGCAAAGAGTTTTAATAAATGGAATCCAGCTTATAATAGATCAAAAATAGCCTAAATAATGAAAATTGCAATATTGGTCATACATGTTATATAATACCTGTAATATGTTGTTAATTTTTGTATCTTTACATATACAAACGGAAGCACCTAAAAATATTTTAATTAGTACTACTTAATTCTTTTAACTGTGATATTAATTGCAGACAGTGGTTCAACTAAGTGCTCATGGAAATTTCTATCGGAAGATGGCACCATTGGTTCTCTTTACACTGAGGGAATTAATCCCTTTTTTCGCACGACAACATCTATTTATGATGAGCTTCTCAAGGAACTTTTGCCGGTAACAACTTCCGGCGTTAGAAAAATATTTTTTTATGGTTCAGGTATTATCAATGATGAAAAGGCCAATGTTATTCGTTTGGCTCTAGCAAAACTATATCCAGCTGCTGTCATTGAATTATTCAGTGATGTCGTGGCTGCCTCCCGTTCCCTTTTTGGAAATTCAAAGGGGATTGCCTGCATTGTAGGAACAGGCTCCAATGTTTGTCTTTATGATGGAGAGAAAGTAATTGCCTCAGTTTCGCCTCTGGGTTTTATTTTAGGAGATGAAGGTAGCGGAGCGGTATTGGGCAGAAAATTATTGGGTGATTTTTTTAAAGAAGTGATGCCAGAACCATTGAGAGAAAAATTCTCGAAGAAGTATGGTCTTACCAGGGAGGAAGCACTTCAAAGAGTATACAAAGCTGAAAAGCCAAATCACTTCCTTGCTTCTTTTGCCCCATTCATTTCAGAAGAAATAAGCTCCAACTATGCTCAAAATCTTGTTAGAGATAGCTTTAATGAGTTTTTTGAAAGGAATGTGACCAAAATACCTAATTACAGTTCGCTCCCAATTGGATTTGTTGGATCTATCGCTTTTTATTTTAGCATTATTTTAAAAGAAGTATGTGAAAAGTACCAAATAAATTGTGCATCAATTCTTCGGGAGCCCATGGACGGACTTGTAAAATATCATCTGAACAATAACATTTAAGCAGTACAAAATGACTAACGAAAGTATTACTGAGAAAGATTCGTTGTACCACGATTTGGAGAAAATGTCTGTAAAAGAGTTGCTTCAGAATATTCATGAAGAGGATAAAAAAGTATTACCTGCTATAAGCGCCGTGATGCCGCAGATAGAAAAACTTGTTGAACAGGCATTTCTTAGAATGAAAAAGGGAGGTCGACTTTTTTACATGGGAGCGGGTACCAGTGGCAGGCTTGGTATCTTGGATGCTTCAGAGATTCCTCCAACTTTTGGCGTAGGGTATGGACTTGTTATTGGATTGATTGCAGGGGGAGATAGAGCCATTCGCAAAGCTGTTGAGGCTGCAGAAGATGATGAGGAGATAGGATGGAAGGAATTAGAAAAGCTCGAAATAAATGAATTGGATACTGTTATTGGCATTGCTGCCTCCGGACGCACTCCTTATGTCGTTGGAGCAGTAAAAAAGGCCAGACAGAATAACATCCTAACCGCATGCATCGTCAATAATCCTGACAGTATCCTTGCCAGGAATGTTGACATTGCCATTGAGGCAATTGTGGGTCCTGAATTTGTAACAGGAAGTACAAGAATGAAATCGGGCACATCCCAAAAAATGATTCTTAACATGATTACTACCTCTGTTATGATCAAATTGGGTCGTGTTAAAGGAAATAAAATGGTCAACATGCAGCTGACCAACCAAAAACTGATCCACAGGGGCACGCGCATGATCGTGAGCGAGCTTGGGTACAGTGAGGACAAGGCTAAGCGACTGTTATTACTTCATGGCTCTGTCAATGAGGTGCTGAATGCAGCCAGAAATGAGAAATAAAAAAAGGGAGAATTGCTCCTCCCTTTTTTTATTTTAAAACCTGCTTGATGAGTTCTGGTATCTCGCTAGGTATTTTGGCAACTTTTACGCCAACACGTTCGAAGGCTTTGATCTTTTCTTCAGCGGTTCCGCTTCCACTGGAGATAATAGCACCGGCATGGCCCATCCGTTTCCCGGGAGGAGCCGATTGACCGGCTATAAAAGCAACGACAGGTTTCGTTACATGATCTTGTATAAACTGAGCGGCTCTTTCCTCTGCATCTCCGCCAATCTCACCAATTAAAACGATTGCCTCGGTTGAAGGATCATCCTGGAACATTTGCAAAAGCTCCAGATAATAGAGTCCTGCAACAGGATCTCCACCGATGCCGACACACGTGCTCTGCCCAATCCCATTGCTTGTAAGTTGATATACCATCTCATAGGTGAGGGTACCGCTTCTGCTCATCAAGCCAACATTGCCCTTCAGGAAAATATTTCCAGGCAAGATACCTACCAATGCTTCTCCGGGTGAAATAAGTCCCGGACAATTTGGGCCAATAAGCTTGGTCCCTTTTTTAGTCAGGTAAGGCATCACTTTCACCATGTCGAGTGTTGGAACACCCTCTGAAATGGCAATAACCAATTCAATGCCTGCCTCAGATGCTTCCAGGATAGCATCAGCTGCCAGATGGGCAGGAACAAAGATGATCGTTGTATTGGCCCCGGTTGCTTTAACAGCGTCTTCAACAGTATTGAAAACAGGAATGCCATCAACAGCAGACCCCCCCTTTCCCGGAGAGACACCTGCCACAACATTAGTTCCATAAGCTTTCATCTTACCGGCATGGAAACTTCCGTCTCTACCCGTTATACCCTGCACCAACAATTTTGTATTTTGATTGACTAAAATGCTCATATCTTAAATAATAAGAAGGTTCTTAATTTTGTGCACACAATTCGATGGCTTTCTGAGCAGCCTGACTCATGGTCTCAACAATTGGGAGATTGGCTTGTTTTAAAATTTCAAGTCCCTCCTTGGAGTTGGTTCCCGAAAGGCGAACGACAATGGGAACTTCGACTTTAATTTTCTCCAGAGCACTTACAAGTCCCCGGGCAACGTCATCGCAACGGGTGATCCCGCCAAAAATGTTGATCATGACTACTTTCACATTTTTGTCAGAAAGGATGAGATTCATGGCGTCAATCACTTTTTGAGGGTTAGAGCTTCCTCCGATATCCAGGAAGTTGGCAGGCTCACCACCAAAATATTTGATCAGGTCGAGAGTTGCCATAGCCAGTCCGGCACCGTTAACCATGCAGCCAATTGAACCATCCAAACGAATGTAAGTTAAGCCTTTCTCTTTGGCATCCAGTTCTTTCAATTCATCTTCAGTTGGTTCGTTGAGTGCTTCAATGGCACTTTGACGGAACAGCGCGTTGTCATCAAAATTCATTTTACCATCCAGGGCCAATAGCTTACCATCTTCAGTGATCACCAATGGGTTGATTTCTACCAGCGAGGAATCAGTATCCATAAAGATGCGATAGAGTTTTTGGAAAAGATCTGCCCCTTGTTTAACCAGATTGAAATCGCTGAAGAGCGCAAAACCGATTTTTCTGGCCAGGAAAGGCGTAAGCCCAAGATCAGGGTCGATCACAAATTTGTGAATAGCATCTGGATTATCTTTGGCAACCTCCTCAATTTCGACTCCTCCTTCACTGCTAGCCATAAAAATAACAGACTTTGAGTTACGGTCAATTGTTAAACCGACATAATATTCAGAAGAGAATTTAACTCCTTGAGCAACAAGTATTTTCTCCACTGTATATCCTTTGATGTCCATCCCGAGAATCTGCCCTGCTAATACAGGAACGTCTTCTTTTGTTCGTGCAAGCTTGACTCCTCCTGCCTTCCCTCTTCCACCAACCAGAACCTGAGCCTTGATAACAACAGGTAGCCCAAGCTTTTCAGCAGCAGTAACGGCCTCGGCTACTGTGTAACACACTACTTCATTGGTTACAGGGATTTTGTAACGCGAAAAAATCTCCTTTGCTTGATATTCGTGAATCTTCATATCTATATAATTTGATTAAAATATATTCGATTTTGAAAAAATTTGATTTTTAGTCAATTCGATTAATTTGCTTGAAAAGTTTAGTTTGTTATTTCGGGTGTGAAATTAAATAAATTTTTAAAAAAGATTTAATTTAGCACTCCTAATTATTCCCCATGAGCAAGAAAATCTTTTCGATAATCCAAATGTATACCTTCATGATCATCGGTTTGGCGATGTATGTTTTTGGGGTAACAGCTTTTCTAATTCCTTTGAAGATTACTGCAGGTGGAGTTACCGGTATTTCAATGCTGATTTATTTCGCCACCGGCATTCCAACTGGCTATCCTTATTTAATCATTAACAGCTTCCTGGTCATTTTAGCTATTCGTATTCTGGGTACAAGTTTTGGTCTGAAAACACTTTTTAGCATGGTTGTTATCTCTCTGTTGCTTAATGTGATGCAGATGTATATTAAAGAACCACTTGTCAAAGATATTTTTCTGTCATCTGTTCTGGGCGGAATATTAGGAGGTGTAGGTTTAGGCATAACTTTTAACCAGGGAGGAAGCACAGGAGGTACTGATATCATTGCCATGATCATCAACAAGTACCGGAACATCAGTCCGGGAAAGATCATTCTATATTGTGATGTGATAATCATCACTTCATCATTCTTTATCCTTCAATCCGTTGAAAAACTGGTTTACGGTTATGTAACCATGTGGATTGTGGCTTATTCGGTCGATGCATTTCTTACAGGAGCGCAACAATCTGTTCAGCTTTTTATTTTTTCTGAGAAATACGAGCAAATTGCCGACTTTATCAACCTCGAATCCCGAAGAGGTTTAACCATCTTCGAGGGTACAGGATGGTATACCAAGAAGCAAGTAAAGATGATCATGACAGTTGTGAAAAAGCGCGAATCTCCTATGATTTTTCAAAAAATAAAGCAGATCGATCCGGAAGCTTTTATCTCACAAGGTTCAGTCATGGGTGTTTATGGAAAGGGGTTTGATGAAATCAGACATTAAATCAAAAATTCTCCTAAAACTACAGAGGGCAGGAGAGCGAACAACGCAAAAGAAGAATTTTCCCGAATGGTTTCTTGGAATTTCCTTATTCTTTTTGCTAATGTTCACTTTCTCGCGCATCATGTGGTACAATTACATGATCCCAACCGTCGATCAAAAAGAAGATATCCTACTTGTTGAACCCAAACTATTATATGGCCTTCCGGTCGATTCCTTTCACGTAGAGGAAAATACTGTTAGAAGCAATGAAAGCCTGTCGGATATCTTGTCGGACAGGGGCGTTTCCTCCCTTTTAATAGATAGAATAGCTCACCTTCCTCCTACCATTTTTGACCTTAGGAAAATGAAAGTTGGAAATGATTATGCCGTTTTTTATTCCCGCGATTCCTTGCGAACCCCACTCTATTTTGTTTACTCGGAGAACCTGGTAAATTATTACCAATATCGTTTATCCATGGATTCCTGCAGTGTTAATGCCGGAAAGAATGAGGTAACAACTGAGCGAAAGGTGGCAACCGGAACCATCAATTCTTCTCTTTGGAATGCCATGAAGGAAAATAACCTGGATCCCATGCTGGCAATTCAGCTGTCCGATCTGTTTGCATGGTCCATTGACTTCTTTGCCATTCAAAAGGGAGATTATTTTACTGTTCTTTATGATGAGGATTATGTGAAAGGCGAAAAAATTGGGATTGGAAGGATTCATGCTGCACTTTTTAATTCATCGGGGCAAGATTTTTATGCCATTCATTTTGAGCAGGAGGATGGACAAAGTTACTTTGATGAGCAGGGAAGAAGCATTCGAAAGGAATTTCTAAAGGCGCCGCTTAAAATTTTTAGAATCAGTTCACGATTCTCAGCAGCCAGAATGCATCCCATCCTTCGGATTGTGCGACCTCATTTTGGGGTGGATTATGCGGCTCCAACCGGTACGCCAGTATATACGATTGGGGATGGCGTGGTGCAAACAAGAGCCTATCAGTCGGGTGGGGGAGGAAATTTTATCAAAATCAAGCACAATTCTGTCTATACGACCACTTACATGCATCTTTCAAAATTTGGATCGGGTATTCAGGCAGGAACGCGTGTCAAGCAAGGTGATTTAATCGGATACGTTGGAGCGACAGGGCTTGCGTCAGGGCCTCACCTTGATTTTCGTGTTTTTATGAATGGCTTTCCGGTTGATCCGCTAAAATTGAAGTCGCCTCCTGCAAATCCTGTATCACCAAATAACAAGTCAAATTTTTTGTCGGTTAGAGACAAACTTCTCAAGGAGCTCAAGGGATCTAAATCCGCTAGTACAAAAAAGAAACCATTTAGCTGATTGGTCAGACTTTTTTCTCTTCAGATAACATCACATCAGCAACAAATTGCCGGATCTGCTGTTCGTCATCTTTTTTACAGATGAGTAAAGTTTTTTGTGACTCGACGACGATGTAATCTTTTAGGCCTTGAATCACAGCTATCTTTTCCTGAGGAAGGTTGACAATGCATCCTTCTGTTTCATACAGAAATATTTTGGTTCCGGAAACTGCATTGCCTTTTGAATCCAAGGGATGATTTTCGTATAGAGAACCCCACGTTCCCAAATCAGACCAGCCAAAATCTGCTGTCAGAACATATACATTATCGGCTTTTTCCATGATTCCATAATCAATGGAAATATTGGGACATTCAGAATAGCTTTTGTTGATAAAGAAGCATTCATCAGCGGTATTCAGCAATTTCTTACCTTTCTCAAACAACAAATTCAAGTCAGGAAGGTACTTTTCAAAAGCCTTATGAATGGAATTGGCCGACCATACGAAAATTCCTGAATTCCAATAGAATTCACCTGTCTCAACAAAGACTTTTGCCATGTCACGGTCAGGTTTCTCAGTAAAAGTCTTCACTTTGTAAAGATTGTCAAAATTGTTGTAGGCAAGTTTTTCATTCACCTGGATATAACCATATCCAGTCTCTGGTCTTGAGGGCTGAATGCCTAAAGTGACAAGTACTTCATTTTCTCCTGCAAACTGCAATCCCTTCTCAATCTCACTTAGAAATAGTTCTTCTTTCAGAATTAGGTGATCGGAAGGAGAGACAACAATCCTGGCCGTTGGACAAATGCTCAGTATTTTATAGGTAGCATAGGCGATGCATGGAGCGGTGTTTCTTCTTATTGGTTCAAGTAAAACCTGCGACTCATTGAGTTCAGGTAACTGCTCCATAACCAGGTCTTTGTATTTCTCGCTTGTAACAACAAATACATTTTCAGCAGGTAAAATTTTATTGAACCGTTCGAAAGTTAATTGGAGCAATGTTTTACCTATGCCCAAAATATCAATAAATTGTTTGGGACGATCAGCAGTACTTAATGGCCAGAAACGGCTTCCAATGCCGCCAGCCATAATGACACAAAAGTTTTTGCGATTTTCCATGTTCAGGCGATTTTTACCAAAATTAGCTTATTTTTTGAAAATCAACTTATATTCTTCAGAAAAGAGGTTCCTAAATCGTATAAGGCCTTTATTTAATAATTTGTACTTTTATCAAAAAATTGCATGAAGATTTTCAATGAGATCGGGAGCTATTTCTTATTGATGTACCGGGTCTTCAGTCGTCCTGAAAAGCCGCGCATTTACTGGCGTCAATTGGTGCTGGAAATAGAAAAACTTGGAATTAATTCTCTTGGAATCGTGGCCATCATCTCTGTTTTCATGGGGGGAATTATTACCCTTCAATTGACCTACAATATGTCTAGTCCTTTGATGCCCACCTACCTCGTAGGACTTGGAAATCGTGATACGCTCATTCTCGAATTCTCCTGCACAGTTCTTAGCCTTATGCTGGCTGGCAAAGTAGGCTCAAATATTGCTTCTGAAATCGGAAGCATGAGAGTAACAGAACAAATTGATTCCCTCGAACTCATGGGCGTGAACTCTGCCTCATTCCTTATATTACCGAAGATCATTGCCGTCGTATTTATCAGTCCGATACTTTTTATTCTAAGTGTTTTTTGCGGAATCGTGGGCGGATTAATTGCCGGTCCACTCTCAGGGGTTGTGACAGTAGCCACTTATATGGGGGGAATCAGAACAATGTTTGTCCCATTCTTCGTCACATTCTCTATCATTAAAACTTTGGTCTTTGGTTTTTTGATTGCCACAGTACCTGCTTTTCAGGGATATAATGTGCAAGGCGGAGCACTTGAGGTCGGGGCGGCCAGCACCAAATCAGTGGTCAATACCAGCATCTTGATACTCTTCTTTGACTTGATTTTGACTCAATTGCTATTTAAATGATTGAAATTAAGAACATAAAAAAATCTTTTGAAGAGCGACCAATCTTAAAGGATATATCTACACTTTTTGAAAAGGGGAAGACGAATCTGATCATAGGACAGAGTGGATCAGGAAAGACTGTTTTACTAAAATCTATTGTTCGGCTCATAGAGGTAGATGAAGGCGAGATCCTATTTGATGGCAGGGACATCAGGCGGATGAATTTCAGAGACCTTAAGCAACTCAGACAGGAAATGGGTATGGTATTTCAGGGAGGTGCGCTGTTTGATTCCTTAAATGTGGCTGAAAATGTCAGGTTTCCAATGGACATGTTTACCAATATGACCAATGGAGAAAAAAACAAGCATGTTGATTTTTGCCTGGACAGGGTCAATATCAAAGGAGCCCATCATCTTTTCCCATCAGAAATTTCAGGAGGTATGCGAAAAAGGGTAGCCATTGCAAGGGCAATTGCGCTGAATCCAAAATATCTTTTTTGTGATGAACCAAACTCCGGCCTCGATCCAGTGACCTCAATTTTAATTGATAACCTTATCAAGGAAATTACCCAGGAATTTAATATCACTACCCTTATTAATACCCACGACATGAACTCCGTGATGGAGATTGGCGATAATATCCTGTTCATCTCAAGCGGAGAAAAAGGATGGGAGGGAAATAACACACAAGTACTTTTCACACGAAATAAAAAATTGAACGAATTTGTCTTTGCTTCACCATTGTCAAAGCGGATTCGTGACCTGAAACAGCGGGAGGACGACGAATGAGACTTAGACATTTCTTTCTTTTATTGGCAATTGGAGTTATGCTGGTTAGTTGTGGCCGCCAACTTCCAGATGGTGTCTTACCTGCAAAGAAGATGGTGCCCATTATTGTTGACATACATCTTTCTGAGGCAATTAATGGCCAAAAATTCAATATGTCTATTGTTCGGGACAGTCTTGTCGAAGAGCTTTATCTTTCCATATGCCAAAAATACAAAGTAGAACGGTCGGCTATAGAAAAATCACTTCTCTATTATGGGAAACACACAGGAGAATTTGTGCCAATTTATGATGAGGCATTAAACGTTTTGAGCGAAATGGAGGTAAAGGCTAAAAATGATACACTTAGACCGGCTCATGTAGGTGGTTTCGATCTGGATACTACAAAGACAAGAAAATCCCCGTCTCCTGAAGTTAAAGGTGCTCTCCTTCCAAGATAAAATTTAATCATTGACGAATGCGAAAAATCTCTGCACACCTGATCATAGATGGCTTGGGTAACTGTTTTCCCAAAGGGATTCTGTCTGTTGATCAGTCAGGCAGAATCACGGATATTGTTGATACAAAGGGGATTTTGAATGAATCGGCCGAAGTGGAATTTTATAGCGGTGTAATTGTTCCAGGCTTTGTCAATGCACACTGTCATCTTGAACTGTCTCATTTAAAGGATGCTTTCTCTGAAGGGGGTGGAATGGTTCCTTTCTTAAAAAAGGTAGTAAAAAGTAGGGCAAGTGAACCTGAAAGAATCATCAAATCTACCGAAAATGCTGATTTGATGATGTTTAAAGAAGGCATTGTGGCTGTCGGGGATATTTCTAATGAAACATCCTCATTTGAAATTAAGAGCCAATCGAAGATCGACTATTTTACATTTATTGAAATTCTTGGATTCGATCCTGATCGGGCTGTAAATGCATTCGAAAGAGCAATGGACTGTCTTAAAAGTGCCGAAAATCTTGGATTGAAAGCTTCCATAGTTCCACATGCCCCATATTCCGTGTCAACCTCACTCTTCAATGCGATTTCTTCAGAGGCACGAAAAACAGGTTCCCCTATCTCATACCATAGTCAGGAAAGTACAGAGGAGGATGAGCTTTATTTAAAGGGATCAGGAGATTTATTCAATCTTTTTCGTGATGACCTGGGGATAAATACCTCATCCTTCAAACCTACCGGGAAAGGCGCACTTCAAAGTACACTAAAATATTTTCCAGAGCAAAACAATTTATTACTGATTCATAACTTATATACCAATCAGTCTGATTTGGATTATATTGCAAGTAAACGCAAACTGAGCAATACCTGGTTTGTTCTATGTCCCGGATCGAATCTTTTCATTCAGAACAAACTACCTGATATTGCACTCTTCAGGAACAATCATTTACAGATTTGCTTAGGTACAGATAGTTTGGTATCCAATCATCAGCTATCTATTTTGGAGGAGATGAAAATACTTCAGAATTTCTTCCCATCTATCACCTTGGAAGAGATGACAGGCTGGGCAACATTTAATGGCGCTAATGCTTTGGGAATCAACGAATGGGCGGGATCCATCGAAGTTGGGAAACGTCCCGGAATCAATTTGCTTACTGGCCTTGATATTGTTGGGAAGAAGCTGTTACCCGGTACAAAAGTGAAAAAATTATGCTGAGAACTCCAATTAATATATGGCAATATTATGGCGACATTTCTATTTGATCAGACCATCTTTGGCCCAGTGATCAGCAGGAGACTGGGGATCTCGCTTGGTATCAACTTACTGCCCAACGATACAAAATTGTGTTCTTTCGACTGC